>Ga0210384_10000264_pt1 | contig 83244 bp, 79 predicted proteins | sample IncBWH2MmetaG_FD_160574 | JGI IMG/M metagenome (GOLD analysis project Ga0210384, IMG submission 160574) | Forest soil microbial communities from Barre Woods Harvard Forest LTER site, Petersham, Massachusetts, United States - Inc-BW-H-2-M | ecosystem: Environmental > Terrestrial > Soil >... | reverse complement strand
AAGGTCTGCTGTGCGCCTCGGAAGCTCTTCCGAGGCTCAGTGTCCGGCATCATGTATCCGGAGGGGTTGCTGTGTCAACGGAAATCGGGGTGGTTGCTTGGCCGGGCTAGGTCGCGTCGGGTGGTAGCGGGGCTGGTCATCCTCATGGGTCGGTTCGAAATACTGGGCGCGAGATCCTTCAGCCCGCTGGCGCGAGCCTCAGGATGACGTCCAGAGTTTGGAGGGGCCGGGAGCATGAAAGCTCCAGAGAAGGAAACCAGTTACCAGTTCTTCGGTTCCCGGTTCTCGGAAGGCAAGTTCTACTTCAATCCAGATACCACGTAGGCCTGCGATGTCAGCTGGCCGTAACGGTATACGTATGCCGTTCCGTCGCTGGAAAAGAGGGGCGCGCTGACGGACGAGAATCTTGCGCCGGCGTCTTCCCCGAAGGTTCTCCACAGGTCCATTTTTCCGGTGACTGTGTTTACTTTGTAGACCTTGGCTGCCTTCTCGCTGCGCCTGGAGGTTACGTACACGGACCGGCCATCGGGCGACCAACCACCCACGTGGTAGTTGATGTCAAGGCCCGGGATCAGATGAATGGCGCTGCCACCGAGCGGCCAGATTCCCCATTTGCCATCGGGGCCCAGCACCGCTGTACTTTTTCCGTCGGGCGAGATCTTTACCCCGGAAACGCCCTCCGGCGTAATGGGCCTGGAATTGCCATTGCTCAGATCGATGAGGTAGTCACGCTCGCCGTGTCCGGCTTCAATTCCGGAAGCCAGCAGCCATTTGCCATCGGGTGCCCAGCTTACGTTGTCATAGTTGAGAGGGTCGTGAGTCAGCACCCGAGCCTCGCCTGCTCCGACCGGCACCAGGCTGAGGGGGCCACCCTTTGCCGGCTTCGTGATGACCCACTTGGCGTCGGGCGACAAAGCCATGGCGACTCCTTCGCCCATGTTTACCGGGGGCGAACCATCGGTATTCCGGAGAAACGCGGTGTAATTTGGTCCACCGGCATCGCCAACCTCATAGAACAGGACTTTGGTGCCGTCGCGGCTGAGGTCGCGAAGTACCGACCAGCCAAACCATCCCAAGTCGCGCTCCTGTTTTCCACCTGGGGATGTGCCCCTGATCCCGGAACGCGTCTGGTGGGCGACCGCGAGCGCAGTGCCGTTGCGCAGGTCTTCGAGCCACATGCCTCCGGGAACGTTGGTGATGGTGCGGAGCTTGCCCGAAAGGGTCACCGCGTGCGGGTTGGTGGCAGAGCCGCTGGTCGTGGAGGTAAACCAGATTTCATTGCCCGCCGGAGACCAGAGAATCCCCTCGATGGATTCCCAGCCCGAGGAAAGCTTCATTTCTTTGCCGGTGCCATCGGTGGCGATGGCGGCGATCGAACCTTCATCGTCGCCTTCACTGTTTTCGTGGTCGGCGAAGGCGATCCACTTGCCATCCGGCGAAATCCTGGGGTCGCTGATCCAGCCGATGCTGTCGAACAACACCTTGCCGATGGGATATTCGAGGCGCCAGTGGCGGCTTTCGGGGAGGTAGTGGACCACCGCCATGGCTTCGCCGTTGGCGGCCCAGTCCGCACCCTGCACGTTGTCCAGCAGCTCGCGCGGGGTTCCCCCGCCCAGCGGAACCCGAGCCAGCGTGCCGTATTGCACGTATGCACTGGGGCTTATGGGATTCAGCAGAACGGCTAGTTCGCCGCTTTTGGAAATCGAAAGTATGGCGGCATCCTTCAGGCCCAATTCGCGGGCGTTGGGATCATTTGCGCGAACCATGTAAAGTTGACGGTCGCCGCCGTCCCACGATGCGCTGTACACGATGTTGCCGTCAGGGGTAAAGCGAGCGTTCCCGATGGAACCCAGACGGAAGGTGATCTGCTTGTATTCGGCTGGCGGGGAGTGAGCACTGCCTCGGCCGAGCCACCAGCCGAGACCGAGCATTGCCAAGGCGAGTCCGATTGCGCCTGCGAGCCTGAGCAGTCGCATGCGTCTGGGTGGTGCGGCTTCGACCGCAGGTGCTCGTGCAGTCGTGCCCGAAATCCCGGAGAGATGTTCGAGATCAAATGCAATATCGCTGGCGGAATGAAAGCGAGCCTCGGGAGCTTTCTCCAGGCAGTGATGAACGATGCGCGCCAGAGCTGGAGAAACGTTGCGATTGGTTTCGCTCAGGTCGGGAGGGTCTTCCTTCAGGATCGAGCTCATCGTATCCGCGGGAGAGTCTCCGTGAAATGGGCGTTTGCCGGAGAGCATTTCGTAGAGAATCGCGCCGAAGGTGAATATGTCGGAGCGAGCATCCACGGCCCGGCCACGGACCTGCTCGGGCGACATGTAGCCTGCCGTCCCCAGCACGACGCCAGCGTCCGTGCCCTGGGTTGCGGTGGGCAGGGAAGTGCTGGCACCGGGTTCGACCTGGGTCAGTTTGGCCAGGCCGAAGTCCAGGATCTTGAGCCGGCCGTCTTTGGTGAGGAACAGATTCTCCGGCTTGAGGTCGCGATGAATGATGCCTTTTTCGTGGGCTGCGGCCAGTCCATGGGCGATTTGCGAGGCGTAGTCCAAGGCCTTGCGTACGGGGATCGAAGCGCTGCGCAGGCGCTCCCGCAGGGTTTCTCCCTCGAGCAGTTCGGACACGACGTACGGCGAGCCATCACTGGCGCCAATGTCGAACACTGCCAGAATGTTGGGGTGGTTCAGGGCAGCGGTGGCGAGGGCCTCTTGTTCGAAACGGCGCAACCGGTCGGCGTCGAGGGAAAGCGAGTGCGGCAAAACCTTGATCGCAACTTCGCGTTTGAGACGCGAATCACGCGCACGATAAACCTCGCCCATGCCGCCTGCGCCCAGAAGGCTGACAATCTCGTAGGGACCGAGTTTGGTGCCAGGGGTCAGCTTCATTCGTGGGCAAGACTATCATTTTAGGGAGCGGATCGCATAGAGACGGAAACTGTCACAATTTACAGTTGACAGAAGCAAAGGGCGCACTAGACTGCGGGGGAGAAGATGTAACACGCCTCCGCGGGAACCGGGGTGGTTGTTTCCAAGCGGGGGACTGGCGATTCCACAAGTTCTTCAAACAGGGAGGAAACCATGGCCACACTGGAAACTGGATTGAGACGCGCGTCTCGAGCTTCGCTGGTGTTGTCGATCGTGTTGATTATTTTCGGACTGCTCGCGATCACGTTGCCGATGGCTACATCCATCGGAGTGGTCATCGTAATTGGATGGCTGGTGATATTCGACGGGCTGGCGCAACTGGTTCACGCCTTCCAGTCCTCGGGCGTCGGCCACATTGTGTGGAAGCTCCTGGTCGCGGTTTTCTATCTTGTGGCTGGAGGCTACTTGCTGGCTAGTCCGGGTTTGGGAGCTGCCGGTTTGACGCTCGTACTGGGGATTTTCCTGTTTGCCGAAGGCATCGCGGACGTGGTCGCCTATTTTGCCACCCGCAAGACTGGTAGTTCTCCGTGGATGCTGGCGGACGGAGTTATTACGCTGATTTTGGGTTTCATGATCTGGAACCAGTGGCCCGTCAGTTCGTTGTGGGTGATCGGGACACTGGTAGGCGTGAGCATGGTGATGACCGGCACGACGCGGCTTATGATGGCTTTGGCGGTGCGTAAGCTGGCGGGTCGGGTTGCGGAGAGTCCGTTGCGGGAACGGGCGGCGTAAGGGAATCGGACGTGAAGAGCGGGAGCGATGCGTGGGGGTTCGCGTCTGTTTGATCTTCGAGTTCGGTGTTAGCTCAAGAAAGCAGCGCCGCCGCCGTTTCCTTCGAGGAGGGGCACATTTGGGGGTAGGTTCTTTCGCCCCTGCCGGGGGCTTGCTAGTTTCCGGTTCTACCTACGGCTTGCGCCGCGGGCTGCATTCTTGCGCCGCTCCGCGGCTGTTCGTTGAAACCTGCGCGAGCCTTTAAGCCTAGAAGGGAATGTCTTCGTCGCTGATCGGGGTTGAGGCTGGCGCGTGTTGTGGCTCGGGAGCGCTCTGATCGAAATTGTTGCCGCCGGCCGCTGCGCCGCGGGAGCGTCCACCGGCATCGTCTCCGGCGCCTTCGCCGCGCCCGCTTAGGAGGACCAGGTCATTAGCGATGATTTCGGTTTTGTACTTCTTCTGGCCGGTTTCCTTGTCGTCCCAGGAACTGGTGCGCAGGCTGCCTTCGATGTAGCACTTGCCGCCTTTTTTCAGATACTCGCCGACGATCTCGGCCAGGCGTTGAAAGGCAGTGATGTTGTGCCACTCGGTGCGATCCTGCCACTGGCCTTCTTTGTCCTTGAAGCGCTCGTTGGTGGCCAGGGTGAACTTGGCGACCGGCATGCCGCCTTGGGTGTATTTCACCTCGGGGTCCTTGCCTAGATTGCCGATTAGGATGACTTTGTTGACGCTTTTCATGAGTACTACTCCTTCCGCCCTGGCTAAGACGCGAGAACGAACGACGAAATTGGGGGCTGGAAGGCCAATATATCAGAAACGGCCGGGGCTTTGAGGGAAAGCGTCCGCGAAGTAGGTGAAGGCAGGCCAAAATGAAACTCACGGTGGTCTTGGCTCGTCTGACGGTAGTCAGTTTCAAACACTGCGCGCCAGATCCTTCGCCCCGCTGAAAAGCGCGGGGCTCGGGATGACGTCCTAAAACTAAGAGCCAACCGATGACGCCCAAAATAGGAGCCAACATGTGCTACGGCACGCGGTCCATAGGTGGATGAAAATCGCATCCACTACGGTATAATCGGTGCCATGGCTGCTGAAGCGGACTCGTTGAAACCCGCCGGGTTGGTGCCGGACGAGCTCAAATTTGAACCTAAGTCCAAAGGGCTGTTGACTCCTCGAAAGAAGAAACCAAAGGAGTTGGCGGTAATTACGGAGTGCTGCACCGGGTGCGCCGGGTCTCCGGCGTGCGTGGAGTATTGCCCGGTGGAAGATTGCATGTTCTGGGTTCCGGACGAAGACAGCACTCCGTTTGGCAGAATCCAGGTGGACCCAATTCTTTGCATCGGATGCAAGAAGTGCCTCAGCAAGGGTCCGGATGGATGCTTCCTCGATGGCTGTCCATGGGACGCGATCGTGATGGTGGACACGGTCGAAGTGGAGAAGGAAGTCGGCGTGATGCCGATTTGAGAGACAGCTTTCAGCTATTACACCTATTTGGTTCTTTCTCTTATTGCCTTTTCTGTTTCGATCGCTTGATTGCGCACGTCGTTGGAAATGTCAGGCAATTCTCGTTCGTAGGGTGACACCGCTGCAATGTCTTCGGGCTGGCCAATCAGGTAGAGCGCGCGCAGTGCCTCCCATACCTGTTCCGTGCCTGGATCGATAGTTGCGATCTCAGCGCCAGCGGCTACCGTCTGCCCGGTTTGAACAGACAGCGTCCGCAGACGGCCAGTGATTGGCGAGCGGATTTCTATGGTCTGATCGCCTGCCTGCAGTTTCGCGACGATACCTGCTTGATGAATCGCGGTGCCTACCGCGCTGGTGTCGACTACTCTTCCCGGCTGCGACGCGGCGACTGTGGCTGGCTGCAAGAGTTCGAGAATCTGAGGCCTTCCGGATGCGTCTCCGAAGCGCACCAGCGAAAGCGCGGCGTTTCCTCGCACCATGAGCGAAGGATCGGCGAGCATTTTCAGGAGAGCCTCGTGGAATCCCGCGCCGGATGTGTCTTGTCCCATAACCCAAGCGTCGGTATTGCGGACTTCCTCGACCGGATCAGAGGCCAGGCGCACAACCTGCGGATACCACTGTGTCACGCTCGCGTGATGTCGAGTGATGTGTTCCCCGATTTGTACCAGCGCGTGCTGAATGTGGCGAGGATGCTTTTGGTCTTGCAGGTATTCAGCTAACTGTTTTTCAGAGAGCTGGCGGCCGAACCAGGTATTCCACCAGAATAGGAATGGCATTAAGACGATCAGCCACCCGGTCAGGAAGAAGAGCAGACGGTTGCGTGTGGACATGCGCGGCTTGGGGGGCCTGCTTACATCGGGCGAAACTTGAGTAGTTGCGTTAGGAACGGCGGACATGGGATAACAGTTCTCCGTGGGCCTTCAGACTTGAGTTACTCCACAACATCGGCGTCGAGCACGCGGTCTTGTTCAAGGTAGTGGGAGACTGCATATTGAGCCAGAAGCGGTGTTTGCAGGCGGATTTCGGCGCCGATCCATTCTCCTTTGTTGTGAGGTGCGTTGAGTGGATGGTTGCAGCGTCCGCCGCTGCCAAACTGAGGGCCGAAATCGGCGCTCTGGATTTGATCGAACTGCTGGATGCCGCGCCAGGCTTCGTCGCCCACCGTGCCCGAAACATCGATCTTTAGTCTGACCACAGCCATAGGAAACCATTTTCACCCCAGAGTCACAGAGAAAACTTAGGCCAAGAACTTTTCTGTGACGCTGTGCCTCTGCGGTAAAGCTTTTTCATGTGGTGAACAAATGATAAAGCATGAAATAGACAACCACGCCTGTGACTGACACGTACATCCACAAAGGGTACGTCCAGCGCGCGATGGCGCGGTGGCGGTCGAAGCGTTCTCGCAAGGCGCGGCTCAGCGTAATAATGATCATGGGCACAATCGCCGCGGCCAGGATTGTATGGGAAATCAGGATGCTGAAGTACACGGGTCGCGACCAGCCTTGTCCCTGAAAATGGACTGATCCGACGTGCCAGTGATAGTACAAATAACACGCGAGAAAGATGCTGGAGGAAGCCAGGGCGGCGATCATGACGGCGCGGTGGGCCGCCATGCGTCCATGCTTGATGAAACTGCGACCCACCAGCAGCAAGACGGCGCTGGTTCCGTTCAAGCTGGCATCGATCACCGGGAAGTTAGCGTATTGGGGAGGTACTTGCATCATGCGGCGGGCCTCGTGGTGCGTCGATTTACTCTGAAGAAGCACAACCCAAAGATGAAAATCGTGAACAACGCCAGCGCTGCGATTGAGTCCGGCAACGGCAGGACAGTCGGGCTTTCCGGATACAGCAGGTTGCGCAGGGCTTCGACGCCGTAGGTCAGCGGGTTCAGTCGCATTACGAGCCGTAGCCAGCCCGAGGCTCCGGACAGAGGGAACAGGGCGCCCGAAAGCAGCCAGAGCGGGATCAGAAAAAGATTGATGATGGCGTGGAAAGCTTGGGTGGAATCCATGGGCCAGGCGATGGCGAATCCGAGAGACGTAAGCGCGAAGGAAACCAGGAAAACCACAAATACGACCAACAGAAAATCAACGAACCCCATGTGCACGCCGACCAAAGGCGCGAACGCTAAAAAGATGAGGCCTTGAATGGCGGCCAACGTTGTTCCGCCCAGCACTTTGCCGAGTACGATGGCGGAGCGAGGCACAGGCGCGACCATGACGGAGAGCAGGAAGCCTTCTTTACGATCCTCGATCAACGACATCATGGCGAAGATCGACGTGAACAGCACAATCATGATCAATGCGCCGGGATAGAAGTAATCCAGATAGTGCTGCTGTCCGGGGGCATTGCCGGCTCGGAACGAGGTGCCGAAGCCGGAGCCGATGACCAGCCAGAACAGCAGCGGCGAAGCGATCACACCGACGACGCGCGAACGTTGGCGGTAGAAGCGTACGATTTCGCGCCACCAGAGAGTGAACGCGGGCAGCACCACTCCGCTGGAGGTTGGAGCAGCCTGCACCGGAAAAGTTGCACTTCGTGTGACCACGCTAACCTTTCTTCTCCAGCAGCGCTGCGGATTTCTTCATTTTTCCGCGAAGCTCCAAGTATGCATTCAGGAAGAGAATGCCGGAAAGCGTGAGAAGGATCAGGGTCATGAAGAGGCCGTCGACGGTTGTGACACTTGCTCTCAGAAGGATCCACGCCACACCCATCAGGGGGACGATTCCGAGGACCACGGATAGCACCAACATCATGAGTTTCAGTCTCCTTTGTAGGGCCGCCGGGACGGTGGCGCTACTTTACTTCTTCTCCGCCGTTCGTCCAGAAACGATGTCCGGTCCGGTGGATGAAAACGTCTTCCAGAGTCGGCTTGCTTACCGAAATTGCCTCAATCTCGCCGGGGAAAGCTTCGACCACATCGGTAATGAAGCGATGGCCGTTTTCGCGCTCGATGCGGACCTGTCCGTGAAGCACCCGTGCGTCCAGGTGGAAGCGTGTACGAGTTCTTTCTGCGAGCAAAACGGGATCCTTCGTGTCCAGCAGGATCACGTCGCCTCCGATTTCATGCTTGAGATCATCGGGCGTACCCAACGCCACTACTTTTCCTTCGTTCAGGATGGCGAGGCGATCGCAGCGCTCGGCTTCTTCCATGAGATGGGTGGTGACGATCACCGTTACTCGTTCTTCGTCGCGCAGAATCGCAAGATACTGCCAGAGATCGCGCCGGGCTCCGGGATCGAGGCCGGTTGTGGGTTCATCGAGCAAGAGGACCGAGGGGTGATGAAGCAGTCCCTTGGCTAGTTCCAGGCGGCGTTGCATTCCTCCGGAGAAAGTCTCGGCCTTTTCGTTGGCGCGATCGGCCAGCCCAACCCGGCCCAGCATTTCTACTATGCGCGATTTCAGTGGGGCACCGTGCAATCCATAAAGGTGTCCCTGATGCCAGAGGTTCTCTGCAGCCGTTAGTTTTACGTCGATGCTTTGGGCTTGAAAGACCACGCCGATCTGGCGGCGGAGATTGTTGGGGTCGCGGGCGACGTCGAATCCCATGATCGTGGCGTGCCCACCAAGCGGAATCATCAGCGTAGAGAGGATGCGAAACAGCGTGGTCTTTCCGCTGCCATTTGGTCCAAGCAGTCCGAAAAGTTCAGCATGACGAACGTCGAAGGAGACACCGTTGAGTGCGGCGCGGTCGCCGTAACGATGGACAACATCTTGCACCGAAATAACCGCAGGTTCGACCGCGAGGTCGGTCTCAGAGCCGGCCACAGCAAATGGAGTTTTGGAGGCCACAAACTATTCTACGATGAGATGCTGTCCAGCGGGGCTCATACGGCGACTGGATTTTGAGTTCGGCTGCGGACCAGATCCTGGGACGACACCGGCACCTGGCGCCACACCTGAATGGCGAGAATGACCGCCGTCGCCAGAAGGAGCGCCCCAACCGCGACGTGAGCTACGGTCGAGATCACCAATGAAAGTTCGGGCTGAACGGCGTCGCGGCCCCAGGCCACGCGGGTCAGAAAGGCTGCGAAGCCAAGGCAAAGTTGCACGATCAACAGCGACACCAGAAGGATCGCTGGCCGCCGCACCGCTTCAATCTTTGAGAATTGCCAAAGGGCGCGGATTGCCGTCCAGATGAGCACAATGGCAACGATGGCGGCGTTGGCGACGTGCGGCCACCAACTCATACCGTGATGGCGGAACATGGCGCCCAGAATCAGCTGAACGTAGAGCACGAAGATGGACAGCAGCGTGAGCGTAATGAGGCTGGGACGGCGAGTATCAACCTCGATCTGCGGAGCGTCTTCCACCCACCGGCGTCCGGTGAACATGGCGATGGTAACGGCGATGCAGAAGAATGTCTGAGCCACGGCGGCGTGAGCCGAAGAAACCCAGGGAGGCTGAAACATCAGAACCGTGAGCCCGCCCAGAATCGCTTGCGTGATGACGGTGCAGAGCGCCGCTACGCCAAGCCACTTCATCCAACGGCGGCGGTCGGCGAACCATGTCCACGCGGCGATGGAAATCGTCAGCAGCACAATAGACCCAGCGATGGCGCGATGGCTCCACTCGTATTTGATTCCTCCGTGCAGCGGCGGAACGCTGAAGGAGCCGAAGGAAGTGGGCCAGTCGGGGATGGAAAGTCCGGCATCGTTGCTGGTGACCAGCGCACCGGCAATGATGAGAACAAAAGTCGCGCACGCCACGAAGACAGCGAAGCGATGGTGCGCGCGATTGTACGGTGTGGCGAGAGACTTCAGCGGTTTCGCTCCCTGACTCGATCTAACAACTGCCGAGCTTGGCTCGGCTGGACAGCCGAGGGCGGCTGTCCCCACACGATTCGAGCTAGGACGGGCGCGACGCCCGTCCTCCATTGACAGACGCTACTGCGCCTTGAAGCTTTGGTCTACCGTTTTGCTGTCTTTGGCGGCTAGCGTCACCTTCTGGGTCTGCTCGCCTAGTTTCTCCTGCACGAACGCGATGGTGTACGTTCCCGGCGGCAGGCCCTTGATCTCGTACTTGCCATCTGGGCCAGTAACCGCGTAGAACGGGCTCTTTACCACATTAATGTACATCCGCATCCAGGGATGCTGGTTGCATTTCACCGGCAGCATAATTTCTTCGCGGGCGAAACTCTTCTCTAACGGAGCAGCCGCTGGCGGTTGAGATTCGTTCCATTCACGATTGGCTTGCGGCGTGGGGTGAATGTTGTGCGTGGTCTGGTCGTCGTTTTTAATTTCAATGTTTTGACCCGTCATTGCGCCCAGCACGTGAGGATGGTATTGGCAACCCTTCTGGTCGATGGTGACTGCCTGCGTGGGAACCGCGAAGGTCCGATCACCCAGGCCGTCTTTTACGTAGACGAAAACGTTGGCCAGATTGCCGCCATCGACGACGACGGTTTCAGCCGTGTTGGTTCCCTTGCAGGCGGGATCCTGGCTCATGTCGATCTTGGAAGCTTTGGGGGCGGCGCCGTCGAATTTCACGGTGCCGCTGACGGAAGCCACTGTGCTGGGATCAATCGGAGTGGCGGCCGCCGTGGGTGCCGCGGTGGTCGCGGGTGCCGAAGGTTGAGCTTCGTTTGTTTCCTCTTTCTTGCTGCAGCCTACGAGGAGCCATAGGCCGAGAAGACAGAGCAAGCCAAACGTTGCCAGAGATGTTTTCTTATTCATGATGTCGCCCTTTCGTGAAGTGTGGAACGCGTTTTGAAAAAATCTGAATTCAGGGTTGCTTCCTATCCCGAAATCTTGCCCGCATGCGCGGCCGCGACGCCCTCGCGACAGCCGCCGGGACGGCGGCGCTACAAAACTTAACATTCTACCGCGAACCCCCGGCGCTTGCCGGGTGAGAATGTGTTGTAGCCTGCTTAGATTTCGCCGGAGTCTGGTTTGAGGCGCTGGTGCGCCCCATCGACGCTGCTACGCGTTTTTGCTCTTCCGGCGTCAGCTGGAAAATATAATCCACCAAAAGCTTCGACTGGTCCCCTTCATAGCCTTGGAACGAAGGTGGGGTCGGCCCGGCGAACACCCAGTGATCGTTCTCGCGCCGGAACAGTCCCGATGGCATGGATGTGCCTGGGCTGATGGCTTGCGGGTCAAGAACCCAGCGCTGCGCCCAGTCCGGTTTAAGACGGTCTTTGGCGAGCAGGAAGTTCGGCGCGGTGGCAATCTTGTCATGCGCGGGATCTCCCGTCGCGTGGCACTTCAAGCAGGGTGCCGCTGTACTCGAGAACAGGCTCCGCGCCATGTCCGTCTCCTTTGCGGTCAAGACTGGTACCTGCTCAGGAATGTACGGCATGGGCTGCTGCGAAAGGGCTTGGAAGAATCGCACCAGCTTGCGTAGTTCGTTATCGGAGAAGGAGAACGTAGGCATGCGCACTTTCAGGTACGGTCGCACGCCATTGCGATTCGTATCTGTCGTGCTCAACGAAGGATTCGACAAGAAACGACGCAGCCATTCGGGATCGACTCGCGCTCCCTCGGTCAGAAGCTTCGGCGGGAGTTGGTCCTTCCAGTCGGGATCCTGATATTTTTTCATTCCCATCAGCACAGTCTGCTGTCCGGGAATAAATTGATGACATCCCATGCAGTTGTATTTCTTGACCACCCACCAGCCTTCCTGAATGTCACGCCGTGAATCCCCAGGGCGGTATTGATACTGGATGGGCAGGGAACTCTCTTCGCTCCCTAGTAGGAACGTGGTGAGTGCGCGAATCTGTTCCGAAGTCAGATGCAGATTCGGCATGCGCAGGGCTTCGGTCTCGGACTTGATCTTGCCCTGGTCGTAAATGTTGGGCTCAGCAAGTTTGTGTTCGAAGAAACCTTTGTGGTCGTACCACGGTTCCTTCGCTGGGCCTTCCGGGAGCCGCGCCAAGTCTTCCGGATTCGTGATCGGTTCGGCATGCTTGCCGCCGCGCTGTGCAGTTTCGGTGAAGAGAGCGAAATCCAGGCGCTCGATGGGCTTGCTGCCTTCGAAGGTCAACTCGGTGCCGATGCGGCCTTCGTCCTCCATGCCGGAAATTTCGTGGCAGCCCGAGCACCCGTAATGACGAACCCACTTCTTGCCTTCGGCCTTAAGATTTGGATCGTCCATGAAAGAGGCATCGGCGTAGGAGGATGGCTCCTGCTTCTTCAGGGTGATCAAGTAGGATGCAATGTCCTGCGCGTCTTCCGGAGCGAGGCGCAGGCTCGGCATTACGGTCATGTTCTGCACCTGCAGCTCATGCCCGTCGTTCGGGCATTGGCTGTGCTGCAGGTCGAAGACGTAAGGCAAGCCTTTTTTGGCGTAATCCTCAGGACCAATATCTTTCTTTTCGTACGGACAATACGGACGAGTGCGTTGGCGGGCATTATGAATCCAGCGCACCAGGTAATCGTAATTGGCTTTTTCACCCTCTCGCGTCAGATTCGCAGCAAAGGTGCCGCCCTGCATCTGATCGCCTTCCCCGATGGAGTGGCAGGCCAGGCAACCCCGCGTTTCGAAAAGTTCTTTGCCGTGCTCCGCGTTTCCAGGTTTTTGTTGCGGCAGCGGGTCGGTGAGGGCCGATTGCCATAGGTAGGCTGAAATCGCCTGGATCTGGTGATCAGTCAGGCGGAAGTTCGGCATCTTGGTGGTGGGACGGAAGTCCGTCGGTTTTCTCAGCCACACCGGAATCCAATTCTTGTTCAACTTGAGCCGGATGTCCTTCAGGTTCGGCCCGATCTTCTTCATGTCCTGCATGACGTTGTGCAACTGAAAATCGAGCTGCTGAATCTGGGCATCATCCTTGCTGTTGGCAACTTTGAGGGCGGTGGCTTGATCGTTCAAGCGGTTGGCTTCTTCGTTGCTCTCCGCGGCGTCAGCCTGCTTCATCAGGTAGGCAGCCTGCTTGAGGTTTTCTGTCTTTTGCTGCTCCAGTTGTTTGATGTGTTGGCTGAAGGTGTTCAGGTCCTCGGGTTCCTTGTCATAACCCTCGTAGCGGTGGCAACCCATGCAGCCTTTTTGTCGGAACAGGTCCTTGCCTTCACTGATGGTCCACCCGGCATCGCCGCTGACCAGAACCATGTCGGCAGCATGACAAGTCTGGCATCCGGCTTCGACGTTCTGCTTGGGAAACAGCGGCCACAGCCAATGTTCGTAGTTTCCGTGCGCCTTCTCGATACTTGTAGTCGCGCGACCGTTCCCCTGGTGGCAGGGGGAACAGCCGAACTGGTCAGGATCGTGAATCTTCAAGAGTCCGGGTTCGGGATGGCTGACAAACGCCCGCGCATATTCGTCGGGTTTTTTCTCGCCCTTCGGAGTCATGCCGGCGGCGGTGATTTTCAGCGGCTCACGAATTCCCATGTGGCAGGACTCGCAGCGGTCGACAATATTCGCCTCCGCCACATTGATCTGCACAATTGTGGGATCCCACTCTTTCGTTTTCTTCTGCAGGCCCTCGATCTGAGCCGGAGTAAGATCCACCATGTGCGCGGAAATATAAGTCGACATTGCGGTACTGGCCGCGGTCACCGGTTTAATGACTTCGCCCAATTCCGCGTTTAACTTGGTGCGCTCATCCTTGAGGCTGTTGTATTTTTCTTCCAACTGCTGGAAGTTGTATTTATCTTTGTGGCCGTCGGGAAACTCGACCGTCCAGAGTTCTTTCCTGTAATCCTCCAGCGCCTTCCTTTTGTTTTGCTTACCTGACGAACTGGTCTCGGTTTCGATCTGGTAGGTCAGAGCATTGGCGTAGGCACGTTTGTCGGTGAAGACATTCTGCACCGCCAGGATTTGCGCGCTGAGATCGGTGATCTGGTTCTGCAGCTCTATCCGGCGAGGTTTGGCAGCGTCGTCAGCCTGCTTGTAAACCTCTTCTAGTTTCTGATATTCGGGGTCGCTCTCGACATTCTTTACAGACTTGTCGGACGCCGGTTCAGTTTTTGCCAGGAAGGCGCTGTAGCGGTGCTTCCATTCATTCTGGAAAGCCTTCCAGGGCCGCTGTCCGTAGGCTTCATCCCACAGGGCCCAGAACAGCGTCGCCATGAGCAACACCATCGAGACGACGTAATACAGCGCGTACGACTTCGTGACTACCGGATCTTGCTCGGGGATTGGTTGTTCAGGCACCAGCATCTCCCATTCGTCGTTGGCCGTCGGTCGTTCGTCGTTGGCTTGGTGTTGAAGGCGAAACGGCGCGCCTACGACCACCGACTCACGACCAACGACTTTTCACACGTTGAACCAGGGCGTTATCCACACATACTTGATGTTGAACGCAAGCCGCAGCAGCATCTTGAGCGGCAGACCCACCATGGTCAGCCAGAAGAACATCATGATGGAATACTGCAGCAGGCTCATGCGCTGATAATCCTTCGGGTTGTAACGACGGAATAGCGCGTGTACCAGAAATCCACCGGCCAAGTAATATCCTCCGACCACGATGGCTCCGAAGATCGCTTTTGCCAGGTTCGAGGTCAGCCCGAAAAGATCAGGCAAGTCGCGGTTCACCTCGTAAATAAGCCGATTGTGATCCCAGGTTTGTCCCGGCCAGAACCACTGCCAGCCGGGGCCGCGGATGAATGTGCCAATAATGATCATCGCGACCCAAAGAATGACGAAGCCGAACAAGAATGTGCCAATGGCAAACTTGCGCTGCTTCCAGGTGTAATAGCCGCTGCCCAGCGGATTGGTGTCGATGTATGGAATCACCATGAGGCCGATAATGATCAGCGTTGGCATCACCACGCCGGCAATCCAAGGATCGAAGTACACCAGCATTTCCTGCAGGCCGAGAAAGTACCAGGGTGCTTTGGCAGGGTTCATCGTGAGGTTGGGATTCGACGGCTCTTCGAGCGGCGCACTGAGAGTGATGGACCAAACCATCAAAATGATGGTGACGATAATGGCGGCGAGGAATTCAATGCGCAGCAGAAATGGCCAGACGTGGATTTCTTTTTGCCAGCCGGGGCGGAAGGGCCAGGTCTTGCGATGATGAGTTTTCGCCATCGCGGGATTGGTCTCGAGTTCGCCGATCAGTTCATCGTTGGCTTTCGCCTGCTTCCACGCCAGATAGATGTAGAAGATCAATAAGGGGATCAAACCGACGATCGGCACGTTGTCAGGGGCAGAACAGATCTCCCAAAGTTGTCGCCAATCCATAAGTAAACTCCTGATCAGGAGACGTTGCACAGCAACGTCTCTGCGGCACGACGCATTCACTATCGAAACGCAGCTTGCTACGTTTCCGGCTTTGCCTATGCACTACGCCGAGGCTTATCGGCTTCTGCCGTCAGCATCACCGGCGCTGGGCCGGAAATGCCGCCGTCTTTTCTTACCCGCCAGAAATGTACGATCATCAAAACTGAAGCCACGATGGGAATGCCGATGCAGTGCCAGATATAGGAGCGAAGCAGTGCATTCGCATCCACGATCGAGCCGCCCAGCAGACCAAAGCGAACATCGTTATACGGAGTCATCCCCAGCATCTTGCCGAAGGGGCCTTCGTGGCCCAGCAACGGCGTGGCGCGAGCCATGTTCGTTCCCACCGTGACTGCCCAGAATCCGAGTTGATCGTCAGGAAGCAAGTAACCGGTGAACGAGAGCAGCAACGTGAACACCAGCAGAAGCACGCCGATGTTCCAGTTGAACTCGCGCGGTTTCTTGTACGATCCGGTCAGGAAAACCCGGAACATATGCAGCCAGACGGCGATCACCATCAAGTGCGCCGCCCAGCGATGCATGTTGCGCAGCAGTTTGCCGAAGGGAACATCGTGCTCGAGATAGAGGACGTCACGAAAGGCCTGCACTTTGCTGGGATGGTAATAAAACATCAGCAGCACGCCGGTGAAAGTGAGCACAATAAATAGGTAGAATGTGATTCCGCCCATACCCCAGGTGTAGCTGTATCGAACGGCGTCGCGATTGATCTTGGCCGGGTGCAGGTGCAGGAAGACGTTCGACAGCACGCCCAGTGCGCGGTTGCGCGGAGTGTCGTCATGCTTGTGGCGGAAGATCGAAGTGAAGACCTGGGTCTTGGTGGGATCTTTCAGCCCCTCGATCTGCTCTTTGGCTTTCGCGGGCATGTCGGTCTTGAGCGACTGGACATCTTCTTTCACTCCAGCCTTTACTCGCTCCAGCAGGCCTACGCGATTGCCGTTTTTGCCGTTTCCGTTTTCTTCAGGCATTGTTTCCTCGTGTCGTGCTTCTCGATACTCCAACCGCGGGCGAGAGCGCCCGCGCCACATAATCTGCTACGCCCGCAAGAACGCTCCATCCTCGTTGAACTGGGTTGGCTGACCTTTGGGCCATTGGTAAAGCTTTGATACATCGACCAGGATCTGGCCATCCGGCGCGACTTCCACCTTCGCCCGATCCATGGGGCGCGGCGCGGGGCCTTCGAAGTTAATTCCTTCGCTGTCGTATCCGCTGCCGTGGCAAGGACACTTGAATTTGTTCTCGCTCGGCTTCCAGTCGGGAGTGCATCCCAAGTGGGTGCAGCGGGCGTAAATGACGAAGATGCGATCCGGCGTCCGGTCCACCCAGATGCGGTATTTCTGTTGAAACTTTGTGTCTACTCCCAAACCGTACTCCTCGGGATAGCCAATCTTGAAGCTGGTCGCAGGCTCGAATAGAGTACGCGGGAGAAAGAAGCGGAAGAATGCCAGGAACCACGCCACCAGGAAAGCGGCAATCACGCTCCAAGCCAATCGCCTGCGCTGCTGATTGACCTCACTATCCTCCGGGCCGATGGCTGCCACGCCTCCGGCCTTCGCCGCTCTGGAGGTCCCGACCGCGGGGGTGCCGACATATCTTGTGGATTCACCGCTTCGAGATACGGACGCCGCTGCCGACGCAACGGCTGCTGCTGCGGGCCGGGCAGCTGCAGGACTTGGCGTTGCCGCCGCGGCGGTAGCCGAAGCAACCGGCGCCGCTGCCGCGGCTGGCTCTCCGAGCAGAGCGGCAATCTCCGCATCATTAAGAGTGGGCAACCCTTTGCGGCCGCGACGCGCCTGTTCCGCGGCGATGGTCGACTTGCTCCACTTCCTCCCCTCCGCGACCCACTTTGCGACTTCCGTACTGATGGGCCCGGATGCGACCGCAGGCTGAGGAGCAGCAGGGGCCGACACTGGCGTCGCTGCAGCAGGAGCGGCGGCGGCTTCCACTGGCTCGCCGAGCAAAGCGGCAATTTCGACATCGTTGAGAGCTGGCAAACCTTTGCGTCCACGACGCGCCTGTTCCGCGGCAATGGTAGATTTGCTCCACTTTCTTCCTTCCGCAACCCATTTGGCGACATCCTCGCTGAGGCCGACACTCCCGGCTGCGGGCGTAGCTGTAGGAGTTGTAGCGGGTGCCGCTACGGGTGGCGCAGATGCGGCTGCTACCGGTGCGGATCCCCCGTCTCCGCTTTCCCAGGACATCGGCTGCCCAGCTTTCAGCGCTTCAATATCGGCATCGCTGAGCAGGGACAGGCCTTTGCGCTGGCGGTAGGCCTGTTCCATTGCGATGACCGAGTTATTGAGCGCGTTCCGCGGCCACGGCGGAAGGTGCCCCAGAATGCCACCCTTGGCGGACTCGTCTGCCATCCGACCTCACCCCTTTTTTGTACTTGGCCCTGCTTCTATTCTAATTCTATTTTTCTAGGTTGCAGCGGCGGTGAGCGACTCCGCACCACGCTCGCTGCCCAAATCAACACCAACCGCCGCGCCGACCAAATCAACTAACGCCGCGATGAATGCCGGCGAATCGTTCAATCCTGATGTCATCTCAAATCTTTCGATCCCGAGCTTGGCAGCTTCCGCGCGAGCTTCGTGGTCGATCTCTCCCAGCGTCTCCACGTGATCGGAGACAAATGAAATGGGCACGATGCACACCTCGCGGTCCTTTTCCAGCGCAAGTTGACGCAATGCCGTGTGCAGGGACGGCTGCAGCCACTTGCTCGCTCCGACTTTGCTCTGGTAACAGAGGCGGTAATCATTCGTCCAGCCTCCGCGCTGCATGAGCAGCTCGACAGTCTCTTCAATCTGCCGCTGATAGGGATCTCCGTTTTGAATTACGGCAAGGGGAACGCTGTGCGCGCTGAAAACGATCTCCGGGCGATCAGGGTTGTCAAATCTTGCCAATGCCTCGTCTATCTTCTCCATCAATGCGCGCAAATAAAGCTCATGACGATAGAAGGGCTCAATACAATGGACTGGAATATCCTCCCGGAACAACCGTCGCCACTCATTAAGACTGCTGCCGGTGGTCGTGCTGGAATATTGTGGATACAGAGGAAGCAGTACTACCTCGTCACACTGAGCCGCTTGAAGCTGCTCGATTGCCTCGGCAGTGAACGGATGCCAGTACCGCATGGCGACGAAGCACCGCGCGTCCAAACCGGATTGTGCCAGCTTCAACTGCAGCGTCCGGGCCTGCTGCTCAGTAAACCGGCGTATGGGCGAGCCCCCGCCGATGGTCGCGTAATGATGCTGAACCTTCCGGGCGCGGGTGCTGGAAATCAGTTTGGCCAGCGGTTTGCGGCCAATGCGGGCGAAGGGAAAATCAATAATATCGGGGTCACAGAACAGATTAAAAAGAAAAGGCTCAATCGCTTCCAGCGTGTCGGGTCCGCCAAGCTGGAAGAGCACCACACCAATCCGCCGTGTTGTGTAAGCCATTCCCCCGGGTTCCTTGGTGAAAAAGGATGTTACTCAATCTGCGCGAGGGAGTCAACGCGGAAGTCATAAGCCTTGGCTTTAATTTATGGGGCGGCGCGATGTACTTCGATCTTGTCGCCAATCTCGATAGTCATCAAGTCCTCACCGACTTCCAGCGGTCCGGCGTAGGTTTTCCGAGTATGCGGAATCACCTCGGGAACATCTGGCGGCACAATGTGCGAGTAGACCGCAAGCTTTGGCTTTACGCGGGTAAAAACAATTCCTGCCTGTTCGGGGGTGGTGTGGTGCTCGATTATTTTCTTCCGTTGCTCCTGGGTGTCCGAACTGGCCGTGTCCCCGAACGCCTCAGGGTCGATCACCTCATGGATCAGAACGTCAGTTCCCTGAGCGAACTTGATCAGATTCTCTGAAGGGCGAGTATCGCCTGACAACGTGACCGAGTGCCCGCCATAGTCGACGCGGTAACCGAACGCTGGTTTGACTTCTGCGTGATCAACCGAAAATGCCGTAATCTTTACGCCAGCGCGGTCGTACACAACGCCTTCTTGAATGTCACGGGCAATTACCTCAGCACCCGCGCCTGGCAGTTTTGTGTCGACGTCCCGTCGGATGTGAATATCGAAGGCGTACGCCTCATGCAGATGCTCCATCATCGCCTTGGTTCCTTCCGGACCCCAGACCGGAAGTGGAGTGGTCCGGCCCATCACCCAGCCGGTCAGCCACAAGTCTGGAATTCCGACCGTATGGTCCGAGTGCAAATGGGTCAGGAAAAGAGCAGTGATGTCGGAAAAAGAAATTTTGAGTTGGTACAGACGCTGGGTCGCGCCCCGTCCGCAATCGAAGAGCAGCTTTTCATTGCCAGCTTCGACCAGGATACTCGGCCCGAAGCGAGACATCACCGGCCGAGGATTGCCCGTGCCGAGAAGCGTGATCTTTAGTTCTTGAGCATAGGAAACAGCAGCCAGGGAAGCCAGAACCGCCAGACACGAGGCCACTCTTATCCAATAGATCGGGTGCTGCGATACCAGGTTCATAGACTCAGATAGGCGCGCGTGACGACTCGACGGGGACCTGGACTCCGTTATCAGTGAGCATTGCCTCAATGATGAAGTCCGCAAATTCGGAGGTGCCGGCATTACCGCCCACATCGCGAGTGAGCTTTTCGCGAGTGCGATAGACCTTTTCCAACGCATTGCGGATCTTGAGCGCAGCATCGTATTCCCCGAGATGGCGCAGCATCAGCAATGAGGAACGTAAGATGGCGGTTGGATTCGCCAGATTCTTGCCGGCGATATCCGGAGCCGAACCATGCACCGCCTCAAAGATTGCACAATGATCGCCGAGGTTCGCACTGGGGACGAATCCCAGCCCGCCCACGAACGCGGCGCACAGGTCGGAAATAATGTCGCCGTAAAGGTTCTCCATGACCAGCATGTCGTACTGGTACGGGTTCATGACCAGTTGCATGCAGGTGTTGTCGACAATGTGCTCGCCGTAGGTGATTTCGGGATAATCCTTGGCGACGTTGCGGGCACATCGGAGGAAGAGGCCGTCCGAGAGCTTCATGATATTGGCTTTGTGAATGGCGTGGATCTTCTTGCGCTCATTCTTCCGGGCATACTCGAAAGCGAAGCGCGCAATGCGAGTGGATGCCTTCTCGGTGATGACCTTTATGCTCTCGACCACTCCCGGGACCACTTCGTGTTCGATTCCCGAGTAGAGGCTCTCCGTATTCTCGCGCACGATGATGAGGTCCACCCCGGGATAGCGCGTGGGAATATGGGGCAGATTGCGAATGGGACGGAAGTTGGCATAGAGCTCGAACTTTTGCCGCAAGGCAACGTTGATGCTGGCAAAGCCGCCGCCGATCGGAGTCGTTACCGGGCCTTTGAGTCCGACGTGGGTGCGCTCGATGGATTCCGTCAGCTCTTTCGGGATGTATTCCTTGTATTTCTCAAATGCCTCAGCTCCGGCCATGAAGGTTTCCCACTCGAACTTCACGCCCGTGGCTTCGAGGATTCGCACGGTCGCCTGGGTTACTTCGGGGCCGATGCCGTCGCCGGGAATAAGGGTGATTTTGTACGCCATATCTCTTACAGGTGCAGCTATCGGCAAAAGCGGCCAAAACTGTACAGACGTTGCTCCGCAGCGTCTCAGATTGCCATCCATCTTCCGATGTGTCATCCCGAGCAACGCGAGGGATCCGCAGTCTTTACCCTGGAGGCAAACTGCAGATTCCTCGTCGCTTTCGCTCCTCGGAATGACAAGAGGACAATTTTCAGCAGCGCAGAGCCGTAGCGAGCTACGTCTCTATAGTGGTCAAGCTTTCGCCACGGGCTTGCCCCGAACTTCCGGCTCCTTAGTCTTCAGGAGATCTTTCAATTCGACCATAAATTCCTGCACATCCTTGAAGTCGAGATACACCGAGGCAAAGCGAACGTAGGCGACTTTGTCATAGCGTCGCAAACGATTCATGATCAGCTCACCGAGTTCGCTGGTTTTGCGCTCGCGCTCCGCCGATTCGATTACGAAGCTCTCGGCCTCGTTCACGATCTGTTCCAGCTTGCCGATGGGAACCGGCCGTTTTTCGCAAGCTCTCAGCAGACCATTCAATACCTTCTGGCGATCGAATTTCTCGCGCCTGCCATCCTTCTTGACCACCATGTAAGGGATTTCATCGATGCGCTCATAGGTGGTGAAGCGCTTGCCACACTTCAGGCACTCGCGGCGGCGGCGGATGGAATCGGCTTCTTTGCTCTCGCGCGAATCCACCACTTTGTCATTTGCGAACCCGCAGAAAGGACACTTCATGGCGCTTGGAACGGTGACCCGATTGATTGTAGCAGGGACCAGAAGGCGAGAAGGCCGGTGGAACTCAGGCGATAAGGAAACGGATGGCGCATCACGCTGCTGGAGGCGAGGGCGAAAGCTCGGCGCGCGCCTCCGCCTGTTCGCTCTCCTCTGAAAGCTTTCTCAAAGAAAGCCGTTCCCGGTGAGCCAGCAGCAAGCCGACGGGAACCACGGTGACAAACGTGACCAGCCACAGCAGAATCCCGCAGCTGGCGGCCAGTTCATGCGACGCATGGAAAATATGCTGCAGAGCGGAGATTGTCGCCAACTGCGAGCCTCCACCAACACCGGGCAATTGAATCAACGAGCCCAGCATGCTGGAGCCCATCAACAGCAGAACCTTGGACACCGTCATGTGCTCGAGTGCGGGCCCATACGCGAGGGCGACCTCGCGGTAGGCAAGCGCGATGATCCACCACGTGAACACCGACACGCCGGACAATTGCAGGAATGAAAGCGGACTGTGGATAGTGTCGAGTCCTCCGTGGAATTCACGCACCCTCTGCGCCACCCGATGTCCAACATTTGCTGCCAGGTGAGAAAAGCGGTTTTCGATCCAAGCCGCCAACGCTTCTCCGAATTTCGCGACTAAAAAGGCTACCAGAGTTAACCCAGCCACCAAGCCGACCAGCAGAAAACCTCCTACTCGCAGCCGTGGATAGATCTCCGGGTTGGGTAGAAAACGCAGTTCTGTCGGCAGGAATATAGCGAGAACCATCAAGAACGTGAATCCCCCAATATCAAAAATGCGTTCTATCGCCCAGGCCGCCATTTGCGAGGAGAAAGTCAGGTTAGTCCGACGCGCGATCAGGTAGGGGCGAATCAATTCTCCCGGACGCCCCAGCAACGCCAGGCCGGTGAACCCGATCAAAGTCGGGGGAATCAGCCCGATGACGGAAGCTTCCTTGCGCACCGGTCGCAGAAAGATTTTCCAACGCAATGCGCGCAGCACATAGCTGAAGTAGATAAGCGCGATGGCCTGAACGATGTGGCGCGGGCTGAGTTGCCGCCCTTCGCTCCAGAAGGTGGCCCAGTCAAAGTTTTTCCACGTTCGAAACTGCATGTAAATGAGGGCAGCGAGGATCGCCGTGACGACCGCGTAGGCAAAGTATCGTTTGTTACCCATTTACTTGAGGCGCTCCGAACTTAGGAGCCGAGAAGGCGCAACGATTCAAGGAATCCCCTATGCCAAGGTAAATGACGCGAACGCGGGGGTCAACGCGCTCTAGCTTCGACGGAGCGACGGGCGTCCCCGCCCGTCCGCCAAAACGTAAACGGGCGGGACGCCCGTTCGCCATTAACGTCAAGATTCAGCGGGAAGCTTCCTGAGTTGTGTCCGGGAGCGTTGCTTGCTTTACCCCAGGCGCGTGATGCGGCGGACTTTGGCGGTAGTTGGCAGCCTTCAACGAAGCCGCTCTTCGTTCCGCCAACTTCTTGCGATTGAAGTCACGGATGATGCGCGCGACGTAAGCCTGGGTCTCAGAGTAGGGCGGAACCCCGCGATACTGCTCCACGCGCCGCGGCCCTGCGTTGTAAGCGGCAAGGGCTTTGATCAAATCAAAGTTGTAACGTTCCAGTAGCTCCCGGAGGTATCGAGTGCCGCCTTCGATATTATCCCCTGCATCGAAGGTATTGGTCACTCCCAAGCGGGACGCGGTTTGCGGCATCAGTTGCATTAGGCCCTGCGCTCCCTTGGGTGACACCGCTCTCGGGTTGAACCCGCTTTCGGCGTGAATCACGCTATTGATGAGATCCGGATCAAGGTGGTGCCGGCTGCTGACGGCGTTGATGACTTCATCCATCGGCTGGGAACTGGCATGCACTTTCCCGGCTGCGGGAGCTGTCAGGTCTTTCTCGAAGCTATCAATTTCTCCGGTAGGGACATCCACATACCCATCGCGGTCGGCGCCCAAATAAAGACGCGTTACGGAACCCACCACTTCCCGCCGCTCGTGGCGAATAGAAAAGCCGTTGCGCAACACCGCGAAATCGGCTCCAGCTGCAAACAGCGGCGCTCCCAAAAGCCCGACCGTGAAAATGACGTGAGCCAATACCTTCATATGAAATCTGAACGACGCCAGCGGGCAAACTTGCGGCCCTAAACACCTACCCGCGCGCCTAGCACCTGCTCAATCGCCGCAGCCACCCCGTTCTGGTCATTAGCCAGGGTTACCGACCAGCCCCTTCCCCGCAACTCTTCGGATGCATTCCCCATGATAAATGGCTGGCCTGCGAAGGCAAGCATCTCGATGTCATTGTAGTTATCACCAATGGCCATGACCTGTTCGCGGGGGATGCCGCGGTATTTGGCCCATCGCTCCAGCGCATGGCCCTTGGAACACCCCTCGTTCAGCACATCGACGATGGAGAGATCACGCACGGGATATTCGGTACGCAGCACGGTGATGTCGTTTTCCAACCCACTCGCCGCCAGCGTCCGTAGCGCCTCATGCATGCGCTCAATGCGCCCGCAGAACATGGCTTGAACCGGATCGGTGGTGAGAGACTTTTCCAGCGGGATAACGAAATCGATGTATTGCAAGTTCTTCTCCAGCCAGCGCTGAATGCTGGCGCTTAAATCGCGCATATGCTCGAGCACGATCGCGCCCTTGCTCTCCGTATCAAAAGTCAGGACCGTGTTCCCGCGGAACTCCCGCATGGTGGTGCAGAGTTTGCGGCAAGTTTCCACTGGAAGCATATCCCGATGAAAAGTCTCGCCTGAGAGAGACCGGGTAATCGCGCCGTTCGAGCTGATCAGCCAGAGATCAAAGCCAAGCTGCTGGGCGATGGGAAGTGCAAATTTGTGCCGCCGTCCGGTTACGAGTATGACTTCGACTCCCTGTCGGTGGGCGCGGCGCAAAGCCGCCAGGTCGACCTCCGAAATCTGAAATTCTGGGTTGAGCAAAGTACCGTCGATATCGGCGGCCAGCAAGCGGATCGTAGGCGTCAGCACACAAGATTCTACCATTCCAGTGTGAATGGAGGCCGGGCGTCCTCCATTGTCATGTGTCATGCTATAGTCCGATCACAGCATGGGATCGCTAGTTTTCTTATTCTTTCCTTGGGGGCTCATTCTCCAGGCGGTGGCCATTGTCCACTTCATTCGCCGGCGTCCGGACAGTTATTGGCTGTGGATCATTATTTTCTTCGGCGGCCTCGGGGCGCTGATCTACATTGCCGCCGAAGTCATCCCCGACGCCGGTTTAGCCCGCCAGTCGTTCAAAGCATTCCCCCGGCGCAGGAGGATTCACGAACTCGAGGCAGCCATTCTGGACAATCCTTCGGCCGGAAACTATGAGGAACTAGCGGATCTGTATCTTGAGGAAGGAAACTACGCCCGCGCCCGCCAGTGCTACGACAAGGCCATCTCCTCGCGTACCGACTCCCCCGACCCTTTTTACCGCCGGGGGATGGCTGCTACGTTCATGGGAGACTTCGCCGCAGCCGTGCCCGATCTGGAGCGGGTGTTCGCGCACGATCCCAAATACGACTTTCAGCGTGCCGCTGCGCTCTTGGCACACGCTTATGCCAACACTGGCCAGCCCGCGAAAGCAGAAGCCTTGTTCCGAGAGGTCACGAAACTTTCCACGGCGTCCGAGACTTATTACAATTACGCCTGCTTCCTCGCCGATCAGCAACGCCAGGCCGAGGCTCGCGAATGGGCGCAGCGCATTCTGGACAAGAAACCGACCATGCCGGGATACTTGCGTCGCCGCGAGCGGCCGTGGTTCCGCAAAGCCGCATCTCTTTTGAACCGTCTGCCGAAGTCAATGTAGGCTCGGGCGTCCGCGTTTATATTGGCAAGTTTGATTAATTGGCCGCGAGATAGTCTTTTACTGCCCGCTGGGTTTGAAGGTCCAGAGCTTCGCCAAACTGGGTGAGGTCTTGGATCAGCAGGTGCGGATCCATTTGTTCACAATGTTCCTGGGCTAAATTGAAAACGCAGCGTCTTACCAGGTTGTACTCTTCGATCAGCCCCATTGCGGTGAACCCTTGGGCATGCCGCAGCCGACCGTGTTTCTCCGCTGCTTTCATGGGCGTGGTTGCCATCTCCCGCACGTTCAGTTTCATGGCTCTCATGGTTTCTTCAATCACCGGCAATATGGGAGCCGCCCTCTTCTGAGCGGCTATTTTGACCGTTTTCAGATGAGGATCCGATTGGCTATGCGCCAGCCATTGCGTGCGGATCCGGCTACGATTTTGTTTCATCAGAATCTTGAGCCGCTTGGCGGAGTTTGCAGGACGCGAGCGCCCACCTGCGGCGGATGCGCTGCGCCCCAGTTGACGGTTGATCTCTTCCTGCGCCTCGCGCAAGGCGCTTTCGACCTGGCTCGAACGCCGGTGCCCGCGGGCGACGCGACTGACATAGGATGGATCCACGCCAAGCTTGCGCGCAATTCGCACGTAAAGGCCCCGATAAAGAGTGTGCGGCGATTGTGTTCCCGGAGTCAAGGTTGTGCTAGAATTGTCACGGTACATGACAACCTTTCATGAACACTGGCGACAAGGGGGCCGCCTAACGCAATTGTTATATCATTTGCGTTAGTATCAGTCTAGCAGGCGTGCCATGAGCAATGCAAGTGATCCAAAGCTCGAGTGGGCAAAACGGATCCTAGCTCTTCGCCGCCGCCTTGAAATCAGCCAATCTGAGCTGGGCAAGCAGATGAACGCTTCTGCCATGGCGGTCTCCCGTTGGGAGCGCGGTGTTCAGGAACCTCCGGCGAATATCTACATTCAACTAGGTAATCTCACGGGAGATCCAGAATGCTGGTATTTCTGGGGGCGGGCCGGGTTGAGTAGCGAAGATTTGATGCGCGTTTTGCCTGCGATTCGTTCGCGGCTTCGCAGGGACCGTGTACCAAGTCTGCAGTTGGTCCAGGCCGGAGTGCACCGGCCCCGCAAGCCACCAAATAACCTGGTCGCGATTCCCGTTCTGCCCGTGGTTGCGGCAACCCATGGCGGCAAAGGAGACCCGGTGGAGATTCTCGATCAGGTCCATCCGGAATCCATGTTGGCTGCGCCTAGCGATTGGTGTCCGAACCCCGCTCATACCAGTTGTCTACGAGTTCATGGCCGGTCCATGATGCCGCTGATTCATGACGGCTACATTATCGTGATCGACACGTCGCAGACCAATCGTCTCAAGCTTTATGGCCAGATCGTGGTGGCAGCCCATAAGGAGCAAGGTCTTATCGTGTCCCGGTTGCAACGCTACGATCACACCGAAGTTTTAGTCCCGGAAAACCGGGAGTACGAATCGACCGCGGTTTCCATCAATGGATGGCGGATCGTCGCCAAGATCCTGTGGTGGATTGGACGACCCGCCTAAGTTTTTCTAGACATTCTCGGATTAGCTTGCGAATGCTGCCTGCGTCCCCGCCTGTGCGGCGCCTGTTGAAACTCATAGTGAATCGGAGTTTTCCACTACCAGCCATCTCCCGTCTAGCCTGCTCACTGCCAGGTATACAAAAATAGCGCCAGCAACATGCCGGCGCTATCAGGGATGACCGCGAGCCCTTGGGCAGACCTGGTCGAAGAGTGTTATTTGGGCTGCTGTTTGGGTTGCTGTTTGCTCTCCAACTTCTGCTGCTGCTGGGTGTGTTTCTGCTCCATTTGCTGGGTCTGCTGCTGGTGCCGCTGTTCTGCCTGCTGTTTCTGCGCCTCATTCGCGTTCTGTTGCGCTTGACGCTGGTGTTCCTGTTCCTGCTTCTGCTGGAGTTGCTGGTGTTGCTGATTCTGCTTCTGAATCAGCTTGTCCTGCTGTTGCTGGTATTTCTGGTCCCGTTTGGCGTTTCCCGTGTTCGGAGGAGCGGGATGTTCATGCGGTTGAAGATCCTTAGCGTGGTCTGGAACAGGCGGCCGGGGAACGCTGTTCTGCGGGCGACCAGCCGGCTCGTTATTTCCAGACCGGGCAACGTTGTTTTCCGCATTTCCAGGCCGAGGAACATTGTTTTCCGGATGACCCGCCTGCCCGTTATTTCCGGGGCGTGGGACGTTGTTCTCGGGACGACCAGGCTGCGCGTTACCGCGCGGTTCGCTATACGGCGCTCCCGCCTCTTTGGCCGGCACTGCCGCGCGGTCGTTGAACGCTCCCGGCCGGGCAGTAGCCGCGATGGGTGGTTTGCCATGGTTCGCGGAGGCTCGCAACTCGGGGTTGGCGCGGGCCGCCTCGACATGTTGGGTTTGAGCCGCCACGGGAGGAATGTGTCGCTCATGCGCCGCCGCTTCTTGTTCAGAAGTTGGACGCGCGCTGATTCCGCCATTCCCGCCGTTGTAGCTTACGCGGTTCACCGTGGTGTTGTTGATCACCGTGGTGTTGTAAACATTGTGAATATTGGTGATGTTCACATTGTTCACCGAACGGTTGTAGAAAAAGTGTCCGCCTTCCCAGCGTCCACCTTCATAGCCGTTGCCAAAATAGCCGAATCCGTAGTTGATCCCGCCGTAGAATCCGATCCGCGGACCCCAATAGCCCTCATGAAAGATGAATGCTTCCCCACCCCAGCCCCACCAGCCGGGCGTCCACAGGAAGCCAGGTTCGGGCGCCAACACCCACGTACCAGGCACCCAGTAGTAGCCATACGGGCCATAAGCCCAATACCCGGGCGTCCAGATGTAACCTTCTTGGGGGCAAGGTGGCTGTTCGTACACAGGCAGAGCAGGCGGCCCGATCGTGACCGACAGGCCGATGCCGATTTGCGCGTACGATGGCGCCGGTGACGCCAGCGCCAGCATTAGAACTGCGAAAAACAGCGAACCGAACAGCACAGAAGAAATTCTTCGAGTTGGTGTCATGGTTCCTTTTGCTCGCTATGTTTTCGACCCCAAATGCTCGGGTCAATTTTGAAATCTTGTCATGCTTCCTTCCTTCTAAACACAGGCTCAAGAGCAATGTTGCGCGAAGATGCAAGGGCCCCATGCATGAGATTAAGGGCTGTAAAGGCTAACCCTCCATCGGGTCCACGATGTATGTGCGTCTCTTCTTTAGGGTAGACGTTCCGACTCAGCGGAGACAAAAAGGCAAGACCGCGACTGAGCACCACGCTGAAGTGGGGCCAATCAACTCTGGATTGTACGTCATGCGAGTGTTTGGAGAAGATCGCGCCGCGTTCGAATCTAGTCCAGCCCTGCCTGGGTCACGTGAACAATGTTGTTGCGCACAGCATAGAGAACCAGGCTGCTAACGGAGTGTAGTTGAAGTTTCCTCATGATGTTGGAGCGATGAGTTTCCGCCGTCTTGACGCTCAGCCCCAGCGCCACCGCCACTTCCTTGGTGCTGCTTCCTTCTGCCAGCAACTGCACCACCTCGCGTTCCCGGGGAGTCAGCGGGTTCCGCCCCGGCTTGAATGTTGTTCCTCCTCTGAGGTAGCCCTCCAACACCAGGGCTGCGACTCTCGAGGTGAAATATGTCTTGTCCCGCCGCAACGCATCGACCGCGGCCACTAGTTCGCACCCGGAATCGGACTTCAAAAGAAATCCGCGCGCACCGGCGTCCAGAACGTCCCGAACGATTTGATCGGAGTCATGCAGAGTTAGGATGAGAACCTTGGTTGCGGGATTCGCCTTTACAACCTGGCGCGTCGCATCCAGTCCGTTCAGGCCCGGCATGCTGACATCCATAACAACCACGTCGGGCATCAACTGCTTGGCTTTTTCAGCTGCCTCCCGTCCGTTACTTGCCTCGCCGCACACCTGCCACTCCGGCCTTTGCTCCAGAATCGAGATCAGACCCTTGCGTACAACCTCGTGATCGTCAGCTACCAAGATGCGAAATGCTCCCACAGAACACCTCCTAGGAATCTGCTCGTTGACCCCAAGCTGCGCGAGTCAGCGCCGACCGCTACCTGTGAATGCCCGCACTTGAACGCAGGGCAACCCGAATCTTCAATGGAAATGCTTCGCCAGAGTGGACTTCAGCAGCGCGGTCAACCTTGCGATTTCTAAAGCACCATCATTGCCAAATCACAAAACCCTGTGGATTCGCGAGCTTAGTTGTGTGTGACGCCGCGGGACTATGTAATTTTTACAAGGCGGTCAGCCTGAACATTTCGGACACTGAGATCGCGCGTAGGCCCGCTCTTGCTTGTGACGTCGGACATATTTTCCTGAAACCCAGATCACAGAGAACGTATTTCGCGAACTGAAACGCAGATTCGTGCGACCAGGCGTCTAGGCTGTGTCCCCAATTCTCGCCGCGTTGACATTTGGCGAAGCCGGTTCTATTGTGCCAACCGGACCGTCATGAATATTGCCAAGGCAACCCACCGCTTTGAAGACTGGCTCGGTCGCCATACGACGCTGGTCAAGCCTGATCTTCGCCTGAAACACCAGCGCATGGCGGAAGCGCCATTCCCGTTTCTACGTGCAACCTTTTATCGCTGGATGCAGGTATGGTCGGAGGTCTGTTCCGACCTCGCCAAGGCTCCGAAACTTCTCGCCGTAGGCGACCTCCACGTCGAAAATTTTGGCACCTGGCGCGACCTCGAGGGCCGTCTGGTCTGGGGAGTTAACGATTTCGACGAAGCCGCCGTTTTACCCTACACCATTGATCTGGTGCGGCTGGCTACCAGCGCGATGTTCGCCATCGAAGCCGGCCACCTGGCGTTGAAGCCGAAAGACGCGTGCGCGTCGATACTCGAAGGCTACGAGAAATCTCTTGCCAGCCATGGTCGGCCCTTTGTGCTCGAAGAGGAAAACACCTGGCTGCGTCAGATCGCGACCGGAGTACTGCGCGATCCGGTTCATTTCTGGCAAAGGATGGACAGCCTGCCGAAGATGCTTCGGGAAATCCCAGTCAGCGCGCGCGAGGCTCTCGAGCACGTCATGCCGGAGCGCGGTCTCACCTACAGGACGGTCCGGCGCGTCGCTGGTCTGGGAAGTCTAGGACATGTTCGCGTGGTCGCGATAGCGCTGTGCCACAGCGCCAGAATTGCCCGCGAGGCCAAGGCGCTCGTACCGTCTTCGGTTTATTGGGCCGGAGGGGTGCAAGGCCCTTCGGAGATTATGTATCACGCCATCATCAGCTGCGCTGTGCGTTGCCCGGATCCTTTTGTGCAATTGCGCGGACGCTGGATCGTCCGCCGTTTGTCGCCGCATTGCTCGCGCATCGAGTTGAGCGTTCTCCCCACCAACCGCGACGAACTCCGCCTGCTTTCCGCCATGGGATGGGAAACGGCCAACATTCACCTCGGTACGCAGGATGCGCAAAGAAATGTGCACCGCCACCTCGGCCGCCTCAAACCAAACTGGCTGTTCGCGGCCGCCAGGGACATGGGGAAGGCCGTTGCTCGCGATTGGCACGCATGGAAAAAGTCCGGAGACTTCTGATTAGGTTTTCTCGCTGGTGTCAGATCTCCCGGGGAAACCCGTAGGACATCGAATCCGCGGACTCGAGCCGCGCCGCAGTGCCCGTGGTCTCACGTTCCAACGCGTGAAACAGTTCGTCCAGGATCACCTGCAGCGATTCAGGGTCCTCTCTCAGCGTCCGCCGTACGCTCTCCCGGTCTACCGATAATTCGCCAATCAACCGCGCGCCGCTGGTATCAGGTTCCTCAATCGTGGGTAAAGCCCAACGCAATCGCTGCTTGCGCGCCTCCGGCTTTTGGCCAACCGTGGCGAAGGGATAGTCGAGACTCCCCGTGGTCATCCAGTGCACAACCAGTTCCTCAACATGTCCTGCGCTACAGGCGGCATAGATCCCTCGTCGCCTGGCCAGTTCATCCTGCCATTCAAGAACTTTGAGCTTGTCTTCCCAGTGGCTTTCTGCCACCAAAAACCACACCTGTCCCGTTGATCGCTCTTCACCGCAGATCGTGCACTCGTGCGTCCTTGGATTTTCCATGGCCCTCACATCCCTTCCTAGGCGGTCTGTCCTTCTCGGCCCTCTTCTCGGATCGGCACTCCTGCCGCATGCGCCGCCACAACGGGCCTTTTCTTGGCAACTTGTGGCCGGGGAACCGTTACTATCCCTCGACCCTTTTCGAACGAAAGAGTCAGCGCAAACGCACACTGGTCGCACAGCCAGTAATACTCGATCCGGTGATGCGGCTGGCCCCTCCTGTATCCCCGTCTCAACTCGGACCCTCCCAGAGGCTCCGTTTCTACCAGAAAGAGTTTTCCTTGACTCAGTTTGCGGAAAGGGACGAGGCAGGCTGGATTGGCGCATTTGTGAAGCACGGGATACCTCCCAAAGGTTGCAGTTCTGAACCGGAGCGAGCATTCCCGATGCACGCCGATCACCACACCGTCACAGACTTGAAGTCACAGGAACCAGTTTGAATGCATGAACCTGCGCCCCGCCACTTTTCTTCTCGAGACCGAGATGCCCAACCGCAGTCGGCGCTGCCGAAATCTCGGCTGCGGTCACAGCGCTGACTCTCGCGTTGGAGCTGCCCGCCGCAAGCCGTTATGATGATGGCTCATGCCCAAGACTGCATTGATGTGCCCGCCCACATTCTTCGACGTTCGCGAACCAAAGAATCCGTACATGGGCCGCCCCATCGATCGAGCCAAGGCCCAACAACAGTGGGAAGAGTTGCGCCGCGCACTCGAGGACTCTGGGCTGAACGTGGAACTCATCGATCCCGTAGAGGACCTCGACGACATGGTGTTTGCTGCCAATCAGGTATTCGTCGGACACCACGATCGCCTCGGGAACTTCATCGTCCCTAGTCGCATGCGTTATGCCTCGCGTCACAGAGAAGTAGCATTTTTCGTGGACTGGTTCCGCACGCGCGGCTACCAGATCATCGATCTCGATTTGGGCGGAGAGTATCTTGAGGGCCACGGCGATCTGCTCTGGCATCCCGACCGCTCGCGCATTTGGGCGGCCTACGGATTCCGCTCCACCCGCGGCGGCATTGAGAAGTTTGCCGCCGCCATGCGGGAATTGGGCTTCCCCGTGATTCCCCTGCAACTGGTGGACCAGCACTGCTACCACCTCGATACCTGCCTTTGCCCGCTGAACGACGAAGCGGCGCTGATTTACCCCGGGGCGTTCTCGCCCGAGTCGCTCCAGACAGTTCGCACCGGCTGGAAACGAATCCACGAGCTCACGCGGGACGAAGCCCTGCAATTTATGGGGAACGGGATCGTTGCCAATGGTCGATTCATTACGCCGCGTCTTTCTCCCAACCTTGCGCAGATCCTGGCCCGGGAACGCTTGATTCCGGTGCTGGTCGATACCTCGGAGTTCGAAAAATCCGGAGGAAGCGTGTTTTGTATGAAGGCGTTTATCGATTAGCCCCTCGACGAATTCCTGCATAATCCCTATCATGGTTCATCTCATTTGTTCGAGGTAAGAAAATGGCTGAACCAACCTATGAAGAACTGAAAGCCCGTTTGGCCGAGCTGGAGAAGCAAGGCCCACGCCGCACCGGCAGCCTGGAATTCCGGGTCAGTGAAAAAGGCGGGGTGAGTGTCTACGGTCTTGGCCGCTTTCCGGTAACCCTCTACTACGAGCAGTGGACGCGGTTGCTGGACACCGCCGACAAGCTTCGCGAATTCCTTGAAGACAACAAATCCAAACTCAAGCTCAAAGAACAGTAGCTTCGAACGCGAGCAATATCTCTATCTCACCACTCGAGGCCGCAAGAGCGGTTTGCCCCGCGAAATCGAGATCTGGTTCACCCATCGCGACGGACGCTTCTACCTGATCGCCGAATACCCAACCTCGCATTGGCTGCAGAATCTGCGAGCGCATCCGGAAACGCAGGTGCGCGTTTCCGGGGAAAAGTTCGCGGCGCGAGCCCGGATCGTTTCTCCACAAACCGAGCCCGAATTACATCGCGCGATCGCCGATCTCTCCAGCAAGAAGTACGGCTGGGGCGAGGGCACGGTAGTGGAGTTGATCCCATACAAGTGACAATCACGATTACAATCGTCTCTGGCAGAACTGAGAACCAGAGAACCAGGAACAGAGATCTGATTTAACAATGCCGGAACCAATGTCCTCGGAAGATATTCTCACCCTCCCGCCACCCCCAGCCGATGCCCGCCTCTCCTACGGCACCGATCCCAATCAGTTCGGAGACCTCCGCCTTCCCAAGAGCAAGGGACCGTTCCCGGTGGCGATGAGTATCCACGGCGGCTTCTGGCGCGCTAAATACGATCTGGCCCACGCCGGCCATCTCTGCGCTGCGCTGACGGACAAAGGCCTGGCCACCTGGAACATCGAGTATCGCAGAGTTGGCAACCCCGGTGGCGGCTGGCCCGGCAGCTTCGAAGACATTCGCAATGCCTACCGCTATCTGCCCCAAATTGCGAAGCGATACGACTTCGACGCGACAAAAATCCTGGTGATGGGCCACTCCGCCGGCGGGCAACTCGCTCTCTGCCTCGCCGCCCACGAATCCTCTCTCAAGCGCGTGGTCTCACTAGCGGGCGTAGTGGATTTGAAGCAAGCGTGGGAACAGCACCTCAGCGACAACGCTGTCGTGGCTTTTCTCGGCGGCAAGCCCAACGAGGTTTCCGAACACTACCGTGAAGCTGATCCCACGCAGCTCGCCATCGACCACGCCACCACACAATGGCTGATTCACGGCGCCGTCGATGACGTCGTCCCGTCTTATTTCAGCCGCCAGTATGCCGAGCAAAAGAAGCAACGCGCAGAAGACGTGCACTACACCGAGATCTCAACTGCGGGCCACTACGACCTTATCGATCCCCACTCGAAAGCTTGGCCCACGGTCGAAAACACCATCCGCCGCCTGCTGGCTTGATGTTGATGGAGGACGAGCGCCCCGCCCGTCCATTGCATTCGTGGAAAATCGTGTCCTTTGTGGTTGAAGCCTTTGCCGTCTCCGCACCAAATCCGTGGCCGCTCTTCAAGCACAATTCCGCAGCACCAGCGCCGAGTTCTTCGACCCAAACGCAATGCAATTGCACACCGCATGTTCAACCAACTGCTTGCGTCCCACGTCTGGTACATAATCCAGGTCGCACTCCGGATCAGGGGTTTCCAGATTGATCGTCGGCGGAATCTGCCCATTCTGCATAGCTACAATCGTGGCCGCCACGCCCGCCGCCCCACACGCCCCCTGCGGATGTCCGATCTGCGACTTCAATGCCGACATCGGAACCGACCGCGCCCGCTCGCCCAGCGCTAACTTCAAAGCCCGCGTCTCGATGCGGTCATTGAGCTGAGTCGAAGTTCCATGCAGGTTCACGTAATCCACATCCTGCGCAGCGATGCCAGCCTCCTTCATCGCCAGCCCGATCGCCCGGGCCGGTTCCTCGCCACACTCCTGCAACCGCACCCGATGAAACGCCTCGCACGTGGACCCATACCCGCAGATTTCCGCCAGCATTTTCGCTCCACGGGCTCGCGCATGTTCGTATTCCTCCAGCACGAACATCCATGCCCCTTCAGCCAGCACAAAGCCGTCGCGGTCCACGGAGAACGGCCGTGACCCCCGCTCTGGGGCGTTGTTCCAGGAGTCGGTCAGAATCTTCATCAGGATGAATCCTTTGATGATTCCCAACGCGATGGGAGCATCCGCGCCGCCGCTGAGAACCATGTCCAACCGTCCTGATTGAATCTGGCGCAACGAGTATCCAAACCCGTCCGTCGACGAAGTACAACCGGTCGTAATTACGTGACTCGCCCCGCGCAACCCAAAACGCACGTTTAACTCACTCGACAGCGTGCCCATCACGCCAGTCGGCACGCAGAACAAACTCATCTGCTTATACTGCTGATGAAAGAACAGACGGTATTGCTCCTCGGTAAATTCCTGCGATCCTCCCCCTGAACCGATAATCACGCCAAATCGGCGTTTCTGTTCAAGGGGTAGGGAAACGGGATCGAACCCGGCGTTCCCCAATGCTTCCGTAGCCGCCGCCAAAGCCAGCGGCAGCACTCGCGACACATGCTTCCGCTCGCGTTTCTCCACCCAGGCCAATTCGTCAAAATCCGGAACCTCTCCCGCAATCTGTACAGGGATCTCTGCCGAATCGAAATGCGAGATGCGCCGCACTCCACTCCGCCCCTGCAAAACGCCCTCCGAAAAAGTCGCATTCCCCACACCGTTGGGACTAACGACCCCCATGCCCGTAATCACAACTCGTCGTTTCACGTTGTCGCCTTTCTTGATCGCGCGGCATTGTGGATCCAGGAAAGTCAGTTCTCATCGTTTCGGATCCGTTTTGCAGGCCGCGACTTCAGCCTCGCCCGTCCGCTACGCTGCTTCGCGGTTTGTTGAAAATTCTGGTTTTAGGTGGCGCAGCAGTTCCATCTGCGGTAAATGCTCGCGAATCAATGAAGGCTTTTGCTGCTGAGGTACCTCCAGCAAACTCTTCACCACCCACGAACGCCCCTCTGGAGGCTATCAGAGTACATAGTTCAAACAAAAGCATTTAAATGAACCGAGCTTTAGATTTGGATGCAGGTAACTTCAGCAAAGCAGAAAAAGAGGAACGAGCACTGCGATCTCGTTCCCCGGAGCCGTTACTGCTGATGCGGTAACTGCAACATAAGCCCACTGCCTTGCCCAGTTTCCACCGACGGCAACTGACCGTTCCAGCGATCAATCAAGGCTCGCTGGTTCTCCAGTCGCCGCAACTCAAGCAATTGCGCCGTCAGCGAACTCTGCCGAATGCGGTTGGCGTCGGCCTCCCCTTGCGCCCGCGTAACCTGCGACTTGGCATCCCCCTCAGCCTCCGCAATTTTCTTGGCAGCTTCGGCCTGCGTGGTTGCCAGTTCATTTTTCGCCCGCTCTGCTTCCTGGATGGCTTGCGCCTTGGCAGTGATAGCCTGCGCGATCACGCTCGGAACGCGCGGTGCTCCAATGAATCCGAATTGCTGCACGCCCACTCCAACGTTCGCCACCTTCTCCTGAATCTGCTTTTCCACCCGGCTGAGGAATTCCGCCTTCTTCTCCCCGTACACGTCCTCCACCGTATAGGTAGACGCGACCTCGTTAAGCGAATTGCGCACGATGTCCCGCAGTATGCCGTGCGTAAAGCGGTCGAGGTTGTTGACCCGGTACTTCACATAGAAGTCCGGCACTTTCGAGGGCTCGATGGCATACGACAAGGAAACGTCGGCGAAGATTTCCATCCCTTCTTTGCTGTTGAAGCCCATCTCCTCATTCAGCGGATTGCCCTCATTCACGTTCTTCGTCCACTTTACGGTTTGGACGTAAGTGGGGAACTCGATGATCTGCGTGGTGAGCGGGCTGTAGAAAACCCAACCCGTTCGCACCGGAATCTCCGACGCTCCCCGCTGGCTGCCCGCCAGGTTGACCTCCACGCCAACATAGCCCGCTTCGATTCGGGTCACGCCGATGAGGAAGCTGAAGATCAACCACACGCCGATCACTACGGCGGCCACCGTCAGCAACGTCATCGTCACCGAGCGGCGCGAAAAGCCTCCACCCCATTCATGATCAATGGTAGGCGCCGTCCGTTTCTCGCGATCATTATTGAAAAGAGTCATAGCTTCCTCCAAATCGTGCGCACCATCAGGGGCACGCAGATCAGCAAAACAAAAATTATCGTGATCCCGCCCAGCAACGACGAGTCCCGAGGTTGGTTCATCAGATGAAATGCACCCATCAGGGCCCCGTACGCAACCAGGCACACAGCCAGAATCGCCACCAGACGAAAATGATGTCTCATCTTTTTATTCACTCCTCCTGACTTGCTCAGGCCTGGAGCACTTTGTGGTCAGCTTGATATCTGCCAGAATCGGCTTTGGGTGGGCCTTACATGGTGTTATACAAGTTTGAACAACAGCTAATCAGATGTGTCCCTGATCTCACCGGATTCAGACTACATCGCCCGCCAGATCAAGGGTTTGCAGGCGTCAATGGGAGTCGTGCTTTATAATCGCGTTTCTTCCACCGGAGGGCTTTTGGCCTACGAAGATTTACGGCAATGGATTTCCGCGCTCGATCGCGCCGGCGAACTGAAAAAGATTCGTACTGAAGTCGATCCCATCCTCGAGATCGCCGAAATCACTGACCGCGTCTCCAAGATGCCCGCCAGAAACAATGGAGGCCGCGCGTCCTCGCCCGGCGGCCCCGCGTTGCTTTTCCAAAACATCAAGGGCCACCCCGGCGCTCAAGTGCTCATCAACCAGTTCGGCTCGGCCCGCCGCATGAACCTGGCGCTCGAAGTGGAAAAGCTAGACGAGGTCGCCGATCGCATCCGCCAATTCATGGATGTAAAGTCTCCACAAGGTTTCCTCGACAAAGTAAAGATGCTCCCAATGCTCGCGGAAATGGGAAAGTTCTTTCCCAAGACTATTTCTACCGGACCGTGCAAGGAAGTCATTCGCCGCGACAATTTTTCCCTGGATGGGTTTCCCATTTTGCAGTGCTGGCCGCAAGACGCCGGCCGCTTCATCACCCTCCCTTGCGTGATAACGCGCGACCCCAAAACCGGCAAACGCAACGTAGGAATGTATCGCATGCAGGTTTTCGACCAACACACCACGGGAATGCACTGGCAGCGTCAAAAAGTCGGAGCCGAACACTACCGCGAGCGCATGCGAGCCGCCAGCGAAAATTCTGTGGGGACGGTCGCCCTCGCCCGTCCCGCCAATGTAGGCGCGCGCGCGCCCGCGCGTGCAGCGGTAGACATTATGGCGCGCTCATCCGGTGGCTCAATCCTCCCAGAAGGTAATCGCCCTACCGGCAAAATGGAAGTAGCCGTAGCCATCGGCACCGATCCCGCAATCACCTTCTCCGCCATCGTCCCGGCCCCACCCGACATCGAAGAATATCTCATCGCCGGATTCCTCCGCCAAAGGCCAGTCGAACTAGTCAAGTGCGAGACGGTAGACCTCGAAGTCCCTGCCACCGCAGAAATCATCCTCGAAGGCCACGTAAACCTGGACGAACTAAAAGCCGAAGGCCCCTTCGGTGATCATACCGGCTTCTACTCGCTGGAAGATCTTTACCCCGTTTTCCATCTCACTTGCATCACTCATCGCAAGGATCCGATCTACTCAACCACGATTGTCGGCAAGCCTCCAATGGAAGATGGGTGGATGGGCAAGGCGGTTGAGCGCATTTTTCTTCCGCTGATGCGGCTTACGATTCCTGAGATCGTCGACATCAACCTTCCGGTTGAGGGTGTGTTTCATAATCTAATGATCGTTTCCATCAAGAAGTCCTACCCAGGGCAGGCGCGCAAAGTGATGAATGCGGTCTGGTCGCTCGGGCAGGCTATGTTCACCAAGTGCATCCTCGTGGTGGATGAAGATGTAAACGTGCAGGACATCGGCGAAGTCACGCTCAAGGTGCTCAACCACATCGATCCCGAGCGTGACATTCAGTTCATGCTCGGTCCCGTCGATTCACTCGACCATGCCTCCCGCCTGCCCAATTACGGATCGAAGATGGGCATCGACGCCACCCGCAAATGGTCCAGCGAGGGATTCAATCGGCCATGGCCGGACGAAATCTTTATGGACGAAAAGACCAAGGCTATGGTGGACAAGAAGTGGAAGGATTTGGGACTCGACTAGCGTCGACTCTTTTCGAAAAAACTTCATCCAAAACCCTGCGTCTTGGCTGTCCGAGTGGAAACGGCAGGAACCGGGTTTCAACTAGCGAGAAAAACTTCGATGCGAACCATAACCCAAGTTGCCAGTTTTTTCTTCATCACCTTCGTGATTGTTCTTTCCCCCGGCGCTTGCGCGCAGCAGACAGGATCGGCGGAGCAGGAACTATTTCACGACGTAAATCAGGAACGCAGAGCCCACGGATTGCCGTCGCTGCAGTGGGACGAAGCCCTGGCCAGCGCTGCCCGCACCCATGCCCAGCGTATGGCGCAGCAGGGAACAGTTTCGCACCAGCTTTCCGGTGAGCCCAATCTCCTCACCCGGGCACGAGCGGACGGAGCTCACTTCAGCTGGATTTCTGAGAACGTCGACGAGGGATCGAACGCGAAAGCCATTCACCAGAGCTTCATAAAGTCCCCGCGACACCAGGGCAACATCCTCGATAGCGACATGGATTCTATAGGCATCGGGATAGCCGAACGCAACGGCCAGCTGTACGCGGTAGAAGATTTCTCCAAGGCGAAATAGGCGGCGGAATCGTGCGAGACTGGCGCTTGTAGGCTGACAGGCCATCCGCTACGATACATTGAAGGTCCTACCATGGCACTGGATTGGTCACGATGTGCGGCAGTAGAAAGCGTGCCCGGAAAAGTCAGTGGAGCATGGGTTTTCAGGGGAACGCGCATACCGGTCGCCGCGGTATTCGAGAATCTGGAAGACGGCCTCACCATTGACCAGATCGCGCAGATGTTCGACGGACTCACCCGCGAACAGGTACGAGCCGTTCTCGACTTCGCCGCCCATAGCCTGGAGACCTCTGCTCCGGCCCGCTGATGCTTATCCTATTCGATCAGGGAACGCCGGTCGGCATTCGCAATTCTCTTCCCGGACATGATGTCAGAACCGCCCGTCAGCAAGGATGGAGAACGCTCCTTAACGGCGAACTACTGCGTGTGGCCGAAGAAGCCGGATTTGATGTTCTCCTGACGACCGATAAGAACCTCGCCTATCAACAAAATCTCAGCCATCGCAAAATTGCAATTGTGGCTCTTGGCAGGAACCGATGGAGTCTGATCCTGCCGGCGCTGCAGCGAATTGGAGAAGCGGTGAGCGCGGCAAAACCCGGGAGTTACACCTGGTTGAAATACCCGACGAGTAGCGCAGCCGAGGCGCTTCAACGTAGACGAGGAACCAAACCCCACCGCCATCCATCAGAGCTTCATGAAGTCTCCGCAACACCGCGCCAACATCCTCGACACCGACATGGACAGCGCCGGCATCGGCGTAGCCGAACGCAACGGCCAGCTGTACGCGGTAGAAGATTTCTCCACGGCGAAATAATGCTAATAGCTGATGGCGAGGAGGGTTCGTGAAGGGCCGTGCCTACCACCGCGCGCGGGGCGCCCGCGCCACACCAGCCCCTTGACTCCCCCAACTCCCCAGAGTATGTTTTCTGCTTCCCCTAGATGTAGGGCCCCAAGGTTTCCCCAAGGAAGTGGTTTCGCTGTTCCAGAGTCTTTGCGCTCCAGAATCAAACTATGGAAGTGAAGCAGCAAATTGTTGGTTGGGTACGTGAGATTGACAGTCTCCGGGCCGAGTTAGCCGACCACTGGTCGAAAGCGCAGAGATCCGTTGCGGCTGGCCGGGTGGACGACGCGATTTCGCTTCTGAATCGGTATTTCTACTTGAGGGAACAGTTGGAAGGCGTTGAGGCCAAGTTGGCAGGCACTTTACGCGGCAGTTTTTCGGACAAGTAATTGAGCCCTCTGCCTCATAATGCGAAGACTCTCGACCTGCTGAAATGGGTTGAGGCAAATCCGAACAAACCCTTCGACCCGAACATGGTTGTATCGCTCAGCACAAACCATGCCAGCGATTGGGAATGGCAAGCCGTTCTCGGCCAGATGGAGGAGTTGAGGCGTCTGAATTACATCACGAAGCTGAAGCAGGACCCTGCGGGTTCGACATACTGGGCGATCACGCCCAAGGGTCAAAACTATCGTCTTGCGCTGGAGCGCGCTGAATCGACCGGGGCGGAGCCTACCTCTGAGTCCGATACCGGAGGAAGTTCGACGGGACTGGGCGCTAAGGAACGGCTCTTAATTTCATCCGTCATTCCCTCACACGATGCGCTACTGCGACTCACGCCTGAAGAGGCTGCTTGCCCCCTGATGAACTGCCTTCTTTCCCTGCCGGAGAACGAGCTTAATCGGCACAACTTTTTCATTTCGAACTACCCAACCGAAGGCTACCCACCCGAGGATGGTGAAAAAATTAAATCCAAGCTAGCTGCAGCATGGAACTGGCTACAGGGACAAGGATACCTCATCCCGCGGCCTGGCAATCCTGGCTCCGATTGGGTATCGATTTCAGATGACGGGCGTGTGTGGGCTAATGACGACTGTAGCGCATCGCGAATGGAGCAGTTGCGTCTACCTAAGCCCCGGCGCGCCAGCTCCCAGCGCAAACTCGGCGAAGACCAGCGCTCCACCCAGGTTGCCCCGACCATCCGGCCGAAGACAGAAAGAGCGCCCGCTTCCCCGGAGGGCGCGCCGGCAGGGGGTGTGGAGGTCGCGATAAGGGCTCTCTCTGACAAACCGAGCGAGGTAGATCTCCTTGAATTCGCGGACTACGCTCGAGCGCTCACCGACTTTATACGAAACGAAAAGACACAAACCCCTCTTACGATCGGAATCGACGGACCATGGGGGTCTGGCAAAACTACCTTGATGAGGATGATCGAAGAAAGGCTGAACCCAAAAGAGAAGAAGGAGAAGGACCCTCCGCCGGCGCGAACAGTTTGGTTTAACGCGTGGAAATATGATCGCGAGGAGAGTCTGTGGGCATCTCTAGCACTTGAAATTCTCTCGCAGGTCCGACAGCAATGCGGCTGGCGGGAACGCGCCGGTCTGTGGTTTCGCCTAAACTGGAAGCGATTTGACAAAGGTAAATTTGGCAGCGATCTACTCAAATTCGTTGCTTACCCAGCGGCGCTAATCGTCGCGACTGCGTTAGGCGCATTTCTCTGGAAACGGTGGGTCGACCCCAATCTGGACGTAGCAAAATAGACGAAGGTCTCAGCCGGCGGCGGGCTTATCGCCACCCTCCTCAGTGCGCTTAAACAGATTCACGAACAAGTTGTGGGGCCTTTCGAACTCAACATTTCGAAATACATTCGCACACCCGAGTACAAAACACGGGTCGGATTTCTTGGTGAATTTGAGAAGGACTTTAAGTTCGTTATCGACGCGGCAACGAACAACGCTAAGACGTCACTCGTGATATTCGTTGATGACCTCGACAGATGCAAGCCCGCGAAACCCGTCGAAGTGATTGAGGCAATAAACCAGCTCCTCGACGCCGAACCTTGTATCTTTGTTATGGGTATGGATGTTCGCACTATCGCGGGAAGCATCGAAGCGAAGTACAAGGATCTCGCGGAGTCGTCTGTTGAAAAGGATTCGTCCGGCGGCCTACCTTTAGGTTACCGCTTCCTAGAGAAGATCGTTCAGGTCCCGTTTCGCCTGCCGAAAGTCAGCCGCAAAACGCTGGGGCGATTGGTTGACGGGAGCCTCACTCCTAGGGAAGCTAGCCCCGACAACCGCGCTGCAGTTGTCGTCGAAGCAGAACATCTCATCCAGGGTGAGGAGCGTGAGGGTAAAGGCTTAGAGGAAGCCGCTGAAACGGTTCGTTCTGCAAGACCAGACATCTCAAATGACGCCCTAATGGAGGCAAAGCGAAATGTCTTTGCCAGAACCTTCGACGACGACCAAGAGGTTCGAACGGCCATTTACGATGCGCTGCCCTACCTGGAGTCAAACGCCCGCAAGGTCAAACGCTTTATCAATCTTTTCAGACTCCAGCTCTTGATAGCCAATCGGAGGCACTTGTTGGAGAACAAAGTAATCGAAATCCGTCAACTGTCTCGATGGCTGGTATTAGTCAGCTGCTGGCCTGAAATCGTCGATGCGCTGAACGACCCAGCGTTTCCCCCTCGGCTCCTGGATGCTCACAAGCTGTGGCGGACTTCGGTGAGCGAATCTCCCGGCCTAGAAAATGCTCAGGCGGTCCAAGTCCTCCTTAAACCCTACCTTGACGACCCCAGAGTTAAGAGATTCCTAGACGTCTCGAATCTTATCGATCTGCTGCGTGCTCTAGTGCCCACGTACAGCAACAGCGGGGATTTCTCCAATGCGTTGGAGCCTTACCTTCAGTTATCGGCCACTCCGCAGTAGCCAGGAGTGGTCCAACCTTTCCAAGGCGGGTGGCCCGGACCTTGGCGAGTAGCAATTCAGGTTTTGGGTGCCCCGCTCCTTGCCAAAAACCGACAAGGAGCGGGGCACCCAGCATGACAGATCATTGGCATGGCTCGAAAAATCCACACCAACGAAAACGGCGGCGGACAGGAATGTCCGCCCTACACGATTGGATTCGGGATCTGAGCGCTGGCTGCACCCACATCCCAAAAAAGCGTGAGATGTGGGGCACCCTTTTGCATTTGCCTTCCGGCTAGCGTGGAGAATTGCATAGATCCTTCGTTGGCGAGCCCTAGCGTTGCGAGGGCTTGCGCTTCCTCAGGATGACAGCGTTGTTGGTGGGTGTCCTAAACTGACATTCTTCTTCGGCTTACTTTTTGTTCTGTCATCTTGAGCGGAGGGAACGGGCTCGCGCGCGAGTGCGTTCCTGTAGTCGAAAGACCCCGAGGTCCACGGCGTGTGCTCTTGCACCGAAGAGGCATTCTCACCACGCACCTGGCCCGACTAACTTCGTGCGGAAAATTCCCTGCCGACTCCTTCGTGGGTACCGACAGACTCGGGGTCCCTCGACTCCGCGTGAGCGTCCTTCGGACGATCACGCTCCGCTCGGGATGACAGAGGGTAGGGACGCCCGAAAACCAACCCTGACCGCAACGGCGGCGGAGGGAACGGCCTCGCGCGCGAGTCCGTTCCTGGCAGACCAGTTCGTGCGGAAAATTCCCTGCCGACTCCTTCGTGGGTACCGACAGACTCGGGGTCCCTCGACTCTGCGTGAGCGTCCTTTGGACGATCACGCTCCGCTCGGATGACAGAGTTAAAGGGAGAGACAGCGGATCGAGACGATTGGCTTCGGTGGTTGTCCCTACGTGATCAGCGCGGGGGTTTGGCTTTGGGTGGTTTGGGATTGGTCAGGAGACCCCAGGCTTCGCGGTATTTTTCGTAGCGGCCTACGACTTTACTGTCTGGGTCGGGATAGAGCGGGAGGCTGGTGCGTGGGGCGAAGGCTTCGACTGGATGATGTACCACACGCCGAGGGAGATGACGTAGGCGACGAGGAAGTCGATCTGCTCGGCGGTGTAGGGGACGTGTCCCTTGGAGGCCCAGTAGGCGTTGATGATGTATCCGCGATCGTGAACGCCGCCGGTGGATTTGACCTGGATGCGCCAGAGGTGCTGGCCGGAATCGAGGATGAAGTCGTAACGGCGGCTGTCGCCGATGGGTTGGGAGATTCCGAAGCCGAGTTCGACAGCCTTGAGGGCGAAGGCGATTTCGGATAGTTCTCCTTGACGTTTTCGGGTGCAATTGCCGGCTTCTTTGGACAAGCCCAGCGGCGGACGACGGAGGCGACCTACTGACTGTTTTTTCATGGGCAACACGAGAAAGGCGTCAGCGGTTAGGCTGCGCCTGATCTTTTCTCCTTGAGATTTAAATTGGGTTCAGGATTTCGAGCGTTCGCGGCGGGCGAGGTCGCGTATCGGCCTGCCCATCCGCAAACTTCAGGACAAACAAAAAGGCGCGGGGATGAGGCCCGCGCCTTGAATGCTATCTATACTTCCAGAATAGCAGGTTGAACAGGGTAAGTGAGACATGATTTGCAACTTTATTGTTGCCATCGAATGAATGGGTTGCGACGAAAAGTTAAAGCCAGAGGGCTTGACAAGATTTAGTGCAGAGAGCGGTTTTCGATGCTTTCACGAAGGTTTCGTGAAAGTTCCACGCATCAACATGCTGGGCGCGGGCATGGATTCCGGCGTCGGGGAGGGAGAACTCAGCGGGTTTGCGTTCGAAGATTCGTCGAATCCAAGATGGACGCGCTCGCGGACTTCCTGAATGCGGGAGGTGACAATCGGAGTGCGGTACTCGGGGTGGCAGAACTCCAGGTGCATGCCGCGACCGATGTAACGCAGCTTCAGCATCGACCCTCCCCAGGTCGAGCCCGCAATCGCGACCAGCACTGGCTCGGGACAGTATTCCGGATGCCCCGAAATCAGTGCCTGGCTTTCGCCCAGGAACACTGCGGTGTAGCGATGGTGTTGGGTCTGGATCTCAAGCACGGTGGACGGCGGCAGGTCTCCAAGACAAACTCCGCCTTCGATTTCTGAGCGGACAATGTTGCCGTTCACTTCGTCGCTCAGATTGGGATGAGGCGTGAACATGATCGCCAAACAGTCTGGTCAGACCACCTGTTCGAAAGATCATACCAGAGGACGGCCCGGAGCCGCAGGTTACTTCTGGGGAGGGTCAAGCGGAGAGCGGAATCCACAAAAAAAGCAGCCAGACCTTATAGGTCTGGCGTGCGCGCGAATCAAGTTGCGGCGTCGCAGGAACTATCCTCCGATGGAGCTAGCCACGGAGGAAAATACGTTGTTCGAACTTCCTCCAATCAATCGGATGGTGCCCACCACCAACACCAGGATTACCGCCAACATCACAGCGTACTCGGCGATGTCCTGGGCTTCGTCATTTGTCCACAAGTTGCGGAAGGTTTTGGTATTCATCCCCTCTCCCTTCTGATCGGTGAGCACAGTTTGCACTCACGTCCGCAGAAATACAAGTGTCAAGTCGTCTTTCACCGCGAAAAGCGCTGGGCGGCTGGGGGCCAAAACGGAGTTTTTCCGGCGGCGGGTACTGGGAGTCGTCACTGAAGTTACTGTCGGACTCGCGCACAATCCATTATTCTAGTGGTCGAGATCTAGCGAGGGTTGTCTGGAAATGGTCGGCCCCGGATTCGTTAAGGCACGAGGAATGCACAAGTCTGCCACTCGACGTTACGCGCGGTATCGCACGGAAATACCGGTGATTGTGAAGATCCTTGGGAAAGATGGGTACATCCGTATCCACGGTCGATGCTTCGAGATTGCCGAGGCTGGACTGGGCGCGGTCATTTCCAGCGAACTGGGAGCGGGAGAAATGGCGACGCTGGAATTCTCGATTCCAGACATTCCAGAGGTTTTCGTCATGCGGGCGGTGGTCCGGCACCGCATGGGCTTCCTGCACGGTTTTGAGTTCATCGGCGCGCTTCCCGAACAGAGCCAGCGCATTCAAACATTCTGCCAAACGCTGGAGCCGTCGTAGCAAACCCGCTAATCGGTAGGATCTGAAATTCAAAAGGCACTTGTCGATTGGACACCGCCGCAAGTCAGATTCGCTTGGTGCGCATGTCGCCTTGAATTTGCCGGGCAGCCGCGCCCGAGGGGGGCTTGCCTCTGCCCCGCTTCCATGATAAAAACGCGGTTCGTTACGGGGGTACTTTGTGACGAACACGGCGAAACGGATCTCTAGGATATGCGTCCAAGCTGCACGGGCGGCGCTGGCGGCGGCAATCGTGTTCGTGCCCGCGCTCGCAACCAGATCGGTGCAGGCACAGACTTTCACCGTACTCTACACCTTCACCAGCGCAGCGGACGGCGAACAGCCTGATGCACCTTTGATTCAGGACGCCGGCGGCAATCTTTACGGAACCACGCAGTATGGCGGCACCAAGGGTGGGTTCGGCACGGTGTTCAAGCTGGATATTAGTGGCAAGGAGCATGTCCTCCTTAGCTTTGCGGGAACGCCGGATGCAGAGGATCCGTATTCCGGGATGACGCGGGACAAGGCCGGCAATTTCTACGGCACGACGCTGTACGGTGGTGCTCAAGGTGGGTTCGGCACGGTGTTCAAGCTGCATCCGGACGGAAAGGAAACTATCCTTCATAGCTTCGCCGGCACACCCGACGGCGAAGATCCCCGTTCGGTGCTGGTCCGGGACGGCGCGGGCAATCTCTACGGTACGACGCAATACGGTGGCACGAACGGCGGCTACGGAACGGTGTTCAAGCTGGATGCGAAAGGTAACTTGACCCTGCTGCACAGCTTCGCGGGCACTCCGGATGGCGAAGATCCCTACGCAGGCTTGCTTCGAGACAAAGCCGGGAACTTCTACGGCACCACCATGTTCGGCGGCACTGGCGGTGGTTTCGGAACCGTGTTCAAGCTGGATGCGAACGGCAAGTTGACTCTGCTGCACAGCTTCGCCGGAACGCCGGACGGGGTAAATCCCCTCGCGGGCTTGTTGCGGGACGCAGCGGGCAATCTCTACGGCACCACTAAGTACGGCGGCACGAACGGCGGTTACGGAACCGTCTTCAAGCTAAGCGCGAAAGGCAAACTGACCCTTCTTCACAGTTTTGCGGGAACGCCGGACGGGGAGAATCCCTATTCGCGTTTGATTCGGGACTCGGCAGGTAATTTCTACGGCACCACTTTCTATGGCGGCACTCTTGGATACGGAAGCGTGTTCAAGCTGGACCCAGCCGGCAAGTTGACTATCCTGCACAGCTTCAACGACTCGCCAGACGGGGCCCATCCGATTGCAGGTTTGATCCTGGATAAGGCCGGCAACCTCTACGGCACCACCAGCGACGGCGGCGATCTCAATTGCGGATTCTCAGGCTGCGGAACCGTGTTCAAGGTCACGCCTTAACTGCGGTGGCGGCCAGGAAAGACAACTCGGATGGTCTGGCGTTGGAGCTGGCTGCCACTGCCAACTGTTGTAGACTAACTTCAACGGCAGCATGTCCCGCGGCCCCGTAGCTCAGTTGGATAGAGCAGCGGTTTCCTAAACCGTTGGTCGGCGGTTCGACTCCGCCCGGGGCCTCCATTTCACTTGACTGAAAAGAAATGTGTTGCGCTACGCACGCTGCCACTCTCCAAGGAATGCATTGTCACTGCGTTGCCAGATAGGAAATTCTGCGGATTCCGTGCGGAGGTATAACCCTCCATGAGACAAATCAAGAGATCGAGTTGATGTAAAACAGGTCGCACGGCACTCACCACCCGGTCAATGAGTGTAATCGAGATATTTCGCCAGCTACGCTTGGACCAACTCATTTCACGTTGACAATTGTCCCCGGCTAGGCAAATAATATCGCCCCAGATATGGGAAGCCTTTTCCTAACCAATCGTTCTCTGCCATCTATGCTTGGGCAGTTGGAACCGCACTTTTTCTTACGACTCGTTCCCCTCAAGGAGACTTTCACAAGCACAGATCAAAGCCGGCGCTGCCAAACGCCGCCGAGAGGAAGAGGGCTATGAACTTTAGATTGTCGAGGAGGGCCTGTATCGTCCTTGTGTTTTGCGCGGCAACAGCGATTGGTTTGCCAGCTCAAACCTTCAAAACGCTTGTGAATTTCGACGGGTCCAATGGTGGGAACCCGATCGGCACGCTTGTTCAAGGGCCGGATGGGAGTCTCTACGGGACAACCTATGTGGGTGGGGCTTACGATTACGGTACCGTGTTCAAGATCACCTCAACTGGTAAACTAACGACGCTATCCGGCTTTTGCAATCCACAATGCGGTGCGTATCCTCAGGCCGGGCTGGCGTTTGGCACCAACGCCATTTTCTACGGGACGACCTCGCAGTTGGGGATGGGTGGAGGTACAGTGTTCAAGATCACCCCGAAGGGAACGCTTACTACGCTGCACATCTTCGACAACACAGACGGCACTCTGCCCGCAGGCACAATGGTGCAAGGCACCGATGGCGATTTCTACGGGACGACCTTCGAAGGCGGCATTAATAGCTACGGCACGGTTTTCAAAATCACGCCCAACGGAGTGTTCTCATCGCTATATAGCTTCGGCTACGTTGATGGCGTGGGGCCGGTAGGGCTGATGCAAGCCTCGGATGGGAACTTCTACGGGGCCACGCAAGACGGCGGCAGCGGTAGCAACTGTACCGCGAAGGGTGGCTGCGGCACAATTTTCCGAGTCACCCGCGCTGGCGCTTTCGCCTCGATTTACTCCTTTTGCTCGGAACCGGATTGTACGGACGGCGAGGCGCCTTCTGGCTTGGTGCAAGGCGTTGATGGGAATTTCTATGGTACTACTGAATACGGAGGCACCAGCGCCAATTGCGGCGGCAGTGGCTGTGGCACGGTGTTCAAGATTACTCCTGGTGGAAAGCTGACTACTTTGCACGGTTTCGTCCTCACGGACGGCGCGTTACCCACCTACTACCCGCTGCTGCAGGCTACGGACGGCAATTTCTATGGAACCACCTACGACGGAGGCAAAACTGGGTATGGCACAGTCTTTGAAGTTACTCCCACCGGCACTCTGACCACATTGCACAGCTTCAAAGTCAGCGACGGCGCAAATCCCGACGGTGGGCTGGTGCAAAGTACCGACGGCAGCTTTTACGGTATGACACTGAAGGGCGGCGAGAAAGGCTGCGTTTTTGGCACCTGTGGAACAGTCTTCAGCTTGTCTGTAGGGCTTGGCCCATTCGTGCAAACCGTGCCCACCTCGGGCAAGGTGGGAGCGAAAGTCCTGATTCTGGGGACCAATCTAACAGGTGCGACAAGCGTCACGTTTAACGGCACGGCGGCGACATTCAGTGTAGTTTCCAAGTCCGAAATCAAGACCACTGTACCAACCGGTGCGACCACTGGGACGGTCGAGGTGACAACACCCAAGGGAGCACTCAAGAGCAACGGGGTCTTCCGGGTGACGAAGTGACACCTTGAGCTGACTCGGATCGAAGAATTGGTGCTGCCTGATGTCCTAGGCAGTCTTGCTTGCATTATGTCGAGAGGTGGTTGCGCGGGTAATTTCTGTTAGCAGGCGATAGCGGTCAAAACCCCCTTCAAAGGCAGTCGTGGCATACGATTCCGAGACCAAAATGCCGAGGCCAATCTCCTGGAAATGACCGAACACAAATGGACTCTGATGCATCGACAAAAGACGGCAGCAGAAGCGTTGGGGCAGCCGGGAGTTACTAGAATCGCATCTGAGGCGAGCCTGGCACCGGTCCGACTTATTCGTAGCGCAGGGCGCGCATGGGATCGATCCTGACGGCGCGAACCGCTGGCAAGTAACAAGCCACGGCTGCCACGGCGAGCATCATGGTGCTCACCGCGATGTAGGTCATAGGATTGGTGGGGGCGACTCCGAACAAGAGGCTCGCGAGCATTCGCGTCAGCAGAAATCCCAGGGTTAAACCAATCAGCAGGCCGATCGACACCCATCGCAGGCCCTGGCCCATGATCATCTTGAGCACATCGCCACGGCGCGCGCCCAGAGCCATGCGAACTCCGATTTCGCGAGTCTGCTGGACTACTGTGGTCGCGAGCACGCCGTAAATACCAACGCAGGCAAGGACGACGGCAAGTCCTCCGAAGATGGTCATCAGAAACGAATCGAAGCGGCGCTGCCCGAGGTTGTCGTCGAGAACGTCTTGCATGGTCAGGACGTCGAATACCGGCAAGTCCTTGTCGAGCGTCCAGATCTGCTGTTTGATACTCGCTGTCAGCGCGGTCGGATCCGAGGCGCTGCGAACAGCGAGTGTCAAGTAGGTGTAATCCTGCATCGGGCGCGTGATTTCCGGGCGGGTGGCATCTTCGAGCGAGGTCTGGCGCGTATCGCGGACTACTCCGATCACGGTTAGCTGCACCGGTTCTTTTTCGGCTCGCGCGGGAACGCTCCAGATGTGCTTGCCAATCGCATCCTGATCTGGCCACAGTTTTTTCGCGAGCTTTTGGTTGATCACGATCACAGGAAGGCTCTGATTGATTTCGTCCGCGGTGAAGTTTCTGCCGCTCACCAGCGACATGCCCAGCGTCTCGAAGTAAGAGGGCGAACTGATGCCGCGCATATCTGCCGTCGGCTCGCTGCCGTGTTTGGGAGTTGGCTGACCCTCGATGATGAATCGCATGAGGCGAATGCGGGTCAGCGGCAAGCCATCGGCAAAGCTTGCGGCCTTCACGCCGGGGAGAGCGGCGATGCGTTCGAGCGCCTGGCGGCAAAACGCGGCGGTCTGCTCGTTCGTGGAATAGCGATCTGGCGGCATGCTGAAATGCATGGTCAACAGATGATCCGCACGGAAGCCCGGGTCGACCTCAAGCACGGACAGCAGACTGCGAATCATGAATCCGGCGCCAATCAACAGCACCGAGGCTAGGCTGACTTCAATCACGATAAGAGCCGCTCGCATGGTGCGCGGGTGCGATCGGGTGAACTGCGCTCCATCTTTGAGTACCGTGATGACTTCGGTGCGCGAGACATACAGTGCTGGGAAAATCCCGAAGAGCATGCCCGCGAGAATGCTGGCCGCGGTCGCAAAAAGCAAGACCGGAATGCCGATGTGGATTTGCTCGGGCCGGAGAATGTCTGCCGGCTTGAGCGCGAGAATGGCTTTGATTCCCCAGTGTGCCACGGCCAAACCCAGGAGGCCTCCAATCGAACTCAGCACCAGGCTCTCCATGATCATCTGCACGATCAGCTCGGTGCGGCTGGCGCCGAGAGCTTTGCGGATGGCCAGCTCCTTCTGCCGTGCCATGGCGCGGGTTAAGACGAGATTCGCGAGGTTCGCACATGCGATCAGCAGAATCAGTCCCACTGCCGAGAGCAGGACCAGAAGATTGCGGCGGAGATCTTTGCCAACATCTTCGACGTACACGGGGAAGATGTTTACGCCGAAGCCGGCGTTGAGGGTGGGGTTTTGCTCCTCGAGGCGCTTGCCGATCACGTCCATTTCGGCGCGGGCCTGCTCCAGGGAAATGCCGGGACGCAATCGCGCATAGACTTGGATCTTCAGGCGGTTCAGTTCCTGCGCGGTGCGGCTCGCGGCGGGCTCGTAGGGAATCCAGATGTCGGGCTTGCGCTGCTCGCTACCTTCGCGAGTGGAGGGCAGGTAGACATGCGCGGGGAGCACGCCAACGATCGTGTACGAACTGTGGTTGAGCGTGACGCTCTGCCCGATGACGTTGCGGTTGGCGCCGAAATGGCTCTCCCAGTATGCGTAGCTCAGGATGGCGGTTTGCGTATCGCTGGGTGAGGAGTCGAAGGTTGCGCCGATCGCGGGCGAGACTCCGAGGACCTGGAAGAAGTTCTGCGAGATACGCGCACCGTTGACGCGCTCTGGTTCTGCAGCGCCGGTGCGATTCAAGTTGGCGTCTTCCATTCCTGCGATGCCCTCGAAGGCGCTCGACTGGCGTTGCCATTCGGCGAAGTTCGTGTAGTTCGCTGGAAGCCGTTCACCGATCGACGCTCCGAGCGCAGGATTCTTTTCCCAGACCATGACCAGACGGTCGGGATCGCGGTAGGGGAGTTTTCGCAGGAGAACTCCATCGACCACGCTGAACACGGCGGTGTTTGCGCCGATTCCGAGCGCCAGCATCAAGACCACAACTGCGGAGAAGACGGGAGACCTCCGCAATAAGCGAAAAGAATGGCGGAAGTATTGAACGAGGTTGGCGGATTTCATGGCGATAAAGACAAGGACGACCGCGAATTCTCAATGTTAGCACTGGCACAGATGTTGGAGCAGAGGCAGGACTATCCGGACGCGGCTGGCATCACTGCGTCAGCCGCGATTGAAGAAGAAAATGTCGAGGGCCCGTGAAATCAGGCGGAACGAAGCTCGGTTGACAACTTACTCGCGCTAAACTCGGCCCGCTGCGGCGGAAGCGAGGCGAACTTCACTTGATCTTTGACCACCGGGGCCGTCCGCTTACACAACCAGAACATGAGAACTACGGTTGTAAGCCCGAATGAAAGCCATCCTAAGAGAAGTACCTGGAGCCAATGCATGTCGTGTTCCCTTCGCGATGCGGGGGGAGCATCTGCGGCAAGGGCCTGATTATATGCAATCTCCAGCGCTTTGGGAATGGTGAAAATGTTTTCGCTTAAACTGCAACTAACATTCTTGCGCGAACCAGGGTGTTAGAGCTACCGCTCGGGATGTTTACTTATTCGTTAACCTAGGTCTACCCCCCTCCCCCCTGATCTTTTGGAATCATGGGGTTACAGCCACACTACCCTCAAAATCTTTGAGGAATAAGGACTTACACGTAAAATATTCCGGAATAAGGAGTTAGCCAGCCAGAATGCCTCCCCGGGTCCCGCCCTTCCAATCTAGTGAGCTGGATCTTCCAATTGTCAAAGAGCTAATCGGGTATAAGAAATAGTATCGTATTGAGAAAGCTGTGTCAAAGATTGGTTCGATCCGAGGGCTCATTTGCGGGGATGTTCATTCCCGATTTGGGACTGGCGTGCGGCGAATGTGACGGTCGGACCTGTTCAGTCCCGCCGAGCGCCGAAGGCGATTTAGAAGCGGAATTCCGGGTGGACATTGGTTGGAACCGGGGGTAACATCGCGGGAACCTACGCCGTTGCTGCTTCCGTCGGCATGCCGGAATTCGAGATTAGGAGGTCATTCCTGGCAGTGACACACAAAGAACGCTCTCACTCGGCGGCCCGCCTGCTGCTCTTGCTCATGCTTGTTTTTGCTCTCGCTCCAACCGCATCAGCTGAGTGGAGGGAGAAGGTCCTCTACAGCTTCCAGGGCGGCACGGACGGGGCCACGCCTGCAGGCGGGGTAGTGTTCGACAAGCAAGGTAATCTCTACGGGGCCACGCAGCAGGGCGGCGGAAGTAATTGTTCTCCGATGGCGGCCTGTGGCACGGTCTATGAACTTGCTCCACCAGCCAAGCAGGGTGATCCCTGGACCGAGACCGTGCTCCATGTGTTTCAGGGCAAGCAGTCCAACGACGGCGAGTTCCCCTCGGGCGGCGTGATCGCGGACGCGGTGGGCAACATCTACGGCACCACGGCCTACGGCGGCACCGGAGACTGCGTGCTCCTGGGCATCAAGGGCGGATGCGGCACGGTGTTTGAGCTGTCGCCGCCGCAGACCAAGGGCGGCCAGTGGACGTACAGCATCCTGTACAGTTTCCCGACCGCCAAGCAAGGGTATGTGCCCGCAGGTGATCTGGTGTTCGACGGCGCTGGCAATCTTTACGGAGCCACGATATTCGGAGGCGGCAAGGGCACAACCTGTGACGCCTTCTACAAATACTGCGGGGTAGTGTTCGAGTTAAGCCCGCCTAAGACCAAGGGCGGCAAGTGGACCGAGAAGGTGCTACACAGCTTCGCCGGAGGAACGGACGGTGCCAATCCCAACGGTGGTTTCGTCTTAGACAGGAACGGTGCGGTCTACGGGACGACCTCGGCAGGGGGCAACCAAGCGTGCAAGACCACGTCTAGCATTGGCTGCGGTACGACGTTTGAACTGAATCCAACGAGCATGGGTGGGGGATGGACGGAGAAAATGCTACACCGCTTCTCTGGCGGCAACGATGGAGCCAGTCCGAACGGCGGGCTCACTTTCGACGCGACGGGCGCGCTATACGGTACAGGGGGAGGCGGCGGTAGCAAAACTCAGGGAGTGGTATTCCAATTTGTTAGGACGAAGAACAGCGGCAAGTGGATTGAAACCGTTCTGCATAGGTTCAGTGCTTCTGGGAACGCACCATGCTGCCCCATGGCGAGGGTGACTTTTGACGGCGCCGGCAATCTCTATAGTGTTTCGTTGAGCGGCACGTACTTTCGCGGCACTGCGTTTCGACTAAAACCACCTGGCAGTCGCGGCAGCGTCTGGAACTTCGCCATTCTCTACGCGTTTAAAGGCGTACCTGACGCCGCCTATCCCGAAGCAAATCTGATCTTTGACAAAGCTGGGAAGCTTTACAGTGCGACAGAAGGCGGCGGTATTGGGGCATGTTCAGGAGGATGTGGAACGGTGTTTGAGGTCTCACCGTAGAGGGTGGTCGCGCATTTCATCCCCGCTAAGCAGGCTGAAAAGGGTTCTCACTAACGTGCTGGCACCTGGTGCGCGTCCGAAACTCTAGCAACTTAACTGGTGCGACGTTCATGAAATACGCCACACTTCTCTGTAGCCTCTTTCTCGGTGACGTTTGAAGGTTAGTGCTGTACAGGCTAAGTGCAGAGATCCTTCGCTTCGCTCAGGATGACAGCCGCTTTGCTGGGATGACAATGTTTGGCAGATCCCAACACAAGGTCCCTCGACTCCGCATTGCGATTGATAGGGCCAATCGCAATGCTGCGCTCGGGATGACAAGCGGGTTTGGACTGCGCTCGGAATGACAAGGATTTATAGCTTCAGCGTCGGCGAGAATCTCGGCGGCCTGCGGGCTTGGATCGTCTGCTCGAAGCCATACGCTATCTTCAGCAGCGTGGGTTCGCTCCAGGCTCGGCCGAAGAAACTTATTCCTACTGGGAGGCCGAAGACGAATCCTGCGGGAACTGTGATATCCGGGTAGCCGGCTACTGCGGCGGCGTTGGAGCTGCCGCCTACGGCGTGGTCTCCGTTGGCGAAGTCGGTGAGCCAGGCGGGGCCCGCGGTGGGTGCCATGATTGCGTCGAGATGAAACTGGTCCATGACCGCGTCGATGCCTTCTTTGCGCGACAGGCGGTGGTTGGCCTCGAGGGCGTCGGTGTATTCCTTGGTATCGAGCGGGCCCTTGGCTTCAGCTTTGACAAAAATATCCTGGCCGAAGTAGGGCATCTCTTTGTCGCGGTTGGTGTCGTTGAAGTCGATGATGTCCTTCAGCGATCCCGGCGCTCCCGGGCGGGCGGCCAGGTATGCGTTGAGGTCGGCTTTCAACTCATACAACAGAACCAGAAATTCGGTGTCATCGAATTTTCCGTGCGTGGGCAGGTCGGCGGGATCTACGATGTCCGCGCCTTGCTTCTTCATGGCGGTGATCAGGTTATTCATGAGCTGATCCTGAGCATCGTTCGAGCCGAAATATTTGCGGGCTACGCCGATGCGGGCGCCGCGCAGTCCGTGGGGATCGAGAAACTTCGTGTAGTCGGCGGCGGCTTTGCCCGCGCTGGCTGCGGTTGCGCTGTCGCGAGGATCGGCTCCTGCGAGCGCGGTTAATAAGATTGCGGCGTCGCGCACGGTGCGGGCCATGGGGCCGGCCGTGTCCTGACTGTGCGCGATGGGAATGATGCCGGCGCGGCTGATGAGACCGAGCGTGGGCTTGATGCCGACCAACCCGTTGGCCGACGATGGGCAGACGACCGAGCCGTCGGTTTCCGTGCCTACCGCGACTGCGCACAGACTAGCGGCGGTCGCCGCGCCCGAGCCGGAGCTTGAGCCGCAGGGATTGCGGTCGAGGGCGTAGGGGTTGAGGGTCTGGCCGCCGCGGCCGCTCCATCCGCTGCTGGAATGGCTGGAGCGAATGTTCGCCCACTCGCTGAGATTGGTCTTGCCGAGAATCACTGCGCCCGACTCGCGCAGCTTTTGAGCGACGAAGGAATCTTTGGTTGGCTTCGAGCCGAGCAAAGCCAACGATCCGGCGGTGGTCTGCATGCGATCGGCAGTGTCGATATTGTCTTTGATCAGAACCGGGATTCCGTGCATGGGGCCGCGCACGTGGTTCGCTCTGCGTTCCTGGTCGAGGGCGTCGGCGATGGCGAGAGCGTCGGGATTGATTTCGATTACGCTGTTGATGGCTGGGCCCTGCTTGTCGATTTCGTCGATCCGCGCCAGATATTTCTCGGTGATCGAGCGGGCGGTGAATTTTCCAGAAGCCATTCCGGATTGCAGCTCGGCGATGGTGATCTCGTCGAACTCGAATGACTTGATCTCGGGGGGCGCAGGGCAAGGCGTGTCCTCACGAGCGGCCGCCAGAGTTGGCAAGACCGCGGCGCTGACGCCGGCTAGAGCGCTGGTTTGCAGAAAGCGCCGACGGTGAAGGGAACTGCAATCCATGGTTACGTCTTCTTTATGGCTCAATCCGCTTTCTCCTGATCCGCAATTTTGGTGTAAGCGAAACCGGAATTATAGGTCAATGGTCAAGCAGGCTTGTCAAACGGCGGCGGCGGGCAGATGCTCGCGGACATCATCGCGAAAGCGGGAGATCCTCTGCAGGACCTTAGTTAAGAACCAGATGGTCGAAAAATTAGACCCGTGGCGACAAAACGGAGTACTGGCGCGAATAGTTGCGCCTGCGCGGCAGGTCTCGATTCTTTCTGGATGGGCCTTCACGCCCGCTACTTTGCGTTGATCTTCTTTCGGATGCGTCGAAGTTCCATGAAACAGAGTCCGGAAGTCGTACAAAGAACACAGCCCATCATGATGATCACTTTCATGTCCATTCGTGCGGGCTCCCTCTCCCGCCGTCCTACAGAGGTATAGACTAACGTGAAATACACTACCCGAAAGATACAGCAAAAGGCGCACTCTGACTGTTGCCATTCTAGTTTCGCAGTCAGCTCGCCCGGGTGAGAGGTAAAAGGGCAAAATCGCCCTGGTGCACGCTATAATAGGTTTTCATGCCCAGATATTCCATTGTTGTCCCCCTGCACAACGAGCAGGAGAACGTCACCGATCTCTATGACCGCCTGAAAGCGGTAATGGAAGTGCATGGCGAAAGCTTCGAGATTGTGCTGGTGGACGATGGTTCGAGGGATCGAACCTTCAACCTTTTGCGCGAGATTGCGGCCGTCGACAGCCGGGTGACGGTGGTGAAGCTGCGCCGTAACTTTGGGCAGACTTCGGCGCTGGCGGCGGGTTTCGACCATTCGCGCGGGGAATACATCATCGCCATGGATGGCGACTTGCAGCACGACCCGGCGGATATCCCGCTGTTCCTGGAGAAGATTGCCGAGGGTTACGACATCGTCAGCGGATGGCGGAAGCAGCGCATGGACAATCTATGGCTGCGCCGGATTCCTTCGCGCTGCGCTAACTGGCTGATGGCAAAGCTGAGCGGTGTGCGCATTCATGACTTCGGAACGACCTTCAAGGCGTACCGTCGCGAAGTGCTGGAGCAGGTGCCGCTCTATGGCGAACTGCACCGCTTCATTCCGGCGCTGGCGTCGTGGTATGGAGCCTCGATCGTTGAGGTGCCGATTCGCAATGTCAACCGGGAGCGCGGAGCTTCGCACTATGGCATCTCCCGCACCGTCCGCGTATTCTTCGACCTGATCACGATACGTTTTTTGCTGCGATACCTGGCGCGCCCCCTACACTTCTTCGGCACGCTGGGAATGGTGAGCATCCTGGGCGGAAGCGGAGTGGCTAGCTGGCTGCTGGTGGAGAAATTTCTGCATCATTCCGACGTAATGACTCAGCATGGCCCGCTCATGATCTTTGCCGCGGTTCTGCTGCTGGCAGGATTGAACCTGCTGGCGGTTGGCTTGTTAGGCGAAATGCAAGTGCGGCACTACCACGAACCCACCCGCCGCGCCCCGTACTCGGTGGACCGGCTGCTTCGCGCCCAGAGCAGCGAAGAACACACCATCTCCGAATAAGGCGTATCCCGCGCCAGATCCCCTGTTGACAGGCTAGTCGCGTGCGAACATAATTTGTCCGCGCTTGTTTTGGAGGTTACTTCGGACTCCAGTCCTGGGAGCCGACGTATCGTATCCCGTTCGATTGGTCTCTCGCCGTTTGGCTCTGGGACCGCAATGCGCGGAAAAAGATCAACCTCAACTGCTCGATACCATTACGGAGGAGAAAGCAATGAAAAATCGCAAATCAATGCTGTGCGTGCTGATGTTTATCCTGGGTTGCGCCATCGTGGCTGCGGCTTCCGACGCGCCGCCCCTAACCTTCAAGTTCGTTAAAGCAAGCGTGCCTGGGGCAACCATGACCGAGCCTGGAGGCATTAATAACAAAGGTGTCAGCGTGGGACTATACAGCAACAGTACTGGAATCCACGGATATATTCTCCAAGGCAAGAAGGTAACTACACTTGACGATCCGAACGCCGTAACGGGAGCCACCTTTGGCAGCAACCTCAATCCGGACGGAGCGATTACGGTTGTGGGCTACTACACCAGCAGCAAAACGGGCGGCGCGGTGGCATTTCTGTATAAGGCCGGCAAGTACACCGACATCCCTGGCCCGACCGGAGCGGTACAGTCGTTCGGATCCGCGATAAACGATACTGGAGCAGTTGTCGGATACTACATTGACTCGTCCGGTGTGTACCATGGATTTCTCTTGAAGGGCAAGAAGTACACGACTCTCGACGTGCCCGGCGCCGCCGCGACCTTTGCGACTGGCATCAACACGAGCGGGAAAATCGTACTGTACTGGCTGAATTCGTCCGGTACCTACGAATCGTCGCTTTACAATGGCAAGACCTACAAGACGATCAACGTTCCGAGCGCGTCGAACTCCTACGCGCTGGACCTCAATGCAGCCGGCGATGTTTGCTACGAATGGCAGGATTCCGCTAACGTGATTCATGCTGCATTGCTCTCCAAGGGCAAGTATTACAAGTTTAACTACCCGAAGAGCGTCGCAACCTACGGTGGTGGGATCAACGATATGGGTAATATCGTTGGCGGCTATCAGACGTCAACTGGTGGCACTAACTGGTTCGGCTTCAAGGCAACTTACTAGTCAACCGTTAACTACGGCCCCCGCCTCTCGCAGTGCGAGAGGCGGGGCTTTTTGTGGGAAGCGTGTCCCTCATCCGTTATTCTGCGGGCTACTTCGCGAACGCCTCCTTATTGACGACGTAGGGCATCTTGGTGACATCGCCGCCATAGTTGTTCTCCAACACGTCAATCAGCCCCTGAGCGCAGCGTCCAGCCATTCCGAGATTGGGGTCGGTGGACAAGCGGGTAATGCGCGCCGCACTGGCGAAGTGCGGATAGAGACGGCAACGGTCTTCAATCGCTGGATCACGCAGCGGAGAATCGGCCGGCAACGGTTCCTTTTCATACACGTCGAGGGCAGCTCCCGCAATCCAGTTCTCGCGGAGCGCTTTCGCTAAGGCAACTTCGTCCACTACCGGACCGCGCGAGTTGTTCACCAGGTAAGCGGTGGGCTTCATCATGCGCAACGTGCGCTCATTGAAAAGATGATAAGTGGGCGTCGCACTCTCGCCTTCGCGAAGCAGTGGCACGTGCACACTGACGAAATCGGCATGGGCGAGAGCATCGTCCAGACTCGTGTACTTGATCCAGTTTTTTTCTTTCGATATGCCGTGCGAATGGCGCAGGTCCATGACCGCCTGAATTGCCTTCACGTACTCGTGGTTCTGGTACGCCGGGTCGTAGCACAGGATATTCATGTCGAAGCCGCTGCATTTCTTGATCATGGCGAGGCCAATGCGTCCGGTGCCAATCACGGCGACCGTCTTCCCAGTGACTTCGTCGCCGAGAAACGGCAGGTACGGATGCCAGTATCCCCACTGGTTATCACGCGTGAGATGTTCGGCCGTCCACATTTTTCGCGCCAGCACGCCCAGCATGAAAAATGCGAATTCAGCGGTGGCTTCCGTGAGCACGTCGGCGGTGTGGGTGAAGGGGATCTTGTAACGATTGGCGTCGGCGCGGTTGATGTTATCAAAACCGACGGCGATCTGCGCCACCACCTTGAGGTGTCTCTTGCCTGCCTCGAATACTTCTGCGTCGATCTTGTCGCGCAGGGTGGTGATCAATCCGTCGATGCCGGATTTCACCTTCTCGACAAGTAAACTCTTGGGTGGCGCTTCGGGGTTGGGGTAGACCTCAACCTCATATCCCCGTTTGCGTAGCAGGTCGATGGAATCCCCAATATCGCAGGTGGCAAAAACGCGGAATTTTGCAGTCATCGTTCTCTCAGGTCAGAAATGTTTGCGGAGCAAGCTTCAAACATATTTGCCGCGCGGGCGAAAGCAGCAGACTATCTTACCGCACCCTATCCGCGAGCGCATAAGTATTGAGGCGTCGATGGATTGAATCGGAAAGAAAGGAAACCGTTTGGCGGGGTTGTGAGGTTCGCTTCACAAGACGAGGCCGGTCCTATCAAGCATTCCCGCGTGACGCCAATTTTCAGCCCGGTTCTCGAACGATCCCGTTATCGCATGTGGGGCGCACCTCAGAGCCTGGGAAGAGTGGGGTTTATCGGTCAAAACGCCAGCGGGTTGCGGCTTCGAGCGACCCTTTCTCGTCGAGTCCAAATGCGACTGCCGGACGCACGGCGTAGATCGGTTCTTTGAGGCTTAATATATCCGCTTCGAAGCCGGACATATCAAACGCATACTTGCGCTCGTACCGCCGGAGAAAGGTGCGGCGAAGTTCTACGTCGGACTCCTCCTCGGCCACGCCTTCGACGATCACGGCTTGGTCAGCCTGTTCGGTGCAAACTATGCAATGCTGGTTCTGCGCCAGATTGCGGGCCTTGCGCGATTGCCGTCCGGTGCTGAACAAGAAAACCCCATCGAGCCATAGGCCCCAGACGATCATCGTGTGCGGAGATCCATCAGGCTTTGCAGTTGTGATCCAGTAATTGTGAGATTTCTCGAGCCGCCGTTGCGCCCAACTCCACGGCAGTAATCCCTTCGTGCCTTTGGGCAAACCGTAACCAGGCATGTGCGGACGGCTTGCCTGAGGTCTCGAAAGCCGGGGCCGAGCTTTTTTCGACGCCTTCGCCATAGGAGGCGGACGCAACTCAGCGCGTCCCTACAAATTCTGCTTCGTCCACTGGTCAACTCGCGCCAGCGCCTTATTCAAGTTTTCCAGCGAATTGGCCACGCTGAAGCGTAAGTAGCCTTCCCCGTAATCGCCAAATGCCGTTCCTGAAAGACATGCCACGCCGACGTCTTCGAGCAAAGCATCGGCCAGCTTCTTCGACTTCCACCCTGTTTTGGTGATATTGGGGAAGACGTAAAACGCACCTTTCGGGACGCGGCAAGAAAAGCCCTTGATACGGTTGAGTCCGGCCACAAAAACGTCACGACGCTTCTGAAACTCGGCTCTCATGCGGTCGACCGGAGCCTGGTGGCCGCGAAGGGCCTCGATTCCGGCGATCTGGGTAAAGCTGGCGGTGCACGAATTGGAATTCGTCATCAACCTTGTCATCTGGGCGGCGAGGTCAGGTCTCATGACTCCATAGCCCATGCGCCATCCAGTCATCGCGTAGGTTTTGGAGAAGCCGTCGAGGAGGATGGTCCGTTCTTTGAAACCGGGCTCGGACATGATGGAGTGATGGCGTGCGCCATCGAACATCAGGCGGCTGTAGATTTCATCCGACAGCACCAGGATATTCCTGTCGCCGATGGCTTTGGTGATGCCCTTTATATCCTTTTGTCCGATCACTCCGCCGGTAGGATTATGGGGTGAATTCAAGATGATGAGCTTGGTGCGGTCCGTAATCAGGTGAGCGAGTTCTTCTACGTCCAGGCTGAAATCTTTCTCCTCGTGAAGCTGGATGGGCACAGCCTTGGCGCCGACGTAATTGATCATCGACTCATAAATGGGGAAGCCGGGGTTGGGATAAATGACTTCGTCGCCGGGATCGGCCAACGCCAGAATGGAAAAGAAAATAATCGGTTTGCCGCCGGGGACCACGACCACCCAATCGCTGGTGACTTTGACCCCGCGGCTGCGCTCGACATCGTCGGCAATGGCCTGGCGCAATTCGGGCAGTCCCGCCGCTGGGCCGTAGTGCGTCCATCCGGCCTTGAGAGCTTCTACTCCGGCCTCGACAATGTCTTTGGGGGTATCGAAGTCGGGCTCGCCGATTTCCAGGTGGATGACATCTTTGCCCTGACGCTCCAGGGCGCGCGCCTTGTTCAGCACTTCAAAGGCAGTCTCCGTGCCCAGCCTCGACATGCGCTCGGCCAGGCGGAGTTCGTAATGGGTTGCTTTTTCCATGGTCGCAAAGGTTGTCATTATATCTCCTCTGGCTGAGTTCGTCGGGTCCGGCTCGGTTCTGGAGGTTGAACCATAGTATGCCACGTTCAAACTGAATTCGTTGTCTCGCGGACATCGAAGGCGAGTCACGCCCACTGATCACCTCGCAGGGTTCAATCGCACGGGTCAGCATCTACACTGCAAGGCCGTGCACCTTGACGTCGACTGGAGGCGAGAGGACAATGGGTGCCTCTCCGGGGGCATCCGGATCTGAGAGAGAGACAAATCAAGGAGGATCCACGATGAGGATTAAGCAATCGATAGCGGTTCTTGTGGGCGCTGTACTACTCGCTCCTGGCGTGGCGTTGGCGGCGCCGCAATGCTTCCAGGTATTCAGCGGGGTTTACGTTCGCTTCGAACAACCCATAACCAACACTGAGACGGCGCAGGAAGGCCGCACCTGGGGAGCTCTGTCTTCGTGCGACGGACTGGTCTCCTGGCCAGTGGTCGGCAGTTCGCACCACAGCAAGACAGATGGCCTGACGCTCGCTTACCACGCCTTTACCGTCGATGCCAACACTTGTGGCTCGGTGGATTTTATTGGCACCCTGAAAGGCAAGCCGCTCTCCGGTCCGTTCGAGCTATTTAACCAGAGAAGCAACTTCGGAAGCTCAGGCACATGGACGGAGATTACATGCCCGACCCCTCCAGAGAAGGGCGTGAAACTACCTGCGGGAGTTGACCCATTGGGGAACGCCGCGAAGTAGTCTTCGGGTTGACGCAAAGCCAGAGAGTAGGGACCGTCCCCGCATGGCGTCCCATGCGGGGCGGTGGTCCTGGCGCCAGCACTTTGCTCGGTGACGCATTTCTTGCGCGCATCGCGAAGGTTGTCTGCCTCTATGTTCTCGGCGTGTCTTTGTTGTTCTTTGTTCGGTTCTTTGTTCTTCGCTCGTTGCTCATTGGGTATGATGGTCGCGTATGTTTTCCCACCGCACCGACTGGAAACTCACACCCAACCGTTTCACCCAAGCACAGCGCGAGTTGCAGGCTGCGGGCAGGGAGGTGCTGGACCTGACGATCTCGAATCCTACCCGCGCCGAGTTGCATTACGATGCTGAAACCATTTTGCAGGCGCTGGGGAGTGATCCTCGAGCAATGGAGTACGATCCCCAGTCTAAGGGCCTGCGCAGCGCGCGCGACGCAGTGGCTGGCTACTACGGCACGCGACATGAAGACGTCGATCCCGAATCCATTGTTCTGACGACCAGCACCAGCGAGGGATATTCTTACGTCTTCCGCCTACTGTGCAATGTGGAAGATGAAGTCCTGGTGCCCAAGCCCAGCTATCCGCTGTTCGAGTTTCTCGCCGACTTGCAGGATGTGAAGCTGGTTCCGTATCCGCTGCTCTACGATCACGGCTGGCAGATCGATTTTCCGTCTTTGTATAAGGCGGTGAACCATCGCACCTGCGCGGTGGTAGTGGTTCATCCTAACAACCCCACAGGATCATTTGTCTCGGACGAAGAGCGAAGCGCTCTCAACAGGTTTTGCCTTGAATACAATCTAGCGCTGATTGTCGATGAGGTTTTCCTCGATTACGCTCACGATGGTGCGCCGCGTTCCACATTCACAACCAATCGGGAGGTTCTGACGTTTACGCTGAGCGGCCTGTCAAAGATTTCCGGGCTGCCGCAGATGAAACTGGCGTGGATCGTGACCGGCGGCCCCGGCGAGCAAGCGAGGGCGGCAATGGCGCGGCTGGAGGTGATTGCCGATACTTATCTGTCGATGAATGCTCCGGTTCAATTGGCCGCGCCTGTATTGCTGGAGCAGCGCCATTCCATTCAGCCGCTGCTGCTTGATCGGGTGCGCGCGAACCTGAGTGAACTGGATCGGGGATTGGCCAAACAGAAAACCTGTCGTCGCCTCGACGTCGAGGGAGGCTGGTACGGAGTTCTGCGGGTTCCGGTGACGCAGTCCGACGAGGATCTCGCGATTGAAATCCTCCGCAAGATTTCCGTGCTCGTCCATCCGGGACATTTTTACGATTTCTCTGGCGATGGATATCTCATCGTCAGCCTGATCACGCCACCGCAGGATTTTCGCCGTGGAATTGCGCAGACGCTGGAGCTTTTGAACGAGTAACCGGCGATGCAACTAGACAGCATCCGAGTGTGTCGAAGTGGTGGAAAAATCAGATTCCATTTCCCGCTTCGACCAACTTATACTTTTGCTGATGCGTTACTTCAAGGAGCGCGAGCCTCGATTCTGACCCATGATGCTTACAATCGAACACGGCGCCGTGCGCGAGTTGCAGTTGAACCGGCCGCCGGCAAATGCGCTTTCACCGGAGTTGGTCATCGCACTCAAGGAAGCCGTCGAGCAGGCGCCGCACGATGGGGCACGCGCTCTGGTGCTGTCCGGTACGTCCGGTAGATTCTCCGCGGGACTCGACGTTCCGCTGCTCTTGACCCTTGATCGTCCAGCGGTTGCTGCTCTCTGGCGTGAGCTTTACGACTTGCTCCGCGCGCTCGCGCTTTCTCAAATTCCTATTGCCGCCGCGATCACTGGCCACGCCATCGCGGGCGGTACCGTACTTCCGATCTTTTGTGACTGCAGAATTGCGGCGCAAGGTGATTGGAAGCTAGGACTCAACGAAGTGCAGGTGGGACTCCCCTTGCCGCCGGTGATTTTTTCTGGACTAAAACGCCTGGTTGGTGCGCAGCAGGCCGAGAGGCTGGCCGTCGGTGGTCTTCTGATTTCGCCGAGCGAGGCTGTCCGGATTGGCCTGGTTGACGAGGTGGTTGCCCTCGATCAGGTGGTGAGCCGGGCAATCGAGTGGAGCCGCAGCCTCCTGGCATTGCCTGTAGATGCCATGGCCGCCACTCGACGACGGGCTCGTGCCGATCTTTTCGAACTGTTCGCGGCGCCCTTCGATCTCGAGCTCGATCTGGTCAACGCCACCTGGTGGAGCCCCGAAGCCCAAACCACGCTCAGGGTCCTGGTACAGCGCCTCGCCCGCAAAAAGGCATAAGGGCGTTGTCCCGCTTCGTTACCCGGTTGCCCGTATGGAATCGCTCTCTGGACTGAGAGGCACGCGAGCGTGGATGGTGGTGCCGCGGTGGGGTTGCGTGTCGATGGAGAACTTTCCCTTCACCAGTTGCAGTCGTTCCTGCATACTGGTGAGGCCAAGCCCTTGGCTCTTCAGAGCGGTTTCGAGATCAAAACCCGTACCAGCATCGGTCACGGTGAAATGAATTTCACCCGAGCTCCCCCACAACTGCACTTCGTAGCGTTGCGCTCCGCTGTGCTTCGCTGAGTTGTGCAGGGCTTCCTGCAAGACTCGGAACAGGCAAAGGGAAACATCTGGCGGCACAAGGTTGGGTAAATCGTGGCTCTTGAAATCAATCTCCACTTTCTGATGCTCGCCGAACTCTTTACAGAAGCCTCTCATCGCCGCGACCAAGCCCAGATATTCCAGCCTGGGAGAATGTAACTCGTGCGACAAGGCCTGGATATCATTCGAGATCTCCGACGTTTCCTTGCGTAGTTTGTCGACGAGGGTGAGAATTTCAATGGTCGCGTTGGGGAGATCTTTCTTGAGTTGTTCGATCGCTACGGCCAGTAATGCGAGGCGTTGGTTGGTATCGTCGTGAAGGTCTCTGGCGATGCGAGTACGCTCCTGCTCCTGTGCCGCAATTAAACTGCGGCGCATGCTGGCGAGAGCCTCTTCCGCCAGTTTGCGCTCGGTGATATCCACATTCATGCCCAGCATGCGCTCGGCCTCGCCGCTCGGCGAGTAATAGAATTTTCCCGTAGCTGCGACCCAGCGCACGGTCCCGTCCGGCCAAAGGATGCGGAACTCTGCGGCGTATGGGTTGCGGTCCCGCATCGCATCGTTGGTGGTTTTCCAGACTCTCTCCAGGTCCTCGGGGTGAAGGCGGCGACGGAAATCTTCTACATCGCTAACGTAGCTATCCGAAGGGATTCCGAACACGGTTCGAAGATCGCCGAACCAGGAATTTCGACCGCTCCTAACATCCCAATCCCAGGCTACGGACTTGCCCGATTCCATGGCCAAACGAAGCCGATCGTTGGCTACTGCGAGCTCGCTTTCTGCGAGCTTGCGGGCGCTAATGTCCGCTACCGTCCCGATAATCCGGAGCATCCGGCCTTTCTCGTCGAAGTGGGCACGACTGTTCCTCTGTACCCAAATCACAGAACCGTCGGGACGTACCACGCGGTAACTGACATCCAGGTAGGGATTCTCGCGATCAAGCTTGGCGACCGCGGTCGCGAGTCGGTCTCGGTCGTCTGGGTGAACTTGGCTCAAAGTCTGCTGGCCGGTAGTGTGCGCGGAGCCAGATCCGCCGACAATTTCGTCGCTACCCGCCGAGCGCACGATCCCATCGGTGACGGCATCCCACTCATAGGCGAACATCTTCCCAGCTTGAACCGCCAGCCGAAACCGTTCCTCGCTCTTGCGTAGGGCCGCCTCGCCCTGTTTATGTTCATCGACCAGGGCTGCGAGAACCATAAAAGGTGTCGCGGCGAAGAATAAGAATAGTTGCAATGACAATACGTTATTGAGAGGTGATGGGCCGGTGAAAGGACCGCGGCCGTGGACGGCTCCCCAAATCGACAGAAAGGCAACCACAATTACCGACGTGGAAACTCCCGTCGCGCCGAAACGCAAACATGACCACAGCAGAAACGGTATTAGTGAATAAAGGAGCGCGGGCGGAGTGTTTTTTCCGGAGGCGATGAAAGCGAAATATCCGAGAAGAATCAACGCGGCGATTGGCATGGTTGCTTGCAGATAATCGGCACGTGTTCTTTTAGACGATGCCTTGGCTTCGTAGACCCAACTCAAGATCGCGGGCGTTAGGGTAAGGAATGCCAGCGCCTCCGAAAAAAAACTAATTCTCCAAGTGATCCAATAGTCGCCGCTCAGGGCGAGAGCGCCGATAAAGGCTCCGACGAAGGGTGCGAGGAGCACGGCAAAGAATGAGTACTTCGCCAGCGACTTTACGCTATTTAGCCGGGGTACACCGTCGAAGGAATAGCTAACACCCAAAGCAGCGATCAGGACTTCGACCGTATCAGCCAGAATGAGCCTGGCGGTTGAACTGATCGCCAAACCGGTCTGCAGGTCGTACACAACAAACGCCGCAAAGGCTGCGGGGATGAGCACTGGCCAGATTCTCCGCGGAACCAGAAGCAACACGGAGACCAGGAGCGCGCACGCCGGCCAAAGCGGACAGAGTGTTTGGGGATATAGGGTCAGTACACTGCCGAGCCTGGCGGCAAGGTAGGACAGCACAGCAACCATGCAGGCCAAGGCCGCCGTGTGGAGCGGAGAATCGGAATTCGATATCTGCCAGGATGGGTTACGTGTGCCGCCCATGGCGCACCTCCGGCGCCTTGCCGAGTTCCAGTCCCTCGTCCGGCCGACGAACGCGGGGGTTAACGACGAAATTTCTATAATATTTGAGGCAACGTTCGAACAGATTTGCCGGAGTCAGCAACTCGGCTAGCGTGTCCCCGGACCAGTCCCTCTGAGTACCTTGACGGGATGGGGTAATATTCATTGCGGCCACCTTCGAATCGACTAGTGCAGTTCCAAACCTAGCCAATCCACAACGACCGTGCGAATCCCCAAAAGTACCAGCTTCTTGGGCACTAAACTTGCCGAGGGTGATACGTTTCCTTTCAGGTTAAGTCGACCCGATGTCACACGCCTCTTGCCAGAGTGGCATTCTGACCTGAGCATTCGCGATTGTCAAATCCGGTTAGATACGTTCAGCTTAATTTTTCAGGAATGGATTGTTCTCGCGTTCCTCGCCGATGGTGGTTTGCGGGCCGTGGCCGGGGATGACGAGAGTGTCATCCGGTAGCGCGAGCAGTTTTTCGTGAAGGGAATCGATAATCTTCTCGAAAGATCCACCCGGCAAGTCGGTTCGGCCAATGCTTCCCGCAAACAGCGTGTCCCCGGCGATCAGCGTCTTTTCGTTTGGAAAATAAAGGCAGACGCTACCCTCGGTGTGCCCGGGAGTGAACAGTACATTCGCGGTGAGCGAGCCGGTTTTCACCGTGTCGGCTTGTCCGATGTTCCGGTCAATCTCTACCTTGCCGGGGGGTGGCACCCGGATCCACGAAGCCTGGATATCGAGCATCTTGAGCAAGTCGTAATCGTTCTGGTTGAGGAGGATCGGCGCCCCGGTCGCGGCTCGCAGTTTCATTGCGCCGCCCACGTGGTCGATATGCGCGTGGGTTATGACGATCTGCTTTACCTGCAGGTTGTGTTTACGCACCACCGCCAGGATGCTCTGAATCTCATCTCCGGGATCGATCACCATAGCCTCGTGCGTGGTCTCGTCTCCAACAATGGAGCAGTTGCACTGCAGGGGGCCGACTGGAAGGATTTCGTGGATCATAAAGAGCGCTCTCAGCTTTCAGCCGTCAACCTCGCTGAGAGCCGACAGCTGAGAGCTGACAGCGATGACCTATTTCTGCGATGCCGGCGCGGGCGGCGCAGCGGGTCTCGCGGGTTGTGACTTGGCCGGCGCGGCCTTGACTCCCTGCAACACCGAGTTCGTGCCAGCATGGCGCGAGGCGAAAACCGAGAGCGTGATCGAGGTAACCATAAAGATGATGGCAGACCATGTGGTTGCGCGCGACAGAGCCGTGGCGGCGCCGCGTGGGCCGAAAGCAGTCTGGCTGCCCATCCCGCCGAAAGCCGCCGCAATGTCGCCGCTCTTGCCACTCTGCAGCAGCACTACGATGATGAGAAACATACAAACCGCGATGTGAACGATAGTAATCAATATGACCATGAGCTTAACAATTCCTCGGCCAGCAAACCTCGCCGTCCTTACTTAGTATGTGCCTATGCTTCCGGGGACTGTCATCCGCGGGAACTGCGGTGGCGAGGAAGGGAATTTGAGCTGATAACACGCAACTTAGTTCGTTTTCCTGGGACTTGAAAAACCCAGCGCGTGGAATCCCGCCTCCGCTGCACGCCTATTGTACGATGCGCGTGCGGCAGAACACAAACCCATTACCTCGAGCGGCGGTCGTGTCGGAACGGGTACGACCTCAATCGCAAAGCCGTTGACAGTTTTCCAGAAAGATGCGATGGTATTGGGAATTCGAGGGAGTCTAAACGGCAATACGATTTAAGGTGAAAAGTTTCGCCCAAGCCTCGTTGTCGTCGTTGAAATCGGTCTTCCGGTTCCGGGCGGGACTATTTGGCGTATTCATTCTGCTGGTACTTTTTATTATTACGGGTGTAGCTGTAACACCCGGAGCCAGCGGATGATGTAGCCGAGAAAAGATTCAACCCAGAGGCCATCATCCAGAAAAGATGATGGCCTTAAGTTTTTTGCGGGCGTTTTGATCACGAAGGATGGAGCGGGAATGAGCGACAGGAAACTCAACAGTGCAGCCCTCACCCAAGGGCCTAGCCGCGCGGGGGCCCGGGCCATGTTGAAAGCGGTGGGTTTCACGGACCAGGACCTGAAACGGCCTCTGATCGGAGTAGCCAACACCTGGATTGAAATCGGCCCTTGCAACTATCACCTGCGCGAGCTCGCGGCCTGGGTGAAGCAAGGCATTCGAGCTGCCGGAGGAACGCCGATGGAGTTCAATACGGTCTCCATCTCCGACGGCATCACGATGGGAACCGAGGGCATGAAAATGTCTCTGGTCAGCCGTGAAGTGATTGCTGACTCGATTGAACTGGTGGCGCGGGGCAATCAGTTTGACGGCGTCGTGGCGCTGGTGGGATGCGATAAAACCATCCCCGGAGCAATTATGGCGCTGGCGCGGTTGAATATTCCGGGCCTGGTGTTGTATGGCGGATCGATTGCCCCGGGCCATTACCACGGGCACAACGTCACGATTCAGGATGTGTACGAGGCCGTGGGAGCGCACGCGCAAAAGCGAATGAGCGACGCGGATCTGCTGGCCATGGAAAACAGCGCGTGTCCCGGAGCGGGCGCCTGCGGCGGGCAGTTCACCGCGAACACCATGGCGATGGTCTGTGAGTTTCTCGGCCTTTCGCCGATGGGCAGCGCCAGCGTTCCGGCGCTGGATGAGCGGAAGCCAGAAGTGGCGCACGCTGCCGGTGCGAAGGTGATGGAGCTGCTAAAAGACGATCTTCGGCCGCGACAAATTCTCACTCGCGATGCGTTCGAGAACGCGATTGTCAGCGTGGCTGCAACCGGGGGCTCAACGAACGCCGTGTTGCATCTGCTCGCCATTGCGTACGAAGCGGGGGTGGGCCTCTCTTTGGACGACTTTGATCGCATCTCGGAGCGCGTGCCTCTGCTGGCCGATCTCAAACCTGGCGGAAGGTTCGTAGCTACTGATCTCTTTCATGCGGGCGGAACCGGGCTGGTCGCGAAACGACTGGATGAAGCCGGGCTACTGCACGGAAGCGCTCTCACGGTCAGCGGCAGGAGTATCGGCGATGAGGCAAAAACCGCGAACGAAACGGCGGCCCAGGAAGTCGTACGTCCGCTCGACCGGCCTATCAAGCCGACTGGCGGCCTAGCGATCTTGAAAGGGAATCTTGCTCCCGAAGGATGCGTAGTAAAGGTGGCGGGACACGAGCATCTTCATCACCGCGGACCGGCGTGCGTTTTCGACAGTGAGGAAGCCGCATTCGCAGCGGTGCAGCAGGGACGCATTCGGGCCGGGGACGTGTTGGTCATTCGGTACGAAGGTCCGCGCGGCGGACCCGGCATGAGGGAGATGCTGGGCGTGACAGCAGCGCTGGTGGGCGCGGGCCTCGGCGACTCGGTTGCATTGCTGACAGATGGCCGTTTCTCTGGTGCCACGCGTGGGCTCATGGTCGGTCATGTTGCGCCGGAAGCGGCGTCTGGCGGTCCGATTGCCGCGGTTCGCGATGGAGATGTCGTCGTCTTCGACGTGGAACGGCGTGAACTTCGAGTAGAACTTTCCGACGAAGAAATTCGAAAACGGCTCGCATCCTGGAAGCAGCCCGAAGCACGCTATCGGACCGGAGTCATGGCGAAATACGCACGGCAGGTCTCGTCTGCAGCGCAGGGCGCGGTTACGAATTAGGCAATGAATCCTTGTGTACATTCGTGTCCTTTGTGGTTCTAGCATTTGAACTTCACTAACCACAAAGGACACGAAGGTACACAAAGTAAGAAAGTCATGGAGCTTATGAAGAAAACCGGTGGAGAAATTATCTGGGAATGCCTCAAGCGGGAGGGCGTGAAGCACATTTTTGGTTATCCGGGTGGAGCGATTTTGCCTGCCTACGACGCGCTTTGCAAATACCCTGAGATCCATCACGTGCTGGTGCGCCACGAACAGGGCGCGGCGCACATGGCGGACGGTTACGCGCGCGCCGGCGGTGGCGTCGGAGTCGCCATTGCCACCTCGGGGCCGGGTGCGACCAATCTGGTCACGGGCATTGCCACCGCGATGATGGATTCATCGCCGATTGTGTGCATCACGGGCCAGGTGGGCAGCAAGCTGATTGGTTACGACGCTTTTCAAGAGACCGACATCACCGGCATCACGCTGCCGATCACGAAGCATAACTATCTCGTCACGCGAGCCGAAGATCTTGCCCCTGCGATGCGCGAAGCGTTCTGGTTGGCGAAGTCGGGGCGGCCGGGCCCGGTTTTGATCGATGTCACCAAAGATGCCCAGCAGGCGAGTTGTGAATTCGATTGGGATGCGGCCGAGCCAGGGCACCGCAATCGTTGTCTCGCAGCCAGTTCGAACACGCCGCAATATGGCGATGCGCTGGAGTTGATCAATCATGTCCAGCGGCCAGTGATTCTGGCTGGACACGGCATTTTGCTCTCTGGCGCGATGCGCGAAGTGTGCACCTTCGCCGAACGGGCCCAGGCTCCTGTTGCGATGACGCTGCTCGGCATTGGTTCTTTCCCTGCGTCGCATCCGCTGAACCTTGGGATGATGGGCATGCACGGGGAGGCCTGGGTCAATACGGCAATTCAGGAGGCGGATCTGCTGCTCGCTTTCGGTATGCGCTTCGACGACCGCGTCACTGGCAATTTGAAGACCTACGCACCGATGGCGAAGAAGATCCATATCGAAATCGATCAGGCTGAAGTGAACAAGAACGTCAAGGTCGACGTCGCACTCATCGGAGACTTGCGTGAGGTGTTATACGAGCTGCTGCCCCGGGTGGAAGCAGGCAATCGTGAAGCATGGTTGTCGCGAATTCAGGAACTGAAGGGCGACTCGGCGGTGCGCGACATTCAAAACTTGCCGGACGACGGCCACCTCTACGCTGCTCACGTCGTGAATGACCTCTGGCGGGAGACGTGTGGCGACGCCGTCGTGGTGACGGATGTCGGCCAGCACCAGATGTGGGAAGCGCAGTATTACAAACACGACAAACCGCGCACGCTGATTACGTCAGGCGGTTTGGGCACGATGGGCTTCGCTCTGCCTGCTGCTATCGGTGCCAAGTTCGCGAGACCCGACGCGGAAGTCTGGGTCGTAGCTGGCGATGGCGGTTTTCAGATGACGATGGCCGAGCTCGCCACTATTGCGCAGGAGCGCCTCGACATCAAGGTTGCCATTATCAACAACGGTTATCTGGGCATGGTCCGGCAGTGGCAGGAATTTTTCTACGAGCGCCGCTACAAAGCCACGCCGTTGTACAGTCCGGACTTCGTGAAGGTCGCCGAGGCGTTTGACTTACCCGGCACGGCGGTGCGGCAGCGGGCCGATGTCGCTCCAACGATTCGCAAGGCCCGTGAGCATCGTGGTACGTACGTGATCAATTTCTGCGTGGAGCAGGAGGACTCTGTCTTCCCGATGGTGCCTGCTGGTGCCGACCTTCACGCCATGATTCGTCGTCCCAGTCCGTTGGTTGAAACTGCGCAAGACTTGTGAGGAAACATGCTGATGACATTGGTGGTCCAGGTAGAGAACAAGCCCGGGGTTCTGAACCGCGTGGCATCGCTATTTCGCCGGCGCGGTTTCAACATCGAGTCACTGACGGTCGGGCACACGGAGAAGCCTGGCGTCTCGCGCATGACCATTGTGGTCGATACCGACGAAGCTGGCGCTCTGCGGATCGAAGCCAACCTCTATAAGTTGGTGCACGTGCAGCGCGTGGAAAATGTCACATCGACACCGTCGGTGTTTCGTGATCTCGCCATGATCAAAGTGGTCGCGACCCCGGAAACACGGGCTGAAATCATGCAACTGGCGCATGTCTTTCGCGCTCGCATTGTCGATGTGAACAGCGAGTCACTAGTGATCGAAACTACCGGGGCCGAGGACAAGATCGACGGCCTGGTTGAGATATTACGCGGCTACGGAATTCTCGAGATGGCGCGAACCGGCCGCGTCGCGATGACGCGTGGACCCAGACCCGAGGCTTCAGCAGGTGCGCCCGGGCAAGACGATTCCTTGGAGGACGAATCCGTGTCGTATTCGGTCTAACAACTTCGGTGTAGTAATTCATCCGTGGAGGTAAGTATGGAAAACCTGAAAGAGAAGTTAGAGAAAACCCTGGAAGAACATCAACGAGAGAGCGGCTTGCACATGATCGGAGGCCGTGAGCGACTGGTGGCACGGCTTCTGAAAGTGCTCGATCCGCGGGTTCATGCGGCGGGGAACGCTGATCACGTTCAGTCGGATGAGGATGGCCGATGCTGTCAATAGTGATTGATTGAGCGAGCATTGCTGTGCGCATACCAAAACAATAGATTGAAAGGAGAAACGAAATGGCAAAAATGTACTACGACAATGATGCCGATCTGGCACTCATTCGTGGCAAGAAAGTCGCGGTGATTGGCTACGGTTCACAGGGTCATGCACACGCTCTGAATCTTCGCGACAGCGGAGTCGAAGTTGTAGTCGCGCTCTCCGGGACAAGCAAATCACGCGCCCGTGCTGAGGCTGAGGGACTGGGCGTAGTTTCACCCGCCGAAGCCACGGGTTGGGGAGATGTCATCGTTTTTCTGGCGCCCGACACAACTCAGCCAGCGATTTACCGGGATGCGGTTGCTCCCAATCTGACAGCGGGGAAAACTCTGTTCTTCGCCCACGGTTTTAACATCCACTTCGCGACCATTCAGCCTCCTGCCGACGTGGATGTCATCATGATTGCCCCGAAAGCTCCCGGCCACCGAGTGCGCGAGGTCTTTATCGATGGCGGCGGAACGCCCGGGTTGCTGGCCGTCTATCAGGATGCCAGCGGATCGGCGAAGGCTTTGGCGCTTTCCTATGCGAAAGCGCTGGGATGCACACGAGCCGGCGTCATCGAGACGACTTTCGGCGAAGAAACCGAAACCGATCTTTTCGGCGAGCAGGCCGTTCTTTGCGGTGGCGTGAGCGCGCTGGTAAAAGCCGGCTTCGAAACCCTGGTCGCAGCTGGATACCAACCTGAGATCGCGTATTTCGAATGCATGCACGAGCTCAAGTTGATTGTGGATCTGATGTACCGCGGCGGCTTGAACTACATGCGGTACTCCATCAGCGATACTGCTGAACACGGCGATTACACCGGCGGACCGCAGTTGATCACTGATGAAACTCGAAAGACCATGCGCCAGATGTTGGGCGAGATTCAGCGCGGCGAATATGCCCGCAAGTGGATCGCGGAAAACGAAGCGGGACGCCCGTGGTTCAACGCCACCCGCAAGAATGAGCAATCGCATCCCATCGAGCAAGTGGGAGGTCGATTGCGTGAGCTTATGTCTTTCCTGGATCCGGTGCGGCTTGGGCCGGATGGGAGTTGCGAGAGGGCGTCGCAGTCGGCAGCCGAGTTTGTCTCCAGCGGCGCCGATTGACGAAGAAGAGAAAGGGTAGAACCTATGCATGTATACGACTGGAATTCAATGCAGCCGGAGGCGGTGACAGAACTGTATCGGCGCACTGTAGCGCAGGGAGAGAAGATGAGCGTGGCCCGGCTCGAAGTCGCGAAGGGATCGTCGACGCGAGCCCACCGCCATGAGAACGAAGAGGTCATCATTCTGCTGAAAGGGTGTTGGCGATTTCATTTCGTTACCGGTGATGTTATGTTGCGGCCGAATCAAATGCTGACCATTACACCGGGTGCAGAGCATTCGTCCGAGGTACTGGAAGACGTCGTTGCAATCGATGTGTGCAGTCCGGCGCGTGAAGACTGGCTCACGGGCGCTGACCACAGGCTGCACAACGATCCTGATCAGTGTTTGTGGGGCGTTTAGGCATGACGTCGGTCCATCGATCGGGGAGAGCCAAGTCGTGATTATCAACATGCGTGAGCGCGCAACCGAAGCCGACCTCCAACACGTGATTGACCGCGTGAAGGAGGCAGGCTATCAGGCGCACGTCACGCGTGGAGAAGAGCGCACCATCGTCGCCGCAGTCGGCAGTGGCGGACGGCGGCATGAGTTGGAGGCGCTGGCAGCTGCGCCTGGTGTGGACGGTGTGGTTGCGATCGCGCAGCCCTTCAAGCTTGTAAGTCGTCAGGTGAAGCCACATCGGACCGTCGTCAATGTCGGTGGTGTGCAGATCGGAGACGGAAGTTTTGTCGTGATTGCCGGCCCATGTTCTGTCGAATCCCGCGAGCAAATATTTTCGACGGCGCGCGCGGTGAAGGCTGGAGGGGCTCGATTGCTCCGCGGTGGGGCTTATAAGCCGCGGACGTCCCCTTACGAATTCCAGGGGCTTGGCGTGGAGGCTCTGCGGTTGTTGAGCGAAGCGAGACAGGAAACCGGTCTTCCGGTGGTCACCGAGGTGATGAGCACGGAAGATGTGGATATAATTTGCGAACATGCTGATCTTTTGCAAGTAGGGGCGCGCAACATGCAAAATTTTGCGTTGCTGAGGCGTCTGGCTAAGGTGGGTAAGCCGGTGCTTTTGAAGCGCGGTCCTTCGGCTAGCGTCAAGGAGTGGCTGTTGGCGGCCGAGTACCTAGTTGCAGGTGGGAATCCTAATGTCGTGCTGTGCGAGCGCGGCATTAAAACATTTGAGACAGAAACTCGGAACACTCTGGATCTGGCGTCGATTGCGCTGGCCCGGGAGTTGACTCACCTGCCTGTGATTGCTGACCCCTCGCACGGAACCGGCCGACCCAGCCTGATTGCTCCCATGTCTCGCGCGGCAGCCGCCCTTGGCGCCGACGGGCTTATGGTGGAAGTGCATCCCTGTCCCGAGCGGGCCCTCTCGGACGGCCCTCAATCCCTGGACCTTCCGGGATTTGCCCGGCTCATGCGCAGCCTGGCGGAGCCTTTGCGGGTAGGCGGAGCATAACCGGTTACGGGTATTTTAATATCAATAATGTATATCGATATACTCGACATTAGCCGGGTCGAATTCGATACAATTTCCTCGCGGTTACTTGAGCGAGGCCCGGATCCGAGAATCTCCTCCTGACCGGGCCTTGTTTCACGAGCGCACCGGCCGTCTTTGAAACCCAACCTTCCTAGCCTTCAGCGCTGTAATTCAACTTTCCGCTACGGGCGTGGCGCCACTCGCTGTCTGGTCCTGCGGCCGTGCGCTGCTTCCGTTATACTAGCCAAGTATGCCGATCCTGGAAAACATCGCAGCCATCGCCAAGGGCATGAGTATTACCTTCAGGGAGATGTTTCAGCCCACGCAGGTGGAGAACTACCCCGACGGGCCGGGACCGCTCCGGGGTGCTAAGTTTCAGGAACGTTTTCGTGGCGTGCATGTCCTCCAGCGCGACGAAAATGGGTTGGAAAAGTGCGTGGCCTGTTTCCTGTGCGCCGCAGCCTGTCCCTCGAACTGCATTTATATCGAGGCGGCGGAGAATACGGCCGAGCATCGGGTGAGCGGAGCGGAGCGTTACGCCAAGGTCTATAACATCGACTACAATCGTTGTATTTTCTGCGGATACTGTGTCGAAGCCTGTCCCACGGATGCGATTACCCACGGACACGGCTTCGAAATCGCAAGCTTCAACGCCAGCAACTTGGTCTACCGCAAGGAGCAGATGCTTGCCCCTCGGCCAGCGCACATGGGAGCGAACGCTGTATTCAATCAAGCTGAGGTGGCGGAGGGCGCGCCGTCGGCGTCTGTGCCAGGGAGTTAGGTCTTTCGTTTCCGTCGGAAAGATGGATGACGCCGGTCCCCCAAGCCGAGGACCGGCGTTTCGCATATGTGGACCCATCGAAAGCGTTGTTTTTCCGATTTCCTTGCTCCCAAGAGTTCTGGAAAGATGGACAAGATTGGGCTGTCTTTGGTGACGATAGGATCGAAGGTTTCGGAGGAGACGCAGCCCGGTCTTTTTGTTTTGGAATGTCTGTATTCGCATGGCTGCGCCGGGCAGAGAGTCCGAGCCTCGGGAAGGAAACGGTTGAAAAGCGTACGCTTCCGCATCGTTGGCGCTGTGGTTTTAGTGGCACTGTTGATCTATGCGGGTGATTATTTCTCGGTCCGTTACAAGATTCCGAAAGGCCGCGATCCGTTTTCCACCGTGACCATCCAGCCTTATTACGCGATCCACGAGAAAAATGGCAGGACGGAATACGATTTCGCCCAGCCACAAACCCAGGTATGCGTTCGCTCCCTGTTTCCTCACTTCGGCTACGCTCCATGCTGGTACGTGAACCGCCATACCGACAAACGGATCGACATATAAACTCAGATTGCCGTTTTCCTTCTTTTGGTTTTCAAGTACCATCGAGCTATTTTCAGTAGTTCCGAATACTGGAATCGCAGATGACTGGATCATCCCGCACAGTCGCGTCTCCCCACGTGGTTAGTATCGACGATTTTCGGCCGATGGCGCGCCGCCGCCTGCCTCGACCGGTCTTCGACTATCTGGACGGCGGGGCGGAAGGAGAAGTTACCCTCCGCGAGAACTGCCGGGCATTTGAGGACATAACCTTCCGTCCGCGCCATGCCGTCGCCCTGGAAAATTGTGGGCTAGGTACGCGCGTCCTGGGTTTTGATCTATCCCTCCCGTTCTTGCTGGCTCCCGTGGGTTACAGCCGTCTCATGCATCCGGGCGGCGAAGTCGTCGCCGCGCGTGCAGCCGGAGCGGCCGGCACTGCCTATATACTTTCCACCATTTCGGGGCACAAGCTGGAAGACGTAAGGGCGGGTTCAATCGGCCCGGTGTTCTACCAGCTTTACCTGATGGGCGGTCGAGGTGCCGCAGAGGCTGCAATCGAAAGGGCGCGAGTTGCGGGCTTTTCGGCTTTGGTTGTCACGATTGACACACCGGTATCCGGCATGCGCGAACGGGATTTTCGTAACGGAATGAAGGAACTGATTAGCGGTGGATTGATGGCGAAAGTCCCGTTTGTCCCCCAAGTGTTGAAGCATCCGGTGTGGCTGATCAGTTTTCTGCGCGACGGTGGCCTGCCTGCTCTTCCGAATGTGGTTGTCCCGGGAGAGGGGCCGATGACGCTGGTTGATATCGGCGCGGCCCTGGCGAAGGCCGCAGTGACGTGGGCGGACTTGCGTTGGATTCGCGCGCACTGGCGTGGGCCGATCGTGGTCAAAGGTGTCCTGACCGGCGACGACGCTTGCCGCGCCATCGACGAGGGCGCGGCAGCAGTTGTGGTATCGAATCACGGCGGCCGTCAACTGGACTGCGTTCCGGCTTCGTTGCGAGCTCTGCCCGAAGTGGTGCGGGCGGTCAACGGTCGGGTAGAGGTCTTGATGGACGGAGGTGTTCGTCGGGGCACCGACATCGTGAAAGCTATCTGCCTGGGCGCGCGTGCTGTATTGTGTGGGCGTGCTTACGCGTATGGTTTGGCTGCGGCGGGTGAAGCGGGCGTCACTCGGGCCATTGAGATCCTGCGAACGGATCTGGAGCGCACGCTGAGGCTGCTGGGTTGCCCTTCGGTCGCGGCTCTGGACCGGTCGTATGTGAACGTTCCAAAAAGCTGGGAGTGGAGTTAATGACGGCGCATCGTTTGGGCCGTCTCTCGATTTGCTATTTCGTTGTGCATTGAACTCTCTTTGAGGGGAGCAGATCATGCAATGGACCCAGGTTTATGACCCGTTTGGTCATTGGTGGATCTCGACGCTAGTAGCAGGACTTCCGATCATTGTGCTATTTGGGCTGTTGGCCGGCCTCAAGGTGAAGCCGCACTGGTGCGCCATTGCCGGCGCCTTCACGGCCATGGCGGTTGCGATTCTCTTTTTCAAGATGCCGCTTATCCTGGCTGCTATGAGCTTTGGGTACGGTGTTGCCTTTGGCTTGCTAAAGATCGCCTGGATCGTTCTCGCCGCTGTGTACCTGTATGACATCTCCGTCGAGACCGGGCAGTTCGAAATCATGAAGGAATCGATTGCCGGAATCACCCCCGACCGCCGTCTGCAGGTTTTGTTAGTCGCGTTTTGTTTTGGAGCGTTTATCGAGGGGGCCGCGGGTTTCGGCGCACCGGTTGCGATCGCTGGGGCTTTCATGATCGGGCTGGGGTTCAGGCCGTTTCATGCCGCTGCGCTGAATTTGATTGCCAACACCGCACCGGTAGCGTGGGGCGCCATCGGGACGCCAGTCCACACGCTTGCTGCTGTCACCGCCCTTCCCGAGTCTGATCTCAACGCCATGATTGGCCGCATCCTGCCTTTCACCGCAGTCATTGTTCCGTTCTGGCTGGTGCGGACCATGGTGGGTTGGCAGGAAACTTTTGAAGTGTTGCCCGCTATCCTCGTGGTCGGGTTTTCGTTTGCCCTCACCCAGTTCTTCTGGTCGAACTACGTGGACAGCAACCTCGTCGATATTATGGGCGGCGTAGTCTCGATTATTGCGGTCGTCACCTTCCTCCGTTTTTGGAAGCCGAGACAGATCTGGCGCTTCGATTACGACAAAGATGCAAAGCCCCTGCCGCCGCCCACCGCAGAGGTCGCGGACCAGTTTGGTGGAGAATGGTCCGCGGAGAAGTTTGACGGCTATGTCAAAGTGCGTCCCTACAATACGGCGCAGGTCTTGAGGGCATGGATGCCGTTCGCCATTCTGTCCGTCTTTGTGCTTCTCTGGGGGCTTCCATCCATCAAGCTGGCCATGAACCGGGCCACCACGCCGGCTTTTCGGGTTGTGCTGGCGGATGGAAAACCGCGACCAGGTCCGCCCGGGTGGAACGTGCCCTATTTGCACGGTGCCATTTATCGCTCTGCGCCGGTCGTGGCCAAGCCGACCGCCGAAGCTGCACGCTACGATTTCAACTGGTTCTCGGCAACGGGGACCGGCTGTTTCTTCGCCGCGATTGTTTCCGGCCTGCTGCTCGGTTTGGGTCCAGTTCAGCTGATTAAGGTTTTCTGGCGGACGTTGGTGCGCATGCGGCTGGCGATGATCGCAATCTCATTCATGCTGGGATTGGGTTACGTGACGCGGTACTCTGGCCTCGACGCGGTGCTGGGCCTCGCGTTTACCCGCACCGGCTGGCTCTATCCATTTTTCGGCACTTTCCTGGGTTGGCTCGGCGTCGCACTCACTGGCAGCGACACGTCCTCAAATGCGCTGTTCGGAAGCTTGCAGCGAATTACGTCCCAGCAACTCGGCATCGATCCGGTGCTGATGTGCGCGGCGAATAGTGCTGGCGGCGTCATGGGAAAAATGGTCGACGCCCAATCCATCACGATCGCCACCGCTGCCACCGAGCAAGTGGGGAATGAAGGAATTATTTTCCGTTTTGTCGTCTGGCACTCGATAGCCCTGGGGGCTATCGTCGGGATAATCGTGATGCTATACGCATACGTTTTCCGCTCAGGGGTGCCGCATGGGTTGACGTTTGTGAAGTGACGGAACATTATCTGCGGAGAACGCAATGTAACTTCAGAAAAGGCCCGCGCTTCGCGCGTTATGTAGACCAAAGCCAGCCCGCTGGTTGAATACGTCCCCAGGTTTTAGCGGAAAGTCGTTCAAAACTTCTTGTGACGCGTGTTCGTCGAGACCCTGGATATTGATACTGCCCATGCGGAACAGCTTGCCTTCATCGACGTCCACGTCTAGCGAAATCGTCCGGCTCTCCTCGTTTATCCGTATGTTAGGAATTGAGGTGAAATTGACATAGCCAAGCTGGCCGTAGGCATTGGCGAGGCTTTCAAGACCCTCGCTGACCTTAGCGATGTTAAATAGGTCGCCGTCATTGACAGCGAACAGATTCCGCAAGACCTCAAGGTCTGCCATCGCCCTGTTGTTCTTGAACGTTATTTCTCCCGAGAAGTACTGCTGGCCCTCAGCCACTTGAAAATCGGCGGCAGTCAGGTTCTTTACCGGGCTGCTGGTGAGCATTTTTGCGTTGCCATTAACATGAACGGTGAAATATCCGCGCTCCTGCCACGCTCGTCTCACTCTTTCGAGAAGTTCAGAAGTCACTGCATCGAGAGCGCCTGAGTACGTGCCTTGCTTGAGCGAGGCCGCGATCTGGTCCTGACCTGCGATTGGCATGTGGAGGGCGCCTTCGAACGTCAAGTTGGCGAGGGCGAACGAGGGCTGCCGATGATCGAGCGCTTCCGTTCCAAAGGAGAGTCTCAGCCTTGCGACAACGGCCATCAATATTGTCCAGAGAGTTGGCGCTCCCATCATGACCACGGCGATCGCCATCGTTGTGGCGCTTTCACAGGCCGGACGCTCTGGCGCAGAACCTCAGGTGTTCTTCATTCCGTTTATTGCACTCATCGTATGTCAACTGTTTGTGCTTGGATCTGCCGCTCGCTTACCAAAGCGGATTCACCAAGAAGTTGTGTCAATTGATGACGACAACAGATAGACAGGGTCGTCGAGGCGGCGAGGCTGCCTTGGGGTCGTGATCAGCTTTCCAGGAAATCTGTTTAGGCGTTGGCTTCGCCCCTAGCCTTGGGCGTTGCCGCGTCAAATGAATCCTGGCTGGCAGAATTTCGTGGGAGCATCCATCGGAACACTCCCTCCCTGAACAGCCTCAGGATCGTTCGGCGGTTCTCGACAACGACCCGCAGCCACGACGACTTCCTCAGCATCGGGAAATAGATTCCGCGAAAACAAAGACGCGCCAGGAAAATATTGACGCGATCGCCAACATGCTGATCGTCCAGCGCGGCGACTGCCTGAGCCAGTGCTTCCGGGCTGTAGGAGTGAGCCCAGCCGTAGTTAAGCTCCACATGTGCTTCTTCTATCGTCATCTTCAGCGGAGTGTGCGCCATGGTGAACGGAACGAAATCCAGCCAGTGCCGAGGGCGGGTGAGCCGTCCCGCTGCCTCCAGGCGCTTGTATAAAGGCGTCGCGGGTAGCGGCGTGAGCAGTCCGAAGACCGGCAGACCCGGAGGCCATGAGCGAACCTGCTGCAAGGTGCGTTCGGCGACTCCCGGCGTGTCGTTATCCATGCCGAAGATGAACGAGCTGATCGCGTAAATATTGCGTTTTGCCAGACGCTCAAGCACGGCGGCATACTCGCTGGGCTTATTGAATCCTTTATTCACGTCCTTCAAATTTGCCGGATCGACAGACTCCATCCCGATAAAGATCCACTTGCCCCCGGAGGCAGCGATCAAATCAACCAGTTCTTCGTCGCGCAGCAGATTGGC
>Ga0210384_10000262_pt1 | contig 83580 bp, 66 predicted proteins | sample IncBWH2MmetaG_FD_160574 | JGI IMG/M metagenome (GOLD analysis project Ga0210384, IMG submission 160574) | Forest soil microbial communities from Barre Woods Harvard Forest LTER site, Petersham, Massachusetts, United States - Inc-BW-H-2-M | ecosystem: Environmental > Terrestrial > Soil >... | reverse complement strand
AGCTAGCACCGCGGGGTTCACCGTGAGCGTCGCCGCACTACTCGTTACGCTCCCCGCTGAGTTGCTCACCACCACCTGGAACGTGGAACCGCTGTCAGCGCTCGCGGTCGCGGGAGTGGCATAGGTGGCCGACGTGGCCCCACTGATGTTCGCACCATTCTTCTGCCACTGGTAGCCCAGCGGTGCCGTACCGCTGGCTACCACCGAGAAAGTCGCCGCCTGGCCCACCGTCACTGTCTGATTCGCAGGTTGCGTCGTGATCGTGGGAGCTAGCACCGCGGGGTTCACCGTGAGCGTCGCCGCACTACTCGTTACGCTCCCCGCTGAGTTGCTCACCACCACCTGGAACGTGGAACCGTTATCGGTACTCGTGGTTGCGGCCGTGCCATAGATGGCCAACGTGGCCCCACTTATGTTTGCACCGTTCTTCTGCCACTGGAAGCTCAGCGGCGCTGTGCCATTGGCCACAACGGAGAAAGTCGCTGTCTGTCCCGCGGCAACCGTCTGATTTGCGGGTTGTACCGAAATCGTTGGGGCCACTGCGGCTGCAGTCACTGTCAGCGTCGCAGAGTTGCTCGTGATGTTTCCCTTCGAATTGCTAACGACGACTTGAAAGCCACTACCGTTGTCTGCAGACGTCGTAGCAGGCGTGGTATATCTGGCTGAAGTGGCCCCACTGATGTTTGTGCCGTTCTTTTGCCACTGGTAGCTCATCGGCGCCGTGCCACTCGCCACTACAGCAAATGTGGCTGTTTGTCCCGCCGTCACGGTCTGATTCGAGGGTTGCGTCGTGATCGAGGGCATCACCACGGCGGGGTTTACCGCCAGGGTCGCAGAACCGCTCGTCATGCTCCCCGCTGAGTTGCTCACCACCACCTGGAACGTGGAACCGTTATCGGTGCTCGTGGTTGCGGGGGTGCTATAGCTGGCCGACGTGGCCCCACTGATGTTTCCGCCGTTCTTCTGCCACTGGTAGCTCAGCGGCGCCGTGCCACCCGCCACTACAGCAAATGTAGCTGTTTGTCCCGCCGTCACGGTCTGATTCGAGGGTTGCATCGTGATCGTGGGCGGGACCACCGCAGGGTTCACCGTCAGGGTCGCAGTACCGCTCGTCATGCTCCCCGCTGAGTTGCTCACCACCACCTGGAACGTGGAATTGTTATCGGTACTCGTGGTTGCGGGCGTGGTATAGCTGGCCAACGTGGCCCCACTAATGTTCCCGCCGTTTTTCTGCCACTGGTAGCCCAGCGGTGCTGTGCCATTGGCCGCCACAGAGAAGGTTGCCGTCTGACCTGCGGTCACCGTTTGACTCGCGGGTTGAGCAGCGATGGTCGGTGCAACGGCAGAGGCGCTGACAGTCAACTTCGCCGGGTTGCTTGTGGCGCTTCCAGCAGCATTGCTCACGATCACTACGAATGTCGCACCGTTGTCCGCGGTCGTTGTTACCGGTGTGGTATAGCTGGCTGTCGTTGCCCCGCTGATGTTTGCCCCATTCTTCTCCCATTGGTAGCTCAGCGGCCCCGTGCCGCCGGCCACCACCGAGAACGTCGCCGTCTGACCAACCACTACAGTCCCATTTGCCGGTTGGGCTTGGATTGTTGGTGCCACCGCAGCCGAGCTTACTGTCAACGTGACCGAATTGCTGGTGACACTCCCTACGGCGTTGCTCACCACGACCACAAACATCGCACCGTTGTCGGCGCTCGTCGTTGTCGATGTGGTATAGCTAGCTGACGTTGCGCCACTGATGCTCGCGCCGTTCCTTTGCCACTGGTAGCCGAGCGGCGCCGTGCCATTAGCCACCACTGAAAAGGTGGCAGACTGTCCCGCCGTCACAGTCTGATTCACGGGTTGCGTTGTAATCGTCGGTGCCGCCGCGGTAGGGGTCACTGTTAGAATCGCCCGATTACTCGTGACACTTCCTGCGGAGTTGCTAACCACCACTTGGAATGTCGCTCCGGTGTCGGCGGCAGCCGTTGGCGGCGTTGAATAGCTAGCGGACGTTGCTCCGGAGACGTTCGCGCCGTTCTTTTGCCATTGATAGCTAAGCGGTGCTGTTCCTGTCGCAACGACCGCGAAGGTAGCTGTTTGACCCACTGTAACCGTTTGGCCTGACGGTTGCGTTATGATGGAAGGGGCGGGATCAGAATTCGGACTTGCGTTAGATTTGGGCGCGACGAACCCAGCGCAGCCAGCGACGAAAGACCCAATCGCGGCCACAACCAGCGCAAGAGCCAGACTAGAAGCCCGTCCCCTCAACGTGGGTACCCCCGCAAATCTGTAGGCAAGAATTCAAGAATTGGCGAGCGCCTACCCTTGCAGAATCCGATCAGAATTCTCCCAAAACATAGACGAACCCTTTCGAACGGACATCAGGTTCCAAAAGGTTTGTGTGGCTTCAACCGAGTTAACGTCAAGATGGTTTAGATTCGATACTGGACAATAGTCCAAAAGAAGGACAGCGTTGCGGGCCGGCCCAGAGTACAGGGTTCTTCTACCCCGCAAGACCTGCAGGAACAAATGCAGGTTCGGGGGATGGTAGTTCGATTCGTTTACAGATGCAAGTTTTTCTGAATCACCAGTTTTTTGAATCACCGACTCCCGCTTCGGCAGGCTTCAATACCGCCACAACCTTGTTCGACGTTGAATCGCTTCTGCTTCCTCAGTTTTAGACTCCGGCGCAAACTAACCTTCAGAGCGGACTAAGAAACCGGGGCCGCGCACTCAAACGACCAAGAACTTGCGGGCCTTTTGCAAAAGGAGGAATCTGGGGATCTTCGGTGCGACGCGAAAGTCTGTCTTAATCGTCGGGGAGAAGGACTGACTCGCTTCGGCGTCGTTACATACTGGCAAAGTGCCTGAGACGCGCGCGCTCGCGTTCCCAGCCTCGCAAAGAAACGCTTGCATCCGCACAGCATGCGGCACAGCAGTGGCACTGCTGAGATCAGGCGTAGACCTCTCATCGATAAGCCAATGGCTCGGCCACGCTAATCTCAACACTAGAAATCGATACGCGACCGTCGACCTTGAGAGGAAGTGCAAGGCCATCGCTCGGTTCAAAACAGTTCCGCGGAGCTCACGCACTCCGTGGAAAAAGTTCGCACAATTCTTGAATGGCTGGAATCACTCTGATCGCTCGAAATGCCGAGGAATTCGAGCGTGCCCAGATGAGCCGGTCGGGCGAGTTCAAGTCTCTACCTTGCGCGTGCATTTTATAAAACTCGGAGCTTCAAGTCATCGTCTCGGTACGTCGCATCGTGCTGCACTTGCATCAAGCGTTCCGTACCGTGATAGCTTTCATCCTCTCGCCTTGAGCTTGGGCGCTCAAACCGGCTGAGTCTCCCGTTTCTGCAACCCGAAACTAACCGTGGTGAAGCTCGCTGGTGACTCGTTACGCTTCAAAATCCGACTCTAAAGCTCGCTAAGAACTTCAGAATCAGTCTCTTAGTCTAACCAAATTCTGCCCTCGTCAACTCTGGTTCTCGCTCTCACGAAAAACTCCTCGGCGTTCTACTTTTGTCAATAATATAGATTAGATAATAGGTACATGTTTCTTACAGACCAAGAGCGGGGGAGTTTCACCGTAGCGTTAATCGCAAGGAGCTCCGACTCGACTAGCTTCTCCGAGGACCAGGTGTCTTCTGCGGAGCGCGAGCCCCGCCGTGCTCGGGAGCATGATAGCGCCCAGCGCGATCAAATAACAGCAGGCTGCGACGGCGAGGACGACGCGGAAGCCAAAGGCCATCGCCAGGACTATGGCGGACACCGAGCCGATCACAGTAAAGAAACCATTCACCCCCCAAGCCCAGGGAACAAGCTCAGGCGCTTCCTCGGCCACGATGCGAAGGCCGTTCGGAAAAGGCATACCAAGGAGAAATCCCAGCGGCGCGATTAGTATGAGCGAGATCACCAAACGCCACGGCAATGCAAGGCCAAGGGCTATCGAGAACACGTAGGGGGTGAACAGCATGGTTCCAGCGATGGCGCACAGAATCAGGGCAAAGATGGGTAGCAGCGGCCGCCGCGAGCTTTCGCGGAATCGCGCTGTGGCATAGGATCCCACCCCACAGGATATCAGAAGGCCGGCCAGCACGGCGGCGAGCGTATAAACGGGCTGGCCCAGAAAGAGAGTGAACCGCTGAAGCAACGCCAGCTCGACCATGATGAAGCCCAATCCCAGGCCGCCGAAATACGTAAGAAACGTCCAACGATTCGGCGCTCGAAGGCCCCGCCGCGATAACCGGAGGAGTGGGATCCAGATAAGAATCGCCCCTATCGCAATCGTCTGAATGAGAAGAAAAGTTAAGCAAACTTCTGCTATCGGCTGCAAATCCACATTGGCCTTTTTCCCGGCGGCGAACACATCCCGGAAAGCGGCGGGGCGCAACGTGGCCCACCGGATTCGCTGATTGAAGAATGGCTGGTCATCGGTTGAAGGCGCCAACAGTTCTCCACTGCTACGATAGAGTGCTTGCAGGTCGGGCGCGTTCGCCAGCCGATAAAGTCGACGGCTGAACGATGATTCTTGATGAGCTGAGTCAAGCGGCGAGTAGTAAATCTCCGGGATGTCACTACCCTCGATCGGCGGCTTTCCGATTCCCACGCGTTTCTCTATCGCGGCAACTTCACTGGGAGTCCACGCAGTCTTCTTCATCAGAAAGCAACTCAAAAAGCGCGCGTGGCCGTACGGAAGCACGGGACCTTGAAATGACAGGATATGATCGGAGCCATTTCCCAGCCCGCGGCGCTCGAACATTTCACGCGTCGTCGTGATCAGCTTGGGGATTTGGTGTTGCGCCCGAGTCATCATCAAAATGCCGTTCGGAGTCAAATGATCGTAGTAATCCTCGAAAGCTTCCCGGGTCAGGATATAAGTCTCGGAAAGGCTCATGGCGCCTGAAAGGAGCGCAGCGTCGCTCATGGTCTGTATGGAAACGATCGCATCGTACGTCTCACGCGAGCGACTCATGAAGCTACGACCGTCTTCCGTAACCAGATGAACTTCAGGTTGCTCGAACAGCCCTCCCCAATTCGACTGCAAGTCTTTGGTGACGATCTTGGTGATCAGGGGATTGATCTCAACGGCTGTTATTGAAGAGGCCCCGAAGGTAAGGGCCTCCAGAACCTCCCTGCCGGCTCCCGAACCGATGATCAAAACCTTAGGATGCTGCTTTCCCAAGTACGCAATGCCAGAACCCTGGAAGTCATTGGAACGCGCGAGGTAATCTTGCACACCGGCGCTGAGGTCCGGTATCTCAGTCCCGGACGCGCCAGAATCGACGATGATACTCAAGCCTGGCTTGGGACGCCCACGCTCCTGGTCGGACGGCAGTTTGTACACGTCAATTTTCGAAACCGAACTCCATCCGGTGAATATCGGCTTTTGGCCTGTCGGTTCCAGAGGATGGTGCTTACTATTGAGGATGGAAATCGGGATCATGTGATCTCCGACTAAAGCAACGGGAATCATGACTAAGAACAGCACTCCACCAACAAAGGCGAGCCGTCGTGATTGCGGGTAGCCAAAAATGAATGCAGCCAGGAAAGCGAGCATCGCGGCGAACAAGACAGAACCTGAACCGCCGAAAGCAGGCATGACGACGGCAATCGCGCCGCATCCGATTCCGGCGCCAAGCAGGTCCGCAGCATACAGGCGGTTTACGTACTTTGATCCGCGCGAAAAGAGGAGTGCAATCACAAGTCCGGAGAAGAAAAACGGTAACGTGAGATTGAGATAGTATACCGGCATGAACAGAAATTGTTTTCGATCAATCAGCAGGTTGAATGGATCAAAAGGAATACGCTGCATTAACCAATAGCTGAAGACCGTCACGGCGCCTAGTGCCAGCGACAGTGCGGAAAGCGCAAAGTCCAGCGGCATTCCCTCGCGCAAGCGAGTCCACATGGCTAGTGTTACGCCCGAAGCGCCGAATCCCAGCAATGCCGTTGAAATTACCAGAAAACTAAAGTGATACCACAAGGCAACCGAAAGAACACGCGTCAGAGCAAGTTCGAGCAAGAGTGTCGTGGCGGATATGACGAAAATACCGAGATAGTGTCGACGATTCACTACGCCCCCCCCGGACAGACAACCACACGAACACTCGCTGAAGCTAGCTTCCAGTGTCCGATCGTATCAAATTGAGAAATTATCCCGACTCAAATGCACGCCCAACGTCTGCCATGCTTTCCGCAGCAGGACGGACGGTCCGCCCAAATCAGTGCCCCACGATTGTATTGAACAGGTGGCCTTCCAAAGGACAGTCGAAATAACTGCTTTGATTGCTGTGCTATCATCGGGGCAATCGGTTCGAAGACATCGCCTTTCGGGGAAATCTCGGCATTGTCCCGGCACAATTGTGCAATCTGTTTCCCGGGGGGCGGTTGAAGCCTAGGCCGATGAGGAGCGGCGCATCATATTTGCTTGATATTGCGGGTAATTGCGAGTTCATCGAAACTCACCAGGATTGAAGATTGCGACTGAGCCAGGGCAAGGAACTGCGCTGGAAGCCAGTCAGCTGAGGCCCCGACTCCGCAACTCATTCTCAGGTTGTCATCTGTTGATTATAGGGGGCCTAGCATTCATTTTGACGGTTCTTGGCTTGTCTTTCGCTATCCAAATCTCAGACTCCGAAAGCTAGCCAGAAGGGCAGACCATCGTGAAGAACGACGGTAGTCGAAAGAGAATCGCAATCCTTGGTCCCTTCAGTTTTGGAAACTTGGGTAATGCTGCTCTTCAGGAAACGTTGGCCCAGCAAGTGAACCTATTTTTTCCTGGCTCGGAGGTGTACGGCTGCTGCATCGACCCTGAGGACAAGGAGTTTGCTTCAGGTGTAAGACCTTTCCCACTTAATCGGAGCGTTCCTTGGAACACGTGGGACCACCACGCTGTCGCAACGGACGTGAGTGAGGAGACCGCAGGTCACCCTCCCGCTTGGGTTGAGTGGGTAAAACGTATTCCGTTCGTCATTCCATTGGTACTAGCCAAGCGGCGGCTTTCCCAAAAATACAAACCTCTCAAGGACGAATTTGTTTTTTGGCTGAGAGCCTACACCTTCGCAAAGGGGTTCAGGGTTATGATCGCAGGAATGGGCGGACTGATCGATGACGTTTGGGGCGGCCCTTGGGCGGACCCCTATGCCTTGTTCAAGTGGGCACTCGTCTCGAAAGCCGCAAGAACGCCGTTCGTTTTCATGAGCGTTGGGGCCGAAACGATTGAAACGTCGATCGGGAAGTTCTTCCTTAAGAACGCGCTGTCCCTCGCAGAATACCGGTCCTACCGTGACGTTGAGTCCAGAGAAAAAGTAGAAAAAATGGGAGTGCGAGGACCGAACCACGTGTTTCCTGATCTCGCGTTCAGCTTGCGGGTGGAAGAAAACCCCAGACAGGCGCCAACGAACCCTTGTAGAAAGCTTGCCGGAATCAGCCCGATGGCCTATTGCGACCCCCGCGTCTGGCCTACGAAAGACCATACGCTATATTACAATTATCTCAAGACTCTCGGATTGTTGATTGAGTGGCTGTTGCAGCGCGACTATCGCGTTGTGCTTTTTGCCACGCAGATCCGAATGGATGAGGCACCGATCAGTGAACTCAAGGAGATCGTTCTTGCCCGGGTGCCCACAGCTGCCGGCCAGCGTTTGAGCGAAACGAAACTTCGAACTGTTCAGGACGCAATTTCTCTCGCGTCGCAGGTCGATTTTGTCGCCACTTCTCGTCTGCATGGAGCGATCTTGTCTTTCTTGGCTGGAACTCCCGTGCTAGCGATATCGCATTCAAGCAAAATCACTCGGCTGATGGAAGACATGGGACTACAGGAGTATTGTTTTGACATCGACAGGGCACAACCGGTAGTCCTTCAAGAAGGGGTGCTGCAGATCGAAGCAAATCATGAGATTCTGAGACAGAGGATCCGATTGAAAGCGGCTCAGTATCGAGCCTTACTAGAAGAACAATTTAAGTCCGTCCTCGGACCAATCGGATGCCCATAGGAATTAGATCGATTGTGTCGCTGTTAATAAACGTCTTGGACACGTGGAATACTCTCACAACCCGTCACAGGATGTTGGGATGGAGAATTTCGTTCTACCCGCGATCCAGACGATGAACGTGAAGATCCCGTTGAGCATGCGGCAGCATGCTCAACGCTGGAGGCCACATCAATCGTCCTGCCGTTTTTTCGGAGTGTCCAGAGCGCTCGCTACATCTGGAAGGACTCAAGGGGACAACGCCCTCCGAGCGAGTTCTTCTTGAACTCACTAAGCCTGTCCAGACCCGCAATGGATCTCCCTTGAGTTTGGTACAGTTGAGTGGACGAAGGTAGGCGCCAGTCAATTGGCAATGGGTGTTCTAAACGTACGCGAGATGGCAATCAGCAGGCAGAGGACCCGCTTTACCCGTTATAATTCTTAATGACGAATCAAAGCTCGACTTTACTTTAAAGGTGCTTTCGTTCATGACCTCTACGGAGTTAGTTCTGCGCCCGCGCAAAGGATGGCAGCCGATCGATCTGCACGAGATGTACGAGGGGCGGGAGTTATTCGGCTTTCTGGTATGGCGTGATATCAAGATTCGTTACAAACAAACAGCGCTGGGTGGGTTGTGGGCCGTGGGTCAGCCGTTGATAGCGATGTTGATCTTCACCGTTTTCTTCAATCGCTTAGCGGGAATCCGCACGGATGGTCCTCCGTATCCTGTCTTCGCATACTCCGGTTTGGTGCTCTGGACGTTCTTCGCAAATTCAGTCTCCATGTCGAGCAATAGCCTGGTTGGAAATCAGGTGCTCGTATCGAAGGTTTACTTCCCACGGATATTCATTCCGCTTGCTAGTATAGGAGCGCTAATGCTCGACTTCGCGGTTGGTCTGGTTCTGATGTTCTTTTTAATGATTTATTACCGCTGCCTGCCTTCGAGCGGCGCGTTGCTCATACCACTGTATGTTCTGGGAACGCTGCTGGCTTCGAGTGGACTCGGATTGATCCTTTCCGCCATAAACGTTCGCTTTCGAGACGTGAAGTATGCAGTGCCTTTTTTTTTACAGATGGGACTGTTCGTGAGTCCTGTGATCTACCCGCTCAAGTACATCCCCCGCCGCTACCAGCCGCTCCTGGGATTCAACCCGATGTCCGGAATGGTTGTTGGCTTCCGCCACGCGGTACTCGGCGAGCCAACCAGCTGGGCACTCGTCGCAACGTCGCTAGCGGCCAGCGTTGGACTCTTTGTGGCGGGAGTGTTTGTCTTTCGACGCATGGAGCGCCGCTTCGCGGATATTATTTGAATGCCCCCCATCATCGAAGTTGTTCATTTATCGAAAAAGTTCCAGCTGGGCACCGCAAGGAGCCGCGAGGATAACTTTCGTGAGGCCTTAGTCCACGGCCTGCGAGCGTCTTGGCAGGCACTTCGAAGAGGGTGGAGTGGGAGCGGGAATTCGTCTCGTACTCAATGGATGTGGGCGCTGCATGATGTCAACTTTCAGGTCGAGCAGGGAGACATCGTTGGCGTTATCGGGGCAAACGGCGCCGGTAAGAGCACGTTGCTGAAGATCTTCTCGCGAATCACAGACCCAACGGAAGGCTTCGTCCGACTGCGCGGCCGAGTAGCGAGCTTGCTCGAAGTTGGGACGGGGTTCCATCCCGACCTCACTGGCCGAGAAAACGTGTTTTTGAATGGTGCAATGCTCGGCATGACGAAAGCTGAAATCAAATCCAAATTTGACGAAATCATTGCGTTTGCCGAGCTCGAGAAATTTCTAGATACCCCCGTGAAGCATTACTCGAGCGGCATGTATGTCCGGTTGGGATTCGCAGTGGCAGCACACCTGGATCCGGAAATCCTGATTGTGGACGAAGTTCTCTCTGTAGGCGATATCTCTTTTCAAAAGAAATGCTTGGGCAAGATGGGACAGTTTGGACAAAATGGCCGGACCATTTTGTTTGTTTCCCACAATATAGCTGCCGTGCTCAATCTCTGCCAGAGGGGAATCGTTCTGGAGCAAGGGCGCCTAGCATTCGACGGCGACGCCAAGAGCGCTGTGGAGCACTACGTCGGCGCGGCCTCGCGACTCGAACACCGAAGCGATTCGCACACCATTGATTTGTGGAATTCTTCGCGACGACTTCCTCAATATGAACCTTGGTTGCGGAAGCTAGAGGTGTTTTCAGGTGACGGAAAACCGCTTGCGGGAGAAATGGCTATCGGGGCACCGATCCAGGTCCATGTCGAATTCCAGCTTCGCGAACCCACTGTGAATTTCGACGTGCGAGTGAATTTCACAGACCTTTACGGTCAAGTGATTTTTGCCGCGAGAAGCAGCTATGAGCCGAAGCAGAACTGGGGCCGCCGATCTGGCGTTCAAGAGTTCGTATGCGAAATACCGGAACTTCCCTTGACCTCAGGAGAATACCACATCGAGACGGCGCTGGTTATCGACGACAAATGCGTGGACTATGTGGAGGACGCCTGCCGGTTGAAGATATTGGGCACCGACTTCTATGGAACCGGGAAGATACCGTCGCTGGGATTCTTGGTTCACGATCAGCATTGGGGTCTGAAATGAGAAGTTCTCCTCCTGCAACATGACACGGGATACGGCTAGGTCACGTCTTCGAATCTTGCGAGCGCTCGTATGTTAATTTCCCTGATCGTGTGTACGCGAAACCGGTTTACATCCTTGCGAACATGCTTGGAATACATAGAGCACCTCGAATCTCCGGGCGACTGGGAGCTCGTGGTTGTGGATAACGGCTCAACGGACGGAACAGCAGACCTTCTAAGGGACTTTGCCGAGAGGGCCCCTCTACGAGTGCTTCTCGCCTCTGAACCCAGAGCAGGTCTAGGGCTAGCGCGAAACGTTGGAATTTCCAAAGCGAGTGGTGAAATTCTCGTCTTCACAGACGACGATTGCTATGCGAGCCGGGACTTCCTAAGGAGGGTCCACGAGGTTTTCCAGGATGCGACGATTGGATTCATGGGCGGACGAATACTCCTTTATGACGAAACCGATGCTTTCATAACAGTCCGACCAGAAACCCAGATTTACCGGATCGCGCCCCATAGCTTTATTCGGGCGGGTCAGCTCCACGGCGCAAACATGGCCGCTCGTCATTCGCTGGTGAGAGAGATTGGTGGTTTCGATCCGGATTTCGGTCCAGGATCACGGTTTCATGGTGCTGATGATACCGAGTTTCAGGCGCGAGCATCCGCGAGTGGCGCCACGGGACTCTATCATCCGGGGCCGCTTGTGTGGCACCATCATGGTCGAAAACCCGGCAAAAACTACGAAGAACTAATGAGAGGCTACGATTATGGCCGAGGCGCGTACTACGCGAAGTTTATTTTGAACCCGCAGACTCGGGCTTTATTCTTGAAGAACTGGTACTGGGGGATTCGCGGCAAGATTCGGGACAGGGAGCCCGGCGCGATCTTGCGAGAGTTAGCCGGAACGTTTCACTATTTCTTTGCGCGACTGCAAAAATCATGGTATCGCCGGTTCCGTTAAACTCCGCCCGTAAACGAAGCAGCTACGATTCCCGCTAACCCGAGCGGGGAGCCGCGGGCGTTGCGGAAAGCCTCATAGCTTGGGAAGCCCGTAGGAAAAAATAATGGAGGAAGCCAGATGCCAGCCAGCCCAAGCGCCGCAAGCTCGCGCCGTCTCCGTGGAAGAAGCTTCGAATTTCAGACTGAATTTCCCAGCGAATCGTGCGCCTGAGCGCGGCGTCTCCGTGCAGAACGTGCTTGGCGAAGAAGGCTCCCCGGCCGACGGTGTAGGCGCGCTTGATGTCTATCTCTTCCTGAGGGAGGCGTCTCCCGTGTCCATGGTAGACGTACAGGGCCGGAACATAAACCAGTTTCTGGCCATTCCTCCAGGCGCGATAAAAAAAATCAACATCTTCATTCGTGTTGATGGGGCGGCCCGGACCTAAATTCGGATCAAACAATCCAATTTTTTCCACGATTGCTCGCCGGACTGCAAAATTGCATCCGATAAAGAGATTGTATGCATCTGCGACACAGCTAAACACCGCTCGCTCCACATGGCGCCGGATAGCGACAGGTAATTCTTCCTTGTTGAGTAATTCAACGGGTCCCGAGATCGCGGCCAACTCCGAGTCTGAGGTAAATTCTTGGAAAATCACTGAAAGCCAATCTTTGCGCGGCAGGATGTCGTCATCGAGAAAGGAGATGATCTCGCCGCGAGACTTTGCGAATCCGGAATTGGCAGCGCCGCTCTTACCGGAGACGGGCAGATAGAATCTTTGGAGCCGCCCGCGGAAAGCCAATTCGAGTTCCTCCCAACTGCCAGCCGTTCCGGTACTTTCTGGGCCATTTTCCATGACTAAGACCTCGAACTCGGCTCCCGAGGGAACCTCCAGCGCATAAATAGCCTCGAGTGTTCGCCTCAGCTTTTCGGGGCGGTTCCGGGTGCATATCAAAATGCTAATCAGCATGGAGTCCGCTCGTCACCTTCGCTCAGTAACCTCCCCAAACAACCTATCCCCCACGTCGTGCCGCTTTGGAGGGATGTCAAAGATCTGGGAGGATGACACGAATGGATTCGTTCCTTTTCCCTGAAGAGGCGTGCTGAAAATCTATCGCCAACTGCCGGAAAGGCTATCACCACAAGTCCTCCCACCGCGCCGCGGAAGCTATTTGAGAATTCACCAAGCCCACCTAGAGTCTGAACATCGAGAATTACTCCTCTCGAAATCGGCGCGATCAATGAATTGTGTGACGGTTCAACAATACCTTGTTACTGCCGTAATATTTGTTTCACTTAGGAAGTAACGCCCAACGAGCCCCCAGCCAAAGCGTTCAGTCTTTCGGACGATTTCATTAGATTCAACTCCACCAGTTGATGGCTATTAATGAATCGTGTTGATACGGGCGAATGGAAATCAAAGTCCGGGGAGCTCTGGAGCTCAGACAGGTACTTTTTGTATTCGATTGCGTTGTGCCAGTGCTGCTCCCGCTCCACTTCTCTCTTAACGTTCGCCGCAAAGTCATTGAGGTACTTAAAGTGGAGTAGCGCTCCCCGAATGTCCGAAGGGCGAGCGTTTTGCACAAAATGCGTCCCTCGAGACAGAAATATTCGGTTATTGAACTTGACCAGTGGGAACTTCCCAAGGCACGGATTAACGCCAAACGCTCTGCGACGCATGCCGCCAAACATGCGTGCCTCGCCATCGTATATGATGTTCTCTTCGCGCAGGTACAGAGGCCCTCCGCACCCAGTAGTATAGGGGCTCTTGTCGAACCAGGGGGCAGTCAACAGTGGATCTGAGCCTCTTTCATAGTGGACTTCAGTTAACGGGACACCCGGATACATATCCAGAAGCATACAATCCATTACGTTAGAAGCCTCTTTATCCAGAAAAGCACATAGTTGACTAAAGGAAACTGTTTCGCAATGGGGATAAATCAACGCCTCATCGGCATCGACTATTAGGCACCAGTGCCCTATGCCATAGCGATGCAGCAACAAATCGATCCAACTCGGTTGATAGGCATATTCATCTCTGGTGAAAAAAAGGTGCGTATTTTTCTCGCAGAGCACAGTATCAGCGGTGTTATCAGATGAATTGTTATCTACGACGAATATTCGATCAACGCCGCGTGAAAAATAGTACCGAAGCATGAAGGGCAAGCGTAACGATTCGTTGCGCACAGCCATAAACAATCTTATTTCCTGTGACGCCAGGGGAATGGGGTTAGGGTCTACCTTCTTCATATTTTGCGCTGACCTACTTCTTGATATCGAACGCCTGAGCGCGTATTGCGGTGCGAAGAAGGCCTTTTTCAGGGCACGCTTGCACCGTGATTTGATCTCATTGTTCATTCCAAGCCTCTGCCATGGTTTCGTGGGTAAGAACGAATATGCCGTGCGGGATCTGCTCTCCGCGTCCGAATGGGAGAGGTTCAAGGCTCGGGACGCGAACCCTCCGCTTCATCGCTCGCCGCCCGGACGGGTTCGGACGACACAGCCCTGGCTGTCTGTGGAGTAGTGCCTGCGATCGATCCTCGAAGGCCGGCTATCCGTGCTGCGCAGGCGAAAGTTCGGAATAGCTCCCGATAGTCGCGGTTCCGCCAACCGGTGGCCGCCCTCCACCACATCGCCTGGGCTAGTTCGAGTCGGATAGAGAGTCCAGCCGTACCAATGCAGATGGACCGCACAGCGCTGGCATTGCCGGGATAAAGCAGCGGGTCACCACTGAGATCTGAAGCGAGTCTGCGCAGCACCGCACATTCTGGTTTCGACAGTGGCTCGTCGGGGTTACAGTTGAGGGCACTCCGCAGGTCTTCAAGCATTTCCCCATAGAGTGTTTTCTTCCCCATGATTACCATGCGTTGAAGGTACGCGCGCCGTTTGTATCCCGAGATATTAGTGTCGTTCCGAGAAGATGGAGGCAGATAATCACTCAAAGACAATACCTGTCGAAGTTCGCTGAATATCCGGACGTCATACTCCACCCATTTAGCCTCCGATTTCTGCGATTCAAAGCGGTCCACAGAACTGCCTCGCGGGCCCGCGTGTAGTCGGTGATAAATGGTTGGTTCGGAAAGCCTCGCACAGGGATAGTTCCTGCCGAGCCGTAAGGACATCTCGTAATCTTGACTGCGAATGAGACTGGTATTGAAGGGACCGAGCGCACGATAACAGCTTGTTCGGACAAGAATCGTCGGATGAATCAGGAAACTCTCTTCCATCAAGCGGATAAAGAATTCCTCCTCAGGAAACTGCGGTAGGGTCACGTTTTTCACAGGGGTGATTCGCCCGGTGTCAGATTGGGAAGTCGACTCGATGTAGCCACTATAAGTCCATCCCAATTTAGGGCGCTGTTCGAGAAGTTCAATGTGGCGACTCAAAGCATCCGGCAACGCAACATCATCGTCGTCCATGATCCAGACGTAGTCACCGGTCACTCGAGCCATGCCGAGATTCAGCGCGGAGGGCTTGCCACGATTCTCAGTTTCCAAATATTCGATTCTTTGAAAAAATGGTTCTAACGCGGACCTAGTATCGTCGGTCGATCCATCATTGATGACTATTATCTGGGTGGGGGGAAGAGTTTGGGCAAAGACACTCTCAAGCGATTCGGCAATGAATCGCTCGCGATTGTACGTTGGGAGCAGAACTGAGACCTTTGGGGACGTCACCGCCAGCTCGCTTTCTGGTAATAGCTACGCATCAGAGTGGAAATGCGAACGCATGAAATATTGAAACGCGACCACCACATCTTCACTCAGGCCGCCTTTCCATCGTTTCAACCAAATGTGCATACGGGCATAGCAGCGCAGGCCCTCTGTCCAACTTAGGGGTGCACGATGGATAGCGGACAAAAAGCCGATAAACAGCCTCCAATTGGGGAATGAGAGCTGGCCGATTCGGCCCGGTTGAAACATACCCATCCGTTCGTATGGAGACCGGTATTTGACAGCGGACAGCTCAGAAGATCTGCGGAAAAAAAGGCGGGCTGGCAGTTCAACAAATAGACCGCGTAGTGCGAGTTCAGCAAGAAATGCAAGGTCGGAATTCGAATACGTGCCGAAGGGACGCGTACATTTCAAAGTACGTGAACGAATCAGGCCGAACACGGCGTTGCACATCCGAATGTTCCAAAGAAGGTGCGAGAGCCGTTTGTGAGGAGCCCCGAACGGGAGATGAAGCCGGTCGTCATAGTCGACTACGGTGGTGCCATTTTCGTCGATGAGGCGTGTTTTCGAGTACACCAGGACGACCTCCGGCCGCTGGTCGAGGATGGCAACGCAGCACTCGACCATCTCCGGGGCGCAAAGGTCGTCCCCGCCAGCCCATTTGAAATACTCGCCCCGAGATAGAGAGAAAGCCAGGTTGAAGTTGCGAGGCGCGCCAATGTTGGCGGCATTGCGATGGTAGCGTATGCGGGAGTCTCGCTCCGCGTATGACCGGCAGATCTGCTCCGTTCGATCAGCCGAACAATTGTCACAAACGATGAGTTCAAAATCCCGGTACGTTTGTGCAAGTAAGGAATCCAGGGCCTGCGGAAGATACCGCTCACCGTTGTGTACGGCCAAACCGATGCTGACCCGGGGGGATTTTGGAGCCAGTGTGCTCATGCCATTCGACCTATTGTCCTCACGATAGAAAATCGAGCAGCGCTTGCCGTAGCTTTTGCCTTTCAATCATTGCAGCTTTCCCTGGAAGCAAAGCTTGCGGCAATAGAATCCTTCGGCATAGCTCTCCGGTACATTCGATTCGATTCCACGCAAACGCAGGGTAGCGCGGAAGGTGTCTTCGGTAAACCACCGCTTCCCTCTCTGCGACGGGAAGCAGCTCAGAACGCGGTGAATTTTCTCGCGACACAGCGAGTCCGGGAGACCGACGAAGAAATTCGGAGAGCCGAGGTCCCCATCGTACTTGGGAATCTCGTATTCCAGAATCAAGTGGTTCCGGAAACTGTTCCACGTGAGCTCGCAGATGAGGCGATGGTCTTGGTGCAGATCGTCGCGGAAATGAGTGAAAATCAGATCCGGAGCGAACGACTTCTTCAGGAGTTCAAAGGAATCCTTGATCCGAGCGCCTTGAAAAGGGAAGTAGCTATCGCGAAAATTCTTGACTATGACGTGAGAGGCAGCGGCGGACTTCAAGAAAAGCCGAGCCGATTTCACTGCCTCTCGCTTCCGCTTCGGTGTGGAGCTGAAGACCATCCAATAGAATTCCAAACGAGGATTCTGCTCCTGCAATCGAAGAAGAGTGCCGCCGCAGCCGATTTCGATGTCGTCACAATGGGCGCCCAGACACAGCACCCTGCGCAACGGCTGCTGTTTGTCGCCGAGAGTGAAACTAACCATGTCGATCGCTCAGAGGCACGCGCGCTGGCGTGGTGGCGATGGGTTCGTCCGTCCGGTTCCCAGTTGTGGCCGCCTCACCATTCACCGTTTTCTTCCACACTTCCCAAGGCGCGTTGCCGCTCTCGTAGAGATCGTCGAGTTGCTGCTTGTCCTTGAAAGTGTCCATGGCGGCAAAGTAACCATCGTATTCGTACGCGGCCAGTTGCTTTTCCTGGATCAGCCGCTGGAAGGGCTGTGAGACAAGTTCTTCTCCAGGTCCGATGTACTTGAAGATATCCTTCTTGAAGACGAAGAGCCCTCCGTTGATGCGGATGTCGGAGCGCGTCAATTCCTTGATATCGGTGACGAGGCCGCCAGGCGCCGTTCGCACAACGTGATAGCTGAGGCTCGGCCTCACGCTGGCGAATGTGGCAACCGTGCCTTGCAGGCGCGCATATTCGAGGTAAGTCGGGAGATGGAGGTCCGTCAGGCCATCACTGTAATTCGCCAAAAACAAATCCTCGTCGCCGACATATTTCTCGGCCGCTCGCAATCGTTGCCCGACGTTCGAGTTGATGCCGGTGTCGGCAAACGTAATCTTCCAATCGTGGATGTCACTGTTTGCGAGCTGCAAGTCTTTGCCACCCTGCGAAAACACGAAGTCGTTTGAGAGACACTCGCTGTAGTTAAGAAAATACTGCTTGATGAGATCACCTCGGTACCCGAGGCACAGCACAAAATCCCGGTGCCCGAAGTGCGCGTAGTACTTCATCACATGCCAAAGGATCGGGCGATAGCCGATCGGGACCATCGGCTTGGGAATGTGGTCTGCGTAGTCCCGTAATCGCAGTCCTAAGCCGCCGCAGAATAGCAGCACCTTCATAGGTATCCCTTCTTACGTGGCGATCAGAAAATCACAACTGATGCCCATTTCTTCCACCTGCTTCCGAACTTCCTTTTCGTAAGTCGGATTGGTCAGCAAAACCAGGCTGGGCCGATACTCTCGAACGAACTCGGGCGCCACGACTTGTTGGCCAGTGCCGGGAATGAATCCGCCGCACCGACTTGGGTTGATGTCGACGACATACGGCACAAACTGGCTAGCGCGAACGAGATTGAGGAAACTGATTCCTCTCCCGCCCGCACCCCAAGCGATGGCGCGCTGTCCCGATTTTTGAATCGCTGCGAGCTTTTGTTCCCAGTTCTCAATTTTCCCACGGAATTCATTGGCGAAGGCGAGCACATCATTCAGAGTTGCCTTGACGTCACTGGGGGAAGTCTCACTCATGACATTCGTCCCGCGCGCTGGAACAGCCTCGAGTTGCAGATACTGGCCGTCCTCATAGCACTGTTGCACGCACTGAACATCAAAATCGCACTCTGCAAACAAGCGCGCCAAGGATGCCGGAGTGAAAAAGGAATAATACTCGTAAATCAATTGCCAGACAGAATGTTTCCTGAAGACGGCGCTCGCGTTGACGACTTCGAAATAGACCGGCGTGCGGCGCTCTGCTCCGATGGTCCGACGGACTACTTGTACGAGTTGCTTCGGATTGGATAGAGCGTGCAGTGCCTGCCTACAGCAAATGAAATCGCAAGGCAGCTTGGCGTAGCGCTCGGAGAACTTATCGCGAATGAACTGGATTTCGGTCGAGTTTAGTCTCTCACTCCCTTGGCGCTCCAAAACCGGGTCGACCCCAATTCCACGGTTATTGCCTAGCTCGCAAAGCATTCGAAGAAAATGGCCGGTTCCGCAGGCGATTTCTAGAACGGTCTTGCCGCGAAGCTGATAGTTATCCACGAGCCGCCTAGCTAGTTTTTCAAGAAAATCCTGGTAGGTGCTCGAAAAATGCAGGGAAATCTCGTAGCCCGGGACGTAATCGTGTTTTTCGGGTTCATAGGCGCGATTCCATACGTAACTGCACTGCTTACAGAAAACGAGCTTTAGATCGCCCTTGGTCGCATGAACAGCTTGTTCCTGAGTTGCGCACAGGGCGCCAACAGCGACAGGTAACCCAGATACCTCCAAGAAATCCAGGCAATCGCCCGCCTCACAGACCGGACACGTTGCCGCAATCGAAGACAATGTAGAATGCTGGGAGCTGTTGATCACGAGAAAACTCTCACGCCAGGAATGGGGACAACAAACTGGCCGCCCCAATCACGTATGTAAGCGTTCTGCTTCATGATCTCGTCTTTGAGGTTCCACGGCAGGATCAACAGATAGTCCGGTTTTGTGTAGCGGACTCTTTCAGGAGAATCAATCGGTATATGCGTTCCGGGCAGGAACTTCCCTTGTTTGTAAGGGTTGCGGTCCACCGTGTAGTCTAGAAAATCCGCACGGATCCCGCAGTAGTTCAGTAATGTGTTTCCTTTTCCGGGGGCGCCGTAACCGACAATGGTCTTGCGTTTGCGTTTGGCTTCAATCAAGAACTCTAAAAGGGCGCGCTTGGTTTCTCGCACTCGCCCACCAAATGAGTCGTAGCATTCCAGGCGGGTCATTCCGTAAGCGTCTTCGCGAGCACGAAGTTCCCTGACGCGCGGGCTGGTTGGCTTGGAGTCGTCTGCGGAGTGGCACGCGTAAATGCGCAAAGAACCCCCGTGCGTGGAAAGTTCGTCAACGTCGAAGACTCGCAAGTCATGGGCCAACAGGATCGCCTCTGCGGTGATCAGCGAGAAGTAAGAGAAATGCTCATGGTAAATCGTATCAAATTGTGTTTCTTCCATGAGTCTAAGCAGATGTGGGAATTCCAGGGTGATTACTCCGCGATCCGAGAGCAGTATCTCCATACCCGCAACGAAGCTGTTGAGATCGGGCACTTGCGCAAGCACGTTGTTCCCGAGGAGCAAATCCGCGCGTTTTCCTTCGGCCGCCAATTCAGAGGCCAGCTCTCGGTTGAAGAACTTCACCAGCGTTGGAATATTCCTCTTTAGCGCCACGTCGGCGACGTTGGCCGCCGGCTCGATGCCCAGCACCGGAATACGATGTGCGACAAAATACTGGAGCAGATAGCCGTCATTGCTGGCGAGTTCAACGACGTTGCTGTTGCGGTCCAGGCCGAATCGCTCGATCATCTGATCGGTGTACTTCTTCGCGTGAGCCAGCCAGCTATCGGAGTACGAGGAAAAATAAGCATATTCGTTGAAGATGGATTCGACGCTGACGAACTCTTGCAACTGAACGAGCCAACACCCCCCACAGACATAGACGTGCAAAGGATAAAAGACTTCGCCTTGATTGAGTTGCCCGGCGCTGAGGTAGCTCTCGCACAGAGGCGACATCCCCAAATCCACGAATGTTCGTGTCAACGGGGCGCCGCAAAATCGGCACGACGCTCCCACGACGAGCGATGGAACTTCCGCTTTCTCGCCCGACGTTTCTTCTTGGCGCGTGGTCATGGTTGCCTGCGAGTGAGAATAGAAATCAAAGGCCGCAATCTCGCCTCGCTCAATTGAACTTTCTGAAAACAGGTTTCACGGGCCGGCCCAGCAGATATTTGTCGATGCCATCCTCCAAGGCTTTGCGATAGACCCGCAAAGCTTCGCCGACACCATCAATCGTGCGATCGATATCCGCGTCGCTGTGGGAGAAACTAACCACGAGTGACGGTATCAGAAGTCCCTGCTGGATCGTCTCCTGAAGGAACAGCGTGCGAAAAGACTGAGAAGGTTGCTTGGTTTCGTCACGCGTCGCATAGACCAGATTGGGCTGCTTCCCCAAAACTTCAAAATGCTCTGCCAAGCCGAGAGACTCTGCGACACGGTGTATTCCCATCCGCAGCCGTTCGCCCTGGCGATAAAGGTGCTCGACAACGTTCTCGCGCTTATAGATTTGCATGGTCTCGATTGCCGCGGCCAAAGAATGGTTTTCAGCCCCATGGGTTGTGGACAACAGGAAAACGCGCTCCTTATCGTGGTGTAGTCCGCCAAGCTCCATGATTTCCTTCTTGCCCGCCAGGGCAGACAGCGAGAAGCCGTTTGCCATGGCCTTGCCGAATGTTGAAAGGTCCGGCACGATACCATAGTACTTCTGCGCGCCTCCGAGATCCCATCGAAACCCTGTAATCATCTCGTCGAGGACGAACACGGTTCCCTGCTCGTGGCAAAGCCTCTGCACTTGGAGGAGATAATCGGCCCTGGGGACGACTGTGATCTCCGCTTCCATCACGACACAGGCAATCCTTCGGGGGTGTTGTTCGAACAGAAGCTTCAGGCTTTCGATGTCGTTGTAGCGGAACTGAACCGTTAGATCGCGAACAGCTCGAGGAATCCCCGCCGACATCGGAGTGCTACCAATGAACCAGTCATCCACGGAGAAAAAGGGATGGTCTGCGCACCGCGCGACCATGTCTCGTCCCGTGTAGGCTCTCGCCAGACGAACGGCGCCGTTGGTTGCGTCCGATCCGTCTTTTGCAAACTTCACCATCTCGGCGTTTTCAATCAAGCCGAGTAATTCTTCGGCGCACTCGAGTTCGATTGTCGCCGGGCGCGTGAAGTTGTTCCCAAGAAGCATCTGCTTGTGTGCGGCCTCGACCACGGAGGGATAGGCATGCCCCAGAGTTACGGCGCGCAGCCCCATGCCATATTCGATGAACTCGTTCCCGTCCACATCCCAAACATGACAGCCTTCGCCCCGAACAATAAAGCCTGGGGAGAGCTGAGGATATTGATCATCCCCTTTTGCGTACGTGTGCGCACCACCCGGTATCAGCGAATGCGTTCTTACTTGGAGGGCAGACGACCTCTCAAAACTCATCCGCGTGCGCTGTTTGATTTCGGTTCTCAAAGACATCCTCTCTGTTTTTCAATACCCTTCAGCCTGGTCGGTCTTACGACTTGACCGCCGGAAGCTCCATGTACATCGCAATGACTTTGTCCGGCAGGTGCGCCAGATCGGCGCCTCTCAAGTAGTCCCCCATGGTTGTCCCGGTGCAGGCTGAATCGACGTTCGGGGCGCCGCAGCGCGTGGCTGCGTCGTCCAGATGCACGGTTCGGAAATCGATGCTGAAACGGGTTCTTCCCGAAGTGTTGGGGACAGTGGAGTGCATCTGAGCTGCAGAAAAAAGCATGATGCCGCCCACGGGTGTGGCCACGCGCAGTTGTGGATCGAGCTCAATCACTTCCTCTGGGCGAGGCTGCACGCGCGTGTCGGCTTTGATGTGTTGCGCCGCATTTTGCCGGCTGGTCTGATTCCACTCCTGGTAATTGTACACGCGAGAGCTGTTCCGCACCGGCTGGCTCCAGTAGCGGGGGTGGAACGCCATGATGTTTTCCGGCACGATTTCGTAAATTGGCATCCACCAATTGATCTGGCAGAACGGCGCCGAATACCACGTGTCGCGATGTGGATGGAACGCGTAAGAAATACCAGCTGTGAGGTATTCGTCACTCGTGGAGGTCCGCAAGCGAGGCACATCGAAATAGGTCTTTGCCGAGTCGCACCCCATCTCACCGAGCAGCTGCTGAATCAACCGTTTGCTGGTGGGATGATGGATGAACTTAGGCTTTAGCTCCGCGAGGATTGCCGCGAAGCGCTCGACCGGCAATTGATACTGCGCTACCTGTGGATCGTGGGGTGCAAACGCCTCCTCGCACATCTGACGAGCAAAATTGCACAATTCGACGGAGTTCGGCCGGGGAGAGTATACGTGAATCTGCCCGCCGTAAAGCTCCTTCCGCCGGAGATCGTCACTTGCACCTGAGTCAAAAAACACGGTGTTCATTTCCATTACCTCCTGGAAACTTCGCTCGCTTCGCCCGATACCATTTCCAGCACCCGAGACTCGCCTGCGTGTTTCGGCAAGGGGCTAGCCCGGCACCACTTCTTTCGCAATGGCAGCGCGCTTTCGCTCGTCGTAGTCTAGCAGCAAGCCGTGATGCTGTAAGGCATCCGCTGCCTGGTGGATCATGGTAAAGCTGAGTCCGGAACGCTCGGCGATATCGAGCAAACTCTTGCTTCCATCGGACTGATTCAGAACCCACAGCATCGCCAACTCTTGCGTCCCCGTATCGCCGTAACCGCCAAACGTCCGGTAAAGGCCTCGTTTGCCAAGCTGCGGCTCGCACTTAGGATTTTGGTTCAAAAAGACTTTGTTCTCTTCTAAGACTTCAAAAACGCTAAGGCACTTACCGAGTGTGTCAGCAAGTGGGCTTGCATCGACGAAATTCAAGTCATCTGCCGACGTGTGGTATTCAGGGAATTGCCCATGAGGAGTCCGAGAGAGACATCCTACTGGAAGATTGATACCCGGAGAACAATATTGGCGCTCGTCATAACCGTACGGAGAGAAGTCCTGGACGTTGTATTTTTGTCCAGACTGCTGAAGCACGTGAACCACGGCTCGGTCAATCACGGCATTGCCCGCTCGGCTCTTCTTATACGATGTATATCCACGGTCCCCTACGCACGCCAAGACCAAACCATGTTTGATCCTGGGAAGATTTCGCTCATTACGGCTCATCCAAGTGATCGACCCGATGGTTCCAGGAATAAACAAAAATCGATAGGAGTATTTGTGAGTTGACGAGCTCAAGACCTTTGCAAGACTGGTCGCCAAGGCAACTCCAGACAAGTTGTCGTTGCATAGCGAAGGATGGCAGGCGTGACAAGACACCAAGATCTCGTCGTTGGTGCTCCCGGGGACATAGAACTCTCCGTATGTCAGAGACCCGTCTTCAAGTGTGGAATCAATATGAACCTCGTACTCGTCCTCGTTCAATTGTTCGAACTGTCGCTGGCTTATACAAAAGCCCCAGGTCTCTCGATAGTAGGAAGTCCGGTAGGGGATCCAATCAGGATGTTCAGGTATGGTGAATAAATGCCCTTTCAGTTCCTCCAAAGAAATCTTCCTGGACACCGGAACGCTATAACCAACAATGTGCAGATTCGATCGCTGGAAATCAATCACTTTCTCCCCGCGCTGATTTTTTACATAAGCATCGCGAATATTCCATTCTTTGGGAACGGTCCAATCAAACGCCTCGTATCCGGTGGGAACCTCATGAACCGTCAGCGGAATATGTTTCTGCAGGCGAGCCAAGGTTTCCCGAAAACCGTTCCCTGTAATGCTGCGACAGATAGGGTATAACTCGGCGATAAGCTCGTGGCACTCTCGTCCGAGAACTGCCAGATTAAGCCTCGATCTAATATCTGCTAGCGTATTCACTGAGCAAAGTTCCTCACGCACGGAAATCTGAATATTGCTGATCGCGTTCACTAATAATTCGTTCATCCGGAGGCCACTCGATACCGAAAGCCGGGTCGTTCCAGCGTACCCCTCGGGAGTGCTCTGCCGAATAGTATTGCGACATCTGGTAAAAAACTTCTGTGTCATGCTCCAGCGTTTGAAAACCGTGCGCGAACTCGCGAGGGATGTACAACATCCTGCGATTCCTAGCGGTCAGTTCAACGCCGAAAGGCCGCCCAAAAGTCCTCGAATCCCCTCGCAAATCGATGATTACATCGTATATGCTTCCCCTGGTGCACCGCACCAGTTTGGCCTCCTCAAAAGGAGATACCTGATAGTGCATGCCACGCAGGGTGCCCTTCCGCTCGTTGAAAGAGATGTTGCACTGGGCTACCTGAACTTCAAGGCCGTGCTCGGCAAATTCTCGCTGGCAAAAGGCCCGTGCGAAAAAGCCCCGGTCGTCTTCTCGCTTTTCCAGGTCGATTACAAATGCCCCTTTAAGAAATGTTTCGACGAACACCAATGTATGTTGCTCTCCAGATATCTAGCTCGGTCTTGACGGCACGGGACTCAGGACTTGCCAGCGTAGCTTTCGATCTAGCTGCTCGGTGTTCAGCAACTGGCGAATTTGGTCGATTCGATTATAGCGCGGGCCTTCGAAGTCCTGGACACGCAGTTCAGCGCTCTTGTACGTCTCATACAGTTGCCGGGCTCCCTTTCGGGCGTCCCACTGAGGCTGGAAGCTCGGTAGAACCTTCTCAATGAGACCAAAATCCACCCGATAACAGCGCTTGTCAGGTCCCGCGTCCTGCGCGTATTCGACGATGCATCCGGGAACCGTTTCTTTCACGATCTCCGCCAATTCGCTAATCCGGTAATTTTCTTGTGTACGTCCGACATTGAAAGCTCGGTTGTGCACGATCTCAACCGGTGCGTTCAGCACCGCAATGAAGGCTCTGCATATATCTTCCACGTGCACGATGGGACGCCATGGTGTGCCGTCGCTCTTGAGAAAGATGCGCTTGGTAGTACAGGCCCAGGCAACTAGATTGTTAAGGACGATGTCGAATCGCAATCGCGGGGAAACACCATAGGCAGTCGCATTACGGAGAAAGGTGGGGCTGAAATTCCCGTCCGCAAGTTTTGCAACGTCTTGTTCTGCCAGGACCTTCGAGTGTCCATAAGGCGTTACAGGATTAAGGCCTGCTTCCTCGTTCAGGAATTCATCGCCGGCTGCGCCATAAGTGCTACACGAGGAGGAAAATAAAAACCGCTTTACTCCTGCCTGCTTTGCCAGACTTGCCAGTTTGACACTTCCCAAATGGTTGATCTCGTAGGTGAGGTCGGGGCTTAAATTGCCCAATGGATCATTCGAAAGCGCCGCCAAATGAATGATGGCATCGAATCCGCGAACTTCGGAGAGTTCAACGTCGCGCAAGTCCTTGCGCAAAGAAGGCCAGTCAGGAGTGAATGTCCCGAAGGTGCAGTTTTGATAGAGATCTGCATCGAGCCCGCAAACTTCATGTCGCTCGGCCTGAAGCATGGGCATAAGAACGGTCCCGATGTACCCCTTGTCGCCGCTAACGAGAATTCTCATTCCATCTCCATAAGTGCCTTGCCACCATTCTGGCGTCAAGCAGTATCAGTCTTTGCTCTCTAATTCGCCGCCCCCATGGGGGTAGATCGCTTCTTCTTTCGGTGCTCTTGGCATCTCCCTGGGTGAAACCCGCTAAACTATTGTATATACTGATGGATAGGGACGAAGACACAAAAACGCCCACCAAGCTAGACTGCAAATCGAATGCCACAATAGGCACCAAGATTGCACGTTCCTTGTTGAAATCATTGATTTTAAGGGGATTATGCCATTTCCTGGGTCCGCAGAGCGGGGTAATATCCAAGGCTTTTCCCATCTATGGTAAATCAATTACAGGTGTCCGACTCAGACGGTCCAACCAGCGTTCAAATCTCAAGTTCCGAATTGAAGCCGTGAAATCATCGGAATGAAACTGGATTGGCCTTCTTGAATACCATGTGTATCCAGACCGGCCGGAGGGGCACGAACGGCGCCTGCATATACTTGAAGAGTAAAGCCAGTTTAGCGCACACCTTTTCGTACAGCGTCCGGTGGGCAACTGGAATGATTTGGTGGCCGCAATGAACGCAGCATTCGTCTTGTTCGTAAGTGCCCCACGGATTCTGCGCTCGATCCATCAAGAAGGTCGCCAAAAAGTTCGTTCTCTCCTTGGTTTGTCCCACAAAGGAAGTCTTTGCAAGGAGTAGCTGATTGAACAGTCTTTTCAGGCCGCTCTCATCGAAGCTGTTGACATGCCCCCAGCACGGATTTGGTTTTCCGCAGAACCTGCAAGTGGTTCGTCCAACTCGACGATCTTGTTCGTAGGGAACACCTATAACAACAGCGCATTTTGCCACACGACTGAGCTCGCTGCAGGCTTTGAGGAGAAGTTGAGGTGGGATGTGTTCTAGAACCTCTGTACAAATTACAACATCGAATGCATCGTCAGCATACCGAAGGTCAGTTATGTCACCCTTCGCAGTGAAGATTTTTTCATTGGGAACCTGAGGTTCCTCCAGGTCCAAAGCAGTTACTGACTCAAAATGCTGTAGCAAGAGATTCGAGATGTATCCGTCCCTGGCTCCGATATCCAGAATGGAAGAATATCCCTTGGGGACAATCTCCAGCAGATCAGAAATTCTGGCCTTCTCACGGGGGCTAGCGCGGTATTCGCTAAGATCGGCCTTATATTCGCCGCCAGAAAGGAGAAGTCGGGAAAGTCTGTCGCGGTATTCTGGACCAAGACCCGCTGCCATACTCATCGCAATTCTGAGAACCAGACCCTCCCAATCGTATCGCCGTGCCACTTCCTGTCGAGCCGCACGCCGCTCCCGGGAATTTTCTTCCGGCCTGAGCGACTTTTCAATCGCGGAGGACCACTCCTTCGATGTACTTGCCAGAGCCACCACGTCATTGAATTCGATCAAAGTGCGAATGCGCGTACCCACCGTCGGGCGGCCGCTGGCGAGATATTCATGCAACTTGAGAGGATAGACGTATTTCGTGTATTCGTTGTCCTGGTACGGCATGATACAAACATCAAAATGCTGGGGGTAGGCGGGCAGAATTGCGGTGGGTTTAGGCCCGAGGAAATGGACGTTTGGACGATTCCTTAGTTCTTGGATTGCTGCACTAATATCCTCGTGGGGACTCAGAGGACCAACGAAAACAAATGACCATTCTGGATGTTCCTGGCTTAGATCAATGAGGATGGACCAGTCAATGTGTCTCTTGATAAACCCTGTGTATCCTATACGCGGGTGGGGGATGCGCGCCAAGTCCGCAGGTTCCGGCAGTTCGTCGGAATAAGTTTCGAAGTCGACTCCGTTCGGAATGAAAAGTGTATTCGGATTGATTTTGCCCTTTTTCTCAAGAAGTCCTGAGGAGTGTACGAATACTTGATCTGTTCTGCAGATCAATCGTTTTTCGATTTCGCTCAACGGAAGCTCTACGGGTGAAAAAGAATATTCGTCATCAATATGATAGCAACTGAGATCATGAGGCACGAAGTCAAGCGCTGGCAGAAATGTTGGGCGCCAGATGTAGAGAATGATTCTCTGACACCCGCGGCGGGTCAGAATGCTGCGGGCGTGCCTGAGCCTCGACCGCAGCAGGAACTCCTCGAGACGGTAAAAGCGATTGAATACCGTCGATAAGAAGCCTGGATAGCTAACAGCGAATCCCGGCATTAGAGACCAGGGCCGCTCGCGGGGGCTGGGTTCTTTGATTCTCCCGTACTTATTTAGATTTTCATGCCGATCCTCGGCAGGCTCCATCCACACCACTTGAAAATAGTGTGCCAACCTGCCGATCACTTGATGGCGTGGCTGCCATAAGACCCGCCACGCGTCAGGCACCAACGCAATCACACCGACATCCGGGATCAAGGGCTGTCTCTCAGGTTTAGTTATTATCCCGGGATTTAAGGTAGGTGATTCCAAATCGGCCGCAGCCGTTAGTCGCGACATTTTAGTCGATTACCTCAAGGGAATTCCGTCGAAAGCATTTCCTGGCACAGTGAAGAAATTTCTGCACTACGAAACTTTATCGCGTTTCTCCGCTCGCTGAAAATTCACATCCTACCAGATTTGCCCGCAATGGGGGCGACTGATCGTCAATGATTCGAGCTGCAAACGGAGCAGTTTTCAGACCATCTTGACCGACTAGATGACGCCACATAACGTTTTTAGTTTCAATACGATAGAAGAGGCATATCTTTGCAGGGCGTCAATTCCTCTATCCCAGACAGCTCTCAAGCTTGGAAACCATTTGCCGTTTTGAGGACCGCGAGGATGTATTCTGGAAGGCCGCGAGTTTTCCAAGGCTCCCCGGTTTCCCCTGAGCCCAAGGCATTCGATCGGCCTTCGAGGATCGAATCCTTCGGAACTGTAGGATTCCAGATACAGTTTGACAACTGGCGATGTGGATTTCGTGCGCGCGAGATTTCGAGCCGCACGTAGCTGCGTGAAAACAAGCGGCCTCTGTGATCTTAGGAACGGTTCGTCAGCCTATTCCGGTCTATACGGCTAATTCTTCAGTCAAAAGCGGAGCTGAAGCTACCACCTCCTGGGATGACGCCAGGAGGCGTACTTCATAGCGATAGAGTATCTTCAGAACCACGGTGATCGCGACCACCTGAAAATACAAATCGAAATTAGCAAATCCGAGGAATGCCCCGCTCACCAAAAAAGTAGCAATGGCGACTTCCACTATATGAGTATACGGCACCATCCAATTAGCAGAAACTAGTTGCTTCGCTCGTCGCCTCAGACCGAACATACTGGCCCAGCAGCTGAACACCAACGACAGATACAGTCCGAGCCCTACAAACCCGTGCTCTTCGAGTACCTGAAAATAAATACTGTGTGGCCCTGATGAAAGGAATCCTCCGGGAAGAGGTGACGATTGATAGCGTTGAAAGATCACAACATCTGGAAGAGCTTCGAATCCGCCTCCTGTGATTGGGTAGTCATGAACGAAATTCCACGTCGTCCGCCATGAGACGAGTCTTTGATTCGCCGAGCTGTCCAGGTTTCCGTGAGCAAACGCACCCATTCGTGCCATCCACTCCTGTGGGGCGAAAGTCAACACAACGAAGGCGCCGGCAACCAGTAGAAATCCGGCTATCAGTCGGTGCCGCGATTTCAGGGCGATCAATCCAAGCGCAGCCGCCAACCCCAGCAGGCCACCGCGTGAGTAGGTCAATATCACGTTGAAGATCGCACAGACGAACGCGACCTGCATGATTCTTTTCAGCACGCGATTCTCTTCGATCCCAGCCAGGAAAAACAACATCGGAAGCGACATGTTGAGTGCCAACCCGAATGCGTTGTTATCCGCGAGGAAGCTGTCGGGTGGTCCCCATACGCGAGATCCGCCGCCGGTCTGCATTCCGAAGAGCGCCCCTTTGATTGCCAGCAGGCCAAAACTAAGAGCTGTGACCAGCAGAAGCAGCTTCAGTCTTTCCCGCGTCGTAACCAGCAGAATCACAACCATCGTCATTAGAAGGATCTTGCTGACACGAATCAACTCGTTTTGACTGTCTAAAATGTGCCCCTGAAAGAGAGGCACATAGGTCGCATGGAGAAAAGTGAATCCAAACCACATCCATAGCACAAGTAGTAGAACTGTTTCGCGCGTCAGGAAAGACCTGTTAATCTTGCGCGTAAATAGGGTCCCCACCAGGGTTGGTATCGCAATCACGATTGCCGCAGGAAAATTGTAGGCAGCTCCCCACGTGAAGCGATGGGGGTTGAAGTAGGCAACCCACGTCCACATCAAAACCCCAAAGTATGGATTGAACAAACACACCGGCGCGGCCGCGAGGAAAATTGCTATTAGGACAAGATCACGCATTGTCCCACCCGGCTGCACATCCGGCTAAGCCGAATGCGCTCCCGCTCCCTAAGCGATATCGTGAATTGATGATCATCTATGCCAGCTCGGCCGTTGAACGATTACGTCCCTCCAGACGATGCTTTCGACAACGCAAAATGCACTCGTCCCGGAATCACAAATGGCGGACCAAACGCGACCGACCGCCTAAAAACTGTCCCAATCACTAGTAAGCAATTTAGAGTCCAGTCTACCACCCAGGTCCCAAGATGGCTCCCCAGGTCTCTGTTATGAGCCTGAAGCGTTACAGCCCTGCCCTGCAAGGCGCGTCCGATTCCACCGCCGGATAACGGCTTCAAAGACAGGCCCACGGTCACCGTCGCTGGCCGAAAAGGAGCACCTGTCTGGGCATTCAGATCGTGCTAAATTGATCCGTCTTTGTCTCCCGGCGCCATAGCCGAGAGGGGCCATCTCATGAGGCCTTGGAGCGCGGACGGGACGCCGCTTCAATCCTCAGAGGTCTCTCGTCCCTCTATCTCTCTATCTTTTTGCCAGCTGGAGAATCCTTCATGCGTTATCTTCCGCCGACTTCTCGCGCATGGGGCCTCCCACCCATCGAAATTGCTGCTACAGTTTCTAGATCTTTGGAACGGAAGGGCAATTCATGTGTTGACTTACAACCCACTCTAGCTTCCCACACCTTCTTCAACTGTGGTTCCCAGTGTCAAAATGGATTATGTCAGATACAGACCTGGCGGCGATAGCCGCGAAAAGTGAAACTTCGTTTATGAAGATCCTTACGTTTACCAGTCTGTTTCCGAATGCCACAAGGCGCGAACTCGGTGTGTTCATATATCAGCGGGTCGCCCATGTCGCTCGCTTGGAAGGCAGCGCTGTTCAAGTTGTCGCGCCAGTCCCATTCCTTCCTGGTTGGTTCCGGGCTAGGCGCTGGCAGATTTACCGTCATATTCCGTCGGAGGAACAGGTAGGAAGCATAAATGTGTCGCATCCCCGTTATCCGCTCTTGCCAGGCTTGCTCATGCCGCTTCATGGTTTGCTGATGTTTTTGGGAAGTGTGATTCCCGCGCGCCGGCTCCAACGGCACTTCGATTTTGCTTGCATCGACGCACATTACGTCTATCCCGATGGCTTCGCTGCGGTGCTTCTGGGAAAGACGCTTAAACTGCCCGTTATCGTTTCGGCCCGCGGGACGGACATCAATGTTTTCCCTTCTTTTCGTCTGATACGTCCGATGATTCGCTGGACATTGCGGCATGCCACTGGCTTGATTGCAGTTTCAAACGCGCTCAAAGAACGCATGACGCTGCTCGGTATCCCACCGGACAAGATTCGAGTAATTCCCAACGGGGTCGATGTCAAACGGTTCTTCCCTGTTGACCGCCAGGAGGCGCGACGACAACTAGGCCTCAGCCGTGACAATCCCACGATCGTATGCGTGGCTTCACTAACTCCTGTGAAGAGGCACGATATGTTGATTCAGGCATTGTCAGAAGTCGCCAAAAAGAATCCCAAAATGAGAGCATACATTGTAGGCGAAGGACCACTTCACTCAAGATTGCAAGCCCTGATAGAGGCGCAGCGAATGAATCACCAAGTCTTTCTGGTTGGAGGTAAGCCTAACGCAGAACTACACCTCTGGTTTAGCGCTGCCGACGTGAGTTGTCTCGTGAGTTCTAGGGAGGGCTGGCCAAACGTTGTCATGGAGTCGATCGCCTGCGGAACTCCAGTCGTTGCAACGCGGGTAGGAGGAGTTCCGGAGATTCTGGTGTCGTCGGAGCTCGGCATCCTCGTGGATGAAGATGGGCGCTCGCTCGCAGCTGGGATTTGCGCGGCTCTCCAGCGTACTTGGGATCGCCAAGAGCTCGTACGCAGAGCAGAATCACGCACTTGGGAAACGGTGGCCGCGGAAGTGGTGGAATACTTCCGAAACCTGTTACAACCCCGGCCCGAGCCCAAGTCGTGAGCCCTGCGCCTGGATCGCCACGCCAAAACCATCTACATACAGAGTTCGAGTATTCATCCGCTGACCGAGCACGTTTAACAGCACTTTCAACGTTAGGTATCTGTAAATAAATAAAAGTATCAATCTCGGAGTCATTGTATTATGCTTCGCAGACATGAACACGCTGTCCGAATTGAAACGGAAATTTCGTTCTGTTTGGCCACATTTGGACGAGCGCACGCGCCGCATCATGGCCGCCAATGAAGCCGTGAGCTTGGGCTATGGAGGAGTTTCGCTGGTACGGCGTGCCTGTGGCTTGTCGCGCAAGGCGATCGCCAAAGGCATTGGCGAAATCCAAGGAAGCAGCCGACCGTTGGTGGGCCGCGTGCGTCGGCCCGGGGCGGGACGCAAGCCCATCACGCAGTCCGATCCGCGCTTGGTGCAAATCGGTTTTCTCTGCAAATCGTTGCCATCATTCCGGCCTACATCATAGCCTTGCTCTTACCTTTTGTAAGGATATAATGGAGCATCTTCGAGGCCGAGTGAAATATTTCGCTCATCTGCAGCCACCGTCGGACAAAGCTCATCCGTTTAAAGCAAACTTCATAACAGTAGTTCGGTAAGGATTTCGTTTCCGGCATCCTAACGATTGAGCCCGACTAATGAACGAAAAACGCTCACGGTTCAGGAAGTTGATCGCGCCCTTAGGAGAATCATAAACAAGATGAGTGTTCTAGCAGGAATCGTCAGTCGAAGGGCCGGAATTCAACTTCAGCCTGATTGGGGAGATCAGCTGAAGAGGGTCATTTCCCGTCGTTCCGGTGAGCAAATCACAAGCTTTGCAGATGAGAGGTCTCTTTTGCTCAAGACGGATTTTGGAGCCTTTGTTGAACCCGCTTTCTGTCGCGGAACCTCTGGCACGATTGCAATGCTCGTGGGCGAACCGCTTCTTTCGTCCAATGACCAGGGTCGCGCAGCCAGTCGTGCGCGCGACCTGGAATGTCTTCATCGCGCTTGCGATGCGGAAGAATGGGGCATCTTCAGACAGGTTCAAGGAATCTTTGCTGCTGTCTACTACAGGCCGAAGACGGCAACCCTCTTTCTCATAGCAGACAAATTGGGGCTTCGACCGATCTACTACTGGGCCGATGATTCTTGGATAGTCTTTTCCAGCGCCCTACGTATTCTAGAAGCGCTGCCCTTTGTTCCTAAGGTTATGAATTTCCGGGCTGTAACTGAGATCGCGTGCTTCCGTTTTCCACTCGGAGCCCGCACGGCCTACAAGAACATATGGACCATCAAGGCGGCCGAGATCGTCCGCTTTGAGGATTCCCATCAGGTTTCTCAAGAATACTGGCGGTGGGATGCGATTCCGATTTCGCGAAAGCCGGAGTCAGACCTACTTCAGGAAGCGTATGAAAGATTCTTGATTTCAGTTAAGAGACGCCTCCACGGAAATCTGGTGGCTACTGCATTCCTGAGTGGAGGGCTGGATTCGCGTTGTGTAGTCGCTGCACTATGCGGGCAGGCCGAAAAAGTTCACACGCTCAATTATTCGTTCGCCCACACAGAGGACCGTGTCTTCGGAGCCGAGTTCGCGCGCGAGATGGGTACCCTTCATCATGAAGAAGACATGATGATCTCAGATCCGGATGCCTTTCGGAAAGTGTCGAAAGTCTGGGAGACTGACGAGAAAAGGAAGCAATGGCCCCCCGAACGCCCACGTCTCATCTGGTCCGGCGACGGCGGGAGCGTCGGAATGGGCCACGCTTACATAACCTTAGAGATAGTCGAGCGGCTTCGGCGCGGAGATCAGGAGGGGGCAATTCGAATGGGCAACCACCACGTGGTTCGCCGGCTTCTGAAACCGGAACCGCTCGCCGCCGTTTTACACATTCTCGAACTTGGAATACGCGAGGAAATCGACAACCTCCATTGTGAGGATCCTGGCAGGAATTGGTATCTCTTTCTTTTGCTCAACGATCAGAGGCGTCACCTTGCGTGGCAACCCGAAACAATAGACCGTTCTCACATAGAACTCGTCGAACCCTTCTATGACAGCGACTTTCTTTCTTTTATCATGTCGATTCCATTAAATCTGTGCCTCCGCCATCGCTTCTACAATCATTGGTTGAAACTGTTTCCGGCTCCCGTCGCTTCGGTTCCATGGCAATCGTATCCAGGTCACGAGCCATGTCCTTTACCCCGGCCCTCTGGTCTGGTCTCCCAGTGGAGCAAACAGTTCCAAGTCCTGCATGCGCATTTGAGGCAGGAGGTACTTCAGAAGTCCCACGCGCTGCTCCATAGCAGCAATTTTCCTCACCCTCTCCTCGACAAGAACTACTTGCGCTTAACACACCTCGCGTACCGCTGGAGGCTGCGAGATTATTCCTATGTCCTCGAAGCCGCCGCAGTCTACAATCGCTACTGGGAAAAATGCGAAGGTAAATTTGCGATCTCGTGAATGTTCACACTTCATCTTGCCGCGAAGAATTCCTTGCTTGGCCCTGGACCGTCTTTGCTCGCCAAGGAAATTATTATCGGGCCAAAATATCACCTAACTAAAGATTGATATTGGAATAAACTGGCTAGGTACTTCATCGATGGATGCTGTTTTCTTCGCCGGTGTTGCAGCCAAGGGCCCACACTCGCAGCTCCGAGGAGCGCTCGCTCATTTTGCATGCTCTGAAGTTCTTGACGGCGATGAAACGGAAAGGCAGGAGAAACAATTCAAAGAAACCCAGTTGCGCGTGAGAGCTATGGGGCTTTCTCCTTGCCTGGTTCACAGGGCCAACAGCGGCCCATTGCCTCGCCTCGCGCGTCTCTCGCTGTGCGCTCACGCAGGGCGTGCTGCGGGAATCCCGCGTAGGTTCGCAACGTGCTCGTGTCGGCAACGAAATCCACCAGAGTCCGCGGTCCGTCGTTTTCTCTCAGAGATTTCGGCAGTGGAACTGCGCGGAATAGGCTGGCAGGGCTTCGTCGAAAGTGATGAGCCGATCGGCAGGTTCCTGACGAGCCCGTTTCCGTTCTTAAATTTCTCGGATCGGGGCCATGCGTTTGGTCGTCATGGAACCAAAGCGTATCACTGCTTTCCCGGAGGCGCGGTGTGGGACTTCCATGATCTCAAGCCCTAGTCGGAGGAGGCGGCTCGGGAGGAGGCTGCAGCGGCGAATATTGGCTTGGACGCTGGGACATCTGATCCGGTCTTCCACTCGTCGACCAAAACATGCAACGGCGAAAAGCTGAAGTCACGAACCAGATTGCGCAGCTTGGTTTCGGTCCCTCGTAGCCCGATGTAGTGACGCAATCGTGAAGTCAGTGCCGCTTTTAGGCGCGGTTGGTCTCGATCCAATTCCCACGGGTGCAAATAAACGCATACCGGGCGTCCCTCTTGCTCGTTGATGAAGTCGATTCCCCAGCGCGTGTAAGCGTATGGGAGAATTCTCAGATAAGCTCCTCCACCGAGTGGCACGCGGCTGCGGCCCATCTGGAGCGTCGGGAGTGGAAATTCAACCAAGTCCCCTGCACCAGTTTGGATGGCGAAGGGAAAGCGAGGGGCTTGCGATAGGCCGTAGTTTGGATTCTTGACTGGGAAAATGCTGGAATCATACTCGAAGCCCATTTCGGCTAGAATGTCAAACGCCCACCACGAATCTTTGGTGATCGAAAAGCTGGGAGCCCTGTAGCCGCGGACGCGCTGGCCGGTGGTATCTTCAAGGACGGCCTTCGCTTCTCGCGTATCCTCGCGAAATTCCGCTGGAGTCAGCGTGTAAACGAGCCGATGCCACATGCTGTGGCAAGCGATTTCATGACCGGAGTCAGCAACCGCCCGAACGACTTGCGGATATTTCTTCGCGACCCAACCCAAGACAAAGAAAGTGGCGCGGCAAGCTTTGGAATTGAAGAGTTCGAGCAGCTTGTCAGTGTTTCGCTCCAAACGGCTCTCGCGTGTAGCCCATTCCTCGGGGCCGAGGTGGTCGGAAAAGGCCGTGACGTGAACATAGTCTTCGAGATCAATGGTGAGAGCGTTCTTCATCACGCCTAGGCTGGAGCAATCGAACTACCAAATCAGCATACTACCACCATTCCTGTAAGCTACTGATTCTAATAGGAATAGAGACATAGAAAGCCAGGAGATGTGTTGCCGCATCAGCCACCTCCGCACGAACGAGGACAAACCATTAGCCTTGGCGGGTATAGAATGGCTGGCTTGTGGTGCCCTAGAATTGCTTTTCCGACGGAGGCAAACGTTTTCCGTGCACGAAGGGCGAGGCCTAGTTGCGAGGTCAAGCTTAGGTTCGTAAATGATAGAAATAAATGAAGTTAGAATTGTAGCAAGGTTGGGGTAACCGGCCCAGTCGGCAGAGCGATTGCTCTAATCTAGCGCGAAAGGTGCAAATTACCGATGGATCGCAAAATCAGTGTGTTCGGTCTAGGATATGTCGGGTCGGTCACAGCCGCTTGCCTCGCACACCTTGGCAACCGCATTGTGGGAGTTGATCTTAACCCCTCGAAGGTGGAGATGCTGGAATCGGGCCGCAGTCCGATTCTAGAGCCGGGCTTGGAGGAAATTGTTGCCGAGAGCTCCAAGGCATGTCGGCTCCACGCGACGACAGATTCTAGAAGTGCAGTGATGGGCACGGAGATGTCGTTCATCTCGGTCGGAACGCCCAGCCAGCGGAATGGAAAGTTGGACCTCAAAGGTATTCAGCACGTCTGCGAGCAAATTGGCGCCGCTTTAAAGGAGAAGCAGGACCATCATTGGGTAATCTTGCGTAGCACAGTGCTCCCCGGGACGACGGAATCAGTGGTTTTGCCGATCATCGAAGCGCACAGCGGCAAGAAAGCAGGCGTCGATTTCGGCGTTTGTTTTGCTCCCGAATTTTTGCGAGAAGGCAGCGCTGTCGCCGATTTCTTCGAACCGCCGTTTACGATTCTGGGCACGACACACAGCCAAAAACTGGATTCGCTCCGCGGGCTATTCGACTGGGCACCAGGGCCGCATTATGAAACTTCTCCTGCCACCGCCGAAATGGTCAAGTACATTTGTAACGCATTCCATGCGCTGAAGGTTGGATTCGCGAACGAAGTCGGCACACTGTGCAGGGAGATGGGAGTCGACACGGAAACAGCGGCTCAAATCTTTATCTCCGACACCAGGCTGAACATATCACCGGCGTATCTGAAACCAGGGTTCGCATTCGGAGGCTCGTGCCTCCCCAAAGACCTCCGAGCGCTTACCTACCGAGCGAAAGAGCTTGACCTCCAGTTGCCCTTGATCGAGTCGCTTATGCCCAGCAACGCGGAGCATATCAAACGAGCGTTTGAAGCTGTAATACAGACAGGCAAGAGGAAAATCGGGATGCTAGGCCTAAGTTTCAAAACCGGAACCGATGACCTACGGGAGAGTCCGCTCGTTCACCTCGTGAAGCGCCTTCTCGGAGAAGGATGTCAGTTACAAGTGTGGGACGACAACGTATCCCTTGGGCGCTTGATCGGCTCGAACCGCCAGTTCATCGAGGAATTCATTCCTCACATCGGATCCCTTCTTTCTCAGAGTTTGGAAGATGTAGTGAAAAATGCGGAGGTGGTTTTGGTCGGCACCAAAGCCGTGGATGCCAAGACTCTTGCTCCGTTGCTCAGGTCCGGACAAATCGTCGTTGACGTTGTGAACCTGGAAAAGCCTCGCCGGTACGACGGACCGGAAAAGTACATCGGCATCTGCTGGTAAGGCGGAGATACGTGAAAATTCTCTGGGTGAAGTCGGGGGGGTTGGTCCCACTCGATCATGGCGGAAAGATCCGCAGTTACCAACTGGCTAGAGTCCTGGCGCAGGAACACGACGTAACGCTTTTCGCATCCTGTCTTCCGACCGAAGAAGACGCTCACGGCGAGCTCAAAGACCTTTTCTCGCGCGTCATCTGCGTTCCGACCGAAATCCCGAGACGGAATAGTCCAGCCGATTACTTTGATTATGCCAGGAATCTGATATCCCTGCGGCCGTACTGCGTGGCGAAATACTGCCAGCCGCACGTCGTGCGCGAATTGCGCCAGCACCTGCAACAGGAATCCTACGACGTAATTGTGTGTGACTTTCTCGAGACCGCCGCATTAATTCCCTGGGACTTACCAGGCACAAGGGTTCTCTTTACTCACAATGTCGAAGCCCAGATTTGGCAGCGGCACGTCCATGTGGCACGCAATCCCGTTTGGAAGGCGGCCTGCTGGCGCGAGTTTCGCACTATAGAAAGGATTGAACGCTACTACCTGCGACGCGCGGAGCATGTGCTCGCGGTTTCCGAAGTCGATCGGGCGGTATTTGCGCGGTTCATGGATCCCTCAAAAATCTCAGTGATCCCTACAGGTGTGGACGTGGAGTACTTTCGGCCAGCTCCGGAAACGGAACAGCCTAACACGCTGGTATTTACCGGCTCGATGGATTGGATGCCCAACGAAGACGGGATTTATTACTTTGTCGAAAAAATACTCCCTCTGATTCGGAACGAGGTGCCCGATGCAAAGCTCTGGGTGGTGGGACGCAGACCCACCGAGAAGCTGATGAGACTCGCGGAGCGAGACTCGACCATAACGGTCACAGGTACCGTCCCGGACATCCGCCCTTACATCGCCAAGGGCAGCGTCTACGTCGTGCCCCTGCTGGTCGGCGGAGGGACGCGGATCAAGATTTTCGAAGCCATGGCCATGGGGAAAGCAGTGGTTTCGACGACCATTGGCGCGGAGGGCTTGCCGGTCGTTTCTGGTAAGAACATTCTGCTTGCCGATGAGCCTCGTCAGTTCGCCAGCGAAGTAGTCACGCTTCTCCGCAATCCGGCGAGGCGACGTGAACTCGGCGCTGCCGCGCGCCTGCTGGTCGAGAAAAACTATAGTTGGAATTCGGTCGGACGCTATCTGGGTGGCGTATTGACCCAAGCTGCTTCACATCCGTCATCTCTTTTTGAGCACGATACGGATTGTCTTCATCCGGTACTATAACGCAATATCTGAGATCAGTGCTTACCGCTGGCTCGGTCGCCAGCGGCCGTTTGCGAGTGAGTGACTCCGCGGCCGACCGCGACCTGCAGAGAGCCGTCCGCAGGATCCTGAAACGCGATATAGAGGATGTCTTCCTTGCGATCAATGGCCATGGAATTAAACCGAGATGACGATCTCCCGTTTGGGGCAACAACTTGGATTCGCCACGCCTGCCCGTCCCAGTAAGCGTGTTTCAATGTGCCGAAGTCTTCGTAGCTGATGTGCGGACGCCCATCCCGGTCCAACACAAGGGAGCTTCGGAAATCGACCGAGTTGCCCGTGGGCCGCACCGCAGCCACGTCCTGAATCTTCCAGCCTTGTCCATCCTGAGAGGCGTACCGTAGCAGGCTGGTAGTATAGTAGCTGATGTGGGCATTTCCCTCCGGGTCCAATGCCAGGTGATTTCCCATCCCGAGGTTGTAGTCCGAACCGGACCTTCCGCGGGAGTCAACGATCCGAATGACCCAGTCCTTTCCGTCCCAACGCGCGAACTTCAGTTCGCCGTTAACGTAGCAGTCGTAGCTGATGTTCGGATTCCCCTGAGAATCTATTGCCATCGACTCCCATTTTCCCGTCTGCTCCGCGAAATCGAGGGTGCGCATCTGCCATGTGGCGTCCTTTAGAACCGCATATCGCATGTGGGCTGAATTGTCAGGCGCAATTCGATACCAGGAAGCACTGCGTCTTCCGTCGGGGGAAATTCCGATGGCGCAAGACCACTCGACACCCATTTTGTCGTCGGGAGCAATTTCGTCCGTGTGCCAGTTCTTGCCATCGAAATGCAGGAAGCGCAGAGGCAGAGATAAGTAGGTCGCGCATATCTGAGCATTCCCTCGTTGGTCTACCTTGATGTCGGTGTAATTGACACCGCCGCCCAGCTTCATCGTGTACCAGTGAAATTCGCGGCCCGCAGGCCGAAAACCGTAGTTCAATTCGCCGTCTTTGCCATAGCTTATGTGGGCATTTCCGTCCGCATCCACCACAAGGGACGTGGATCTACCGGACGTATCCACCGTCTCTTTTGTCCAACTCCAATCCTGCGCAGCGGCGGAATCGTAAAGGAGCAGCAAGAAAACGGCGAGGACCACGGGCACCATAGCTCCCCGCTTGCAGTTCTTCCGCACCTCTCGCACTGAGCCCTCCTCACACATCTTTCAATTGGCCACCGAGACTTCGTGCGGTTCGCGCGAAGATTCGGCGCCAAAAGGCGGTTCCGCCGGCTCCGGGAATAGAAAAGCTTGGCTGATGCGCATGGCAAACATAGCCACGCTGGGTTCTTGGCCAATCTGCATTCGCTTGAGCGCGAAAGGATTTGCGCCGGGACCGTTTAAGCCTGGAACGGTGGTTGCGGCAGATCGATATCCCAACCGGGCGAGCTGCGTCTGGGCCTCAGAACCACAATCATCCAAACTCCCAAACGGGAACGCAAAATCCAAAACGGGCTTTCCCAGCCTTGCTTCCAGAATCTCTCGCGATTCCGCGAGTTCTGTCTCCAGTTCGTCCGCTGTCAATCGGCTGACAACTGGATGTGTCACGGTGTGCGCGCCGAAGGCGATACCGTTCGAAGACATCGTCCGCACCTGCTCCCAATTTAACATGCGCTCCGCGAGGTCCGCTTGCGGAAGCGTGACGCGTCTTTCCAGGTCGGCGCAGCATTCCTTTCGCCGCCGATTGGGGAGCGTGCGCAGGCGCATCACCATCTCCAACGCGGCGCGATATCGGTCTTGGGCAGAAACAAACTTGAAATGTCGAGGCTGATCGAGATCGATTTCGAGCGTCTCTGCCGGAAACACCTGCAAAGAAAGAAAGACACGGTCATACCAGGCAACTTGACCGGTTTCCACGGAGTTGGCGATCAGGAACACGGTTGCCGGAATCTGGTGTTTCTGCAGGATGGGAAACGCGTGGGTGAGCACGTCGCGGTACCCGTCGTCAAACGTCACAGCGACGCTGTGATCGGCCACGGGTTCCTGCAGTTCGAGGCACAACTGTTCGAGGGAAATAACACGGTAGTGTTTTCTGAGGTGGCACATCTGCTGATCGAAGGTCTCCGGCATGAGCTCCGAATAGAATGGAATTCCTCCCATACCTACGCGGTGATAACACAATATCAAGAACCTTGGGGCGTTCACCTTCCGCCATCGCGGCCATCTCGCCCCCGCAACAAATTGCGCATGGTAGCTCCTGGACACGCTCCGCATGACGTCCGTCATTCCCGTCTGATACATCATTCGGGCGAGAGCTCCCCGCCAGCCCAGAGGCTCATCCGGAATCAAGAATTCCTTATGCCCATCTAGCAAAGCCTCAGGGCCTCTGCGGGACACATTCTCCCGGGCCTTAGTGGTCCTGTTTGCCAAGCTGCACTCCCGCAACGGAATCCAAGTGTTGTCGATGCCAGAGTTCGAGGGCCACGAGGTACCAAACTACCTCGCCGTAAAAAGCGGAGAGCTCCGTCTGGTGCAGCTCTCGCAGGCGCCTGTAAAAGTCAGGCCGGAAGTATCCTCGCTGCTGCGTGCGTGGATCGTCTAAAAGATCCTGGACCATGGATTTGAGTTGAGGGTCTCGCAACAACCAAATACCCAAGGGAACACCGAAACCGTGCTTCTTCTTGAAAAGAATCTCGTCCGGCAGGATGCCTTTCATGGCTTCCTTAAAAATGTAGCGTTTTTCAAATCCCTTGAGTTTGAGACGCGAGGGGATGCGGCCGGATAACTCCACCAGCTTCCGATCGAGCATTGGATAGCGCACCTGAATTCCCGCGAGTTCAGCGGTGCCGTTCACCTTTCGAAGATCATTGTCGGCCAGGATCATCTTGAGATCGAGATACATCTGGCGGTTCAGTTCGCTGGCTCTCTCTGGAGCGAGAAAGTGGCGCTCTGCGATTTCCATCCAGTTTGCAGGACTGGCCTGCTTCAGAAAATCAACTTCAAATATCTCCTCTGGAGCAAGACTGAGAAATACACTGTAAGAGAAAATCCTCCTTGGATTGGGAATGTTCGCCCGCCGGATGTACCTGGGAGGAAGGCTCAACCATCCATCATTGCTGGGCAACAGCCTTGCCATTGGCTCGATCAATCCCCGCCGGATCCACGTCGGCACGGAGTGATACAGCGAGAAGCGCTTATCCTCGGCGTAACGCGAGTTGCCGGCAAAAATCTCGTCACCTCCATCTCCAGCGAGCAAGGTATCGATGCCGTTCTCACGCGCCAGCCGTGCGCAGTAGTAAGCTCCGATGGCGGACGAGTTTCCAAACGGCTCTTCGTAGTATTCCACAAGCCTGGGGATGACGCTCGAGGCGTCTTCAGGTGTAAGGCAGCTTTCCAAGTGATGCGTACCAAACTTGCCGGCCGCCGTACGCGCAAATCCTATTTCGCTATAAGGTGTCTCGGAAAAATAGATCGAGAAAGTATTGACCCGGGGAAGGCACTCCGCCATGAATGCGACCACGCTGCTGCTATCGGTACCGCCGCTCAAATAGGCTCCCGTGTTCTCGGCCCTGCAGCCATCCAACTGGCGGCGTACCGCGGCACGCAGCTCTTCACGAACTTGGCGCGCCCAGCTCTCGACGCCGTCTTCCGCGGATTCCGCATAGGACGCATCCCAATATTGCTCTTGCCGCACCTTCTTTTTTTCGAACAAAAGGCGAATTCCGGGGCTTAGCTTTTCAATTCCCCGATAGATGCTCAAGGGCGCCGGAACCACGCTGAAGATCAGGAACTGAACCAATGCCGATGGATTGATTTCCCCAAGCTGGTTCCTTTCGGTTCGAATGGGGCCTGGCCGACTGGCAAACAGCAGGCGGTCGCCATCCTGACTCCAATAAAGACTGCGCAACCCGAACCGGTCAAGCGCAAGAAGTAACCTCTCCTCTGCCCCATCCCACAGCGCGATCGCAAAAGCGCCTTCCAACTTGTCCATAAAATTGGGGCCGGAAACCAGATAATGCCATGCCAGAAGCTCCGCCAAACTGATGCCCGAGGCATCAATCCCTTTGCCTTGAAGGAGGCCGCGCAGTTCCGAGGCGTTGGTGAGGTCAGCATCGATGGCGATCCGCACACTTTTGACGGAGGCGACCTGCTGCCCAGGCCACCTTTGGGCGACACCCAGGCTGGTCGACGTACCGAAAACCGTTTCGAGCGCCTCGCCGTTACCGATTTTCAGTGCCGACAACATCCCTTCAAGAGCGCTGCCAGGCATCTCCAGACCGGGATGGCACACACCGCAAATGCCGCTCATGCCTGCACCCCGCCTTGGAAGGCTTCTTGCCACTTTCGGAACAGCAACACCGCCCATAACTGAGGCGAGCGATCGTAATATCCCTTCTGATGTTGGTCCCAAATCTTCTGCAGGTATTTCAATTCAAGGACTCCGTCCGGGCCAGAGAAAATTGTAGCGTAAGCAAGATCGTGAAGTTCGTTGCGAAACCACCGATCGAGCGGTACAGCAAACCCCTGCTTGCTTCTATAGAGGATCTCGGGAGGTAAAATTGGTTCGAGCGCTTTCTTGAAAATGTATTTTCCCGTTCGTCCTCGTAGCTTGAGAGATGAGGGGATTCTCGCGACGTGCTCCATCAAATGGTGATCGAGCAGAGGGGCACGGACTTCGAGTGAGACAGCCATGCTCGCGCGGTCCACCTTCGTAAGAATGTCGTCTGGCAGGTACGTCTTAATGTCCACGTACTGAATTCGGGAAAGCAGGTCATCGGATCCGGCTCGATCGTAATAGTGTTGAAAGACACTGAGAGAATCGTACCCGCCCAGTTGCTCGCTGAATGCTCGAGAGAAAAGTCTGGACTTCTCGTCGGGCCGGAATATCGAAAGAGAATTGAAGTAACCCTCCAGCGGAGAACGAGAAAGACTCTGCAGCGTTGCTTTGGCTCGGAAAACCCGCGGCGCCCAGGCTAGACCGGGATACATCCTACCCAACGGCCCAAAAACATTGCGGCGCAGCGCCGGAGGAACCAAACGCCGCATCTGATTTTCGTATTTGTCGAACAGGTATCGGCGATACCCGCCAAAGCTTTCGTCGCCACCGTCGCCACCCAGCGCCACGGTCACGTACTGGCGAGCAACCCAGGATACGAGGTAAGTGGGAATCGCAGAAGAATCCGCAAACGGTTCGTCGTAGTGCCATACCAGCTTGTCAAGCAACTCTATCGCGTTTGGATGCACCACCTTCTCGTGGTGCTCGGTGTGAAACTGCTGAGCGACCTGTTGGGCGTATTCAGCCTCGTTATAGGCCTTCTCTTCAAACCCAATCGAGCAGGTCGTTACCGGCCGATTCATCAATCGGCTCATCATCGCGACGATCGACGAAGAATCTACTCCCCCACTGAGGAACGCGCCCAGCGGAACGTCGCTCATCAGGCGTACGCGCGTAGCCTCGCAGAGATCGTGCCGCAATAGCTCGCACCACTCCTCCTCGGTTCGCTCTTCCGTTGCGGCAAAGGACAAGTCCCAGTAGCACACCTCGCGAAGGCCCTTCTCCGACGCGACCAAATAATGCCCCGGGAGAACCTTTCGCACCGACCGATAAATCGTCTTGGGCGCGGGAATGTAGCCAAAGGAGAAGTAATCGCAGAGGGCCTGGGGATCGATGTCGCGCGGCAAGGTGTCGGCAGCCAGCAGAGCTTTCAGTTCGGAGCCGAATACAATCTTCTTTCCGTCAGCGTAATAGAACAGGGGTTTCTTGCCGACTCGATCCCGAGCCAAAAGCAGCTTCCGCTCGCGGGAATCCCACAATGCGATCGCAAACATCCCCCGTAAGTGCTCGAAGCACCCCTCCCCGTACTCTTCGTAGAGGTGCACAATTGTCTCGGTATCCGAACGAGTGGCGAGGCGATGCCCTTTGAACAGAAGCTCCTGGCGCAGCTCGGGGTAGTTGTAAATTTCTCCATTCAACATTACCCAGATGCTTCCATCCTCGTTCGATATGGGCTGGTGACCACCCGACAGATCGATGATGCTCAATCGGCGGAATCCGAGCCCGACGCCCGGCCCGACGTATATGCCCTCGTCGTCCGGGCCGCGATGGACGATTGTTTCGTTCATCCGGTGGACGAGAGCCTCCGAGATATCTTGCCGATTCTCGAATTCGAAGATGCCGCAGATTCCGCACATTCCGACTATGCCTCACGCGACTCGCGGGCTGTCGCCGCGCACTGAGACGTTGCCGTGCGCTGTTCCGATGCGCCGCGCTGGGAAGTAGTACGGCTCCATCGCCGCTTCCAAGCGGCGATGGACAAACCTTCAATCTCCATCAGCAGATCAATCGGCCTAAACCGGCTACTCACGCTCCACCGAGGGAGGTCGTAGAGATCGGAGTTCGCACCCACGTAGCCTCCATAAGCGGAAAAGAGCGCTTCGCATCCCGAGTGCCGCACAACTTCGATCGCGTCGTCAGAGATATTCTTTCTCTCACCGTAAGGATAGGAGAACAGCGTCACAGGTTGGCCCAGCCACTTCTCGAGGTCGCTCTTAGACTGTACCACTTCGCTTGTTGTTTCCACGTGGTTGGACTGCCCCAAGTCTGCGTGATTTACTGTGTGAGCCCCCACCTCAAAACCCCTGCCAAGCAAACCGGCCAAGTCCTCGGCGGTGAGGTTTGCCATTCGGAAGGGGCACTTTTCAGCGTCGTGCGAAAAGATTCGATCCGTTCCCACAAAACCAGAAGATACAAAACAGCATGAGGGAAACTCTAGCTGTCCCAGGATTCGGGATGCGTTCGTGTACACATCCCGATAGCAATCGTCAAAATGGATCGCAATGGATTCATCTGGCAACCTCTGACCTGTCTTCACAGCGGTAACGATGGAAGCAGTCGGGATCACGCGATAGTATTTTTGAGCTGTGAGCATGTGCTCCGCAAAGCGCTGGAGGCTGGTCGTCAATGGGTCTTCTGATTCGTCGTTGACGCGGTGATACAAGAGAATGCACGTGTGGCTGACACCTCGATGCCTGCGCCACGCGCGTACGAGACGGAAGACGCCACCGTAGAAGAACGTTAAGTAAAGCAGGCTCTTGAGAGTGTAACCGACGGAAGCCTTCCAATTGGCATGCATCCCCAGTTTCTTCTCCAGATGAGCACGCTGGCTTCGCGTAGGGGAAGTTCGCGCTTTAAGAGTTGACGACGGCTGGCGCCGCCCATCGCTCATGCCCTGCGCCCACGCAGCCACGGATTGCGCTAGCAGCGCGCCGCCGGCCAAGTCAAGCTTTCTGCGCAAGGTTTTAGGATTGTCTTTTTCGTGGATGGGAACCGTTGCGGTCCCCAGCACATCGCCGGTGTCCAGGCCATCATCGACCTTGTGCAGCGTAACCTCTGCGGTGCGCTGCCCATCAAAGAGTTCCCAAAACCCGGGCGGCATTCCGCGATACTCGGGCACCTTGCCCTTGTGAAGATTGATGCAACCCATCCGGGGAATGGAGAACGTCGAACGCTTTAGGATCCTGGTGCCCAGCACAATCCCGAGATCAGCCTGCAATTCTCGAATCGCCGTGGCTGCTTGCGTTCCGTTCAGGTTTCCAACCTCTCGGACGGGGATTCCCCGCTTTCGGCAAAAAGCTTCTAGCGAGAACTCCCGCTCCGGAAATGATTCGCGAAGAAGACTATCGACGCTTTCGGGAGAAACAATACGCGACGCAAGACTCTCCAAGAGCTCACCGAAAAACTCCACCACGCGATGTCCGAGATAGCCGATACCTTCTCTTCGGATGTTCCGTCTCAGGTTGCGGAGACGCAACTTGAAAGGCGGTGGCGCGCATTCGGTGATGATGGCCGCAATTTCTACTTCTTTTAGATCGGCAAGCAAGGAGATTGTCTCGCAAGTGGCGATCGAGTCTTGGCCTGTAAGGATTACGATTTTTAGATTTGGCTCCATGTGTTTTATTCGTCTCGTGTCCGAATTCAGACCTTCAGCCCGCTCCTTCGCGCGAGTTCCAGGTAGAGGCTCTCATAGTTGGCGACCATTCCCTCCAGACCGAAATGCGTAAGGACCCGTTCCCGGCCGGCTCTTCCGGCGGCTTGCAGTCGCTCTCGGTCTAACAAGAGATCCTCTAGTCGCCCAGCAAGCTTCTCAGAATCACCCGGAGGAAAGAGCCAGCCTGTTTGCCCTTCCTGCACTACTTCGCCATTCCCGCCCACCCGCGTAGCAACTACTGGCAACCCAGAAGCCATGGCCTCAAGTATGGTGTTGGACATTCCCTCCGAGGTGGATGGCAGCACAAAAACGTCCATGGCGCGAAGAACGTCCGGCACACCATCAATCCCGCCTAGAAAGACTACGCGGTCCGCGAGGGCCTTGGAATTTCGCACGTAAGCTTGATGCGACTCAAGCAAGGGCCCTCCACCAACGAGCAAAAAATGAGCATCTACACCCTTCGCAATCATGAGTTCCGCTGCCCGCAGCAGCGTGCCATGATCTTTTATGGGAACCATGCGCGCAACCGTGCCGATGACCAACCTGTGCGGCGGGATATGGAGCTGTTCTCTCAAGCACAAATTCGATCCTGGTGAAAAGCGCCTGGTATCCACGCCGTTGTGAATCACTCGGATCCTCTTCGCCGAGATCCCTGCCTGCCGTGCATGAAAATCCCTAAGTTCGTGGCTGACCGTAAAGATCCCATCGCAGAGACCGTAAGCCGCCCGACGCATCAGCCGCTGGCGCCGAGGCAAACCCTTGAGCATCTCAAGTTCGTAGCCGTGCTCGCTGTGGATGACCACCGGCACTCGCGCCAATCGAGCCGCAAATATTGCTTCGATCGCGCCCCAATTACGCGAGTGCACAATGTGCGGTCGGTACTGCCGCATGATGCGTGCCAGCCGAAAAATCGAAAACTGAATCCTTCCGTTGTTCTCGCCGGCGAAAAACGCTTTCCCGTCTATCATTGATCGACGAGAAAACTCGGGATCGCAACCCCGCAAGCTGCAAATGCGATGCTCGAACAGCTCGGCGCGCATTCCCGATGTCATGTTCAGCAGAGCGTATTCAGTGCCGCCCATACAAATCCGATTGATCACCTGCAACAGCCGTAGCGGCTGTTGCTCTCCGCGATTCGGCGATGTCTCTATGGTCGAGACCACTTTGCCGCCCGGCTGCTTGCTGTCGTGCGTTGAAATCACTGAGCTATGCCCCCGCGCCAAACTTCATCGTGGCGCATGGCGGCACCGAAGAGAATGTCTCTATCGATCACTTTCACAACCAGGTGTCCAGCCGCCATTGTAAAATCCCGAGGTCATAGGCCAACGAAGCGTGAACACCCAACCGCTATTTCGGATTCGAGGATGAGCACTCTCTCCACAGGTCCACACGATCTAGCACCAGTCCTGCGAATCTGTGCCAGAAAGCGGAGTCCTACGATTTGGCTGGGCGAGCGAAGATTTGCGTTCGCGGTTCGACTCGGGTCCTGGCGTCTTCCCAAAAAGAATGTGCCTGGTCTCGACTCACGTTCCGAACCTTCCAGTTCCCACTAGCTCCAAACACCTGAGTTCGACTCCGATTGTGCAAGCCCTCTTCCAAACAGATCGATACTCATTTATGTAGTTTCTCTCTAAACCTTGTAGATTCAATGACTTTTTTCCCCCGTTGCTCCTGATTTGGCATACCCTGAGATTATCAAGGCTCATTTCCGGAGATTTATTTCCTGCAGTACGCCCGGCTTCTCAAAATGAGAAAATATGGTCCTCTTCCGAGCTGTTCCTATAGCTTTGTGGATGCTGCGAATAAGCCAAAAACCGTTACAGATTTGCATTCAGCATGCATTTGGACTGGGATTTGCTAAGCTCTCTATGCGACTAAGTGCACGAAAAAAAACCGCCAAACGAGGTCTCTGGAATGAGTTGGGAGTTCACGCCTGCGCAACAAACCTTTGCGAAAAATGCTCAGACCTGGGATGCAGTCAATCGCGCCGGGCACAATCACATATTGCTGGACGCGCGTTTCGTCGCTGCCGCTTTGCGGAGCTTTGGCGGGTCCGACATACTTCTGGGAATTAACGAAGACGAAGCCGAAGGCGGCGCATGTCTACTGGTCAAGTCAAGCGTCGGAACCTGGCAAACATTCCAGCCAGCACAGGCTCCTCTGGGCATGTTGCTCCTTTACGGTCAACCTGACGCACAGGAATCCCTTCTCAGGATCCTGCTTTCACTACCAGGATTAGCCCTGCAGCTTGGAGTTCTCCAGCAGGATCCCGACTTCCCTGTTTTTCGTTCGCCGTGCGAGAGCCCTCAAATAGAGCTCCTCGACTACATACAGACTCCCAAGCTTCCGCTCGCGGGCGACTTTGAGCAGTACTGGAAATCCCGCAGCCAGAACTTGAGGCATAATTTGGCCCGGCAGCGCAAGCGGCTCGCCGAAAAGGGGCACCGGCTCGAATTAGCTATTTGCCGAACTCCGGAGAGTGTTTCCAATGCCCTTTCCGAGTACGGTCGGTTGGAGTCGCAGGGGTGGAAGGGACAAGAAGGTACAGCCATCGAATTGAGTAATCGGCAGGGCGGTTTCTATCGCGAGATGCTTGAAGCCATCAGTGCCACCGGTGAAGCCGTCATCTACCAGCTAATCCTCGACGGCAAGGTCGTCGCCAGCGACCTCTGTCTCGCAAGAAACGGCATGCTCGTCGTGCTAAAAACCGCCTACGACGAGTCCATTCCGCAAATGTCTCCGGCTCTGTTAATGCGTCAAGAGATCCTGCAACAACTTTTCCAGGAAAAGACAATTCGCGTCGTTGAGTTCTACGGTCGCGTGCTCGATTGGCACCGCAAATGGACAGACCAGGTGCGCTCGATGTACCACGTTAATTGTTTTCGAAGCGAGTCAGTCGCGCGGCTTCGGAGTATGGTCAAACGTCTGACATGAGCACTTCATTGCCCGAGTTTTGCGTTCCCCAGGAACCATTTCTATCTGCGAGTTTTCTCTCCGTTCGCGCATCGCCTGCATCCACACCTCGTTTGCCGGAGGCTTCTCGGCGCTATCTATTTTTTTTTGCACGCAACGCGATTTACCACGTCCTTCGCCTGGCAAAGATCGCCCCAGGCGAGGAAGTCTTGGTGCCGGCCTATGTTTGCAAGGTCGTCCCCGAAGCTATCCGAGGCTACGGCGGCACAGTTGTGTATTACGCCGTAGATCGGGAGTGCCGCCCGGACTTCTCCGATTTGGAGAAAAAGCTTAGTTCCCGCACGCGGGCGTTGATGGCCGTGCACTTCTTCGGTTTCCCGCAACCGATTGTATGCTTCCAGCAATTCTGTAAGCGGCACAATCTATTCCTCGTTGAGGATTGTTGCCATGTCCTGCAATCGGAAGTTAACGGTGTGCCGCTCGGAAGGTTCGGGGACGCCAGCCTCTTCAGCTTCCGCAAGTTTTATCCTCTCTACGATGGTGGTGAGCTCGTCCTCAATATTCCCGGTTCCGAATTCGACGTGGATTGGCGCCGTGAGAGCCCGCTCTTCACTTTCAGGGAGGCTGTGGATCTGATCGACCAGACCGCCGGGCGAAACGCTAAGTCTATCCTTCACCAGCCTTATCGTTTATTGCAGTCGCTTCGGAGGCCCATCGCTCAACTGCTTCGTTCAGCCACGACCTCCAGCTCCGGCTCTATGGCAGTGCAGAAGACGGACGCCACCTTCGACCTCGGTCTCGTGAACCAACCGATGTCTCGACTCTCGAAGCTCGTTCTGGGCCACTCCAATGCATCGGCCATCGCTGCCCAGCGACGGGCAAACTACATATTTCTTCAAAATGAGCTACCTCGGCGCGACGGCTTACGCTTTCTAGTACCCGCGCTCCCTGAGGGAGTTTGTCCCTGGGTGTTTCCTCTGTTTTTTGATCAACTGCCGGATGCCTGCCAAGTTCTTCGGAGCGAAGGCATACCCGCCGTCACATGGGAAGGTGTCAGACCGCTCGATGTGGATTTGCGCCTCTTCGAGAATCTGGAACTCCTTTACAAAAATCTCGTATTTTTGCCTATTCACCAGAACTTGTCGGCCCAAGACATGAGCCTGATCCTCCAAGCCGTAAAACGTGTGCAGGAATCCCGTAACCACCGTTAGCTCCGGTCCTGTCTTTCCTCGGTCACAACCCACTATCACAAATTCGCTGCCATTCTTGCCTACTCGTGAAACCTGCGAAACCAGACTTCAACTTGTAGTCCACTATCTGTTGAGCTAAACTTCAGGACAGGATGGGCTGATCTGTGGTTTTGGGTGAACAACGTGCTCGACATCGGACCGCTTTCCAAGAGGCTGGCCCTGAAACTCTGCGGTCCCCGGCTGCGCAGTGGACTCCGTCGCAGCTATCTTACCTGGCAAGTTTCTCGAGGTGGCGGCCCTAGAGAGCCAGAGTCTGGCTACCTCGAACAGTTGCTTCGCCCGGGTGACGCCGTTGCCGACCTCGGCGCCAACGTCGGTCTCTATACCATGCTGTTCTCTTCTCTAGTTGGTGTAAACGGGATGGTTTGCTCTTGTGAGCCTATCCTGGAAAATTTCCTGATACTTCAGTCTGTCATTCGCAAGGCCAAAATCACCAACGTGCGTCTTTTCCGCGCGGCACTCGGAGCCCATACCGGCTCGCGAGAAATGATCATTCCCACAAGCGATGACTTCGCATTTGCCGGCTACTACCAGGCCCATTTCAGTGATGGTCAGGAGCGGGGCCAGACCGAGCGCGTCGACGTTCTCACCCTCGATCAGCTCTGGGCGGACAAGACGATCGACCGTCTGGACTTCGTAAAATGTGACGTCGAGGGCGCGGAGCTGGAGATTTTCAAAGGCGGCCCGTCCGTCATTAAGGCCCAACTCCCCGGCTGGCTCATGGAAGTCAGCCGACCCACGAGCCACGCCGTTTTCCAGGCCTTCAAAGAGCTGGGCTATCGCGCTTTCGTTTATGATGGTGGTCTGGTTCCCACCGAGGATTATCGCGACCGGGAATTCTCAAACTATTTCTTCTTGCACCCACGCTCCAAAATAGGCCAACGGGCGTCGGTCAAGTAAATTCCAGCGCCCGCCGCCGACCCGGTAGTCGCAGCTCTGTTAGTACTTCGGATCGGCGATCTTTTGCGCCGAGATGATCAATTCGTCGAACCAGGTGTAGGCGACCGGATTGGTAACAGTCGGATCCCTTCCGGTGTTGTAGGGCAGCAGCCAAACTTTTCCATACATCTGGGCTGTTGGTGAGCTCGGATCCGCGCTTAGATTGTAGGGACCCCAATTAAAAACCTGCACCGAAGGCTGCCCCTCCCGCGCAATCCACAAATTGACGTGGCTGTTCTGGAATTCCCCATTCACCCACGGGCCGGTCTGAATCTCCACCTGGAAAGTCATCCATTCATTTGGAAAGTAGCCGAAGCAATTCCCAGTGGGCGGAAACCAAGTTGCGGGATTCGTTTGCCCTTGCGAGTACAGGCAGAACGGGGAAGGCATGGCGTTCTGCAGCTTGAAGTCGTAGACACCGTAAGGCTCTTCAAACGGATCGTAAGGCCCATGCGAAGCAGAACCACTGCAAGAGTTGTACATCCGCGGGAAGCCCTGCTGGTAGCTATCCAGCGTTACGATCTCAAGATTTGAGCAGGACGTGCTGCATTGGCCGCTGGCATTCGTGCTCTCTGTGCATCCCGTAACGTCACCCGTTCCAATAATCGTTTGTTTCCAGCCCAATGCTCCCGGAGGGTTGCTGCTTAGGAATTCCGGCGAGAAACGCTCCCTCCACTGCACGAAAAAGTCCGAGTTCTGTCCGAACTGCTTGGAGAAATCCTTCGAGAAATTCGTCCAGTAGCTTCCTGATGTGTCCGCGCTGGCGTTTGCCGGAATCGTGAACATCAGCGAGCTGTTCCCTGACGCTTTTACAGTAGTATCAAGCGTCGGTGCTATACCTTTGCTGTTCGGCAGAACGCCGGAAGGCGCCCCCCAGTTTCCAACAATGTCGCTCGATGCGTCAAATCCAACGCACGCCACCACTCCAGCCGCGTTGCAGCGAGCTTGGTAGTCCGCGTTTGCATTTCCGCTGGCGGCATTGACTACATTAACCGCCACGGCTGCCGACGTCGCTGTTTTCCCCGAAATGTCCGTGACCACCGCAGTCAACGTATGCGACCCATCTGCGACCGTCGTGGTGTTCCAACTGGCGGAATATGGGCTGCCCGTATCGGCACTACCCAAATCCACTGAATCTACAAGGAACTGCACCGACGCGACGCCTGCAGACGCCGAGGCCGACGCCTGTATCGTAATCGTTCCGGACACCGGAGCTCCCGCTGCCGGTGACGTGATCGCGACTGTCGGGCCAGAGTTCGTAACATTGTTAATATTTATCGTTATGCTATTACTGTTCGCAGTTTTGTTAGCCGAGTCTTGAGCCACTGCTGTCAGCGTATGGTTCCCGTTCGTGAGACCACTCGTGTTCAGCGAGAAACTGTACGGTGCCGTGGTATCGGGCGATCCAGTGTTGCTGCTGTCGACGCGCAGCTGCACGCTCGTTACGGTATTGCTGTCCGTCGCCGTCACGCTCACCGTAATCGTCCCCGAGACATTCGCCCCGGAAGCTGGTGAGGTGATGGAAACTGTCAGCGGCGTATTCGTGTTGTTCACATTGAACGTCGCCGCAGCACTTGTCGCGCTTAGATTGTAAATATCCAGGACCGTCGCCGTGATCGTATGATTCCCATTCGACAAGCTGGCCGTGTTCAGCAAATAATTGTATGGCGCCGTGGTGATAGCAGAACCGACGCTATTGCCATCCAGATGGAACTGCACGCTAGCCACACCCCCGGCGTCCGTGGCTGTCGCGCTTACTGTGATCGTTCCCGACACGCTTGCCCCGGCGGCCGGTGAAGTAATGGAAATAGTTGGCGGCGTGTGCGTCTGCCCCGTGCCGTTCGAGCCGGCGATGCCTGCGCACCCACTAAGCATTAGTGCCGTACAGATAAACAGCATGAGAGTCGCAAAGGCAGCTTGCCTCGTTTTCGCGCCCTGAACATGAATAATTGTCATAATTCCCCTCTGCCTTTCGAGCGGCGCTGTTTAGCGAAATTGCTTGCTCGCTTGTTGACTCCTAAGATTTCGCGCTTCTCGACCACGGCACCCATCGTAAAGGTTTCAGGTGCCACTGAAAACTGGCCTTAGGGACGGGAAGAGGACAGTAGTACGACGTCCCTGACGTTGCCCTGCGGAGGACAGGCAGGTCAGAGTTGCGCCTGGGACCCCTCCCGTGGTTCGCGGCCCAGCCAAAATCGCCACGGCACGGCCAGGTGGGGCTGGATCGGCGGATTCGAACAAAAGCGGTCATAAGTCACTCACGGAATCTCACCGCAGGCTCTCTGACAGGGGAGATGCGGAGCCACAAGGGCGAAAACAAAAACGAACCACACTGCCTTATGCCCTCGATGAACTCGAGCGCCAGGAAGTGCGGCTCGTCCTGCTTATTCGTTGGCTTAGTCCTTGTATAAGTAGATGCTGCCCGCCGACCCGTTCGACGAAGCATAAATCTCCATGATCACTCCGTATGTCGAAATCGGAATGAGTATCACTTCCGTCGCCCCCGTGTTGCCGTTCGGAAAGTTCGGTGGTGTGATCCCCGTTTGTGTCCAAGTGTCTAGCAGCGGATCATAACGGTAGGCCGTGCCGTCGTTGTTCCACACCAGAATTAGGCCGCTAAGAGGGTCAACGGTCATGATCGCCCCAGATGCCGGAGGCGCCGAGGTGGTTGACAGACTGATAGGCGCATCCTGTTTATGCGTAAATGTACCTGTCGCACTCATCTCCCACACGGTGTTGTTCGCACCCGAGATCACCAGGCACTTGCACAGCGGACTGTAGTGCGCCAATTCGCCATAGTCTCCCATTCCCGTGAGCGTTGGCAGGCCGCTAATCGGTGCCGACACCGTATTCGCAATCTGCGTCCACGTACCGTTGGGCAACTGCGACAGTGTATACTCCCAGACACCCCAATCTCCGTCCACCATGATGAGACTGTTGCGGTCCGGAAAGTACTCCAACGCGCCCGCAACCTGATAGTTCCCTGCGTTCTGGCCGCTGGTGTTAAATGCCGGCATCCCCGTCCACGCTTGGGCAGCCTGCGCGAAGTACATCATATTTCCGCTATAGTACTCGCGATGAAAGACGTCGCCGGTGTTCGGATTGATTGCGATGTGCTCATAGTTGTGGCTCACGGTCGTAGCCGTATCGAAGTTCGGACACGGAGTCGGCAGATTTGACCACGTGCTGTCTGAGTCCGTGTACTTAACGAACAGAATCTCATTGCACGGTGTCGGCGTCGCCCCATTCGGGTGTGACATCCCCAGAACCAGCACGGTCTTGTTTATCGGATCCCATACACCCTTGTCCTCGTACTCCAAAATGCTGCCGCCGTCCGGCGGATCGAAGATATTTCCCGACTGGAAATTGTTCGTATTCAATTGCGCCCAAGTTCCGGGTAACATGCTCCCCGCCAGGGCTCCGATGGAGCTGCCGGTCAGTAGCGCTGCTTGAGTCGTAAACGTGAAATCACCGGAGACCGCCGAACCAGCGGAATCACTGGAATGTACACGGTAGTGGTAAAGCGTCGAGACCGCCAGCCCGCTGATGCTTTCCGAATGGCTTGTAACCGAGTTCGAATCCAACGTCGTGCTCAATCCATAGCTGGTGGTCGTACCGTACTCTACCTGCGAATTCGCAGCAACGTTGGTGGTCCAGTCGATCACCGCGGATGTCGAGAGCACCGATACAGCCGTTACCCCTGAAATAGTCGGCGTAGAGCTCGCCGCGTTATTCACACTCACCGTCACCCCTGCGCTCGTCACCGAGTTCCCCGACTGATCCGCAAGCACCGCCGACACCGTGTGATTGCCATTGCTCACTTTGGTCGTATCCCAGGATAAATTGTAGGGAGCGGCCGTTACGGCGGCGCCGGAATTCGCGCCGTCCACGCGGAACTGCACGCTTGTGATGGTCACGCTATCCGTCGTATTGGCCGTGACCGTCACGGTGTTGGCCACCGTGGCGCCCGCGCCGGGTGACACGATGGCGATCGTCGGGTTGGACCCGGCGGAATTGTTCACATTCACCGTCACCCCTGGGCTCGCCGCGGAGTTACCAGACTTGTCCGACAGCACAGCGGACAGCGTATGGCTGCCATTGCTTACTTTTGTCGTATCCCAAGAAAGACTGTAAGGAGTGGAGGTGATCGCCGTTCCAGAATTAGACCCGTCCACGCGGAACTGCACGCTTGTTATCGTCGCGCTATCGCTGGCATTGGCCTTAACCGTCGCTGAGCTGGATACCGTGGTGCCCGCCGACGGTGAGCTGATGGTGATCGTCGGGGCCGACCCCGTGGTCGTAAATGTGAAGTCATTGGAAGTAGCCGACCCGCTGGCGTCGCTGGAAACCGCCTGGAAATGATAGAGCGTCGAGGCATTCAGGCCAGAAAGGCTAACACTGTGGCTTGTGATCATCGTGCTACTCAATGTCGAGATTTGCCCGTAGGCCGTCGTCGTTCCATAGCGGACTTGTGATCTCGCGTTAAGGCTGGACTTCCAGGTTATCGTCGCGCCGCTTGGAGTCACACCGCTTGCCGACACATTAGTGATCTTTAAGGGCGCCGACGAGTTACTCACAAGACCCGCGCAAGAGACCAGCATCAGAACGCTTGCGCACAGGCTGCCAAACTTGGCTATACTCCGCACCGCGCGATTCCTACCCAGCTTTGAACCGAACATTGCCTAATCCTCCAACCTTGCGGCGACCATTTCGTGCCGTCCTCAAACTAGCTGTGGATTGAGCCGAAAACTACTGGACCGAAGTTCAAAGGAAGGGTAGGTCAACGCGCTGTCCACATTGCCTGTTCTGAGACTGGTCGGACGGTGGGATGTTCTCAAAGGCAGTAGCCGCGGCCGGTCGGCTATTTCGGGTCTGCAATCCTCTGCCGGGAGATGATTAGCTCGTCGTACCACGTGTACGCTACCGGATAGACGACTGAGGAGTCCTTGTTCGTGTTGTACGGCAGCAACCATACCTTGCCGTACCTTTGATTCTCAGTGGGTTCACCCGCGCTGAGGGCGTACGGGCCCCAATCGATGACCAGCTGGGATGGCTGGCCCTCCCGGGCCATCCACAGTTGCACCTGGCTATTCGAGAACTCATTCTTTGTCCGCGGGCCCATTTTGATGTGCACTTGGAACGTCATCCATTCGTTCGCAAAATACCCGAAGCAGTTTCCCTTCTTCGGAAAGTAGCTGTGCGGATTGGTTTGTCCCTGTGAATACAGACAAAAGGGCGACGGTCGCGCATTCTGCAACTTGAAGTCGTACGCCCTAAAGTGCTCTTCAAAGGGATCGTACGGCCCATGAGAATTCGACCCCGAGCACGAGTTGTACATTCGCGGGAAGCCCCGCTGATAGCTATCGACAACCACCACCTCGAGGTCCGTGCACGAAGCATAAGGATGCTGGGGCTGGTCTCCTGTACCGATAATCGCCTGCTTCCACCCACCCCCGCCTTGGTAGTCCGCGCTCAAGAACTCCGGCGAAAATCGTTGCCGCCATTGAACATAAAATTCCGAATTCTCCCCGAACTGTGCGGAAAGGTCTTTCGAGAAATTGGTGAAGTACGAACCCGAAGTGTCTGCTCCCGCTTTTGCCGGAATCGTAAATTTCAGCGAGGCGCCGCCAGAAGCTTTCACGGCACTATCAAGCGCCGGCTTCGTCGCCCCAGACATGATTCCTGAATTCCCGCCCCACCCGCCGGCGATGTCGCTCGCCGTGTCAAAGCCCACACACCGAACCACTCCAGGAGCGCGACATCGGGCCCCATAGTCCGCATCTTCCGGCGCGGCAGTACCCGCCTGCAAGGTTGGAGCTGTCGTTGCTTTCAATGCATCTGCCTTGGTGGTCCTGCCTTCCGCCACTCCGGGCTGCACAACTTCCGCCGGTGGCTTGCGCTCCTCTTCTGCTGGCTTGGGAGTTACGGATGGCGCGCCTGGCGTCGTCACAGATTGCGTTTGGGTTTCGACTTGAGGTAAGCGACCATGCTTGTACAAATAAACGCTCGACTTGCCGAAGTTGTAGGTCACAAACATCACCACTCCATAGGTGCTCACAGGAGCAGCGACCGTGTTGAACACTCCGCGGAAAGCCGAATTGGGTAGAATCGGCGACGAAATTCCCGTCTCCGCCCAGGAGTCTTCAATTGGATCGTACTCCCAAGCCTTGACCGTCGAGTCCCAGACCAAGAACTCTCCACTCACCGGATCTACAGTCGTTATGGTCGCGGTAACCCCCAGGGGAATTGGGGCATTCTTCATAAGCGTGATTCTTCCGGATGGGTCCATCCGGTATATGGCGCTCGAGCCGCTGCCTCCGCCAAAGATAAGCACATGCTTTGCGGGGCTGTACGTCGCAAAGTTGCCGTAACTGCCCATCAAGAGCGCCGCTAGTTTGCCCGGCCCCCCTACGTTCGTTTTCGCAATCTGCTTCCAACTGCCCTTCGGCAATTGCGAGAGGCTGTATTCCCAGACTCCCCAGTCCCCGTCCACCGCGATCAAGCTATGGCGATCTGGAAAGCACTCCAACGCCCCGGCGACCTGGTAGTGTCCTGCCGACGGACCCACTGCGTTATAGGCTGGCAACGCAATCCACGACTGCGAACTCTGGCTGAAATACATCACGTTCCCGCTGTAGTATTCCCGGTGGAAGAAATTCCCGGTCTCCGGGTCCATCGCGACATGTTCGTAACCGTGACTCACCGTCGTCGCCGTATCCGGCTCGGGACATGGATTCGGCAGCCTCGACCAAGTGTTGTCCAGTTCGCTGAACTTGAGAAACAGCATTTCGTTGCATGGCGTCGGCGGGATGCTCGGGTGGGACATTCCCAAAATCATAAGCGTGCGATTTACCGGGTTCCAGGCAGCCTTATCCATGTACTCCAAAATGCTTCCGCTGCCGGGCGGGACAAATATCCCGCCTGATTGGAAATTATTGGTAGCGAGTTGCGCCCACGTGCCCGCTGGCATCGAAGCAGCTAGCTCAGCCATCGCGCTGCCACTTGCCCCCTGAGATCGTGACTCTATTCCGCTCTTTCGCCCTCCAACCCGAGTCATCGCATGGATTGTAAGCGCGCAGCTCAGAAACACCAGAAAGACAACAAGAAAAGAGTCTCGACCTCGCAAGACCTGATGGTCTGGTTTCATTAGCCGCTCTCCTGCCGACACGACACGATCTTGAGATGACTGATTTTAGCCCGAACCTCAAAAACCGAGCAGCACTTTTTCGTCACAATTCGGTTGATTTGACTTGAATCGAAGAAATTCCGAAGTGGGTAACGCAGTCACTCCACAGACCCACCAATGAAAGCAGCCTTCCCGTCCTAAGTCGCGCCGTTCATTCCTAATTTTGACCAAACTATGCAGACTACTCTGCAGATCGCCGATCCGTGATACTCTTCACCATGTTTTATCCGCCCGCCGTCCCACGCAGAGAATGCCCTCTACCCCTTTTTCCGACGATTTCCAAGCATCTGTGTCTTTCCTCTCGGCACTCCTTGCCTGCGCTTTTAAATGTCAAATGACTACGCCTTCCCACATGAAACGATCACTCTCATCGCCCACTGTAACTTACTTAAGATCAACACTTTCAAAGATCAAGGGGTGGCCGCAAAAACCAGACTCCTCACTTAGAACCGGAGAGAAACCCCGCTTTCTTCGTAGAATGTGGGAGTGCTACTATCGTTAAGGTGGACAATGAAAGTCCCACTCGGTACATCGTTCACGATCCGTCTTGGGCGATTCTGGATGGGTGCATTCCATATCGGATCCCAGTCAATCCTGCCGTTACTGGCGCTTCGGTCGAGCGCCGGGCGTGAAGTCCACGGCAAATTGCAAAGCCTTGAGAATCGCGTTAGCTAAGCGGACAGGAATAATTGGCTTAGTGCCAGCTCTTTGAGTGCTGCAGAAACGGCAGCGATGGAACGGCGCGCGTTTTGCAATGGAGTGTGGAGGGAAGATGTGCGGGATTTACGGCGTTCTTGATCGCCGAGCCGATCACGTGCCTGCAAAGACCTTGTTGGCCCGCATGGGGAAGGCGGTCGAACATCGCGGCCCCGATGACGAAGGTGTTTACTGTGGTCGCGGCGTTGCGATAGGGATGCGGCGCCTGAGTATCATCGACCTATCCGGGGGGCATCAGCCCATTTGTAACGAGGATGAGACCGTTTGGGTCGTCTGCAACGGAGAGATTTACAACTTCGAAGAATTGCGTTTGCGTCTCGTCTCCCAGGGACATGTTTTCCAAACTAAGAGCGACACGGAAACCATCGTCCACCTCTATGAGCAGGAAGGTCTGAATTTCGCCAAGTCTCTCCGGGGTATGTTTGCGATCGCTCTCTGGGATGCTTCGCGCGAGCTTCTGATTCTGGTTCGGGATCGATTGGGCAAGAAGCCCCTGTACGTCTGGCAGGATGCGGATCGTCTTGTGTTCGCTTCCGAGATCAAGTCCATCTTGCAGGTGGACGGTGTCCCGAGGGAAATGAACCTTGACGCACTGCCGGAATATCTGGCGCTGGGTTACACACCCGCGCCTTTGACGCTCTTCCGAGGAATCCGGAAGGTCCTCCCGGGGCACATGTTGCTGTGTGGCAGGGAAGCCGTCCAGGATCAGGAGTATTGGGACGTTCGGTTCGACGAGACCGACGACCGTTCGGAACACGAGTGGATTGAGCGCGTACGCGAAAAACTGCTGGAGTCCGTTAAGGTACGCCTTGTCAGCGATGTTCCCCTTGGAGCCTTCTTGAGCGGCGGAATCGACTCGAGTGCCATTGTCGCCGCCATGACGCGCCTGACCAACCGCCCGGTGAAAACTTACTCGATCGGCTTTGAAGGCGACGACAGCTACTACAACGAACTCCCTTACGCACGAGTGGTCGCCGAGGCTTTCGGAACCGACCATCACGAGATTGTCGTCCGCCCGGACGTCAGCGAGCTGCTTCCGAAGCTGATCTGGCACATGGATGAACCTATGGCCGACTCAGCATCCATTACAACCTATTTGGTCTCCCGCCTTGCTCGCGAGAGTGTAACCGTGATTCTTTCGGGCGTCGGAGGCGACGAACTCTTCGGCGGTTATCGTCGATACCTCAGTGACAATCTGTGGCGATACTACCAGATGTTGCCAGCAGGGGTTCGCAGAAACCTGTTGCCCGCAGTCCTCGGTCGCCTTTCACAAGATCGCAGCTCCGCCTGGAAAAACAACATTCGCTATGCGGCTGCGTTCGTCAAAGCCGCCGAATGGGACGAAGTGACTCGCTATGAGAGCTACGTCGGGGTCTTCTCGCCCGACGTGCGCGCCCAGCTCTTTCCCGCGCACTCGAATGGATCACAGGAAGAGCTGGCGTCGGAAACTCTGCGGCGCTACTTCTCCGCTTGCTCCTCTACTGACAGCCTCAATCGCCTCATCTTTGTCGACCTCAAGACTTCATTGGTAGACGACCTGTTGCTCCTTACCGACAAAATGACTATGGCCGCCTCGATAGAATGCCGCGCGCCATTTATTGACGCAGAACTCGTCGAATTGAGTAGCCGCATTCCTTCCCGTCTCAAGGTACGCGGTCTCTCGATGAAATACCTGCTGAAGAAAGCTGTTGAGCCTTGGCTGCCGCCGGCCATCCTTCGCAGGAAGAAACGCGGCTTCGGGGCGCCTATGGGTTCGTGGTTGCGAAAGGACCTCAGTTTCTTGGTGCGGGAAACACTTTCAGATACGCAGGTCCGCAAGCGCGGCATTTTCAATCCGGCAGTTGTTGCGGAGATTATCTCGGCTCACGAATCTCAACGTAAAGATCACACGGATCATCTCATGGCTCTGATCAGTCTCGAACTCTGGAGCCGCATCTTCCTGGACGGCACGGACTGGCAAAGCGTGCAGGGCTCAGCAATGACGGCGCTCGAGCGGCGATGAAGATTCTCTACGTTTGCCACCGCATTCCCTTTCCGCCCAACAGGGGCGGCAAGATTCGCCCCTTCCACATGATTGAGCACCTGTCGCACAAGCACTCCGTGACCGTTGCCAGCCTGGCACACTCGCAACGCGAACTCGAGGAAGCGCAAGGGCTGGGCAAGCACTGCGAGCAAGTCCTCGCGGACGTCTTGCCAAGCCCGCAACGGTGGATGCAAGCGGGCGTTTCTCTACTGTCCTCCAAGCCGTCGTCTGTGGCCTATTTCTGGTCGCGCCGGCTCGCTAGAATGATCCGAAAGGCCGCGGAGGAAAAATCCTTCGACGCCATTTTCGTCCATTGCGCGTTTGCTGCGCAGTATGTGCTTGATTTGCGGTGCCCGCTGCGAATTCTCGATTTTGGCGATATCGATTCCGCCAAGTGGTTCGAGTATGCAAACTCGCGCTCTTTTCCGCTTTCCCTCGGGTATCGCCTCGAAGCCGAAAAACTAAGGCGATATGAGCGCCATCTAGCTTCGCAGTTCGATGTATGCACAGCCACCACCCAGGGTGAACTTGAGGAGCTCCGCAGTTTCGGCGTACCGGTTCGATCGACGGTCATCTCGAACGGCGTGGACCTCAGCTATTTTCAGCCGCGCCCGGAGAATCCACATAATTCCGCCGTACTGGTTTTCCTCGGGCGCATGGATTATTTTCCCAACATCGATGGCACTCTATTCTTCGCGAACGAAGTGTTTCCGCTGATCCGAAAAGTTGTTCCGCAGGCTGAATTTCGAATCGTTGGCTCGGATCCCGCTCGCGCCGTCCGAAGTCTCGCCGGGATTCCAGGAGTGTCTGTCACTGGCCACGTGCCCGATGTCCGGCCTTATCTGATGGACGCCGCCGTCGCGGTGGCTCCGCTCAGAATTGCGCGAGGCACGCAAAACAAGATTCTGCAGTTCCTGGCTATGGGCGTACCTGTCGTCACTACCACCACCGCCGCCAAGGGCGTCGGCGCTACTCCAGGCCGTCACTTTCTCGTGGCGGACGGCGCGGAAGAATTTGCCGCGCAAGTACTGCGTCTTATGCAAGACCCTGGGTTGCGGGAAACCCTCTCCATTGCAGGCCGCGAACCACTTCCAACTGCGCACTCGTGGCCGGCTTCCATGAAGATTCTTGACAGCCTCTTGGAAAAAGGGCCTGGTCGCACCGGAGAGCCAGAAACAACTGGATTTCGCGCAGTAACGAAATAAGTTTACTTCTTGACGCCCAGCAACATCGAACTAGAGTGGCAAAAATTTGCCAGCAGTCGCACGGCAGGCACTGCGCGTATCATTGAAATTGCAAACCTCGCCGCTTTACCTTTTTCCGATATGTCAATCAGATCGAACCGATCAAATGAGAGAAGTCCCCGGCGTCTCATTTCCCTGTGCAGCTGATACGGCGTGAACCAATTCACAGCGGGATATACCGCGTAGTTGGCAAGTGCCGGGCGTGTTGTAGATGCGAGACGCTCGTAATGCCGTTTCAATGGACCTGGATACCACGAGTATGCGAACAACTTGAACTCCTGCTGCCAGGGACACAGCCGGTTCGTCGTGGAAAAATAGAGCACGCCGCCCGGTCGCAGGATCCTCGTGAACTCGTCCAAGCACCTTTCCCAATCGGCGACATGCTCCAGTAACTCCAGCGCGATGCAAACATCCATCGAGCTATCCGACCAGGGAAGAGCCACTGCTGATCCCAACCGGAAATCGATGTTGTAGCCTGCCTGACCAGCGCGGTCGCCGGCCAGCTTGAGCAGTGGTTCGTTCACATCCAAGCCATGCACTCGATGCCCTAGCTCCGCCCATACGAGACACTGAGTCCCCGCGTTGCATCCGATATCCACAACTTCCAGCGTCTCGTTCTTCTCGCGACGCTGCCCGACCCTGGCTAGAATTGCTTTTTGAATGGATCGAAAGTGCTGGATCTGTTCCGGTCTCGCGCTCTTCTCGGCGTAGTATTCAACGAACTCGGTGTGGCTTGAGTGGTCCCAGGCTGTGGGTTTCAACTTTGCTCTCCGGACAGTGGTAGTCGGTTCGTCGAACTCCGTGTTTCAGACAAACCTTCGATCAGGCATTCGTTGTGAGAGGAGCCGGGAACACGGCGATACCAGCAGATTCGCACTGCCTCGCTGGTCACTTCAGGATTTTCTTTGTTACCGTCCATGAAACGCTCCGGAGTTCAGAACCAGGTGTTCTCGCGCAATTGTTTCCTCAGCAGAAAGTTGCCGAGCACCAAGGCAGCATTCGCCCAAATTGAAAGACGTGTTAACCAGCAATGGGGTACACGCCGGCCCGACGAATTGCTTTAGCAGGTGCCACAACAATGGACTCGCTGAGCGTTCCGCCGCCTGCGAGCGCAGATGATCGCCCGGCAACAAGAAGCCCTGCGGAAGCTCGCGGCCAGCTGGCCAGGTCCTGGCGAGTGAGGTCATAAAACCGTGCGTGGGGAGTGTACTCAAAGTAGATCGATGCATCCCGCGGGAACAGCTATTGCAAATGGGCGATAGGATTCCCGCTGCTTACCATAGTCGTTCAGATTCTCGTCCACGTAGGCGGCCCAGGGCGTTGCAATTGTACAATAAGACAGCGATTGCCGAGGGCGCCGATCTCCTCGCTCGCACAGCCCGGTCAGTAGCATAAGGCAGGACAGAGGCTTCACGGGCGGCTTGCGAGGATTGGTGCCACAGCAGGCAAGCCGCACCAAATGAAGTTCCTTCGTTCCCCGGAGCGGGGCTGGATCAACCAGAGACTACTTGATTGCGCTTTCGTGTGTGCGAATTTCGACCTTCGCCGTCGGCTTAAACGCTTGAACAGCAACCTTCAGCAACCGCCTGAGAACGAAGGAAACGGCAACCAAAACCGCACCGAGCATTAGCAGGGTGCCCGGTTCTGAGACTGGGTTCTCCATAATCATGCACATCTACTAAGCATGTCATTTTCCAAAAGAGGCTTAGAATAAGTCCATATTTATCAGTAAGTTAGAAACTGGCCTGGGCTCATGAATCGCCTGTAATAGGGAATCCCGAGGGGATAATTCTGCATTGTTTTTCCTAGCGGATGCCTGATTGGCATCTCTGTTGGCAGTATCGACGGGTGCCAACCGCAATTCTACGTTCTTCCCGCGACTTCGGCGGCAGTCTCTGCGGCAATCGTGTTTCGCTGGCGCTCTGGCAGTTCCATCGTTTATCGCGAGCTTATTATGAACCATGAGAGGATCGTGGAATGCAGGTAGCCTTGGGCCGGCGTCCTGCAGGAACCGAACGAACACCCGAACACCTACAAAGGGTTCAGGGAAACAGCCGGACGACGGAAGGTCCTAGCCATTTGGTTACTGACAATGGGAGGTTCTTCCAAACGCGGATGAACATACCAAATTTCGGATTGACTGGAGAATAGTTCGGAACTGTCTTACGGTTCACCAGGAGGACTTGGTAGTCGAGCGGTTCAACGTTCATTCCCCACTGAGATTTGAACGCGAACGACCCGGTGCCTTTCTTGCTACGTCCAAAGTCGAAAGTGTGAAAACCCTGCTCGCCCGCCCATCGGATTAGCTCCCAATACATATAATTGTTGGCAGACAAGTGCGTGGCTTCTTCTCTAGCACCGGCGTAATACGGAAGAATGGTGTCCCGGAAAAAGAAAGAGAGCACCCCGGAAACAGCCTGCGAGCCATTACAGACAAGCATGAGCTGAGTCTGTTTTGGAAACTCCTCTAAAATGTTTCTAAACAGGGCCTTGGGAAAGACTGGGGTTCCCAATCGTCGAACGCTCTGGGCGAAGAGGTCGTAGAACACATCCATCCGCTCAGGATCCGCGCCGTAGCGCACACTAAGGTCCCCTTTGGACGCTTTGCGGATCATGTAGCGCGTGTCTTTTGGCAAGCGCTTGAGGTTTACGGCTGGGTCCGGAGAAAGAGGAATATGAAAGGTAACATAGAGAGTGTTCGGGTGGAATCCGTTCAGAATACCTCCCCCCCGGTTGCGCAGTTCGATGTAATCGAACCGACCCGATCGAGCTGCGTGTTTTGCGTGCTCCAGGAGAGCCTGCTCCGAGTGCTCATCCTCGGCAATGATTCCACCATAGGCTGCAAGCGGCACCGAAACGAGGCAGCTCCCGACGAGCCAGTTGGAAAAATCGAAAAACGGCGCGATGCCCGTGATTTTTCCGTTGGACTCGCTATAGAAATACCGACCTCGATATCCGAAGGTTCGCTCCAAAACTCGCTTCCACCCGATGAGATGGAAGAAGCTCGCGCGCGGATGCTCTAGGACGAAACGATCCCATCGCTCCGCTACACTTGATTCAAAATCCTTAATCAGAATGGGCGAGTCTGGCGTTTCAACGGGAGTAAGCATCCCGCGCTGTCCATCGGTTGCTGTCATCACTGTCTCCGGTGTCTCTGCTCTATGTTCATGAGCACCTTCGGCACCGGGTAGCGTCATCGGCTGCCATTATCTTTGCCGTATCCGTCGGAGTTCCCGCTCGCGTAACCGTAGTAGCTGTCGCGATCTAGGCTGCTTTGCTGACCGTTGAAAACAATGCCGATCAGTTTTTTCCTGTCGAGCCGGCTTACGCTCTTCTTGGCCATCTCGCGGAGCGTGGACGACGCTCGTACCACCACTAAAATGCCGTCGCATCCAGCACTTATTAGCTCCGCATCCGAGAGCCCCTGGACTGGCGGCGCATCCACGATGACGATGCCGTAAGTCTTAATTGCTCCGCCCATAAATTCCACCCAGAGCGGGCTGGCAAAGAGATCGGAAGGTTGGCCGTTCAGCGACCCTGCTCCCAAGACGAACAGGTTATCGTTTTCTGTGGGCAAGATGCTCTTCTCGGCAGTGGCTTTTCCTCCGAGAAAATCAGACAAACCAGGACCATCGGGGATGCCCAGCAACCTAGTCAACCCTCTTGATCTCAGATCTCCGTCGACTAGAAGGACACGAAGACCGTGAAGCTTCGCGCAGGAAATCGCCAGGTTTAGCGAAGTCCATGTCTTGCCTTCCGCAGGAACTGAACTCGTCAACATCAGCGAGCGGAAACCCTTCGAAGCTTTCAGCTTCATAACTCGGGTCCGGAGTGATCCATACGCCTCCATGGCTTGCGCGCGCAGGGGATTGTCGTCCTTCGTGATCTTAATCGGACCCCTGACCGGTTTTTCCGCCTCAGTCGCTGTCCTGGCTCTTTCAATCTCTTGTCTATCACCTGCGCTAACGTCAGCCACCTCGGGGGGCTCGAGAGCCAATGTGTCGCTCTGCTTGATGGCATCGATCACCGACACAACGTCCACACGCCCGCCTTCGGCAACCTGCGGGGCACGCTGCTGGGCCTTTTGCGTCTCGTCAAAAAACCGGCTCATTCATTACTCCCAAGTGGAAGTGCGCTTCCGTTTCATCGCTCCGATTAACAGATCCAGAGCCGACTCGACAACTTCCAGATCAGCTTCTCCGGCTGCTGCTTTTCGCGATTCTTCAATCGGCTGAAGCGTCAGCTGCAGTTGCGTCGCTGATTCCTCGATACCTTCCGGCTGAACTTGCCGCTGCCGTGCGTTGAATCCGCTTACAAGGGCGCCATCGCATATCTGATTAATGAGGCGGGGAACGCCCTGGGAATATACGTGTAGAAGCTCGATCGACTTCTCACTGAACGGCGAGGGCCCCGCTAATCCCGCGGCCTGAAGACGCTCCGCCACATAGCAATGAGTCTCAGACAGACTCAAGGGCCGAAGCGTACAGTATTGCGTGATCCTCTGCTGCAGCGCCCTTAGTTCGCGCCGTTGCAAGAACGGAGTCAGTTCGGGCTGCCCGCACAGGATCACTTGCAGCAACTTTTCTCGATAGGTATCGGCGTTGCTTAGCAACCGAATTTCCTCGAGCAATTCCATCGTCAATAAGTGGGCCTCGTCGACGATCAGGATGGAGGTCCCTCCCTGCTTTTGCTTTTCAATGAACATGTTGTAAAGCGCCGTGAGGCGTGCTGGCTTGCTTGTAGAAGTGCAGGTTACCTCGAATTCTGCTATCAGAGTCTCGAGGAATTCCTCGCGGCTGAGCACCGGGTTCAACACGAACGCTGACGCTAGCGGAGCGCTGCTGCTATTTAGGCGGGAAAGAACCTGCATCGCCGCGTGCAGCAGCGTAGTCTTGCCTGTCCCTATGGGGCCATTGACGACGACAAAACCCTTCCTTCGGACAATGGACTGGACCACCATCTCCAGGGCCACCCGATACGGCTGGGCCAAATGCAGAAACCGAGGATCCGGAGTCAGGCTAAAAGGTTCTTCGCGCAACTGATAATATTTTAGGTACATTTAGAGTAGTCCGAATTTGCGTGTGGCAGTTGAGATCACAAAACCAAGGCCAGAGGAAAGCGATGCCGTTATTGCTATCGCTATTGCAAATTTCATTCTCCGGGTGCGCAACTGTGCCGCGTTGTAAATTTGGGGAATTCCCGCGAGTACCGGAATTCCCAGAAGTTCTGTCGCTTCATGTTCGCTACGAACCGATTGATCCATCATCTCGATGGTTATTGACAGACCTACGCCGGTTAGCAGCCCGAGAATCAAGCCGCCAAAAACGATCAGAGCGCGGTTGGGCCCGGCAGGACGAGTAGGAACAGGAGCAGGATCCAGAATTACGAACCGTTCTCCCTTTTGCCTCGCCTCGAGTTCGCTGGCCATCTGAGCCGAAAGCTTCTTGTCCAACAAACTCTGGTAGTGAGTCCGCAACGAGTCATAGTCCCGCATCAAACCAGCTATTTGCTGCTCAAAAATAGGCACGCGCTCAAGCTTCGATACGTGAAAATCGATCTGTTGCTGCAAGGGGCCCTGGAGCTTTGTCTGTTCTTCAATTTCCTGGTCTAGTTTGTGGGTCTGCGCTTCGATAACCGGGTTTCTCTTGCTGTTACCCGTAGGCAGTGCGAGCGGTTCAGCTGCCGTAGGAGCCGGTGCTTGCGCCGCTTCCGCCGCTTGTTGCCTCCTCAGACGATCCAAATCCGCCTGCGCTTTGCGAACGTCAGGAAAATTCGGGCCATATCGCCCCCGCAAGTCTGCCAACCGAGACTCTAGCTTGCCAATCTGGGCCTGTAGCGGCGAGGAAGAGGAGGGCGCCGCTGCACCGTCCAGATCAACGGTCGGAGCGCTCGTACTCGCCATGGACTGAATCATCATCTTTTCGTTGTTCGCCTCGCGAACGCGATCCTGACTCGCCGCTAACTGCACCCGCAGATTGTTCAGTGCTTCCAGGTGAAACTGTTTCGACTCTGGAAGATCCATGATGTTGTTTGCTTTAGTGGCTTGCAGTTGCTGTTCGCGGGCCTCCAGCTTACTTTTCGTTTCTTGTAGCTGATTGTCTAGAAACTCCGCCGTCCCCATGAATTCCTGCTCACGCGTCTTTAGATTCTCCGCTATGAAAGTCGCCGCTAATTCGTTGGCAATAGCAGCAGTCTGCTTTGCGTTTTCTCCCTGATAGGCGACGCGGAAAGAACTGAGATGGTCGCCGACCTGAACGGAGGTCGACTTCTGCACTCTCTGTATTAGTGCTTCGTCGTTGACCTTGCCCCTAAGCTCGGAAAAGAGCCCCAATTTGTCGATCATGCTCTTCAAGCGCGTCGGAGACATAACCTGTTGCTGGATCGTCGACAGTCTATCCTGAACGCTAGTGCTCACCGTGCTCTGGACATATGAGGAGGGAACCTGCTGTGAGTCGACGAGGATCACCGTCTCGGACCTGTAGAAATTTGGTAGTCGCCGAGCAATCACCAGCGCGCAGCAAAAAATCCCGATTGTCACCAAGGCTATGACCGACTTCCGCTTGCGAACTATATCCAGATAACGGTGAATTTCCTCGAGTCCCCCTTCGTCTCGGGAGCCGAGCGGGGCGGTTTGGTTTGTGCTCACGCAACTTCCTCCAACCTCACTGGAAAACTCTCAGTGACAAAAAGTCCTTCTAAGCCTATCTGCAATTTATACTCCAAAACAGCGTCGGTGACCATGGCTATCTCTATCAAAGTACAGTCTTTATTACCCCCAATTTGGCTACCACGGGCCTCTCGGCCCTCACAAACGGATTCATGGAAAAACATTTCCACACAGGCGCTCTCCCCCTGCCCATTCCGATTGGCAGAATTCATTAACAACAGCTCTTTCGAAACACATCGAGTCGTTTATCCGAAGACCGGTTAGTACCTATGGGCTAACTAAGGCTAGGAAGGTGAACCTAAGAGGCCAGTCACACACCCACACCATCTTTCTTCAATGCGGCAAATCGGCTGGAGGGGCCCAGCTGATACCTACTGTGGCCAAACGGTTTTTGCCACCTTGAACGTAAACGCCATCCCCCGTCTGCTTCGTGTAGGCAATGCCCCCGGTTAGTCTGAAAGCCCGAGTAAGCGCGAAGCTTAGTTGCTCGGTCGCATATGTGCCAGACGTTCCAGGGCCAGGACCGTTCGCGGTTCTGAAGTATGCCCCCGAAGTGCTTGTCATGAAACGCCGGCTCCAATGGATCGTGTTAATTAGGTCCACCCGGTCTGTACTTCCCGACGTAACATATCCGTTGAACTGATGCCCGCGTCCGTAGTTGAGCGCAAAGTCCATTCGCTGAAACGACTTGGTGATTGCAGCGTTCGCAGCAAAATTTGCCTGAGCATAGCCGCCGCTGTTGCTCGTCACACCTAACCCCAAGCTAAGCTGCCAGCTTGGGCCGAATTGTTGCCCATACCTGATCAGCGCGTCTTGCTCCAAGCCACTGGACTGCGGTCCAGCTGTGGTGGATGTATTTGTGTACCAACCATATTGCCCTGAATAACTTATTCCGATCGTCTGCGTGGCGCTGAGCGAATGAGAAACGTTGAGTCGGCCCCCTTGATAGTAGGCGCTTAGGTTCTGGCCGGAATTCACCGCACCGGTGGCGGCTTGATAGCTGAAGGTAGGAGTGAAGCTGACCGTGGTGACTGGGCTCCAGAGGTAAGTAAATGTCGCTCCTACGGTGTCGTAGATTACCGTTCCCGGACCGTTAATAAAAGTATTCTGCGCTACCGTTCCTTGCGAGTAGTTGGCGTCGAGCGAGAACCCTGAAAAATACCGCTGACTGCCAAGATAGTTAAGTCGGTCCGAAATCTGTAAGCTCCACCTGGGATTGAACTGAAATCCGGTATCTAATCCAGCAGTCTGGTTCAGCGCATTGGTGTAAACATGTCCTTCTACGATGAACAGACTAGGTGTGTACTGCACCGCTAGGTGCGTTTGCCGAGAAGATCCAAATGCATGACTCAGCACAAGTGCGGCTGTTAATTCGCTTGCCTGCAGGTCTTGGGTAACGGACTGCGCACCAGGACCGTCGGAAGTTACATTCGTGAATATCTGTTGAAAAGAGACTGACCGCACCGACAGCCAGCCCCACTGCAGGGGACCGTTTGCTCCGGCTAGCGGACTTGCGCTGTTCAGTGCCCTGGCAAACAGGCCCTGAGTTCCGCCCGCCGCATTGGGCTGACTCTGTTCCGGCCCAGATCCTGCATCTGGAGCTTGCGTCTGAGCGGGCGGATTTGTTGAACCTGGATACTGCGTTGCACTCGAATCGGCCGGCGACTGACAGAATGCCAGAGTGGGAACTAGAAGGGCCGCGGCGAGCAGCAATTCTTGTATCCGCCAACGTCTCTGCCTAATCATGCTCACCACCATGTCCGTTTCTTCCAGCAGCGGTCTCAGTTTCAGTTATGGTACGACGATGACATCCCCTGGCTGGAGAACAATGTCTTCTTTGGACTTACCTCTCAGAGCCTGCTTATACTGAAAGGGAATTCGGACTTGCTTATTGTTTACGGTTCGAAGAACGTAAATCGAATCCGCTTTCGCGAATGTGGAAACCCCCCCGGAAGCAGCCAAGACCTGCAATATTGTCTCCCCGCCATCCAGAGAATAAGATCCTTGCTTGCTTACATTTCCGACCAAAAAAACCTTTCGGCTTCGGATGCCTTGAACGATCACAGTAACCTGGGGTTCGCTCAGGAAGGGCTTGAACTTTTCGATCAAAATCTGCTGCAGTTCAATCGGCTTCAGGCCCGCGACATGGAGATCATTGACAAGCGGTAGGGTTATCATCCCGTCCGGGCGTACTACCACCGTCATGGACAGCTCCGGTTCTTTCCACACGGAAATCATCAGCTGATCGGCCAAACCGATCCGATAATCTGAGTCAACGGCAGCGCCCGTCTCGGGCGCGGCTGGTTTTGCGCCCCCTGAGCCCTGACTCTTGCTCTTCGACTTTTCTTCCTTTTTGGCAGAGCCATCTGCAGAAGCATCCGATTGTGCGACAGCCGTCTGCGCAACGACCACCGCAGATATTGCAACTAAGGCTGCGAGGAGAACGCTTATCCTCAGACCGATTTTCCCAGCGATTGACGGGAATCCATTTACTAACCTCAAGATAGTTCCCTCCAGCCGGCCATCTCAATGCGTACCGGTTATTACTAAGCAGTTAGACAGCCGTCGCAGACCGTCGGCAATCCGAAAAGGACGGTCATGCCTAAGAAAAAATGGACGATCTCGGCATCCCCGGCGTTGCCAAACACTATATACTTCTTTGGGAGGTTCACTCATATAAAGCCTTTTCTCCTGCCTTGCCCCGGTCGGGTACCGCACCTTTTTGCGTATTGGAAGACAGCCTCTCCATGCTCTTGGCAACTCGAAAAGCAAACAGCAGACCAGCATAGGCGGTCACCCAGGCTGAGATCAGGACTTTATCCCTAACAGTCTCCTTCTTCTCTCTCCTCGTTTCCGCCCCAACACTTATCCCTTCGGGACACCAATACTTTTTCTCGTTCATTCATTTAGCTCCGCGTCCATAAATCATTACTTTGGCTGTCTCAAAAAGTATCGCCAAGTCCAAGACCATTGACATGTGCTTGATGTAGAAAAAGTCGTATTCCAACTTCGTCTTTGATTCTTCCACGCTCGCACCGTACTGATACTTGACCTGTGCCCAACCCGTGATTCCTGGCCGCACGGTGTGTCGCAGCTGAAAGAGAGGTATATTCTCTTCCAGCAATTTGCAGAAGTGCGGGCGCTCTGGGCGTGGTCCAACCAGGCTCATCTCCCCTCGCAACACGTTGAACAACTGCGGAAGTTCGTCAAGCCGACAGTTGCGAATGAAGCGCCCTATCCGGGTGACTCGCTGATCGTCACTGACAGCCCACACCGGTCCAGCTTCTTCCGCGCTATGGCACATCGACCGGAACTTCATGATTTCGAATATGCGGCCCTTGTAACCAGTACGCTCCTGCCGGAATAGGATTGGGCTACCCGTCTCAAGCCAAACGGCAATCGCAACTAGTAGCATTAAAGGCAGGGCCACAACCAACGCAACGAGTGTAACGACAACATCGAACGCCCGTTTGACCGCATGTAGAAATTGAGACTTCCGGAATCCGTCCGATAAAATGAGCCAGCTCAGCGACAGATGCTCCAAATGAATTCGTCCGGTCACCTTTTCAATGAAACTGTGAGCATCTTCCACCTCCACGCCGCCAAACTTTAGCTGCAGGAGTTCCGATACCGGCATGTTTCCGCGTCGTTCGGTGAGCGAAAGAATGATGCTGTCGATTCGACGATCTTGCACAATCGATTCGAGCTCTCGTACGCCCCCAATAATTCCAGGATTCACCAGCGACTTGCCAATGTTCTCGCCTCGTTCATCCAAGAATCCTTCGACTTTTAGATTTAGCTCCGGTCTCGAAATGATCTCCCTCACCGCGGAAATTCCGGTGGATCCGGTTCCCACAACAAGAACTCTTTTCGGACCATACAGGAGTAGGCTCGTTCTACTCAGGATCGCTCTTGAGCTGAGCATAAACACGAAAACGGCGGGGCCAGACATCGCCGCGACGCCCCGCCCCAGGCTGATGCCTTCGTCCCAGTAGTAGATCATCGCTAGGACGAGGCAAGCACTTCCGAGCGCCTGAAGCAATCCCATGAAAACTTCGACGCCACGACTGATGTTGCTGCGATCGTAGAGATCGCCGTAGTATAGGGCGATTCCAAATACCACGATCACCAAGGCAAATCGCGGGATTATGCGCGGGCCACTGAGATAGTGAGCGATTGTCCGATAGTCCCAGAGTCGCAAGCTGATGGCCATCAAGAGCCCTACGACAACCGAACCAGCATCCAGGAAAACGAGTAGGAGCGTGCTCTCCGGGATCTTTTGTGCGCCAATTCTTAACATGATCGGGGTCTCTTGTTTCTTACCAGAGTTTCGCTCGGGATTCGTTTCCTCCGCCGTTTGATTCGGAGCGGTTTGGAGCCACCGTTTGAGCTATGGGAGCCAATTGCGCCTGAGACGAATCGCTGTTTGGCCTATCCACTCCACACTAGGCATGCTGATCTCCGACGATCTGGATGATGCAAACTGAAGGCCTATTACCATATATTATTGAAAAATAAGATCTTAGCTAAATTCTAACCCTTCCGAGCGTGCTCTTCGCGCCCGAAATGCGCCAAAGGTGGGAAACTGACTACCCACAACCGAAATACTTTTCCTAATCGCACACTCTCGCGCCCTCCCCGGCCGCAGATCACAGAAACGAGAAGCTGAGCCGCATTTCAACCCAAGTCTGGGCATAACCAACTGATTTTTAAAGGTTTAGATGGTTGCGCTGCATCATTTGGTCGAGTGATAGGTCGGCTGGCTCATGGAAAGAAACCTTCCTATCCCCGTGTTTTCTCCCGCCTGCGGCCTCTGGTGGTTAGCGTGCAAGCCTGATTGGCATTCTATTTGGCAGCGTCTACGTTCGGAGTTCATGAATTGGGCCAGAAGTGTCTCAACACGCGTGCGGAGAGGTGCTATTAACTTCGACTATGTCAGCTCGCATCCGAACCGCAAACTTAGAAGCAGACCGACAGCTTCTGACTGGCTTGTTGTCGCAGAACTTAAGTCCCGCCGCAGTAGGCCGCAGATTTGAATGGCTTTATCTTGAGAATCCGCATGGACCGGCCCGCGCTTGGGTCGCAACGGAACCTGGTACCGGACGCGGGATTGGTGCAGCCGCTGCCTTTCCGAGAAGGTTAGTTGTGGATGGGGAAGTTCGCCTTGGCTATATTTTGGGAGATTTTTGCATAGATCCGCAGCACCGCAGTCTTGGCCTCGCACTTCAATTGCAGCGGGCCTGCCTCGATCAGCTCGGCTCTGTGCCGTTTTCTATTGCTTATGACTTTCCGAGCGACCGCATGATGGCGATTTACCGTCGTATGCAGATCTCCCCCAGCGCTCAAATGGTGCGCTGGGCGAAGCCACTTCGCGCAGACCGCAAGATCGGTGCGTTTGTAAGGTATTCTTTGCTCGCCAAACTATTTGCCTACCCGTTCAATCAACTGCTGAAGTGGAAGGACTTCCGATCTCCTTCGACAGGTAGATACACCGTCATGAATCATGAAGGGATGTGCGGTGAGGAATTTACGAAGTTGGCGCGCTCCATCGGGTCGCGTTATGGTTCCTGTGTCGAGCGGCCGGCCGAGTATCTGAATTGGCGATACCTGCAGCATCCCGTCGTGCATCACCAGCTCTTAAGCGCGCGTCACGGTCAGGAGCTTATGGGCTACGTTGTTTTTTCGCATACCGGCGAGGACGCCAAGATTGTGGATTTGTTCGGTTTCAGTGACACTTCTATGTGGACTGCACTGATGGCCCGGGTCGTGGCATTGTTGCGCGCTTGCGGCGTCATTACCTTGAGCATGCCTGCGCTCGCGGCAAATCCCTGGTCCGGGCTACTCGAGAAATGGGGGTTCCGCCCGCGTGAAAACTCGCCGCTGGTGGTCTACACGTCCCAGACCGGGATGGAACCCAGCCAAGGATTGCCGGAACCCTGGTTTCTGATGGATGGCGACAGGGAAAGTTGACTTCGAGAGAGAATATGGCAGGCAATCACGTAAATTCAGAAATTCGGCGATTTATTCTTGAGAAATACCCTTTGGCCCGCAGGCTGCAGCTAAAGGACTCAGACGCTCTACTAGAGAGCGGAATTGTGGACTCGCTAGGCATCCTGGACCTTGTAAGCTTTCTCGAACAACAGTTTTCGATCACCGTCACTGATGACGAGCTTGTTCCCGAAAATTTCCAGACCGTCGAGCGCATCGTGGCTTTCGTTGAGACCAGAACGGCTCGCACTAATTGAGTCTTGGAGCGAAGGGTCCATTCGACTTTAATGTGAAATCAAGAGCTTTCGGGCATTTTTGCAAACCAGCTTGGCAATTTCTCTGGTCTGCGCGACTTCTGGCGGTCTGTCGCTCCATTCTCCGCTGCTCCATTGAAGGTCGCCTGGCAAGCCGTGCGGTCGCAGAAACAACTTGTGACCATTGATACCGGAGGGAAACGACGAATGGACTTCTTGATTCACCACATGCTGCGCTCAAGTGTGCTTCGTTTTCCTGACAAGGAAGCCCTCGTGCATGGGGAACAGCGGTTGAGCTACCGGGAAGTCGCTAGGCGCACATCGGGACTTGCTCAAGGACTCAGGCGCGCCGGACTCGGCCGCGGCGACCGTATCGGCATTTATCTTGAGCCAACGGTATCGCAAGTTATCTCGATTTTCGGCATTTCTGAGGCCGGCGGCGTTTTCGTCCCCATTAACGCAACACTCTTCCCTGAGCAAGTTGGTCACATCGCCAAAGATTGCAGCATGAAGGGCTTGATCACTACACCTGCCAAGCTCTTCACCTTGGCCGCGGTTCTCCCGCAGCTTCCCGCACTAGACTTCGTGATCTTGACGGGTGAGGGGGACGTCGAGATCGCGCTTCCAATTCATCGCCTCGAAGAACTGTGCGAACTTTCGGCTCCTCCGGAATGGCAGGAACGTACGATCAGCAAAGATTTGGCGGCGATCCTTTACACCTCTGGTTCGACGGGTAAACCCAAAGGGGTAATGTTGAGCCACGCCAACGTCATGGCGGGAAGCACGATTGTTTCGGCGTACTTAGGCATCACATCCAACGAGCGCATCCTGGCCGTGCTTCCCTTTAGCTTCGATGCCGGAATGAACCAGTTGATGACGGCCTTCCAACAGGGCGGCTCCATCGTCCTGATCAATTTTGTTTTTGCCCGTGAAGTTGTGCAGATGCTGCTGAAAGAGCGGATTACGGCCCTTGCGGGTGTACCGACGCTTTGGAGTCTCCTCGCCCAGCCGAACTCTACGCTACGCAAACAGCCGCTCCCCGACCTGCGCTACATCACAAACACCGGCGGAGCGATGCCTCGGGCCGTTCTAACCGTCTTACGCGAGGCGCTCCCCAGCACCAAGGTCTTCTTGATGTACGGACTCACCGAGGCATTTCGCTCGACCTATCTTCCGCCAGATGAACTCGACCGTCGCCCTACCTCGATGGGACGCGCCATCCCCGATACAGAGATTCTCATCCTGAATGAGGATGGTGGACTCTGCAAACCCGGGGAAATCGGTGAATTGGTTCATCGCGGACCGACTGTCTCCCTAGGCTACTGGAATCGCCCGGAGGACACCGCCCGGGCCCTGCGCCCTAACCCGCTGCTGCCCCGAGAAATGGGCGATTGCGAAAAGGTCTGCTATTCCGGTGACCTAGTGAAGGTGGATGAAGAAGGTTTCCTGTACTTTGTTGGCCGCCGCGATACTATGATCAAATCTTCCGGCTTCCGAATCAGCCCCACCGAAATCGAAGAAGTGTTCTTCCAAACTGGAAAACTGCAAGGTGCTGCGGTGATTGGGATTCCAGATGATACGCTCGGTCAGGTGATCAAGGCGTTTGTAGTGGCGAAGGATGGCTCACCACTTGATACTCGGGAGCTGCTGGCGATCTGCGCGGAAAGGATGCCGCGGTATATGGTGCCAAAGTTCATAGAGGTGTTAAGCGAACTGCCTAAAACTTCCAGCGGCAAGGTAGACTATCCCGCTCTGCGACGCCGGGAAGGGCTTTGAGGATGGACCATGTTCCCAGTTTGATTGAGCGCTATTTCCCTTCATCGAGGCAAGAGCTCTGCGTTGGAGGCGTACCCGTATCCGCGCTTGCCAATCACTACGGAACTCCCTTCTTCGTTTATGATCGCGGGGTGATCGACCAGAAATGGATGCTCCTGCGTGAGGCCCTGCCTGACGCCTTCTCAATCTGTTACTCGGTAAAAGCAAATCCGAACCAGACCATTCTCAAACACTTTCTCTCAAAGGGAGCAGGGCTCGAGATCGCTTCTGCTGGCGAATTCTGCCAAGCGTTGCGCGCCGGCTGTCCGCCCCAAAACATCATTTTTGCGGGTCCAGGAAAGACCGAGTCGGAGCTCGAACTTGTCCTCGACAAAGGCATCGGAGAGATCCACCTCGAATCCGTCCGGGAAGCTGAGCGTGTCTCGGCAATTGTCCGGAGAAGAGGCATTCGCGCTCCAGTTGCTCTGCGAGTGAATCCCAGCGAAGAAGCCGAAGGCGGGGCCATGCGCATGGGTGGACGGCCCGCACCCTTCGGTATCGATGAAGAGAATCTGGATGTCGTACTTGATCGGCTGTCGGCACTCGAAGGATTAGTTTTCAGCGGCATTCACATTTTCACCGGGACACAGATCTTGGACTACCAAATCCTTGTCAACCAGTATCGTAAGGGACTTGAGATCACGCGCCGCGTCGCCGCCCGCTTGGGTGGCGCCCTCCAAACACTCGACTTCGGTGGTGGTCTGGGAATTCCATATTTCGCCCATGAGCAGCCGTTGGACACGCAGAAGCTAAGGCAAGGGCTCGATGCTCTTTTGAAAAGCTTCCAAAACGATCGCCTTCTGTCAGGCACTCGGTTCGTTGTCGAACCTGGCCGCTTTCTGGTAGGAGATGCCGGTGTCTATGTGGCTCGCGTTATTGACATCAAGACTTCTCGAGGCAAGAAGTTTCTCATTCTCGACGGCGGCATGCATCACCATCTGGCTGCTTCTGGCAACCTGGGGCAAACCATCAAGCGCAATTACCCTGTCGCCGTCCTCAACAGGCTTAACGAAACTGCAGAAGAGATAGTTGACCTGGCAGGTCCTCTTTGTACCCCTTTGGATGTTTTGGCAAGGAGTGCGAACTTACCTCGAACCGAGGTGGGCGACCTGATCGGCATTTTCCAATCCGGCGCCTACGCGCGTTCGGCGAGCCCGCTCGGTTTCCTTAGCCATCCTACCCCGCCGGAAGTTTGGATTGAGGGTGACAGCCACCGCCTGATCCGAAGCCGTGGTGACTTCACGGATTACGTGCGCGACCAGCTCTGCGACTCTCACCCGGCATAACTACCCAAGTGAAGAAAGTTCTCATCGTGGCGTTTCACTTTCCGCCCCAGGCAGGAAGCAGTGGCTACCTGCGTTCCTTGAAATTCTGCCGTTATCTCCCGGAGTACGGGTGGCAGCCCAGCGTTCTTACTGTCAACCCCCGTGCCTACGACCAAACGGATCCGTCGCTGCTAACCGATATTCCCGCGTCTGTCGATGTGCACAGAGTCTTTGCCTTGGACAGCCAGCGCCACCTTTCTTTCCGGGGCCGCTACCTCAAGATACTGGCCCTCCCTGACCGTTGGGTAAGCTGGATTCTCGGAGCCATTCCTGCAGGCCTAAAACTGCTTCGCGAGCAAGAGGCTCACGCAATTCTGTCCACCTTTCCCATAGCGTCCGCCATCCTGATTGGATGGCTCTTGCACCGTCTAACAGGAAAGCCCTGGATCGCCGATTTTCGTGACTCTATGACGGAGCCCCACTATCCGCAAGATCCGCTTACCTGGAGAGTCTATCGTCGGCTAGAGAGAATTGCCGTGCGCGAGGCCGCGGCTCTCACATTTACGGCGAGTTCTACCGTTCGCATGTACCTCGAGCGTTACCCCGAGCTTTCGCCCACGCGATGCTCTTTGATTCCCAATGGCTATGACGAGGAAGATTTTCGACACTTAGTCGCGAGCCCTGAGGTGCCCAACCGTCCTCTTCGCCTGGTCCATATGGGCTTGTTGTATCCCGTCGAACGTGACCCACGGCCCTTCTTCCGGGCTCTGTCACAGTTGCAAGAAAACGGAACGGTCGATGCCTCCCGGGTACGCATCGAACTTCGGGCCTCTGGGTTCGACCGAACCTATGAACCAATGATCCGTGCCGCGGGTCTGGAAAGTCTTGTGCATCTGCTTCCGCCCCTGCCATATCGGGAGGCCTTGCAGGACTCTGCAAATGCTGACGGTCTTCTCCTCTTTCAGGCCGCCTGTTGCGATCACCAAATTCCGGCCAAAGTATTCGAGTATCTCCGGCTTGCCAAGCCCATTCTTGCCATCACTTCGCACACCGGGGATACCGCTGCCCTTCTGAGGCAAACCGGCGGGGCCACCATATCGGACGCCGCCAACTGGCAAGCCATTTATCACGCGCTGCCTGAATTTCTTAAAGCTGTGGAGACGCGCTCCCATCCGCTGCCTCAACCAAGTTCGATTGACCAGTACAGCCGCAAGGGCCAAGCACAAGCGTTGGCACATCTGCTGGATGAGGTGATTAAGTCGGATAGCTCACGGTGAAGAGCCGGTATACGAATTTCGGCGGATCTCTTTGATTTTCCTCGGCAAACGTCTTGAGTCATGTCGGCCGTAAAGACAGGCTAAATGGTCCTGATGGCGTGGTGCGAACAGCGGCACTCACGAGCGAATAGGACAATTAGACCGCAGGTGCAGCCGGCTTTTGGTCCAATTTTCCAGAAACCTTTCAGCTCAGCGGCCCGCGGCTTTCTCCACTCCGCCTCAGCCCAGCGTCCCGAATCTTGTAGATGAGCGCGCGATAGCTAATCTTCAATACTTGAGCGGCTTTCCGCCTATTCCATTGATTGTCTCGCAGCACCCCCAAAATCACACTGCGCTCCATCTCCCGGATCGCATCCTTGGCCACATGTTTCAAGGAGACGGCTCCCCTCCCGGCGGTGCCATTATCCGTCGCGGGGCGCTGTCGCGGCTGCCTCTGCGTCGCCGCTTCGTGGGGACCGATCAGGACGTGGCGTGCAACCTCATTCGAGAGCTCGCGCACATTGCCAGGCCAATTCAGCGACGTGAAATACTCAAGCATCTCCTCGCCAAATGGCTCGGATTTTATTGCAAACTCTTTTTCGAAGGCAGTCCTCAGATATTCCGCGAGCACTGGAATGTCCTCTTTGCGCTCGGAGAGGCTCGGGAGTTTAAGTTGCACGACGCTTACTCGATAAAAAAGGTCTGAGCGGAAACTTTGCGCCTCGATTTCTTGCTCGAGATTTCTGTTGGAGGAACAGATCAAGCGCGTCTCCACACTCCTTTCTACCTCGTCGCCAATCCGTGAAAATCGTCCGTCCTGTAGAAAATGTAGAAGTTTACTTTGCAGCGTCAAATCTAGTTCCGCAATTTCGTCCAGAAAAAGTGTGCCCTTGTGAGCGATCTCTACGCGGCCTGGTTTAGAACTATTCGCTCCCGTAAATGCACCCTTCTCGTATCCAAACAGCTCACTCTCCAGCAGACTTCCCGGAATCGCCGCGCAATTGACTTTAACGAATTGACCGGCCCAGAAGGCGGAATGCGCATGAACCCAGCGTGCCACCATTTCTTTGCCGCTTCCTGCAGGACCGCACAGCAGTACAGGTATGTTCGCTACGCAAATTTTCTCTGCCCTTTTGCGTAGGAGTGCCATTACAGCAGACCGGCCAAACAGAACCTGATCTGGCGGCAATTCGTGAGCCGCATCCGCGTGGTGATCGCTGCCTGGTTTTTTCGAGGACATGAATAGCTAATTCAAAGCTCCACCGGCAGTACGGGATTGCACAATGCAGGCCATTCTGCGCTCCGGCGCTCAGGGCCATCTGCAATGCTTAAGCTGCTTGTTTACAAATGCTTACGAATCTCCATCGCATTGGGGTTCTAGTACCGGGAGTCGCTGCGTTTTAGGCTTCCTTCCGTTCACAGAGAAAAAATATGCCTTAACGTTGATAAGGTTTTTCACTCCTTTCCACTATCGGTTCGTCCGGTATTCCGGAGTCGTCGGAGCCTTTTGGAGTTCTTTTTGACAGTGAGGCGTTGATTGCAGGCGTTCCGAGAGAAGCACGAAGTCGTTCGGCGGGAGTACGACTATCGCAATCTACTACAGAAGAGTCCGTCTATTATTGTCTGATTCTAGGTCAGCTGCTCGCTGCCGCGTGTGAAATAAAAGGAGACAGTTCTGCGGAGCCAAAGCTTGGGCAGGAAAATGCAAACCGGCAGGGAAGCAGGGCGACCTTACGCTTGCGCCGTTTCTCCCCGAATAATATCGTAGCGCTCGATCACCGCAGCGACGCCCATCCGTGCTGTGCCGTCTTCCGTGCGCCGCTCCACTCGTATGACTTTTCCCAGTGCGCGCACAAATACTTCCGTCCCGTGGGTAATCTCCGCGGGCAGCGTAAGCGTGATATCCACCTCCGAGCCAGCCTCGAGGTCCTGCTCGATCACAAAATACAACCCGCGTGTTGAAATGTCGCGGGTCTTTCCTTTCTGGGAGCCGTCTTGACGCTCTGCTGGTATTCGAATAATTATCGGCAAGGACAAATCATAGCGGCGAGCCGTCCGGCGTTCCGTCATTCCCCCGACCTCCAGCACTTGCGGCGGTGACGTGCTTTGAACCGCGCTGTCGGTATGTGAAGTTACTAGAAAGCAGCAAAGTTTGCCAGTCCCGGCCCCGCGGCTCGATCGTAGCGGCAGGTTCGAATACTTCTATTCGTTCCGGGTCCCGACCACAGCCGGCGTTTCCGCCACGCTGGGCGAGGATGAGGAGCGCCGCGTACGCGGCGTATCCAAATTGAACTGCCTCATTTTGTAGAGCAGCGCCTTGTAGCTGATGCCCAGCATTTTCGCGGCGTCCTTGCGGCACCATCGCGTCTTCTCCAGCGCATCCGCAATCGCTTCCATTTCCGCTTCATCCTTCAATCCGCGCACAAGGGCTTTCAGCCCTTGCTCGCGAGGCGGAGCGGACTCTTCGCGCGGAGAAGTGCGTTGCCGCGCCGAGGACATCTCCACCAACTCCTGCAGGCTGCCTTCATCGTCTTCGAGAATCACATACCTCTTCACGAAATTCTCTAGCTCACGCAAATTCCCCGGCCACGGATAGTTCACCGCCGCGTCCAGCAGATGCTTTGACGGTCCCGATGGTGTCTTTCCGAATTTCTCGCTGTACTGCTCGAGAAAATGCCGGAACAACAGTGGAATCTCGACCAGCCGCTCGCGTAGCGGCGGCACCAGAATCGAAAGTACATTCAACCGGTAGTACAGGTCTTCGCGAAAACGGCCCGTCTTCATGGCCTCTTGCACGTCAACGTTTGTGGCCGCCAGCACCCGTACATCCGTATCGATCAGGTGCCGGCCGCCCAGCCGCGAATACTGATGATCTTGCAGCACGTGCAGCAGTTTGGCCTGCAAGGGTGTGGTCATTTCCGCGATTTCGTCGAGGAAGATCGTCCCCTTGTTGGCCATTTCAAATTTACCAGGCTTGCTCCGGATCGCACCAGTGAAGGCGCCCTGTTCAAACCCAAACAATTCCGATTCCAGCAGTTCACCGGGCAGCGCCGCGCAATTCACTTTTATGAAAGGCTGGTTGCGCCGCTTCGAACGCAAATGAATCATCCGCGCCACGACTTCCTTACCGACGCCGCTTTCTCCGCAAATAAAAACCGGCACATCCACCGGAGCAATCTGCAATATCTGCTGTCGAATGCGCACCATCTGGGGGCTGGCAGCGAGAAAGCTCAGATCCTCCGTAACCTG
>Ga0210384_10000261_pt1 | contig 83649 bp, 52 predicted proteins | sample IncBWH2MmetaG_FD_160574 | JGI IMG/M metagenome (GOLD analysis project Ga0210384, IMG submission 160574) | Forest soil microbial communities from Barre Woods Harvard Forest LTER site, Petersham, Massachusetts, United States - Inc-BW-H-2-M | ecosystem: Environmental > Terrestrial > Soil >... | reverse complement strand
CCCTCTCCCAAAACAGCGACCGATCACAGGTTACTTAGTAACCCCCCCTCCCCCAAACAGCCCCGAGAGCATTTTTTCAATTCCCGTTCGTCAGACATCCCCTACCGCAAGCCCATTCCCATACTCAAAAACAGCTGGAAGCTAGCAGCTAGGAGCTTCCTTTCTGCGCTAAAATGTCCCTATGCGATCTGCCATTCTGCTGCTCCTCTCCGCGGTGCTGGCTGTTCCGGCATTAGCCGGCGGGAAGGCTTATTCCAGTCTGAAGTTGGTGGTCTTGAAAGACAGCAATGGCAAGCCGGTGCGGAACGCCGCTGTTATCCTGCATCCGGTGAACAGCAAAGGCCATCAGGATAAGCACGGCGTCGAGCTCAAGACCAACGCCGAGGGCAAGACCGATATGGATGGCGTCCCTTACGGCAAGCTGCGCGTGCAGGTGATCGCCCCCGGCTTCCAGACCTACGGCGAAGATTACGATATCGACCAGCCCGAGCAGGAAATCACCATCAAGCTGAAACCACCCAGCGATCAGTACTCAATCTACAAGTAAGTACTCAGTATTCAGTATTCAGAAAAAGCTTACCGCTGATTTCGCAGATCACGCGGATTGCTAGAGGCGCCCGCCTGGGTTCCCATGAGCTTTTAATCTGCGCCGATCTGCGTAAATCTGCGGCCGGTTTTGTCTTTTCTCCGTGCCTCAGTGCCTCCGTGGTGAAATTCAAGACCGGCAACTGTTTTACGGTGCCCCGAGTGCCTCGGCACGGCGGAAGGGGCGCAGGTAAATCCTTACCGAATCGTGGGCAGTGTTGTTGCTTAGGTTGGGATCGGCGGTTGTTGCAGAGCTGGCCGTAGCGGTTGTCTTCAGGTCATGCGTAAGCGGAGCCAGGATGGTTACATGGAAGCTGGCTTGTGCGGAAGCGGCCAGCGATGTGCTCGTGCAAACTACAGGTCCCGGGCCGGTGCAGGCGTTATCGATCGCCGTGATGCGCACATTGATCGGGAAAGTGAAGGTAAGAGTTGCGACTGTGGCCGTCGGACCATTGTTGGTCACGGTTGCAGTGTAGGTGATCGGAGTTCCAATGGCTGCATAGCGCGTTGCTGGAGAGCGGCTCAGCGTGTCGGCCAGATCGGCGCTGGGAAGAACGTGCAAGGTCAGTTGCTGGCTGTTGCGCGTCAGCGGGCCGGGGTCTGAACCTGTGGCGATCAAATTGAAGGTGTAGTCGCCGGTGGTGTTGCTGCTGGCGCTGATGCTGAACGCGGCCCCTCCGGCGGTGGGCGTGACCGGTGAAGCGGCGGGGCAGGTCGCTGGAGCGCCGGCGCCGCAGCTTACGGTGACCGCGAAGTTGTATCCGTTTTGCGCGGTCAGTGTGCCATTGAAGGTGGCGGTATTTCCAGCCGGGACGGTCTGCACCGGGTTGGATACCGAGACAGCGAAATCAGAGACGTGCAAAGTGACTGGCTGCTGTTGCACGATAGCTCTTGCATCCGAGCCGGTAGCCACGAGGTTGAAGCTGAAGTTGCTTCCAACGGGATTGCCGGCGGTAATACTGAAAGCCGCGCCGCCAGGAGTGGGGGTGACAGTTGTGGAGGAACAGACTGCCGGCGCGCCGCTGCCGCAGGTAATGGTGACCGGGCTGTTGTATCCGTTGAAGGCAGTCAGCGTGCCAGTGAAGGTAGCGGTTTGATTGGCGACTACCGTTTGCACAGGATTGGGGACGGAAACCGTAAAGCTGGCGGCATCGGCCACCAGCAGGGTCACGCTCTGCGCGGGAACAGTCAGAGAGATGGTGCTGGAGGAAAAGTTGATATCGCTCAGGTGGTTGATGGCATTTACGCTGCTGCCTGGGCTTCCTGTGAGCTGCCACACGTGGGCCACGCCGCTGGCCTGGAAGTGGGCCAGGCTCACGCTGACCGCCGGGCTCGTGCCCGCGTCTTTGTTGACCAGCATGATTGTGAGCGCGCCATCGGAGCTGCGCACGGCAGAAAAAGCAGAGACATGATCAGGGTTGGGCACGGTGGTTGAGACGCTGGTGTCACCGAAAGAGGACTTGCTGCCATCATAGTTGCGATACATCTTCATGGCGTTATATGCGGGCGAGCCGGCGGCGGGGGTAGTCCAGCGCGCGCCAATGTCGAGGCCCTCGCGCCCGAAGATGCCATAGATATCGGCTTGCGCGGTGGCGCCGTTCATCCGGGACTCATCGCCCCAGTTGTATTCCGTGATAGCAGTCTTGAGCCCGGGATAGTGCTGCGCAACCCAGGTTTTCAGGCGGGGAATAAGCATGACTTTTCCGCCATCGATACCGGTCGAGGGAATCCAGCTCTGGTCAACGTAACTTGGGTCCCATAGCGAGCGCGTGGATTGGTTGCGCAGAGTCTGTTTTGCCGCGGAATCGTCATTGCCATACTCGCCACCCTGCGGATAGTAATGAACGCTGAAGACATCCAGCAGCCGCTTGCCGTTGGCCACCTCGTACTGATGGAACTGGTCGAGCAGCCAGGGCAGATAATATTCGTTGCCATGAGCTACCTTGTCGGGAGTGCTGAAGTTGCCCTGGCCGAAGAGTTGCTGGTCTTTGCCGCTGTAGAAATATCCGTCCCATCCCCACTCTTCCGGACCGACCACAATTGCGTTCGGCTCGACCGACTTGACGGCTAAAGAGTAGTCGCGCATCTTCTGGAAGATTTCGTCCATGCCGGGGCCATTCGGGTGGACGTCACGGTGTGTCCCTTGCCATATGCTGTGCTCGTTGTCGAGGATGTAGTATTGCAATCCGCCCTGGTTGGCGGGCTGCCAGGTATTGACGATGTGCTGTACCCACAGCGTTTGTATAGCGGTGCTATTAGGCACGTTGGCCGTGTTGGGATCAGCACCCGCGATCGGGTTTCCACCGGTATCAAGCCCGTTGCCGCAGTTGGTCTGGAACGGATCCACCGACTGCTGCGAGGGAAAGGTGCTCGTAGGATAGCTGCACAGGTAAGGATGACTGGGGCCGGCCTTGGCGATCCAATCAATAATGGGGATCGTCATCATCGGCTGCGCGCCGTTATGCTTGGCATCGGATATGAAATTGTCGGCGTCCTGGCCGGCAGTGCCGCTGCCGATGCTTTCATAGTAATAATCCGATGCGGTGTTGTGGCTGTTCGTCTGCCAGTTGTAGCGTGTCGTGGAATTGCCGCCCCAGCGGTTTACGGGAGCATTCAAGTCGCTCAACTGCGCCGCACTGCCGAAAGCTACACCATATATCAGAGGATTGATGGGATGTTGATTCGCGGTGGCGTCCACGCTGATTGCGACTTGGCAGGCGGCTGGCAGCGCAGATAGCAGCGACAGATAACAGGCAAGCAGCAGAAGAGGCCGCGTTGCGGGCACGAGGTTTTTTAGGGCTGATTGGCGCATGCAAACTACGACGTGGGGAGATGGCTATTAAACAATGATGGCGGGAAAGCAGCAAGATGCGGAAGGGTCATGGCCGGAAGGACAGTAAAAACCAAGCCAAGCTCCAACCAGACCTGGCCAGCTTTGGGCGACGTGGAACCGGGAGCGGCAATTAATTTCGGGCTGAGAGCTGAGAACCGAGAACTGAGTTTACGGCGATCCCGGCGGCAGCCATTGTTCCGGGTTTTCCATCTGGTTGGGAGCGCGCACAATGTAGGGGGTTACGATCACCAGGATTTCATCTTCGGTATTGTTCTTATTGTTGTCGCTGGTGAGGACTCCGAAGATGCGGCTGAAAAAAGGAAGGCCGCTCAAGCTGCGTTGCTGGTCGCGGGTGATGCTGCCCACCACCAGCGCGCTTTCGCCATTCATCAAACGCACGGTCCCGGTGTACTGGTGGTTAGAAATCACGGGCACGTTATTGAAGCTTTGTCCGCCAAGGGAGCGGATGCTCAGGTCAAGATCCAGCGTTACCTCAGCCTCTTCGCGTTTAGCGGCGCGCGGCGGGGCCGGCGCTTTTGTGTTGGGCGCGCCGGTCTGAGCGGCATCCGGGTCTGACTCATCCGTATTTGGAACCATGCGCATGTGGATGAACGGTTTGGCTTTCAGAGTGATGCCCAGGTCTTCATACGAAAAAGAGGGGAAGGTTGAAACCTGCGATCCGGGGAGGTTCAGCAAAGGGTTGGAAACAATTGGAGCATAGATCGCGTTCTGAATGGGAAAGCGGTCACCGACGCGCAAGGTTGCGGTATCTCCCTGGGAGGTGCGCAAAATCAGGTGCTCAAGGTTTATGACCGAGGATTGATTCAAAGTAAAGTTGGCGCTTACCGGCGGAATCACTACGGCGAAGGTGGTTTTTCCGCCGCCAAAGAGCGCAAAGGGCTGCTTCAGGAGCTGAGAAAGCTGCGAATTCTGCTGGTTTTGGAGCTGCGCCAGCAGGGCATTAATTGCGTCCTGGTTCTGGGCGGTAAGGCCTCCGTTTTGGATAATCTGCTGAATCTGGTTCTGAATATTGGGCTGATTCGCCAGCGCTGTAAGCGCCGCTGTAGGAACATTGATCAGCTGAAATTGCGTCGGGAAGGTAACCCCAAGGTCGCGTAAGAGCGTCTGATTAATCTCATAGGTCCTGACATCAAGCATGACCTGGGGCTTGGCCAGATTTAATGTATTGATAAAGGCGGCGGCAGCGTCGAGGGTCGAGCGTGGGGCGCGCACAATAATGGTCGACTGGGCCATGTTGGAGACGACGAAGCGAATGTCATAAATGCTGCGCATAAGCGAGACTAAATCGGTCATGGCCTCCGGGCTGGTAACATCGGAGACATAAAAGGTGCGCAGGATCATGTGGTCGTACTGACGGCGATTTTCCGGCGTATCGTTGGCGAAAAAGATTTCCTTCTGTGAGAGCACCGTCCACATGGCATGGCTCTGCGGGGTGGCCGCTGCGATTGCCTGCTCGAACGACGCGTGGCTCATTTCCAGCGAGACAGCCAGCGGAGTGAAGTTGTCGTCAAAAATGGGCGTCAATCCATATAGATCGGCGATGCGAGTCATCAGCGCGCGGCTGTCGCCGCGGAAGTGAATGTCTTTGAGTTCAGGGGAGGGACGCAGCCGCATTTCTTCCGACCCTTGCGTAATCTGTTCCAGGGAGGGCGAAAGTGGCGGCTCTTCAGCAACAAGCTCATGCAGACGTTCGGCGGCGTAGTCGTTCGTGGGGTCCAGATTGAGCGCGTTCTGGAATTCAGCCATCGCCTGGACGCGCCGGTTTTCGGAGGAAGACTTCCCGGATTCATCCGCCGTCAGCACGGCGCTATTGCCGTTCTTCAGATGGTCGGAGACCAGCTTTTGCCGCATCATTTCACGGGCAGTGATGTACTGGGTGTCTTGCGGATTGAGCCGCGCAGCTTCCTCGAAGCTGGCAAAAGCCTCGTTGTAGTGCTTTTGGCGCTCAAATTTGATGCCGCGCTTGAAGGCGTCGCGGGCGGCTTTCGCGTCCTGCTTGGAGACGGAGGCATGACTGTTTCCAACCACACCCATTAGCAAGACGAAAAGAAGACAAAAACGCATGAGATGGAATTGTACCGTGAATTGAGATGCCGATGAGAGCGAGTCGGTTCTTAAAGGAGTTTCCTCACCAACAAATCGCCGCACCGAGACGGGGCACAGCCGGGGACGGCTATGCAACACAACTATGTCATTTGCGATGATCCGGCAAATAAGTCGGTGCAGCAGTGCAGGCACAAATCAGGGCTGTGGGAGAGCAAATCGTCGTAGGAATAGATTCCGGTTGCGACGGCAACTACGGGAACGTTGTTGGCGTGGGCGGCGAGAATATCAGCGGGGGTGTCGCCAACGAAGCACACCGTGGCATCCGAAGCAGCCTCTTCAGTAAGGCTCGATTTCTTGCTTAGAAGCGCAAGGGCCTGTTCTATGCCGTGGCGGAAGATATCGGCTCGTCTCTCGCGTTCGCCGCAAAAAGAGCCCAGGCTGAAAAAGGGACGCAGCCCGGTCGCGTTGATCTTGGCCCAGCCGATGAATTCCAGATTTCCCGAGGCCACTCCCAGGATTTTGCCCTGGGAATGGAGTTCCTTGACAAGTTCCCGGATCGAAGGACAAAGCTCGGCATTGATGCCGGCAATATTTTTTCCCACTTCCGAACGCATGAGCGAAAGTACGCGCGGCAATCCGCTCTCGAAGTCGCCCGCTCGCCCGGCGCGCTCCAGGATTGCGCGAATTATGCCGATGTCAGTGTTGCCGTGTACGGGAATGTTATCCAGTTTGGTCTCAATGCCGTAGACCTCGGCAAGCGCGCTGCGAAAGGCGTTGTAATGAACGCCATCGCGGCTGTTCAACAGCGTGCCGTCAATATCGAACAGGTAAGCCTGGGCTTCGGGCAGGTCGCGCAGACGCAAGTCGTTGCTTCCCGGTTTTTGGGAGGAAGGTTCGGGGTGTCTCCAACCATCACGATGCGACGTCAAGGTCAGCTCTGCCTCACCAGTATTCTTTCGATGCTTTCCGCGCGCCCGGTGGCGGGGTCGCACTCGATGACGACGGCGGCAAGGCGCACATCGCCGCTGGCGGGTTCGAAGCGTATGGGCATGTTGCTGAGAAAGCGTTGCAGAATCTGCTCTTTCTCCACACCGATGACTCCGTCATAGGGGCCGGTCATGCCTACGTCGGTTTGATAGGCGGTGCCTTTGGGCAGCACGCGCTCATCGGCCGTGGGAACGTGAGTATGCGTGCCGATGACGGCGGTCACGCGGCCATCGAGGTACCAACCCAGCGCAATTTTTTCAGATGTGGCTTCGGCGTGGATATCCACGAAGATGATCTTTGCCTTGATTTTCTCCAGCAGCGCGTCGGCGGTGCGAAAAGGGTCATCGTTGCTGGCCATGAAGACGCGCCCTTGCAGGTTGATGACGGCGAAGTCATGACCGGAACGGGAACGGCCTTCGAAGAGCCCGAATCCCGGACTTCCAGCGGGATAATTGGCTGGGCGCAGCACGCGATGCGCCATACCATCCTGATTGCCGGCTGCCCGCTCGAAAAATTCGATGATCTCTTTTTTATCCCAGATATGGTTACCGGTCGTGAGTACCTCAATGCCCAGTCCCAGCAACTCCTCCACCAGGGGCGGGGTGATGCCGAAGCCGGCGGCGGCATTCTCTCCGTTGGCCAGCACCAAATCGATCTTATGCTGGCTGACCAATTGGGGGAGCAGGTCGCGCACGATGGTGCGGCCGGGGCGTCCAAAGATGTCGCCAATGAAGAGAATATGCATCATTACGATAGTAGCATCCGGGGGAAAGCAGTCAGCAGTCAGCCAAAACAAATAGCAATTAGCACGTGGCAGTTAGCATTTTGCCCTGAAACAGCTTCGACAGAAGAAGCCGAATATCTCCACCGTTCGGCAGCTATGAACACCCTCTAAGGGCCAAATGCTAACGGCTAAACGCCAAATGTTGCTCAGGTCTGATTGCTGACCGCTGAATGCCAGTGCTGCATCAAGAGTCCTCAATCATTTATCATCTCCGATGATGAAAGATATAGCCGCCTGGGCCCTCGACACCGCCGCGCAGCGTGGCGCCACCTATGCTGACGCGCGCATCGTAGACGAACGCCACCGTGTTCTTTCCACCAAAAATGGCAAAGTGGGTAATGCTTCCGACTCCGAGTCGTTGGGCATCGGCGTGCGCGTGATCGCCAACGGAAGCTGGGGCTTCGCCGCCAGCGATTCTCTAGAACGCAAAGCCGTAGAAGCTGCCGCCGCGCAGGCTGTAGCCATTGCCGAGGCATCGGCGCGGGTGAAAGCTGGCGAGCTTCGCTTTGCGCCTGAAAAGCCGGCTGTCGCCGACTGGACGGCTGAATACAAAATCGATCCTTTTACGATTTCCGTCGATCAGAACATTGACCTGCTGCTCAAAATTGATAAGGAACTGCTCTCGGTTGCGGGCGTGACTTTAGCCGAGACCAATCTGCAATTTCGCCGCTACGACCAGTGGTTCTATTCTTCCGAGGGGGCGGATATTCACCAGTTGCGTTTCATCACCGGCGCCGGCTACGCGGCTTTTTCGTTTCAGGGAAACGAGATTCAGAAGCGCTCGTATCCTAACTCCTTCGGTGGCCAGTACCAGAACAAAGGCTACGAGTTGATAGACGAGCTGAAGCTGGTCGAGAACGCCCGCCGCATCGGCGAAGAGTCCGTGGCGCTGCATCAAGCAGCGCAGTGTCCGCAGGGCAGGGCGACCATTATCCTCGATTCCTCCCAGCTCGGGCTGCAGATCCACGAATCCGTCGGCCATCCCATCGAGCTCGACCGCGTGCTGGGCATGGAGGCCAACTTCGCCGGCACCTCATTCCTTACTCTCGATAAGCTGCGCAACCTGCGCTACGGCAGCGAACTGGTGAACGTCGTGGCCGATGCCACCGTGCAACACGGCCCCGGCCTGGGAACGTTCGCTTACGATGACGAAGGCGTGGCCGCGCAGTGCACCCCCATCATCAACAACGGGGAATTCACCGGATACCTTTCTTCACGCGAGACCGCCCACACCATCGGAGCCAATCGCAGCGGCGGCACCATGCGCGCCGAAGGCTGGAACCGCCTGCCCATCATCCGCATGACCAACATCAGCATCCTTCCGGGCGAGAAACCATTGACCCTGGAGCAACTCATTGCCGATACCGATGACGGCATCTTCGTGCAGACCAACCGCTCCTGGTCCATTGATGACAAGCGCTACAACTTCCAGTTCGGCTGCGAAATCGGCTGGAAGATCAAGCAGGGCAAGCTGGGCGAGATGATCAAGAACCCTTCTTACTCCGGCATCACCACCGAGTTCTGGAATTCCATGGACGCCATCTGCTCCCGCGACCAGTGGACCCTGTGGGGCACTCCAAACTGCGGCAAAGGTCAGCCCATGCAGACCATGGGCACAGGACATGGGGCCGCACCGGCAAGATTTCGAAACGTAAAGGTAGGCAGTGCGTACAAGGGAAATTGATCTCTATGGATTCTAACGTTTTGCTCTATATCGGAATCGTGATCTTCATTGTAGCGATGCTTGCTGACCGTAGAGGGCAGTTCATACAGGCTCTTTATCGCGGTTTTCGTACTTTTCCAGAGTTGCGAAATCCGAGAATCCTTGTTTGCGCACTAGAAGATTCCTACACGGACTTGGCAGAAATCGACACTGGGATTTATTCAAGACATTTCAAGCGTATTAGCACCGTGCAGCTTCACGATTTGGACGAGCTGTTTGACCAGCTCCGAAAGGGCTGCGATATTCTGCATTTGTTTTGTACTGTGTCTGAACAAGGGATGATTCAAGGTGCAGATGGGTTGCGTCCGGCAACGGATTTGTTAAGTGCCTGTGATGGAAGCGGAGTCAAAGTTCTTCTAGTCGCCAACGAGAATCCTGCCAAAGGTTATATCACCGGGTTTAAGAAGGGGCGTTCTCCTTTGAACTTAATTCTGACGCTACAGCGTAAAGGTGATGTCTTTGGAAAATTCTTTGGAGCACTGTTCGATGAGGTACTTCAAGGTAAAACTCTTCCTGTAGCATGGGTGAAGCTCGCTCCCCAGATTCCCAGAACAGAACATCAAGACGTACCCGAAACTCTATTTTTGACTGGCCAGGCGTTCAAATTGATACCGTAAATTACCAAATGCTTACCAAAGAACAATCACACGACATCTTCGAGCGCATCAAGAAATTCTCAACCGCCGACGAGATTGAAGTCTACATTTCCGGCGGCCGCAGCGCGCTCACGCGCTTTGCCAACAATTTCATCCATCAAAATGTGGCCGATGAGAACCACGCGGTTTCGATACGCACGGCATTCGACGGCCGCACCGCGCGCGCGACCACTAACAAACTGGATGAAGACAGCCTGCGCCGCGTGGTGCAATCGGCCGAGAGCCTGAGCAAAGTCCAACATCCTAACCCCGATCTGCTGCCCATGACAGAAGGGAACGAACCGTTAACCCTCATCCCCAGCCGCTGGTTTGAAGAAACTCGCACTGTCGGACCGCAAGAGCGTGCTGCCGGCGTGAATGAGATTGTGAAGGTGGCCAAACGCGAGAAGCTGGTCACTGCCGGAATCTTCTCCGTCTCCGAGTACGTGGAAGGGCTCTTCAACTCCCGCGGCCTGGCGCGATTTCATCAGCAGACCTCCTCTGAAATCTCTATTACCATGCTGGGAGATGATTCCTCCGGATGGCAGAAGGCCAACTCACCCGACGTGCGCAATCTCAACCCGGTCGCTTTGGCCGAAGTCGCGGCGCGCAAGGCCCGACAGTCGACTGCCCCGCGCGAGCTCGCTCCCGGCAAATACACCGTCATCCTCGAGCCTGCCGCCGTGCTTGATCTGGTGGGCTTCATGTTCTACGACTTTGCCGGCCTGGCATTGCTCGATCAGCGCTCATTTCTGAACAATCGCATGGGCAGTAATCTCTTTGGCGAAAACATTACCATTCACGATAATGTGAGCCACCCACTGCAATCGGGTTCGCCCTTTGACGGTGAAGGCGCGCCGCGGCAGCATGTGACGCTGGTGGAAAAAGGCGCGATCAAAAATCTTGTTTATGCCCGCGCCACGGTCGAGAAGATGAAAAAATCTGAGCTGGCCGGCAAAGTCGGTGACGTTCGCCCCACAGGCCACGGCTTTTTGCTTCCCAACGAGGTGGGTGAAGCGCCGCTGAATGTGGTCTTTGCGCCGCCGGAGACGAGAAACGCGAAAACCGTGGACGAGATGGTGGCTTCTACCGAACGTGGCGTGTGGGTCACACGGCTGTGGTATATCCGCGAAGTGGAGCCCTACGAAAAAATCCTCACCGGCATGACCCGCGACGGCACCTTCTATGTTGAAAACGGAAAGCTGCAATACGGCATCCGCAACTTCCGCTTTAACCAGAGCCTGGTTGAACTATTAAGCAAGGTAGATGCGCTCAGCATCCCCGTGCGCGCCAGCGGGGAAGAGTCGTTCGACATGGTAGTGCCCGCGATGAAAGTGAGGGATTTTAATTTTACGGAAGTGACAAAATTCTGAAGAAGGAATTGGCATTTGGCACTTGGCATTTGGCCAACACGGAGTATAACAATTGAAAGATTTCAGAGATTTGAGGGTTTGGGTCAGTGCCCATGAACTAACGCTCAAGATTTATTCAGCGACCGCCAATTTTCCCAAAGAGGAATTGTATAGACTCACGAGCCAGATCCGGCGATGCAGTGCATCAATTGCGGCCAATATTGCGGAGGGATGCGGAAGACGTGGTAATGGCGAGTTTCATCGTTTTCTTCAGATCGCCGCTGGCTCTGCCAGTGAACTTGACTATCATCTACTGCTTGCAAATGATCTCAATTTCTTAAACAAGACGTGTATCAGGAACTTTATAAGGCTTTGCTTGAGTTACGGCGAATGTTGAGCGCTTTGATTACAAAGGTTGAGGCCGAACGAATCCGCGACTACAAATCCTAATGGCCAAATGCCAAGTGCTAAATGCTAAATGCTATTGCGATATCCCCACCGCCACTCCCGTCGCCGGCTGGTGCGGAGTTTGCGGCTTGGTATCCACAAAGAAGTTGCTGCTGTACAGGTTGTGGTACATGCGTCCGGCAATCTCGGCGGCTTTGGGGCCAAACGTAGGGCGTCCGCCGCGCAGGAAGACCACGATTACCACTTTCCCGTGATCGGTGTTGGCATAAGAGGCGAACCAGCCGAAGCGTGTTCCGTCTTTCGAGCAGGTTCCGGTCTTTCCCAGAATCTCTTCTTCGTCAAAGTTGTAGCGCACACTGCGCGCGGTGCCATAGGCTACGGCTCCCGCCATGCCTTCCGAGACATCGGGAATGAGGTCATTGATTTCGAGCTGGCGCTTTACCTTGGGCACAAAACCGGCGATCTCATCGGCTGACTGCGGATGCTGCAGGTAATACAAGGTACCGCCATTGGCCACGGCGACCATCATGGCGCCAAGCTGCAGCGGGGTCATGGAAATGGTCTCGCCGTAAGAGCACAGCTTGCCTACACCGCCATCTCTGGTTCCCGGCGCTACCGTGGGGAACTGGCCCAGGTGTTCGCCTTCGATGTTAAAGCCGGCCAGCTCGCCCATGCCGAACATGTGGGCATATTCGCTGACCCGTTTGAAGCCGAGCCTGCGTCCCAACGCTTCGAAATATGCGTTATTAGAATGGGCCAGGGCGTCAGTGAGGTTCATGCGCGTGCGGCGTCCCAGCCGGACCTCATCATCTTTGGTGATCAGGCCTTCTTTCAGCGCCGCCAGGGCGACTGCGACTTTGAATGTGGAGCAGGGCTGCGCTCCTTCAGAGAGCGCCAGCTTCTGGTTGACCATGGCCAGAATGCGTCCTGAAGCGGGATCAATGGCTACTACTGATCCGTTCATATTGCCCAGGGCATCGATGGCAGCGGTGCGGACCGACAGGTCTTCTCCGTCGGTGATGTCGCCCGCGGTCACATCGTCGGCGAACGAACTGGTATAGAAGCGCTCGTAGTAGTGATGGCGCCGGCGATGGCGCAGGTGGCTTATGCGCTTTTGCGCGCCCGCGCTTTCGCTGACCTGCGATTTGGCTCTTCCGGAAGTGGATGTCGTGGAGAATCCGTAGGCGGAAGATACGAGGAGAACGAGCAGAGATGCAAGCCCGACTGCAAGATTTTGACTACTGTGGCGCCCCACCATAAAGGTGAATTCCCATCTTTTGTTGCTAAGGTTGCAGTGATACTACGTGAGTCGCAGATGAGAATTCAATAGGAAAAACCCCTGAGTCCACAAAACAGCAACTCTCGTTCAATAACTTGGATGATCCTGGGCAAAGCAGAGTTGCAGCTTTGTTTTGGGGCAGAACAAGCCAGGAAACCATCTGAGTTTTGGAAGAACGAAATTTTAGCTCACAAGTGGAGACATGCAGAGATACACGGAGCCGGCGGCTCTTAATTCTCTCGTCGCAAACCCTTAAAATCGGGAGCCCCCCCCTTGCTCAGCAAGGGTCTGATCGATAAACCATTGAGGATCATGGGTATACGGGTTGGCTCCAAGCTCCCACGGCCAGCCGGGCGGGCGCAGCTGCAAGCTGCAAGAGACAAGGAACTTGAAGATTTCAAAGACCAGGGACTACCCCACCACATTCTAAAACGCGGGACACATTCCAAGCTGATGATGCGCCACAATTTTCCCAAGATCAACCATGTGATATCACCTGAAGCCTGAAGCTAAGAACTGGGAGCTTGTTTTTTCCTACTGCTCGCCCCGCTTGCGGATAAACGCCGGCACATCCAGGTCATCCTGCGGAAAGTTGCTGGTTACGTTGCTTTTGACTTGGTCGAGCGACGGCGTCTCCCGCGTAGGTGTTGCCGGGGTACGCTGTAGCGCCGGGGCAAAGGCATTTCTTGCCGGCGGCTGAGGCTGGGACTCCGGAACGACGCGTTGCGGCTGCGGCAGTTCGGTAGGCCGGGTTGGAGTGAAAGAGGAAGCGCTGCGCGCGCTCGAAATTGCCACGGCAGCGGCCGTGGCGGAGCGTTCCCGCTGCTGTTGCTGGATGTCGCGGAAGCCGGTGGCGATGACTGTAATCTTGACCTCTTCCTTCATCTTTTCATCCAACACCGCGCCAAAGATGATGTTGGCGTCTTCGTGGGCCGCGCTCTGAATAATGGTGGAAGCTTCATTGACTTCCGCCAAGCGCAAGGAACTCGATCCGGTAACGTTGATCAGGATGCCACGCGCTCCGTCAATTGCTCCGGCTTCGAGCAGCGGGGAAGCGATCGCCGCTTGCGCCGCTTGGATGGCCCGGCGCTCACCCCTGGCTGTAGCCGTTCCCATTACGGCAAAGCCCATGCCGGCCATAATGGCTTTCACATCGGCGAAGTCGCGGTTGATGATCCCCGGGATGGTGATGATGTCAGAGATGCCCTGAACGGCCTGGCGCAAAATGTCATCGGCAACCCGGAACGACTCGAAGAAGCCGGCGTTCTGGGCCACGGCCAGCAGCTTTTCGTTGGGGATCACGATCATCGTGTCCACACATTCGATAAGCTCGGCTAATCCTTTTTCCGCCTGCTGCATGCGGCGCTTGCCCTCAAAAGCAAAAGGCTTAGTCACAACGCCCACGGTAAGCGCGCCCATTTCGCTGGCGAGCGAGGCAATGATCGGGGCCGCGCCTGTCCCGGTGCCGCCACCGAGGCCGGCGGTGACAAAAATCATGTCCGCGCCCTCCAGGGCCTCGATGATCTTATCGGCATCTTCCAGGGCACCCTTGCGGCCCACGTCAGGATTAGCGCCCGCACCCAGGCCATTGGTAAGCTTTACACCAAGCTGAATCTTGATAGGCGCGCGCGACATCTGCAGCGCCTGCATGTCGGTGTTGGCGGTCACGAACTCCACGCCCTCGACCTTGGCGTCAATCATGCGGTTGACGGCATTGCCGCCGCCACCGCCGACACCAATGACTTTGATCTTGGCGTTGTTGCGAATTTCTTCGTTGAACTGTATGCGGATATCGCTGGTTTTCGATTTTGGTTCCGTCATGTTCACCTTCTCGTTTTGGTCAGAGTTCGTGGTGGTTCCCATCGGAGACGTAGCAAGCTACGTCTCTACGAAGCAACGTGGCTGTAGTTTAACTTGAGTAACATAAAGTTGATACGAAAACTTAAACAACTAACTTGTTTTCCATTCCAAACGCTCCCAATTCCAAACAAACTGAGAACCGAGAACCGAGAACTGAGAACCGAGAACTGCTACATCGATGCCCGCGCCAAAAACGAACGAATACGGGCCGAAAGTCCGCCTTCATCGTCTTGGCGTACATGGCGCGAGCGGTTGCCGTAGTAAATCATTCCCAGCACGGCGGCGAACTCAGGCTCGGCCAGTTCCGCCGGCAGCTTGGCCATGGGCATGGGCTTGCCGACGCGCACCGGCTTGCGCAACAGGGCCTCGCAAATTTCTTCCAGGCCATTGAGCCGGGCAGCGCCCCCGGTGAGCACAAGGCCGGTGGCGCAGAACTCCATTGCACGCGACTGACGCAAATTTTCGCGCACGTGCTCGAAGAGTTCCCCGGCGCGGGGCTCGAGGATCTCAGCCAGGAAGCGTTGCGGCATCAGCCGCGAAGGCCGGTCGCCCACAGCGGGCACTTCGATTTCGTTGCCTTCCGGCACACGCGTGACCACCGCGCAACCATAGCCGCGCTTGATTTTTTCAGCGTCGGCAAGCGGCGTGCGCAAGCCCACGGCAACGTCGTTGGTAAAGTGGTCGCCCCCGATAGGGATCACCGCCGTGTGCACCACAATGCCTTCGTGATAGACGATCAACTCGCTCGATCCGGCGCCGATATCCAGAAGGCAAACGCCCAGCTCGCGCTCATCGGGCTTGAGGACGCATTCCGCACATGCCAGCGGCTCAAAGACCGTATCGTTGACGTGAACGCCGGCGCGGTTCAGGGCGGTGACGACGTTTTGCGTGACACTGGCGATGGAGGTGATGATGTGGATCTGCACCTCGAGCCTCGTCCCCAACATGCCTACGGGATCGCGGATGCTGTTCTGATCGTCGACGATAAATTGCTGCGGCAGCAGATGCATGGTCTGCCACTCGGCGGGCAGGGGGATAGTGCGGGCCTTTTCCACCGCCTGGCGAATATCGTCGCGGTTGATCTCGCGGGCCCGTGTCCCCAAGCTCACACCCCCGCGGCTGTTGACCCCGCGCACGTGAGTTCCGCCCACGCCGACCACGGCTGAGTCTACTGTCACCCCGGCGGCGGCTTCCGCTTTTTCCATAGAGCGCTGCACGCTGGCGGCGGCCTTTTCCAAATCGATGATAGCGCCCTTGCGCGAGCCGCGGGAGTCGCTCAGCCCGTGCCCGAGATAGCGGATTCCGCCCTCGGTGCTTTCGGCCACCAGGGTGCAGGTCTTTGAGCTGCCAACGTCAATGGCTGTAATCAGGTTCTGCTTTTGTTTACCCATACCACACAATTTGTTTCGGTCCCATGCAGAGACGCAGCAAGCTACGTCTCTACGATTCTTTTAATGGCGCCTTTTAGTGTGTGCGCTGCGCGCGGCGTGCTGTGCGGCAACGGTCCTTGGCGCCGGCTTCCTGGGTGCTGCTGGGGCGTTGCCGGTTGTGGAATCAGTGTGCTCACGGTTGCCCGCGGTATCGGGATTGACGATGACCTGGCGATCGTAACGAAGGTCCACCGATTCCAGTTTGCTGAACTGCTGGCGCCACTCTTCCACATGCGCCAGGTAAATCTTGTAGCGTTCGAGATATTGGCTGCTGCCCAGGTGTATCAGCACGGCGTTTTCTGAGTCGGCAACCGTAATTTTGACGTCTTCGGGGTCGGAGAGGTCCACCTCGCTGATGGAACTGGAATAGTGCGCGCCTTCCGAATCCAGGTCGTGCACCAGTTCGCCATAAATCTTCATGCGCGCCGCCCGGGTGGAAAGCGGGTCGGCATCCTGCATGCCGGTAATTACCGGAAAGGAATATCGGGCGCTAGAGTGTGGAGGCAGTTCGAGCACTACGCCACCAGGGTCAATGAGCGAGACCTTGGAGCCTATGCGTACAAAAGCAACCGGCGTGCGCTCGTGCAACTCGATCTTGAGACGATTGGGCAGCAGGCGCATGACAGTGGCGGATTCGACCCAGGGAATCTCTTCCAACTGCTTTTTCCTGTCGGCCAGGGGAATAAAGAAGATATTGCGACCAATGTCGCCACCCATGATCTCCATCACCTGGCCGTGAGAGACGTTCTGCGTGCCGGTGACTTCAATGTTATCGCTGGAGTCGACGCGAAAGCGCCAGGAGCCTGTGCCGTAGAAATAAGCGGTCGCCAGCGCAGCGCCAAGCGAGCCAGCTATAAGAAGACCGATGGAGGCCTGCTTGAGCCGGCTGGCAGTTTTCTTGGGAAGCGCGCCGCGACGTACCGGGATGCGCTTTTGCCCGCGCAGGAAGGCAGACTCTTCGTCGTTTTCGAGATCAACCACCCGGCTGTCGAGTTCGCTATCAACGTCTTCTTCCTCCCGGGCCGCAACCGCTGGCCGCCGGGTCCGACTTTCACGCTCGGGAATATAGAAGTCGTCGTCTCGAGGCATTGCTCTGTTCCACTATAGCTTTTTTTGAGGGAAATGCAGAAAGGAATTTTCCACAGGAGCAATTTTTCTAACCACGGAGGCACGGAGACACGGAGACACGGAGAATTGGGTCATTGAATCATTGGGTCATTGAGTCATTTTCAGAATTGGATAATTGCGTAATTTGTAATTGCGTAATGCGAACCTAAGCTCAAATCAATTACTAAACTACACAATTACCCGATGATTCAATGACTCAATTCCCAACAGCTTCTTGCTGTTTGACGTTGGCTGCAAGTCGTTCCAGAATCTGGGGGCCGAGTTGGGAGATATTGCCTGCGCCGAGGGTAAGAATCATATCCCCATCTCGTGCCTGGGTAACTACGGCCTCGGTTGCGTCGGCGAACGAGGGGATATAGTGGACCTTCTTCCCGGAGCGCTGGGCAACGGCCCGCGACAGGGCCTCGCCGGTGATTCCTTCGATGGGCTGCTCGCTGGCGGCATAGATATCGAGAATGTGCAGGGTATCGGCGTCGCCGAAGGCGCTGGTGAATTCCTCCATCAGTTGCTGCGTGCGGGTGTAGCGATGCGGCTGAAAGATAACGTGAATTCGTTTGTTGCCGCACTGCCGCGCCGCCGCCAGGGTGGCGCGGATCTCGGTAGGATGATGTCCGTAATCATCCACCACGCTGATGCCGTTGACCTTGCCTTTGAGCTGAAAGCGGCGGTCAACGCCGCGAAATTTTTCGAGCCCGGTGCGAATGTGCTCGATACCGATCTCCAGGCCAATACCTACGGCCACAGCAGCAGTGGCATTGAGAATGTTATGTGCTCCAGGGACGTGGAGAGAGAAGTCGCCCAGTGGTTTCCCCTGGTAATGCACACCGAAGCGGCCTATGTATTTTTTGCCTGGCGCGGTTTCAGAGCTTACGATCTGAAAGTCTGAGCCTTTCTGCGTGCCATAGGTCACAACTCGCCGCCGGACTTTCGGTAGCAGTCCGCGCAGGCGTTCATCGTCGTTGCAGATCACCAGCATTCCGTAGAAGGGCACACGGTCCATGAAGTCTATAAAAGTTTGTTCTACGTCCTGCATATCGCGGTAGCAATCCATGTGCTCGCGGTCAATGTTGGTCACGACGGAAAGAATTGGTGAGAGTTTGAGGAAGCTGCGGTCGCTCTCATCGGCTTCGGCCACCAGGTACTGTGACTTGCCCAGGCGGGCGTTGGAATCCATGGCGTCTACGCGACCGCCAACAATAATCGTGGGGTCGAGTCCGCCGGCGGCGAGCACGGCGGCAACCATGGAGGTGGTGGTAGTTTTCCCGTGCATGCCGGCGATGGCGATGCCGTACTTGAGCCGCATCAGCTCGGCAAGCATCTCCGCGCGCTGGATCACCGGCACATGCCGCTGGCGCGCCGCCGCGACCTCCGGGTTTTGTTCGTTGACCGCCGAGCTGGTCACGACAACTTCCGCGCCTGCGGCGTTTTCGGCGCGGTGGCCTTCAAAAATAGTTGCGCCCAGGCGGGTCAGACGCTGAGTCACCGGAGAGAGCTTTAAGTCGGAGCCGGAGACTTTGTATCCCAGGGTAAGCAGAACTTCGGCGATGCCGCTCATGCCGATGCCGCCGATGCCCACGAAATGTATGCGCTGTATTTTTGCGAACATGAAGCTCAGAGAAAACGATAGCAGATTTTGCGCAGATGCGAGCCTTTTTGAGCGGGCAAGAGGAAAGCACTCAGCAATCAGCATTCAGCCAAAGCACTTGGCATTTAGCCCCTGGGGTGCATTTGTGGTCTGCCGAAATTTGGGGGATCCGGAACGCTTCTTGTACGAAATTGTTTAGGTGCCAAATGCTAACCACTAAGTGTCAAGTGCTTGTTTAGGGGCTGACTGCTGATTGCTGAATGCTGAGTGCTATTTCGAATCCAGCACCTCGCGTATCTTTTGCATGAGGGCGCGGGTAGAGAAGGGTTTCTGCAGGAAGGCGCTGTCGGCGGCAAAGACTCCCCGGTGTTCCACGGCATCATCGGAGTAGCCTGACATAAAAAGCACTTTCAGCTCCGGATATCTGGCCATCAGGAGCTGGGCCAGTTCACCACCATTCATGCTTTTCAGCACCACGTCGGTGAGCAGCAAGTCAGGCCGTTCAGGATTGTTTTCACAGATACGCAGGGCATCCTCGCCTTGAGCTGCCGGCAGAACTTTATATCCATTCTTCATCAGGATATGACTCACCAACTCGCGAACGCCGTCTTCATCTTCCACCAGAAGCACGGTCTCGGTGCCTTTGGGAATCTCGGGGTCGGCGGGGCGCGGAGCGATTTTTGCCGCAGGCTCGCTCACCTGGGGCAGATGAATTTTAAAGGAGGTGCCTTTGCCGATTTCGCTGTCGACCCAAATGTGGCCGCCGCTCTGCTGCACGATGCCATAGACGGTAGAAAGTCCCAGGCCGGTGCCCTGGCCTGAGGGCTTGGTGGTAAAGAAAGGCTCGAAGATGCGGGAACAGGTGGCGCGGTCCATGCCGACGCCGGTATCGCTGACGGTTATGCTTACGTAATCGCCGGGAGCAACTTCGCGATGTTCGCGCGTATTTTTTTCATCCAGACGAACGTTAGCCAGTTCGATGCTAAGCTTGCCGCCGTGCGGCATGGCGTCGCGCGCATTCACCGCCAGATTCATGATGACTTGCTCGATCTGTCCGGGATCTGCCTTCACCCGGCCTAAATCAGGCTGGAACCTGGTGCGCAGCTCAACGTCTTCGCCCAGCAACCGGCCCAAAAAGTTTCCCATATTTGAAATTACCGTATTCAGCTCAAGCACCTTGGGCGCAAGTACCTGCTGGCGGCTGAAGGCGAGCAATTGTACAGTCAATTCGGTGGCGCGATCTGCGGCCTTGCGAATCTCTTCCACCTCATCGCGCAGATGGGTCACATTGATCTCTTCCAGCAGCAACTCGGTGTTGCCGCGTATTACGGTCAACAGGTTATTGAAATCGTGCGCGATCCCGCCGCCCAGCCTTCCTACAGCTTCCATGCGCTGCGATTGCCGTAGCTGCTCTTCGATGGCCAGGCGTTCGGTCACGTCTTCCGCGATGATCTCAAAACCGGTAACGTGACCCTGGCGGTCGAGCACCGCACGGCCGCTCAGCCGCACGGTGATCTGGCGTCCATCTTTGCGCCGCCATTTCACTTCTACGCTCTCGACCTGCTGGGTCTGGCGGTACTGCTGCACCAGGCGGGCATGCTCCTCGGGATTCACAAAGACATCAGGGACCAGGTTCAGCGCCAGCACGTCTTCAGCCTTCTCATAACCCAGCATGGAGACCAGGGCCGGATTCACGTCGGTGAATTTGTTGTCCACGCTGGTGAGATAAATTCCGTAAACGGCGCTTTGCACCAGGGTGCGATAGCGAGCCTCGGAAGAGCGCAGCGCCTGTTCGTTGCGCTTGATTTCGATGGCATTGGCGATTTGCTGCGAAACGAAGCTTAGAATCTGTTTTTCTTTTTCGCCGTAGCGCACATTGGGCTCGTAGGTTTGCAGCACCAGCACTCCGAAAGTTTCATTACCCTTTTTCAAAGGCACGCCCATCCAGTCGAGCGAAGGCTCGCCGATGCGGTCAACCTCGCCTTTTTCCTCCAACTGCTCCAGTACCTCTGTGGTTGCAAGCAGCGGCTCGCCGGTTCGCAGGACATATTCGGTGACTCCACGCCGCCGGGTCCTCGGCGTTGGCTGCGGGTCATACTCATCGACGAAGTATGGGAAGCTCACAAGGTCGCTGGCCGGGTCGTAATATGCGATGTAGCAATTTCTGGCGTACATGAGTTCGCTCAAAATTGCGTGGATGGAAGTGTAGAGCTGCTGCAAGTCGGAGGAAAGGCGCGCTGTCTCGGCGATGCGATAGAGCGACGATTGCAACTGCTGCGCCCGTTTGCGTTCGGTGATATCGAAGCCGGTGCCCAGTCCGGCCAGCGTTCCTCCCAGGACAATGACCCCGGCGGCAAAGTCAATCCAGCGCACCTCGCCGTCTTTGCGCACGATCTTGATCTCGTAACGCATGGGAATATTTTTCTTGCCTGCCTGGCGGTCCACGCCACGCTGCCGGATCATATCGCGCATATCAGGATGGGTTACATCCCAGAAATTCATGTGCAACAGTTCCTGGCGGGTGTAGCCGGTGATGGCCTCGGTCGCCGGATTCACGTAGATGAACTGATCGTCCTTGTAGATGAAGATGGCGGAAGCCGCGGTCTCAGCCATCACCCGGAATTGTGTCTCGCTTTCGCGCAACCTGGCTTCCGCCTTCTTGCGCTCGCTGATGTCGCGATAGATGGCATAGAGCGCGGTTTGGCCCGGGGCAAGGATAATGGGAGCAATCAACAGCGAAACATCAAGCAGGCTTCCGTCTTTGCGGCGCCGTTGACTCTCGATGAATGAGGGTCCGGTTTCGGTGGCACGCTTGATGAGATCGAGCGCTTCTTCTTTTTTCTCTGCCGATACCACCAAGTCGTAAATTATCTTGCCCTTCGCCTCTTCCGCGGTGTAACCGAACATGCGGGAGAATTCGCGGTTGGTGCGCAAGGTCCTGCCGGCGGCGTCAATTACGGCGATGCCTTCAGGGGCGCTCTCAAATAACTGCTCCAGATAGGCTTTTTGCACCTGCAGATTCTGCTCGGCCTGCCGGCGTTCGGTGGTGTCAAACCCGGTGAGCAAAACCGCCTTGCTTCCGCCGAATTCAATGGCGTTGGCCGTGAAATCGAGCCAGCGCACCTCACCATCTTTACGGATAATCTTGAGTTCATAACGCGTGGGCAGCGGTATTTTGCCCGCCTGGCGCTGCTGCCCGCGTTGCTGCACCATCTCACGCACATCGGGGTGGGCGACATCCCAGAAGTTCATCTGTAGCAGTTCTTCGCGGTTGTAGCCGGTGAGGGTCTCGCAGGCAGGATTCACATAAATGAACTTGTCGTTCTTATAGATGGAGATGGGGGAAGCCGCGGTTTCAGCCATGGCGCGAAATTGCGCTTCGCTCTCGCGTGAAGCTTGCTCGGCTTGCCGCCGCGGGGTGAGATCGTGGACAACGCTGAGCAGGCACTCGCGTCCGTGATAGTTGACCACGCTGGTATTGGCTTCTACCTGGAACGAATTCCCGTTTCGGGTGAGATGAGTGTATTCCTGGCTGACTCCACCGGCAGATTCGGTAATACGTTTTTGCAGGACTGCATGCTCAGCGGGCGGATGCAGATCCAGGGGAGTCATGGAAAGAAATTCTTCGCGCGAGTAACCATATTTCCTGACAGCGGCGTCATTGCAGTCAAGAAAGCGTTGTGTCTGCCGGTCAATGACAAAAACGGCGTCGGCTATCTGGTTGAAAAGACCGCGATAGAGGGTTTCCGCTTCGGGCAAGGTGCGCACAGTCGCCGGGATGGACCCGGCGATACCGGCTGGAATGTCAGACTGCGACCTACGCCCAGGATTGGCCACAAAGGCCTCCTCATCTCCTGTCCGTTGGGGGGGCGGCGTCAGGGCTGGCTACTTCGCAAGGTGTTTATACTCCGAAAAAGCGGCAGTTGGCAATGGGACATTATGGTTGGTGCAGGCAGGGTACCCCTCTGGCAGTTGGCGGGACACCCGTCTGGTTCCGAAATGAATCAGACCTGCGAGGAAACCCTATTCACTGGGCGGAAAACCAGCGCCGGGAAACGGACATTTATTAGAGTCCAGCTCTACCACTCCAGAGCTTCCCATGGCTTCGGAGTCAGCGTCATGCGGGCCCGTGGGGCCTCCGCTCCGGGCTTTGGCGCTTATCTCTTCGATTTCAACTTCCACCAGGGTAGTAGCGTTGAGTTGCTCCAGAGTTGGAGTCTCATAGTCGTGACCGGCGATGCGTCCCTGGAAATATCGGGCAATCATGGCCGCGAATACCGCACGCTTCCGCTCTTCCGATTGCAGCAGACGCCCACGGCCAAAACACACCACGCTGCGGTAGTTCATAGAATGGTTCATAGCTGCGCGCGAATAGACAAGGCCTTGCACCAGGGTTACGCAGATACAGGCGGGATTGCCCGCGGCGAGATGCTGTAAGGTCCGGCTGGCGGCCGCTCCGTGGAGGTAGAGCCGCTGCGGATCTGCGGGATCATAATGGTAGGAAAACGGGATCACATATGGCTGCCCATCCTGCACAAAGCCGACGTGCGCCACCATGCCTTCAGCAAGGATTTTGCCCGCCTCGCTTGTTACGGAGCGATCGGGATGCCGGCGAATGCGGGAGCGTTCGCCGGCTGCCGGTGCAATATGTGTGTTCGATGCCACGATTGTCTCTGTTCCGGGAGCTTCCTAAACGGCAACCGCGTGTGGCGCGGGTTGATAGATTCCGGGCACGGAGCGAAATGCAATCGCGATCCGGTTCCAACTGTTGATGGTCGTGACCAGCACCGTCAGGTCCATCAGTTCGGCATCGCTGAAGTTTTTGCGGGTTTCTTCATAAAGCTCATCGGGAACATGTGTCTCATGTACCAGAGTCACCGCCTCAGCCCATGCCAATGCCGCCCGCTCGCGATCGGAGTAGAACGGTGCCTCTCGCCAGGCATTCAGCAAATACAAACGCTGTTCGGTCTCACCGCCCGCGCGAGCGTCTTTGCTATGCATATCGAGGCAATAGGCGCATCCATTGATCTGCGAGACGCGCATCTTCACCAGTTCGCGCAGCGGCTTTTCGATGCTGCTGTGAGCAAGATAAGCTTCCAATCCCAGCATGGCCTTATAGGCTCCGGGGGTGGCTTTGGTTACGTCCAGTCTCGGTTGCATGTTCATTTCTCCTTTGATCCAGTTGCAAATGAGTTCGGGGAACAGCTTACGAATGAGCTGCTGTTCCGTGGTTAGGATTGGGTCCTGGTTCATGAGTTCCTGTAGCCCTCCCTCTGCAGGCGTCGCTGGATTGATCATTGGCTCGCCGCTGGTTGATGGTGCTTGTGAATTCATTACTGCTGCTCTTTCTGCGCTGGAACAACAGGTTAGTGTGATGCAGAAAGCGGTGTGAGCAAAGAGCCACTTTCGCCATAAATTAAGGGGCCACTTTTTGTGGTCTAATGATGGCCATGAGTCGAGTTTCTTCCGCCGCGGTAGCCGCCGCGCTGGCCCCCGATTCCAAAGCGCCGGAATCCCTCTACCGTCAGCTTTACGACAAGTTGCGCCACGCCATTCTTGCCGGACGCTTCAGCGCCGGGCAGCAGATGCCCTCTACGCGAATCCTGGCTGCCGACCTGGAGGTTTCGCGCAACACCGTTCTCAACGCCTTCGAGCAGTTGATCGCCGAAGGTTACCTGGAGGGAGCGGTTGGATCGGGAACTTACGTAGCACGGGCACTGCCGGAAGAGATGCTGAGGGCAACAGCTACGCATGCGGGTGCAGGCGCAGCCGGCAAGCGGCGCCGCTGGTCCCGCCAGGGAGCGCGCCTGGCGATGTATACCATAAGCAGAATCAGGCAGGCCGTGGTACCCAAACCTTTTCAGTCTGGCGTTCCGGCGCTCGATGCATTTCCCTTTGACCTGTGGGCGCGGCTGCTGAACCGATATTGGCGCAAACAGCCGGGCGAGCTGCTCGGCTACGGAGATTCCGGGGGCTACATGCCGCTGCGCCGCGCCATCGCTTCTTACCTCGCCGTGGCACGCGCGGTGCGCTGCAAACCGGAGCAGGTCATCGTGGTTTCCGGAGCGCAGCAAGCCCTCGACCTGACCGCGCGTCTGCTGCTTGAGCCGGGCGATGCGGTATGGTTTGAAGATCCCGGATATTTAGGCGCGCGCGCCACCATGAATGCGGCAGGGGCGAGGCTGGTTCCCATTGCCGTGGACGAAGATGGGCTGAGCGTTCGCCGGGGCATTGCGCGGAAGCCACGCGCGCGCATGGTTTACGTTACACCTTCGCACCAGTTTCCTTTGGGGGTGACGATGTCGCTAGGGCGGCGATTGGAGCTGCTGAGTTGGGCGCAGAAAGCCGGCGCGTGGATTTTGGAAGACGACTACGACAGCGAGTATCGCTACGCCAGCCGTCCGCTGGCTTCCATGCAGGGACTCGACCGCGGCGGACGCGTGATCTATTTTGGCACCTTCAGCAAGGTGTTGTTTCCGGCGCTGCGGCTGGGATACCTGGTTGTGCCTCCGGATTTAGTCGAGGGATTCCTGGTGGCCAAAGCTGTAACCGACCGGCAATCGCCGACCATCGAGCAGGCGGTGCTGGCAGAGTTTATCGACGAAGGCCATTTCGGCCGGCACATCCGCAGAATGCGCGCGCTTTATCTGGAGCGGGTTGGGGTGCTGGTGGGGTCGGTTGAAAAAGAGCTGAAAGGCTTTTTGGAGATGAGCTTACCCGAAGCAGGCATGCACACCATCGGCCGATTGCAAAAGGGAAGCAACGACCGCGAACTTGCCCGCCGGGCCGCGGCCGCCGGAGTTACAACCCTGCCGCTCTCCGCTTTTTATTTAGGCAGCGGCGGCAAGCCCGGCTTGGTATTGGGCTATTCGGGATACGATAACAAAGCGATAAGGGAAGGCGTGCGAAAACTTGCCCAGGCGCTGCTTGGTTAGACTTAATTCACACACGGGTTCTCTCAAAGCGCGGATTTAGTTGAGGTTGTGGAAAACTCAGTTTCTAGTCATTCCGAATCCCGCGAAGCGGGAGAGGAATCTCTATTGTATCGAGGACTTATGTGTCTTACCCATAGAGCTTAAAAAGCTCAAAGGGATTTCTCGTCGCATTGCTCCTCGGAATGACAATGCCCAATATGAGGGTGAAACTAATTATTTCTTGTGGCCGCTCTTCGGCGCCGGCGTGGTTTCTGTGGGCGCTACACTGCTTCCGTTCAAGGCTGCCAGAGCCTGGGCCGGCAGCTTATCAGCATTGGCCAGCAGAAGGCTCACCTGCCAGAGCTGGTCGTCCGACAGAGATCCTTTAAAACCGGGCATACCTGTGAGTCGGATGCCGTTGGCGGCTTTCCAGTAAGTCTCCTGCGTCGGATCGTCGGTGACTCCCTTGCCGTGAAACAGTTGCGGGGGTTTGGGGAACATGCCTTTGGCGATGGCGTTGGGCTGCTGGCCGGGAAGCCCGTGGCATACAGCGCAATTTTGCTGGTAAATCTGGGCTCCGGCAATGTAGTTGGCGTCATTGGCCGGGATGGGAACCGTGCTCGGCGCTTCCTTTTTAACGCGAGCATCAAGCGCCATGTTTGCCATGCGTTTCTCAAAAGGCATGGGTTGAGCGGAAGTCGCCACCGGAACGCTCCCGGTAGAAAAATAGAAATACAATCCTACGGGAATTACCACCAGCCCGAGAATAAAGCCGATCAGAAATTTCATTTACAGTTCCTTAAGATCATGATGATCAACGAAGGGGCAGTTTCAAGCGCTTATTGTAGCGCCGGAATATAGTACCAGTTGCGCACCCGCGAGCGTAGATGGGGGCTCCAGCTTGTAACCCGCTGGTTCTGCGCGGAATTTGTAGAACATTTTGGCCAAAGGCAGATACGATTGCCTTCTCCGGTGTCTACTGAAATGGATAGGCCTGTTAATAATCCCGGCTTCTTATCGTCTTAGATAACAGACGGAGCAGCAGGATGAAAACACTCGCAGTCATGGTTCAAACCAAGGAAGCTCGCCCGTGGTGCAGCGAAGTTGAAGAGGTGTTCCGCACGCGCTATGCGGACGCCTTCCGGGCCGCTTATCGAATCACCGGGAGTCACAGCGATGCCGAAGACGTGCTGCAAACGCTGTTTCTCCGATTGTTACGGCGCGGGCCCGGAGACCAGGCGGTCGCTAACCTGGGCGGTTATGTTTATCGCGGCGCGATCAATGCCGCGCTCGACGTGCTGCGCTCGCGGCGCGACGGACAATGCATTCCCCTGCAAGAGGACCTGCAGGTTGCGGCGCAAGTTTCGCCGCATCGCATGCTGGAGTCCAAGGAGACCCAGGTTTGGTTGCGGGGCGCGCTGGTGGAAATGAATCCGAAGTGGGCCGAGATTTTCATCCTGCGTTATTTCGATGAGCTTGATAACCGTGAGATCGCGCGTATGCTGCACATCTCGCAAGCTACCGTGGCCGTGACTCTCTACCGGGTGCGGCGTCTGCTGGAGCGCGATTTCAAAGCGCGCATGAGAGGGACCCGATGAATAGCAAAGATACTGCCAAGTCATTACTGAAAGACACGATTGATTCCATTCGTACCGAGCAACCGAATCCGGAGCTTGTGCGCGAAAGCGAAGCCCGCCTTTGGGCGCAATCCGGCGGTTCTGCCGCCTCCGCCGGGGCCGGCGCTATTCACGGCTGCGCGGACGTTCGCTCTTTGCTCGACGACTATAGACATCACCGGCTGGCGGTTCCGCGGGCGTTGCTGGTTGAGGCCCACTTGCACGAGTGCGTGAGTTGCAGCCGTTACTTTGAGCGCGCTACCGCTCCGATTGCATGGGAGCCGGCCAAGCCTTCGGCTGCAGCCAACCCTTTGCCCTGGAAGATGTATGCAGTCGCCGCCATGATCCTGGTTATTGTCGGCGCGGTCGTGGTGTTCATGCAGAACGACTCGCTTTTCGCTCGATCGGGACCACGCGCCACGGTGGAATCGATTGACGGCGGGCTGTATCGGGTTTCGGCCAATGGCGAACAGGCGGTCCGTCCGGGAGATCAGTTTGCGCAGGATGAAATTGTCCGTACACCCAATGGCGGGCACGCATTTCTCCGGCTGGTGGATGGTTCACGCGTGGAGATGAATGAGCGCGCGGAATTTTCTGTCAGCCAGGGGCGCAAGAATACGACTGTCCATCTGTCACGCGGTGACATTCTTATTCAAGCCGCCAAGCGCACCAGCGGACATCTTTATGTCCTCTCCAAAGACTGCCGTGTTGCCGTAACCGGAACTATCTTCGCCGTCAGCAGTGGGATCAGAGACTCGCGGATAGCGGTGGTTCAGGGCGCGGTGCGCGTCTCCTATTCCGGCGAGGAGCAGATGCTCCATCCGGGCGAGGCGATTTCCACCGCCAGCGGCAGCGACCCTGTTTCGGTAAAAAGAGAGATTGCCTGGAGCCGCAACCTCGATCAATATTTGCAATTGCTTGTGCAATTCTCGTCGCTTCAAAAGAAGTTGGCGAACATCCCAATGCCGGGTTTGCGTTACAGCAGCCGGTTGCTGCGCTTCGTGCCGCAAAACGCCGTGCTTTATGCCAGCTCTCCTAATTATGGTGATGCCCTCAAGCAGGCCGACCAGCTACTGCACGACCAGTTGCAGACCAGCGAGGTGTTGAGGAAATGGTGGGAGCAGGTCAATGCGAATCGGCATCCCTCGCTGGAGGAGATGATTGAAAAGTTTCAAACGCTCAGCCAGTACCTCGGAGACGAGGCAGTGTTGAGCGTGGTGCAGCAAGGGGACCGCTGTGTACCGCTGATCATGGCAGAGGTGCAGCGCCCAGGTTTGCGTGAGTATCTGGAAAGCGAAGCTGCCAGGGCCAACGACAATCCCCAAGGGCAAATTGTTCTGCAAGTGCTCGATGCTTCTGAACTCGACAGCGCCGCGGCCAACAATGGATCGAGGAGTAGACTGTTTGCGGTCGTACTGCCGGAATACGTCCTGGTTTCGCCGGACCCAATGTTGCTCAAGAATGTAATTGCGGGCATTCAATCCCAATCTGAAAGCGGGTTCGCCGAAACTCCATATGGCCAGTTGCTCACCAGTCTCTACTCCAACGGCGCGGGGCTGCTATTTACCGCTGACGTCGCGAGCCTGCATCAGTATCGGCGTGAGCACCTGGACCGGGAAGAATACAAGAATCACCATGAAGGCCTGGAAGCGGGCACAGGCTTCGGCGATCTCAAGTACCTGATTGCCGAAAGCAAAGACGTTAACAGCACGCCTAAGAACCAGGCCGTCCTGGTCTTCAACGGTCCGCGCCATGGCATTGCTTCGTGGCTGGCGGCGCCTGCCCCCATGGGCGCTCTGGAATTCGTTTCGCCGCAGGCCAGCGCAGTGGTCTCGGTTGTGGTGAAGCAGCCTGAGGCGATGCTCGATGACATCATCTCCATTGGCCGGGCTCAAGGTCCAAAATTCGATTCCGATTTTGGGGATGTTGAGTCATGGTTGAAATTCAGTCTGCGTGGAGATTTTGCCAGCACGCTCGGTGGGGAAGCCACGCTTGCACTCGATGGCCCCCTGGTTCCCACCCCGGCCTGGAAGCTTATTGTGGAAGTGAACGATTCAGGAAGACTGCAAAATAGTCTGCGCACTTTGGTGGATGACATCAACGCCGATGCAGCCCAGAAGAACCGGCCAGGGGTGGATTATGAAGAGACCCAGTTTGAGGGACGCACCTACTATCATGTGCGCTTGCGCTCGCCGGAATCTCTGGAAGAAGTCTATTACACCTTTGCCGATGGATATATGATCGCGGGACCGTCGCGTGCGGTCCTGATCGAGGCCATCGCCACACGGCAAAGCAGCGCTACGCTGGCGCGTTCTTCGCAATTCCTGGCGCTGCTGCCGCAGAATTCTCAGGCCAACGTCTCGGCGCTCTATTACGAGAACCTGGCGCCGCTGCTGGATTCGGTTTCGGGGCTCACGCCAGGCCAGGTTGAATCTTTGCGCGAGCTGGCCGCCAATTCCAAGCCTACGATGGCGGTGGCTTACGGCGAGGAGTCGCAGATAGAATTCGTAACCAACAGCAAATTTCCCGGGCTTGATCCCAATACATTTACGCTTACCCGCCTGCTGGACCTGGCGGCCAAGGGAGCTCAATACAAGGGAACTCAATAGAGGAGAACGGCGTATCTAACTCAACGAATGCAGCCAATTATCGAGTTCGATGGCCTTACGGTAAGCCTGGGCGGGCGTGAAATCCTCCACGGTCTCAGTGGTGCGCTCACGGGCAAGGCCATTGGCTTGTTGGGCCCCAACGGCGCCGGCAAAAGCACCTTCATCAATACACTGCTTGGCTTTCACAAGCCCAGCAAGGGCACTGTGCGGGTGCATGGCCGCGACGTCTGCAGCGACGCCATAGCGGTGCGCCGCATGATCGGATACATGCCGGAGAATGAGGCCTTCATCGCCGGCATGAGCGGTGTGCGTTTTGTCCGCTACATGGCGGAACTCGCCGGATTGCCTCCGGACGAGGCATTGGAACGGGCGCACGAGGCTTTTTTTTATGTTGGTTTAGGCGAGGCCCGTTATCGCAAGCTGGGTACGTATTCGCTAGGCATGAAGCAGTTGGCCAAGCTGGCGCAGGCCATCGCGCATGGCCCCAACCTGCTGCTTCTGGATGAACCCACTAACGGCCTCGATCCGCCGGCGCGCCTGCGCATGCTGCAGCTTATCCGCGAGATTCGCGATACGCCGGGAATGAACCTGGTTCTTTCATCGCATCTTCTGCACGACGTGGAAGAGTGCTGCGATGAGGTGCTGATCCTCAACGATGGCCGCATCGCCGCGCTGTGCAACCTGGAGGAAGAGCGCAAGGCCAACCGCAAATTCCTCGAGCTCGAGACCACGGGCGATGAAAATGCCTTTGCCGACGCCGCCGAGCTTATGGGATGCGAATGCGCTCTGTTCAGCCGGGGCCGCATGAAAATTGTCTTGCCGCATGAGATTGAATTGCGGCAAATCTACCAGTTGGCGGCTGAAAAGGGCGTGCAGATCCGGCGCATGAACCACCGCCGCGACTCGCTGGAAGATATTTTCCTGCGGGCCATGGAAGAGCCGGGCCAGGTCCGCGCTGCGCAAGTAGGAGCACAAAATGGCGGTTTATAAACGAACCTATCGCCGTTATGATGGCCAGCTTACGGCGCAATGGTCGCGCTTCCTGGTGCTGACACGTTACTCACTCTACACGCTCTTCGATTCGCGCCCGTTTACGGCTTTCGTTGTGCTTTCGGCGATACCGCTGCTGCTTTTCGGCATAATCATTTATCTGAGCCACAGCCCCATGGCGCGCACTCTGCTGCAATTGACCGGGCCAATGATCAAAATCGATCCCAAGTTCTTTCGCCAGGCGCTGCTGAATCAAGGCTGGCTGGCATTTCTCATGACGGCCTGGGCCGGGCCCGGGCTGGTGGCCCCGGACCTCGCCAACCAGGCCTTGCCGTTGTATCTGTCGCGCCCATTTTCGCGCGCCGAGTATGTGCTGGGAAAGATGGGTGTGCTCTTCCTCCTGCTCTCATCCATTACCTGGTTGCCGGTGCTCCTGCTGTTCGGATTGCAGGCCGGCCTGGAGACAGACTGGTTCAGCGAAAACTACTGGATGATGGGTTCCATCTTCCTCGCCGGTATTCTATGGATCGGCGTAATCTCTCTTGTGTCGTTGGCCATCTCCGCCTGGGTGCGCTGGCGCATTGTGGCCAGCATATTTCTCTTTGGCATCTTTTTTGTCGGCAGCGCCTTTGGCGAGCTGATCAACGGCATTCTGAACACCACCCGGGGACACCTGCTGAATTTAAGTTACCTGATCTTCGGCGTGATATGGCCAAGGTTGTTCGGTGTGGAGGCCGATGTTGCCGGAGTGAATCCTCACGCCCGACATCCGCACCTGCCTCCGGGCATGGTTGCGCTTGCGCCGCCGCCCATTCAACTCTGGCAAGCCTGGATGGTTGTTCTTGTTGTCTGTGCAGTGTGCCTGCTGCTTCTGAATCGCCGCCTGCGCGCCCGTGAGGTGGTGCGCGGATGAGCGTCCAAGCGAAAAATCGAATCGTCTTCGAAAATGTCTCCAAGTTCTACGGCGAGGTTCTGGGCGTGAATCGCGTGAACCTTTCGTTGTCAGCCGGAGTCACAAGCCTGGTTGGGCCCAACGGCTCGGGGAAGACTACGCTCATGAACCTGATGACCGGCCTGATCAGGCCCACGAACGGCGCGATCAGCGTTCTTGGCATCGCTCCTGCGGAGCCGGAAAAGCTTGCCCGCATTGTCGGCTACTGCACGCAGTTTGATTCCTTTCCTCCGAGTGTTACCGGGCGCGAATTTATTTGTGACTGGCTGCGCCTGCATGGCTTCAATCGCCAGGAAGCCGGCCGCCTTGCCGACGATGCGCTGGCCCGCGTGGAACTGACCGAAGCCGCCGACCGCAAGATTGCCGGATACAGCAAGGGCATGCGCCAGCGCATCCGGCTGGCGCATGCCATCAGCCATCACCCGACGGTGCTCATTCTGGATGAGCCGCTGAATGGCCTCGATCCCAAAGCGCGCGCAGCATCTATGGCGCTGTTTGAAGCACTGGGCAAAGAAGGCATGCATGTCGTGATCTCAAGCCACATTCTGCACGAGGTAGACCGGATTTCCGACGAGGTTGTGCTCATCAGCAGCGGATACATCGTTGCCGAAGGTAAAATTCCCGACGTCCGCACCGAAGTGAAGGATCATCCCATGCAGATTCTGGTCCGCTGTTCCCAGCCCGGCGTGCTGGCCGCGCGTGTCTTTGCGCAGAACCACGTGGTAGAAGCCAAGCTGCAAAACGACGGCAAAGGCATCCTGATCCGCACCACCAATGCCGATGAGTTCTATTCACTGCTGAACCGGCTCATCGTCGAAGATGGCATGCAGGTTGAGGCCGTGGCTCCAGCCGATGACGATGTGAACTCGGTTTACCAATATTTGATCGGCTCCGATGAAGAGCGCATATGAAACCTGCCCGCACGAGCACACGTACGCGGATCACCGGCCAGCCTTGGCGGCTCTGGTGCTACCAGGTTATGGCCGTCATGCGCCAGGAGCTCAAACGTAACTTCTTTACCCGGCGCGGAATATGGATTTACCTGCTGGCCTTCGGTCCGGTGGTGGTCTTTGCCATTGACGCCATCCAAAGCCGCAGCTGCGCCACCTGCACCGTGGATGAGGATACCTCCCTGTTTGCCGCCACCTTCCAACTGTATTACATCCGCTTTGGGATATTCTTCGGCGTCATGGGGATCTTCGCCTGGCTGTTTCGCGGCCAGATGGTGCAGCGCACGCTCCACTACGCATTTCTTGCACCGCTGAGGCGCGAGCTGCTGGTCATCGGCAAGTTTTTCGCAGGCGCCTTGATTGCTTCAGTGGTGTTCGGCGCCGGAGTATTGCTCTCGTTCTCTTTGGTGTACTGGCACTTTGGCGCTCGGGGATATGATTATGTTTTCAACGGACCGGGTCTGTACGAGCTGGCCGTGTATCTTGGCGTGACCGCGCTGGCCTGCATCGGCTATGGAGCGATTTTCCTTACCCTCACGATCATCTTTAAGAACCCGGTCATTCCCGGAATTGCAATGTTAGGATGGGAAACTTTCAGCGGAGTTTTTCCCGCCATGCTGCAGAGATTGAGCGTCTCTTTCTACCTGAAGCATCTATGTCCGGTGAGCGCGCCCTCCGATGGCGTCCTGGCCCTGCTGACCGTAGTGACCGAACCCGTTGCTGCCTGGGCCACCGTGCTCGGCTTGCTGCTCCTCGCCGGGGTTGCGCTGTCGGTTGCATGTATCCGCAGCCGGACCCTCGAGATCAGTTACAGCAGCGAACAGTAATTCGGGTTAACCACGAAGACGTTTAACCACAAAGGACACGAAGGATGAACCACGAAGGACACAAAGGAATATGATCAAATTTCGCGTTACCAGTTTCTTGTCCTTGGTCTCCTTTGTGATTAGTTTTTCCTTCGTGCCCTTTGTGGTTTGCTTTTGTTTTTGAGCTTCTGCCGCTAGAGAGCTAAGAGCTAGTCTCCCTTAGGCAACAGCACCAGGATGAATGTGGCCAGTGGACCAAAGAGGATCGAGATGATAAACCAAAGGAGTCCGCTGCGGTTTTTTCCTTGTGCGATTCCCGCGTTGATCAGGGCCAACGTGCCCCACCCCAAATAATAGCCAGGTTGCATCAACTCAACGGTAAGTGGTCTAAGCATGCCCGGAATTGTAACCTACTTCACTGTCATCGGTGACCACCTCTGCTTCGGTGGCAGCATCCACAAAAATAATGAAAACAAAATCGCAAACCACAACCGAAGCATGAACTAAGCTGCGGGATGTACCAGCCGAACCAGCAAAAAGACAATTGCGGCCACGAGCGCGGCAGCAGGAATGGTAAGCACCCAGGCCCACACAATGCGCCGGGCAATTCCCCAGCGCACGGCCGAGATATGCTGGGTTGATCCTACTCCCACGATCGCGCCGGTGATGGTATGCGTGGTGCTTACCGGGATTCCGGTCAGTGCGGTCGCCACCAGGGTCAGAGCGGCGGCGGTCTCGGCGCAGAAGCCGCCCACGGGTTTGAGCTTGGTGATTTTTGTGCCCATGGTGCGAATGATGCGCCATCCGCCGAAGTAGGTTCCCAGTGCAATCGCAATGTAAGCGCCAAAGATAATGGGATAATGAAAACGTCCCCAGTCGTTATTCATCTCAGCCTGAGTGATGTAGCCGCCGGCAAAGAGCGCGCCGGCCACGATCCCCATGGTTTTTTGAGCGTCATTACCGCCATGCGCCAAACTCACACCGGCGGAGGAGAGCAACTGCAGCCAGCGAAACCATCTGTCCACCTGCCGCGGAGTCGCGCTGCGTAGAATCCAGGAAGCCGCCACCATCAATCCGAGACCAAGCAGAAATCCCAATAAGGGAGAGAGGACAATAAAGAGCAGCGTCTTATTCCAGCCGGAAGGAATAATTACGCCAAAGCCACCGCGGGCGATGGCCGCGCCGGCATAGCCGCCGATGAGCGCATGCGAGGAAGAAGTTGGCAGCCCCCAGTACCAGGTCGCCAGGTCCCAGATGATTGCACCCAATAATCCCGCCAGCACCACGTACTGAGTTACATAACGCAGGTCTACCATTCCTTTCCCGATGGTCTTGGCCACGGCGATCCCGAGCACGAACGCGGCTACAAAATTGAAAAAAGCCGCCCAAACAACGGCCAGTCGAGGAGAAAGAACTCGCGTAGAAACTACAGTGGCAATACTGTTGGCTGCATCGTGAAATCCGTTGATGAAATCAAAGATCAATGCCACCAGGACGGTGATAGCGGTAAGAATCAGTGTACTGTTCGGATGCAAAACTTTGACCTCGGTTACGAGTGGTATCAGGCGCTTTTTAGGACCACAGTTTCAAGCACGTTGGCTGCATCTTCCGCCTTGTCGGTCGCGGTCTCCAGTACCTCGTACAGTTCTTTCATCTTGATCAACGTAATCGGATCTTTTTCGCGTTCAAACAGCCGGGCAATGGAGTCACGGGCAATGCTGTCGGCTTCGTTTTCCAGCCGGTTGATTTCCACGCAGTGCTCCAGCACATGGTCGTGCTTTTCCAGCAGCGAGACTGCTATGGAGAGTTCCTCGCATTGTTTGATAATTACCCCTGCCAGCTCCGATGACGATGGGGGTGCGCTTGTGATTTTGTACATCACCAGACGCTCTCCGGCCGCGTGGATGAAATCGAGCACATCGTCAAGCGAGGAGGCCAGCCGGTGAATGTCTTCGCGATCAAACGGAGTGATAAACGTCTGGTTAAGCTTGGTAAGGATGGAATGCGTGATGTAGTCGCCGGCATGCTCAATATCGTGCAGTTGCTGCACACGCACTTCGACGTTCTCCATAGTATCGAGAATGCTCTTCAGCAGTTGCGCACCCTGCGTCAGATTGGCCGACATGGAGGCGAACATCTCAAAGAACTTAGTTTCCCTGGGAACCAGACGAACCATGAAGTCGTTGTCCTTGTCTTAAATCTTGTCAGTCAGGCGATCCAACCGGAGCCGATATCAAAAAGTCAGAAGCAAAACTATAGCAGCCGAGGGGAAATGTGGCTAGTCGAATGGGACATCAGGATGGGGAACTGTGTGGCTGCCCGGGTTGCCATTTGGCGAGCTGGTTTCGAGCCGCACTGAATAGCTTGAGCATCCCCTTCCAGACCAGGCGCACCAGGACGATCACCATCAGCAACGCAACCGCAACAAATGCCGCCGCCATGTACGGATGCGACGTGGCAAACCATGTGAGCGCAATGGCAATGGTATCTTCGCCCAGGCTTAGCGCGATGTTGGAAGCCGGTTCAGGCGAAGGCGTGACAGCAGCACGCGCGGCAAACTTTCCTGTGTGCGCGGCAAAAGCGATGCCTGCCGCCAACAGCGTACTTAAGAGTTGTGCCTGGGGAGAGAGCTGCGAGGTGGCGGCGTATCCCATGAGCGCGGCCACCGGTATGCGGATAAAAGTGTGCAACGCATTCCACACCAGATCAAAGGCGGGAACTTTATCGGCGAAGAATTCAACGATGAACAGGGCTGCCGCCGGCACGATGACCCACCAACTGGTGAGTACATGCAAGGCGGGTGGGAGGGGGACGACATCGAAATGTCCAAGCAGGCCCAGGGTAGCGACCGTGGCATAGACGTTCAGCCCGGCGGCAAAGCTGGCGCCTACCACAATTGCCAGAGTTTCCTTGCTGTCGAGCGATATGGGCAGACCAATCGAGGTCATGGCAGAGCTACCTTGCTTTCCTAACTATAGTACGTTTTAGCCGTGCTTTTAATCAGCGAGAGAGGAAAGGCATGCGCTCGAAAGCATATCCTGAATTTTTGAGCTATAAAATTCAAAGCACAAATAACAAAGGCCGTCCGAAGACGGCCTTGCGTAGAACTGTTGGCTTCTTACAGAGTGTTCTCGATTTCAAAACCCCAGGCCTGAAGCAGGGGTTCAGGAATGTACTTCGAGTTCTTATTCCTGCGAGCCCACTCCCGCAGACGGATGGAGCGCTGATACTGGTCAGGTGACAGCTTGAACTCCTTCACCGCCTGCTCGAACGAGGTGACGACGGGGATGATCGGGCCAATCGGCTCCGGCTTGCCCCAATTAGGATTTCCGCGACGCTTTGCCATGATGATCTTTATTCCACCTTAAAATTAAGTAAATTATGAAAGGGTCGTACTAGCTTTGGATTCCAGAAGAGCCCTATTGGATTCATAGAGAACGTAATTTTCTTGGAACGGCTGGTATGCGGTGCCTCGAAAGAGATTCGGGGCTCTCTATGATTCCAATTTACTGCTAAAAAACTAAAGATTATAAACCCAATTTGCCTTAAATTCAATGGCTAAAAATTGTCAAACAGAGCACAAAATGACCCAAATTTCACTTTGGGAATATAGTCTAAAATTTACAACTAATTGATTATAAATGACTTATATTGTGTGCCAATTCTAGCATTAGGTTCGCCAACAGCGCTGGCCAGCAGCTGAAAGGATCTCGACACTCGCTTTGCCATGGTAATGGAAGAAGCAGCGGAATTGACAAATACCCCCCCTTCATTTAGCCTCACTAGATTATGGTTCGCGTGAGTTCAATCTACGAAGGGCGCTGTTGCTGTCTGGCTGCGTGTTGTTGCGCGCCGGCGCTGTGGGAACTCACCTGAGACCTTCATACTAATCAGGATTTGGAACCCACTCGCAAACGAAATCGAGTGGGTTTTTTGTTTTTAAGAATAGATTGAAAGCGGCGTTTGTTGTTACCTATGAAAATGGCGGTCCAAAATCGCACCCTAATCAACATGCCCATGGCTCTATGTTGCTGTTGTTGTTGTCGCAAGCCGTTGCGGAGCGAGTGGTGCGGTTTAAGAGGCAGCCGATGTTGAAGTAAGTTCCTAAATCGCAATCATGAATCCTCAACGGCCTGGAGCGCGCTCCAGGCCGTTTTGTTTTCTTCAACATCACAAACAGACTGATTGGAACCGACGAATGAAAACGATTTCCAAGATTTTTTTACCTGGCTTACTGGTGGCTGCGGTGTTCCTGGCGGCGGCAAGCCGATTCCTGGTATCTGCAGCAGACAAATCTCCAGCGCAAGTGAAACTGCTGAATGTTTCCTACGATCCCACGCGAGAGCTCTATCAGCAAGTGAATCCTGCCTTTGCCTCTGAGTGGAAGAAAAAGACGGGAACGGATGTCACCATCGATCTTTCCAACGGCGGTTCGGGCAAGCAGGCGCGCGCCGTCATTGACGGACTCGAAGCCGATGTGGTCACTCTGGGTCTGGGTTACGATATCGACGCTCTCGCCGATAAAGGTTTTCTGCCGCAGGACTGGCAAACAAAATTTCCTAACAACAGCGCACCCTACACCTCGACGATCGTCTTTCTGGTGCGCAAGGGAAATCCGAAAAACATAAAAGACTGGCCGGATGTGGTCAAGCCGGGGGTTCAGGTCATTACTCCCAATCCCAAGACCTCCGGCGGCGGACGCTGGAGTTACCTTGCGGCCTGGGGCTACGCCTATCGTAAGAACGGAAACGATGAATCCAAGGCGCGCGAGTTCGTAACGGCGCTTTACAGGAATGTTCCCGTTTTGGATTCAGGCGCGCGCGGTTCGACCACGACCTTTGCCGAGCGCGAGATCGGCGACGTTCTGCTGGCCTGGGAAAACGAAGCCCATCTGGCGTTGAAGGAGTTTGGTCCCGACAAGTTTGAAATCGTCTCCCCGTCAGAGAGCATTCTGGCGGAGCCGCCCGTGGCAGTGGTCGACAAGGTGGCCGGCAAAAAAGGGACAACGGATATCGCTAAAGCTTATCTGTCGTTTCTCTATACAGATCAGGGGCAGGAAATCATAGCCCAGAATTTTTATCGTCCATATAACAAGAGCATATTGGCGAAACATGCCTCGCAATTTGGAAAAGTGAATCTGTTTACTTTCCAATCGATCTATGGGAACTGGCGGCAGACGCAAGCCAAGCACTTTGCCGACGGCGGCATCTTCGACCAGATTTATGCGCCGGGAGGAAGGTAGAACGTCTCCAGCAATTGAAGCCCTGGTTGTAGCAGTCTGGAGGCAACCGAAATAACAGGAATGGGCAGAACAAAATCAAAACGCGTGCTGCCGGGTTTTCGTCTGACCCTGGGGTTTGCCATCATCTATCTCTCGGTGATGATACTGATCCCATTACTGGGGCTTTTTGCCAAGACGTTCACTATGGGATGGCACGCGTTTTATCAGACAGCGACTTCAGCCCGTGTCTTAGCTTCTTTGCGCCTGAGCTTCGGAGCCGCAATTGTCGCAGCCGGCGTGAACGCCGCCTTCGGAGTCGTTATTGCCTGGGTCCTGGTGCGCTACAAATTTCCCGGGAAAAGGTTCTTTGACGCCCTGGTGGATATTCCATTCGCGCTGCCGACCGCGGTGGCCGGCATCGCGCTGACGCAGATGTATGCCCCGCACGGCTGGATCGGAAAATGGCTCGCCCCGCTGGGAATCAAAGTCGCGTTTACTCCTCTGGGCATCGTGATCGCGCTGGTCTTTACCGGATTGCCGTTCGTGGTACGCACGGTGCAGCCGGTGCTGGCCTCGGTTGATCCTGAAATTGAAGAGGCGGCGGCAACGCTGGGCGCCGGACGAGCGCGCACGTTTTTCCGCGTCATAGTTCCGGAGATACTGCCGGCCCTGCTGACCGGTTTTGCGCTTGCCTTTGCCCGCGGCGCCGGCGAGTACGGTTCGGTGGTATTCATCTCAGGCAATTTGCCCTTTCGCACCGAGATCGCTCCCTTGCTGATCATTACCAAGCTTGACCAGTACGATTACACCGGAGCGACGGCGCTGGCGGTGATCATGCTGGCAATCTCTTTTGCCATATTGCTGTTTATTAACTTCTATCAACACGGCAGGTCCGTAGCTTTTCGGCAGGGTGCAGTATGAGTCAGGCCGTCTTTGCAGAAACTCCGACAAAGCTCCTCACCCAGGAGTTTGGCCGTGTGGTGCATCGTGACCCGCTTTGGGCCCGCATTCTCCTTATCGGTACGGCAGGTCTTTTTGTGGTGCTGTTGGTATTGGTTCCAATAATCTTCGTCTTTATGGAAGCCCTGTCCAAGGGGGTTTCTGTTTTTTGGCAGGCCATCAACGATCACGACGCGGTGGCCGCCTTCAAGCTGACCGCCTATACCTCTGCCGTTGCGGTTGGGTTGAACCTGCTGTTCGGATTGGCGGCCTCATGGGCGATTACCAAATTCTCTTTCCGGGGGAAGAGTTTTCTGGTCACACTGATTGACCTGCCGTTTTCGGTCTCACCCGTCATCTCGGGGCTGGTGTTTGTGCTGCTGTTTGGCGCCCAGGGCTGGATGGGGCCGTGGCTGCAGGCGCACGAGATCAAGATTATCTTTGCCTGGCCGAGTATTCTGCTGGCCACGATTTTTGTGACCTTTCCTTTTATTGCCCGGGAGCTGATGCCGGTGATGGAAGCCCAGGGCCACGAGGAAGAAGAGGCGGCGGTGACGCTGGGAGCCTCAGGGTGGCAGATTTTCTGGCACGTCACGCTGCCCAATATCCGTTGGGCGCTGTTTTATGCGGTGATCCTGTGCTCGGCGCGCGCCATCGGAGAGTTCGGCGCGGTCTCAGTAGTTTCAGGCCATATACGCGGCGAGACCAACACCGCTCCGCTTCATGTCGAACTGCTCTACAACGAATATGCCACGGCGGCGGCCTTCAGCATCGCGGCCATGCTGACGCTCTTTGCCCTGGCCAGCCTGGCGTTAAAAGCCATGGCCGAACGCTGGATCACGACCGATGCGTACAGTGACTTCATTTTCCGGAGTAAAACGTAATGCTCAGCGTCATTCCAATTCGCCTCAGCAACATCCACAAGAAATTCGGAAACTTCGTGGCTTCCGAAAACGTGAGCCTCGACATACGGCCCGGGGAACTGCTGGCGCTTCTTGGCCCTTCCGGTTCCGGGAAGACAACACTGCTGCGGGTGATTGCCGGACTCGAGACACAGGACAGCGGATCGGTTTTCTTTGGCGAAGAAGACATGACCAGCATTGGCCCCAAAGACCGCCGCGTGGGATTCGTCTTCCAGCACTACGCACTGTTCAAGCATATGAACATCCTGCAGAACGTTGCTTTTGGATTGCAGGTGCGCAAAAAGAAGCTGGGCCTGAGCAATGCGCAGATCAAAGAAAGAGTTCTGAAATTGCTCGACCTGGTGCAACTGGGCGGCATCGAGAAGCGCCTGCCATCGCAGCTCTCCGGCGGGCAGCGGCAACGCGTTGCCCTGGCCAGGGCGCTGGCAGTCGAACCTAAAGTTCTTTTGCTCGATGAGCCTTTTGGAGCGCTGGACGCCAAGGTGCGTAGAGAACTGCGGCGCTGGCTGCGCATCTTCCATCAGCAGATGGCGATTACCACGGTTTTTGTCACCCACGACCAGGATGAGGCCATGGAGATCGCCGACAGAATCGTGATCGTGAACCACGGACGCATCGAGCAGATTGGCACGCCGCAGGAAATCTACAAGCATCCGGCAAGCGATTTTGTCTCCGAGTTTATCGGCACAGGCAACGGTGGCCCACCGGTTCCGCTGCCGGCAAATCTGGATGTGGTCCCCAAAATTAAAGAGTACGAGGTTGAGGCCGGAAGATAAAAGAGCAGGATGGGACAATATCTCGCCCATATGCTGTCGTGATACGAATGAAATTTACCGCTCATAAGACCGCGAAAGCTTGTCTCTGTTGTACGTGTAGCGTACATGTGTCTTCTGACGCGGTGAGGCCGACGATCCAGGATTAAGAAACCAGGTTAGTAACGAATACCTCACAGACCCACCGTCAGAAGCCGATCTGACTGGTGGGTTTTGTGTTTTTGGGCCCATGCAGTGCCGAATCACTCATTTCTATAAACAGGAGCAACACAGTGCAAAAAGCGCTTATTTGGATTTTTTTATTGATCTTTGCCGCAGCATATAGCCTCGCACAAACCAACATTGCAACCAACGCTGCGCAAAACAACACGGACACGCACAGTTCCACTGCGTCATCGGCATCCAGCCAGGCAGATTCCGATCTGCGCTCAGAAGTGGAAGAGCTCAAGAGACTGGTGCAGGAGCAACAGAAGCATATCGACAAGCTGGAAGCCGAGCGTACACAGAGTGAAGTGGTCGCTCCGCCGGTAGCTGCTCTCGCCGGAAAAGAATCCGCGACGTCGCAGTCAGTGCCGGATACACAAGCGACTGCTGCAACGGCCGCTTCGCAAGATGCGAAGAACCAGAATGCGGGCAGCTCCGATGAGCGCATCCGGAACCTGGAGCGGCAGATCAAAGGCATCGGGCCGATCAGCTTCAGCGGCGACGCCCGGCTTCGCGAAGAGCCCTTCTTCGGCGGCCCGGCAGATCGGTCGCTGCAGCGCGCGCGTCTTCGTTACCGTGTACGCTTCAACGCTGTGGCCGACCTGGGCCCGCAGTTCCGCACAGGCCTGAGCCTGGCGTCGGGCGATATCAACGATCCTATTTCCACCAACCAGAATCTGACCGGATTCTATACGCGCAAGCCCATCGCCCTCGACCAGTTCTTTATTGAGTACAAGCCAGGCTGGTGGAAGCAGTTTTCCTTTGTGGGAGGAAAGTTCCGCTATCCCTGGTACAACACCGAGCTGACGTGGGATAAAGACCTGAATCCCGAGGGCGCTGCCCAAACCCTGGCCTTCAAATTAAACACGCCGGTATTGAAGCGAGTCGCTTTCGTTGGCTTTGAATTGCCCTTCGCAGAAATCGCAGGGACACAGGCAACCGACAAACGCAACGTGCAGCACATCACCTATGGCGGCCAGATTCAAACTACCTGGCAGCTCGCGTCCTGGCTGCAACTGAGCGCCTATTCCGGGTTTTATGACTTCCGTGGCGCCGATGCCATTGCGCTGGCCCAGGCCAGGGCCAGTACCAAGAACCCGCAGACGGCATTTTCCGGCGTGCTGCCGCTGGCCAATCCCGGACCGCAGTCTACTTACATCACAACTGCCAATACCGTCATCACGGTTGCGGGCACTCGCTTTCCCACCGGGGTCACGAACATCACTAACGCGCAGTTTGCTTCCCGTTTTGGTCTGTTCGATAACATTGCCCGCTTCGATATCAGCACACCAAATCCGAAGCTGCCCATCACGATTCTCGGCGACTTTGTGCAGAACACCGAAGCGTGCGCGAATGTGGCCGCACTGGCGCCGCAGCCAACCAATACTGCCAGCACCACCTTCGTCCGGACTTTTAACGCAGCCTGCAACCCGAATGCGCGCCGTGGATACTGGCTGGAAGGCCGCGTAGGCCGGCTGCAGCAGAAAGGCGACTGGCAGGTGGGCTATACGCGCATCTACATCGAGCGCGAAGCCGTGCTGGGAGGCTTCAATTACAGCGAACTTCGCCAAAGCACAAACGTGAGCCAGCATCGCTTCGATGCGTTCTACCAGGTTGACCGTAGCGTACAGCTTGGGTTCACTGCGCTGGTGGGGCGTACGCTGGCGAGCACAGAACCTTGGTTGACCCGCTTGCAGTTCGATGCCGCCTATATTTTTTAGCGGCCTCTTCTGGAAAGCGTTCATTCTTTGCGCTTATTTTTGAAACATGCTCTAGCTCCAGTAGCAGGAGTCCGAAGGGCATAGCTGTTCGTTGCCCTTCGGGCTTTGATTCCAGAGCAATTTCACAATGGGTCTATCCACGCGGGCACTTGGCAGCGCACAGTATCAATGGCGTCCTCCAGACTAGGGGGCTTCCACACACAACCGGCTTGACAATCGAACGGTTGACCTATTAAGCTTTGCTTCCCCCCGAAATCTGGCGTTGAGGAGTTACTTGAAATGCCAAAGCTCAATGATGAACCGAAACGCTCTGCCGATCCCAAGCTTGATCGTCGAGCGATGATGCGTACCGCGCTTGTCGTAGGCGGGGTAACTGCGCTCGCTGGCAGCGCCGCGGCGGCAGCGCCGCCCCAGGAAGCCGCTGTCGCAGAAAGAGAATGGGCCAGAGCCCTGGCAAGACACATAGCCAATCAACTGCCCGAGGCTGTGCGGCAACTTCCTGACCTGCGGTTGACGGAAGAGCAGGTTGAAGAGCTACGCAGGGTGTTTCAGAATACGCTGGTCACCAACATGGGTTGCGAAGTTCCTCCCGGCTAAGCTGGCAAGCGATGCATCAGGGCTGAGAGTAGTGAGCCTGTAGTGTGTCCGTACCGTTCACTCCCTGTCCACGTGTGATAACCATGAAAGTCTGCCTCATCAGTGCGCCCACGGCCAACCAGTTCGATAACAGGCCTGTGGGCGAGACGGAGGCAGCTCGCATTATGGGCGAGCTTGCCCCTGTCGGCATCCTGAGCCTTGCCGCCGTGCTGGAAGCCAGGGGCTTGCAGCCGGAAGTCGTTGACCTCAATCGCGTTTACTACGAATGGCGGCAAAACTCGAACCAGAATGAAACTGATTTTTGCAGTTTTGCCGGAGCCTGCTTCGCCGGCCGCCATTTTGACTTCTTTGGCTTCAGTACGGTTTGCAGCAGCTACCCGCTGACGCTTCGCATTGCCGCGGAAGTCAAGCGGCTGCATCCGGAATCAGTGGTGGTACTGGGCGGGCCACAGGCATCTGTGGTTGACATCTCCACCCTGCGGGCCTATCCATTCATTGACCTGGTCGTGCGCGGGGAAGCGGAGCAGACCCTGCCTGAACTTGTGGATGCGCTGGCCGCAGGCAGCTCTCTCGAAGCAATCCCAGGCATTACGTTTCGCCGGAATGAAGATGGAGAAATCGTGCGCGGCCCGGATGCGCCCCTGGTCCTCGACCTGGACGCGTTGCCATTTCCCGCTTTTCATCTCTTTCCTGACGTTCGTTTCTGCCGCCACTTCCCGCTGGAGCTGGGGCGCGGCTGTCCCTTTGCCTGCACGTTCTGTTCGACCAACGATTTTTTTCGCCGCCGTTTCCGGCTGAAGACCCCGGCGCACATGATTGCCGAGATGCGCCGGGTCAAGCAGACCTACGGCATCAACTCTTTTGAGCTGGTGCACGACATGTTCACCGTCGACCGCAAACGGGTGGAGGCATTTTGTGAAGCCTTACTGGAGAGCAGGGAAGAGTTCTATTGGGGCTGCAGCGCGCGCACCGACTGCGTTGACGAAGAGTTGATCGCGCTCATGGCCCGGGCAGGCTGCCGCGGCATCTTCTTTGGCATTGAGACCGGCTCGTCGCGAATGCAGAAGATCATTGACAAAGGGCTTGCATTGAACGATTCGGCGGAGCGGGTCCGTTCCTGCGACAAGTTCAAAATCAACACAGCGGTCTCATTGATGGCCGGCTTTCCCGAAGAAACCATGGACGACCTGCGCGATACGGCGGGGTTCTTTGTGGATTCGCTGCGCCATGATCATGCCGATCCGCAGCTAAGCATCCTGGCGCCGCTGGCAGATACGCCCATCCAGAAGCAACAGAAAGATTCGCTTGTCCTGGATGACGATGTTGCCGATATGTCGTATCGCGGGTGGCGGCAGGAGCCGCAAGATCACGCGATGATTGCCGGGCATCCGGAAATCTTTTCCAGCTTTTACTCGGTTCCCACGCCCTACCTCGAACGCGAATTCCTTAAAGAGCTGCGCGACTTTTTGCTGAACGGCCAGAGGGCATTTCGGCGGCTTCTCCTGGGACTGCATCAGGACAGCTGCAACATCGTTGACGTTTTTCAACAATGGCAGCAATGGCGGACAGACAACGGAGTCTATTTTTCGAGCGGCGATCGCACCGTCTATTATGCGCAAAGCGGCTTTGCGGCAGACTTTTTCCAGTTTGTGCGGCTGCACTACATACCCGCCGCCAGCAGGGCGCCGGTTGCCATTACCGCGCTGCTGGAATACGAAACGGCATTGCACGGCCGTGATCATGAATCGGATATTCAACAAGAGAAGGTCACCGATGATCATGAAGAGCTGCTTTTTCCCGACAGCCGCCCGCAGTTGCTTCCGGGAGTAAACGTCATCAAGCTTCCGGCCGACTATCAGGAAATTATTCGGCGCCTGCGACAGAGGAGCCCGTTGCATGACATACCCGAAGGACCGGTGAAACTCGCTATTCGCAGAACGGCGACGGGGCCGGCGGAGGTTCGCCAGCTCTCTCCACTCTCGGCCGAGTTGCTTGGCCTTTGCGAAGGCAGCTTGACCGTGGAAGAGATCGCAGCCCAATTCCGGCAAAACAAGATAGAAGTCTCAGGTATTCCGGCCGATAAGCTATGTTTAGCAGGGCTCGAGATACTTCGCCAGCAGCGCCTCATAGGCCTGGCATAGGCCCAAAGCCAAAGAGTCGTTCTGCGTATTGACGTTCTAAGGCAAGCAGAGCACAACAAAGTAATGGCGGGGATTACGGGACGATATTCGAACTCTTGATGTTGAAGCCCAGAACATGGAGCCTGCACTCAGCGAACACAGTGAGTCTTACTTGTTCCAGAGAGCTCGGGTCCGATTGGGCGCGTAAACTGCATCTGAATGTTCGTCTTCGATATGTTTCCGGAAATCGCTCATACACTTTCGCGGCCCAACTGGCGAAGAATGGAACTCTTCTTTGCAGATTGAGCATCGGGCAATGCTGATGTCCGCATCCGGTACTGGTTCTAGATAAACCTCGGTTTGCATACATGTATTATGCCCCAAACAGCGGATGCCAAGGGTATAACTCCCACCGTTGGGATGAATCGTCTTTCACTGACAAAGCCGCAATCGCGCTGGTTTGTTCGGAAGTTTTATCTACCTAGGGTTGCACCTGATAGTTCTCCTCATACAGCATCATCAAGATGACGGTCTCGGCGCCCTGCACACCCGAGTCGTGCCCCAGACCGAACCATCCGAATGAAGGCGCTTTTTCTAAAGCTTTGGGCGCGATAAAGGCCACGGTGGCCTGCTTGCCATCGGCAAAATTGAATGTCAGTTTCCGGTTGCTGATGGAGTAAGTGCCGCGGAAGTTTCGCGGAGGAGCAGTAATAGCGGCATAACCATGGGGATTGGGAAGCCCGACCATCTGGTCCGTCAGCCCGTGGTCAACGAATGTGCCATCGGGAAAGAACTGAAGGAATCTTGGATCCGTTGGCGACGACCAATGATACTTTCCGGAAAATCTTTTTCCAGTACAGCGGCAGGTAGGCACAAAGGTGTCAATGCCGGGATCGGTGGCGGCGTTGTTGAACTTGATGACGTCGCGGTGATCGGGACTGTTAGCCCAGACGATGTATATCTGGTTCCCATCTACCCGGTAGCGCCCGATGAATAACCTATGGCTCGGATCATTGCGGTACGCCGTCATGTCAAAGTTGTCTATATTGACCTGGGGAATATTGTTGATGACCCAGCCATCGGCGGTGAAATAGTACTCATGACGAACTACAGGGGAACGGTCCAGACCGAAGCCGATATAAACGCCCTCCAGCGCTCCCGCAGGCAGTTGGTGCTCGACTTGCGCCTCTGCGGCCGCATCCGAGTCGCCGGCAGAATCGCGGCCTGCCGGCGGCTGGCCGCGTTTGGCGGAAGCCTGGTTGCGCGCGACTGGTGAGTCGCCATCCGTGTCAGCATCCGAGTTCCCCTCGGCCTGCTGCCCGGTGCCGCCATCGGCATTGGATCCATTCTCGGGATTGCGAATGGCCGCGATCAAGTCGTCCGCCGGGGCGGCAATAGTATTGAGGTTACTGCTGCGCCCGGTGTTAAGGTCCGTTCCTTCCGGCAGTAGCCAGAAATGATAAGTAGAGCGCGCCGTTTTGATCTCGGTCACGTTCTGCCGCTGGCCCATCAGGACCCACGGCTGCACTCCGGTAATCGCCGCGCGCTGGATCTGGAAAGAATGATTCTTGTAGTTTGCCGGAACCAGCGCTTCATAGCGCACGCTCCCCTGGCTGACGTAGAGATAGCCCGCGCAGTTGTTGCCAAAATGAACGTGGACCACTGAAAAACGCCGTTCCCCGGCTTGCGCCGGGCCGGAATTGTTCTCCTGGGCGGCAGCGTACACAGCGGCACAGGGCAAGGTCAAAATCACCGTGATCAGGAATCGCGAAAAGGCTCTTTGGATTTGCATTGACTGAACTCCATCACAAAGCGGACCGCAGGCAAGTAATTGGGAGATTATGCTTCAAGCAGCCGCTGCGCGTCACCTGGATTTTGGCGCGTCACAGCGTGGCCCTCTGACTAGAGACTCAGACCAGCCTTCTGGAATTACTAGGGGCGAGTCTAAAGCAGTTCTTTACATGAGGTTTTAGCGCCGGCAGATTCGCACTTGCAAGCATGTTGTCTGACCCTCTAGAGGCTCAGAGGAGTATGATTTTTCAGATATGGCTGCTGAAGTCAAAATCGCCAACGAGAAGGCCGATTTCCTGGACCTCAGGAAGGTGATTGACTCGACTCCCGGCCTGATTCATACGAGTCTGCCCGACGGTTACCTTGATTTCTTCAATCAGACCTGGCTCAGGTATGTGGGGCAGCCATTATGGGAAGCTGGGCCTTCGATTCTGCCGGAAATTTGAAAGGACGCCCTATGAACCACACAACGATAAATGCCAGCGGCAAGGTTGCCACTGGCAGACTCGCAATGACCCGAAGTGCCATGCACTTGGCTGTATTGCTGGCGTTGATAGCAGCCGCCGCACTGCCCGGTTCTTCTCAATCGAACCCCGATCTGCAAAAATTCTTTCGCGAAGATATCGGACTGAATGACGATCAAATCGCTGCCATCCAAAATGGACAGCCGGTCACAAAGACGCTGCATTCACGCACACCGGCCGAGGTTTTCTTGTTTGGCGCGGTCTACATCCACGCCGCTCCCGAGAGCTATGTTAAGTACGCCCACGACTTCGCGCGTCTGCGCAAGCTTCCAGGCTACTTGGCGCTCGGCGTGTTCAGCAGCCCTCCGCAACTCTCTGACTTGAAAGGCTTCGCGTTCGACAACGACGACATCCAGTCCTTAAAGAATTGCAAACCTGGGAACTGTTTGATTCAGATGCCGGCAAGCTCCATGGACGATCTTCACCAATCCGTTGATTGGTCTCGCGCCGACGTCAGCGAACAAGTGAATCAACTCCTGCAAAAGACGGCGCTGCAGCGTATGGCCGCTTACCAGCACGATGGCAACCAGGCCCTCGGGGTCTATAACGACAAACGCGATCCAACGGAGGTTCCCAAACAATTTGCTTACATGCTCAGCTACAGCAAGGCTTTACCAGAGCGTTTGCCCGATTTCTACAACTATCTGCTCGCCTATCCGGAGGCGAAGCCCGCCAACGTCGAAGACACCTTCTATTGGGCAAGGGTGAAATTCGGATTGAAGCCGACGTTGCGTGTCGTGCAAATTCTGACTATGCGCGGAAACCCCGGCGACACAGTAGCCTACGCCATCGCCGAAAAACAGCTCTATGCAAGCCACTATTTCGAGACGGCGCTGGACCTGTCATTCTGTGTGCGCGGGAGTAATGACCCTCAACAACCCGGCTTCTATTTGATCATGGCCATGGGTTCCGAGCAGGCGGGGTTGACGGGTATCAAAGGGTCGATTGTTCGAAAGGCCGCTGTAGGACGATCGGTTTCGAATCTCCAAAACGCTCTGGCGAATATCAGGAGCACGCTGGAGGCTACTCGATAACCGGAACAAGAGGCTTTGAGAGGTAAAAAAATAGATTCGGGCCGATAACTCGCGGAGTATTCAGGCAGGAAAGGAAAACATGCAGCGTACAACGGACCACATTCAATTGCGCGATTTTATGGGTTGGCGTTGCTCTTCCTGCGACCGGCTTATCACCGGCATCGAGGATGGCTGGGTGGAGTGGTTGGCCTCGGAGGGCGAGGACGATAAAGCTGTCCTGGTTGGAATCCGGCTTGTTCATCGCGGTGCAGGCCGGAAGCAGAGCTGTCGATACAACCCGCGGAATGAGAAAGGGGTACAAAGAGGCTACCAAAATGTGCCCTTTAACACCCTCGCTGGTTTTATCGGAATTACAGCAACGTTGTTTCTGGCGGAGAGAGTGGGATTCGAACCCACGTTAGAGTTTCCCCTAAACACGCTTTCCAAGCGTGCGCCTTCAGCCACTCGGCCATCTCTCCGATGAGGTTGCGCTCAGGAAGGGAGCGCGACTGGCTCCCAAATTCATTCTACAGCATTCGAAAAAAAGCTAACCACAAAGGACACAAAGGTTAACAACAAAGGGCACGAAGGTAAGCGATATCAATCTGTGCGGAAACGGACAGCTCGCGGAGCGCTGCCACTTACTGCTTCTTGGGATTGCGCTCGTCGCTGCTGACAACGCCGTCTTTAATATAGATGACGCGGTGGGCGTAGCCGGCGATATCGTGTTCATGGGTGACCAGAATAATGGTATTGCCCTGGGAGTGGAGCTGGTCGAACAGCGCCATGATCTCTTTGCCGGTTTGCGAATCCAGGTTGCCGGTGGGCTCGTCGGCGAGAATGATCGACGGATTATTCACCAGGGCGCGGGCAATAGCTACGCGCTGGCGCTGGCCGCCGGAGAGCTCGTTGGGCTTGTGGTTCATGCGCGATTCCAGATTTACAGTCTGTAGCGCCGCTTTGGCGCGTTCTATGCGTTCATGGCTTGGCGTGCCATTGTAGATGAGCGGCAACTCTACGTTGTGCAGGGCAGTGGCGCGGGCCAGCAGATTGAAGGTTTGAAATACAAACCCAATTTCTTTGTTGCGGATGCGCGCCAGTTCATCGTCATTCAACTCGCTCACTAATTGGCCGTTGAGCCAGTATTGTCCCTCGCTGGGCGTATCCAGGCATCCGATCAGGTTCATGAGAGTGGATTTCCCTGAACCCGAAGGGCCCATGATGGCCACATACTCGTTGCGCCCAATATGCACGTTGACGCCGCACAAGGCGTGTACCTGTTGCTCAGACCCCATATCGTAGGTCTTGCAGAGATTGCGCGTGTAGATTACGGAATCCGCAGGGGGCGCCTGGATTGTGGTCGAATCGGTCATGTTGGCCAATTGGCTTGGCATAAATCCTTTTTCCTGTGCTCAGTGCTGCTGAGCTTGCGAAGAGGTCACGACTTTTGGTCGCTGGGCGGCTCTTCAATCTTCTCTTGTTTTACTCTGGCGCCGTTGCGCAGTGTCCGCAATACCTTGTAGCTGCCGGTCACAATGGTGTCGTTTTCCTTGATCCCGCTTAAGACTTCGATGTCGGTAATTCCAGATACGCCGGTTTCAACAGGAACGAATCTGGCTTTGTTGTTTTGCACCACGAACACGCCCTGCAGTTCTTTCTTGTCATCCTTGCTGTCGGAGTCCTGGCCGGGCGCGGCAGCCTCCACGCTGTTCTTTTTGTCGGCGTTGTCCTTCAGGTCTTTGGCCTGGCGGATGGTCAGGGCCTGCAAGGGGATGGCAAGCACGTGGGCGCGGGTGGCCGTCGTAATCTTGGCAGTCGCCGAGAGCCCCGGACGCAGGTTCTCGGGCGGATCGGTCAAGGTGACCACAACTTTGAAATCCTTGGCTTCTTCGCTGCCAGTGGTGCTCTGTGTGGTGGCCACGCCGGTGGAACGGATAATGGCATTATCGCCAATCTCGGTTACCGCGCCATGGAAGGTCTTTTTGGGAATGGCATCAATGCTGACCTCCGCCGGCTGACCCAGCTTGACGTTCACGATATCGGTTTCGTCGACCCTGACCTCGGCGGTGATAACGGTAAGATCGGCCAGCGTCATCAACGTGCTGCCGGGAGAATTCTGGATCCCAACCACCACAGTCTCGCCTTCATGCACCGGCAAATTGGTGATAGTGCCATCAAAGGGAGCGGTATAAACGGTCTTGCTGAGCAGGTCGCTAAAGCGGGTCAGGGTGGCGCGGGCCGAGCTTACATGGTTCGCTGCGGAATCCTGCTGGGCCTTGCTTTGCGCGATACGCGCCTCTGATTCAGCCACATTGGCCTCTGAGGTTTCATATGCCGCTTTGCGGGCGTCATAGTCGGCCTTGGAAATCAGCTCCGACTGGTAGAGGCCCTCAGCCCGCTGGTAATCAAGCTTTTTCTGCACCAGGTCGGCTTTATCGCGGTTCAGCTCAGCCATCGCGGTTTTCATGGCGGCTTCAGCCGCCACCGCATCTGCCTGGCTGGCGGTCAGCGTGGCCCGTTGCGCGCCTACGTCGGCGGCAGATTGCACGTTCTCCAGTTGCGCCAGTTTTTGCCCTTGTTTGACGCGATCGCCCTCTTTTACATATAGCTTCGTGATCTTGCCAAAGGCATTGGCGCCGATGTTGACGTAGGTCTTAGGTGTAATCTGACCCGAAGCCGTCACCGACGAGGTAAGGTCTTGCGGCCTTACCTTGGCCATTTGTACCGCAACCACCCCCTGGGCGTTATGGGCAACGGTAAAGCCCACAATGACCACCAAAGCCAGAACAATTCCGCCGATGATCAGGATTTTCTTTAAGTTCATGACTTCTCAATACACTACGTTGGGATGCTGCAAAAAGTTCCCCTGCACGATCAACGCACACCGCCACCATATTAGACGCCGCAGGGGTTGAAAAATGGCCGTGCGTATACAAAATTATATTCGGAAATGCGGGGCAAAGGAAGGAAACAGCAGCTTAAAAGGACACCGCAGTTTCATTTCGAGATTCTTGTCATTTAGAGCCTAAAGAAACATTTGTTTCCATGGTGGATTCGTTCAGACGTTAATTCCAGCTTGCGTTCTCTGCCGGCGAGCAGGATACGCGCACCTCGGTACGATGTGGTGGCAACGTTATTTCTGGGGGCCTGCCTGTGCCATGGTTATGTCCCAAGACCATTCTTATGGCCCTGGCCGGGCATCTTGCAATAATATTCGGCATCTGCTTAAGTTGTGTGGGCCGTGAGGCTTAACAGGGAAGATTGACGCTCGAAATAGGTAATATTTATGTGTGCAACAGCTTGCTTTTGGAGGTGATTTAAAACTACAATTTATGCACCTGAACTGTTTCTCTGGAGCGAGATTCTTATGTCTTTTGACCGTTTTTCATCCCGCTTTTCTGCTGTTGCTTTAGGATTGCTTATATTTGCAGCCCCGATTTGGGCACAATCTTCTGCCACTGTTTCTACTGATAATGCTAAAACCACCGACAGCTCCAAGGTGCAGAGCTCTGGCCAGAAGCAAACAACAGGCAAGCCGGATGAGGTTGATCCGCTCAAGCGTCCTCTTAGCGAGAAAGAGAAAGAGAGAAATGCAAAGGCTTTTAAGAGAGAGGTCAGCCAGACCTATAAAAAGTGGTTAGACGAAGACGTTCGCTACATCATTACGGGGGAAGAAGAGCAGGTCTTCAAACAGCTCTCCAACGACGAGGAGCGCGACCAGTTCATTGAGCAGTTCTGGCTTCGCCGCGATCCCACTCCAGATACCCCGGAAAACGAATTCAAAGAAGAGCACTACCGGCGCATTGCTTATGCGAATGAGCATTTTGCGGCGGGCATCCCGGGATGGAAGACCGATCGCGGCCGCATATACATCATGTACGGACCGCCGGATGAAATCGAGTCGCATCCCTCGGGCGGAACCTATGAGCGTCCTATCGATGAAGGTGGCGGAACGACTTCGACCTATCCTTTTGAAGACTGGCGCTATCGTTATATCGAGGACATCGGCCAGGAAGTGATTATCGAATTCGTGGATGACTGCCAGTGCGGCGCCTATGAAATGACGATGGACCGCTCCAAGAAAGACGCTCTTCTCAACGTTCCCAATGCCGGCCTGACTTTTTCAGAGCAGATGGGGCAGACCAGCAAGAGCGACCGCTTTAATGGCAGCAGCTTCGAAAGATTAGGACTCGACCCCAGCCAGGCAACCTCGGAACAGGGAAAAGAATTCGACCGCCTCGAACAGTTCTACAAACTGCAGCGGCCGCCGGCGGTCAAGTTCAAAGAGCTGGATGAGATCGTAAGCCACAAGATCAGGTACAACCTGATGCCTTTTGATGTGCACACCGATTTCGTGAAAATAACATCCGGTACGGTGCTGGTGCCCATAACAATTCAGGTGCAGAACAAAGACATCACCTTTGAAAATAAAGATGGAATCGCGCGCGGCCTGGTAAATATTTACGGGCGTGTGAGCACCATAACCAGTCACATAGTTCAGACCTTTGAAGATCCAGTGGGAATCGATGTTCCCGGCGAATTGCTGGAAAAGACCATGGAAACCCATTCCATCTACTGGAAGGCTCTGCCCCTGAGCCCGGGCCACTATCGCGTGGATATCGTTGTGAAAGACGTCAAGGGCGACCGCGTCGGCACCTGGACCAAGGCAATTACCGTCCCTGAATTCAGTGACGACAAGCTGTCCTCTTCCAGTCTGATCCTTGCAGATGTCATGGAAAAAGTTCCTGCCAAGAGCGTAGGCGCGGGCAGCTTTGTGATCGGCGACACCAAAGTGCGGCCGCGTGTCGAGCCTGCCGACGGTAAACCTGCCAGCTTCAAGCGCGACCAGAAAATGAATTTGTGGATGCAGGTCTATAACCTCGGGATCGACGGGCAGAGCAAGAAATCTTCAGCCACCATCGAATACGATGTGATTAATACCGCTACCAATAAACCGGTAGCGCACATGGTAGAATCCACGGAAAAAATGGGTAACATTGGCGATCAGATCACCCTGGAAAAGAGCATGCCCTTGGCTTCGCTGCCCCCGGGGATATATCGCCTGACCATCAAGGTGAACGACAACATCTCGAAGCAAACGATTACTCCTTCGGCAAGTTTTGCGGTTGAGTAGCCATTGCGGTTCGCAGGACTCCAAAAAAGGGGGTTGAAAACATGCGCCATAAGCTGATATTGATTCCGCTCGTCACAGTCGTGTGGGTCGTATCGGCGGCTGCCTTCCCCCAGGAAGGCAGCATCACGGGCACCGTGCGCAATTCCGGCGGTGTGCCGCAAATGGGCGCGATGGTTGAGGTGCTGGCCGGCGCCGTGCCTTCGATGACCGTCTTTACCGATGATCGTGGTCGCTATACCGCTCTCGGCCTTACTCCCGGACATTACCAGGTTAAAGTTACTGCCGCTTCGTTTCTTCCCGCCCTGCGCGAAAATGTGGTCCTGCATTCGGGCGCCAGGCTGGTGGTCAATCTCACTCTCAACACCTTGTTCGAAGCTATTGCTACGCTGCCGGTTCGCACCCGCACTCCTCAGGATGACGATGACTGGCGATGGACTTTGCGCTCGACCGCCAACCGCCCCATCCTGCGCGTCTTCGATGACGGGCCGCTGGTGGTGGTTTCCAAATCTGCCCATGACGATGATCGCGTGCTCAAAGCGCGGGTCGCGTTTGTCGCCGGCGCCTCCAATGACGGCTTGGGAGGCTTCTCCGATCAGGCTACTTCGTTCAGACTGGAAAAGTCCCTCTTTTCCAGTGGGACCCTGGTTTTCAACGGCAACATGGGGACCTCTGGTGCGTGGAGTTCATCTCCCTCCGTGCTGCGCGCTTCTTACAAACATCAGACTTCCGATGGCCACACTCCCGAGATATCTTTCACCATGAGGCGTTTTGGTGTGGTTGACAGCGGCGATCAGCAGGCCGCCTTGCAGGCGTTGGCGCTTACGCTTTCCGATAGCATGCAGTTTATGAATTTCGCCGAATTCAGTTACGGGGCCGAGTACCAGAGTATCCAGTACCAGGGAAGAAATACCGCCGTCCGGCCTTTTGGCACGCTGGACCTGCATTTTTCGCCCAATACGATCGTGGAATACCAGTACGCAACCTCCATGCCCAATACCCGGGCGGCCAAAGGTTTTGACAGCGCACCGGCGGACTTCAGTGAATCAGGACCACGGGTTACAGCGGTCAATTTCGCCTCGCATATAGAAGATGCCCGGCACCAGGAGCTTTCGCTGTCGCGTCGCTTTGGAAAGAATCGCTTCCAGGTCGCCGCTTATTCCGATCGCATCAACAATACCGCGCTGTTAGGCGTTGGCAATGTGGATAGCGCTCTGGGCGATGGCAACATACTTGCCGATCCTTTCTCCCAGACATTTACTTATAATGGTGGGAATTTTGCCACCCATGGCTTCCGCGCCGTGGCCGAGCGCAAATTTTGTTCCGCGTTGACCGGGACACTCGACTATTCCTACGGCGGCGTGCTCGCTCTTGAAAACCCCGGCCTCCTGCAGGCAGGGCCCGCCTCCAATTCCTTTGATACGCTGCGCCGTCATGCCGTCGCTGCCAAGCTTACCGGCAAAGTCCCGGGCTCCAACACCACTTGGATTGCTTCCTATAAATTGACCGACGGCAAGGCGCTTACTCCGGTTGACGCATTCAATGCTTCGGCCGGCCAGGCTGATCCCTACCTGAATTTCTTTATTCGCCAGCCCCTGCCTAATTTAAGTTTTCTGCCCGGCCAGGTAGAAGCTCTCATCGATGTCCGCAACCTGCTGGCGGAGGGGTATGTGCCGGTTGTGGGGCAGGATGGCCGCACGCTGTACCTGGTGCAATCAGCACGTTCCATCCGGGGCGGCCTGGCTTTCAGCTTCTGAGTTGGAAAGCAGCGCCGGCGTCCCGCCGGGCAAGACCAGCAGCAGCCACGCCCACTCATCTCAACGAATCATCGCTCCGATCCGCATTACGATTCCGGATGTGCAGCAGGAAGGGTGCTTCAGTTCCCGGCAGAAGCAGAATGCTTTCCGGAAGAGCAAGGGCCTCGGCCAGGGGATTGCCCTCGCGCAGGCTTATCTCTGTTTTCGTCATCCCGCGATTTTTCCGCAGATTACGGGCTGAATTTTCGTCAAACACAAACCACGCCATAAGATCCTCAATTCCTCATCTCAAACTCGCCTTCGTTCCGGGCTCTGCCAAACAGCACTGAACCAGAAACTTGGATGCGCCCGTACGTTCAACTGGTTGACGGGAGTGCGATGGCCGCTCTCTATAAGGTGATGCGCATAATGGTGTTGAGATTCAAGGGAGCGGTAGGGAATGATTTGTTCAAAATCGGCGCCTTGCGCTGCATATAGTAATTAATAAGTTATCATAATCTATCTTTAATGTTTACTATTTATTAAATACATCGTGCGGTAACAATCTCGATTTTTTGCCACAATAGCCCTTTCATTGGCTTTCCAAATCTCATATTATGAGCCGCATCTGTATTCACAAAAGCATAGACTGTTTTTCATTAAGTTGTTTTGAACGTAGTGTTTACAGATACTTAACAGTTCTTTACTTTTGGTTATCAACATGCCGGAGTAAAGGGCAATCTGTTCTTAATATCCCGTAAAAAAAGCAAGCAAGTCTCATTTAGACTCGATAATTCTGTTTGTTTAAAGGTTTAGGAGGGGGAGCAACATGGCAACACTCACTAGAATTGTGACAATTTTATTGGTTATGGTCTGCCTGCTGGTGCCGGCATACGCAGCTCTCACAGGCGATATCGAGGGGACCGTCTATGATCCCAGCGGCGCTGTTCTCGCCAACGCAAAGATTGTCATCGTAAATACCACCACCGGCACAACCCGGTCAGTGACAACCAACCATGATGGTGAGTTTGCCGTGCTGCAATTGGAGATCGGCGAATATAAGGTGACGGTTGAGAGCGCGGGCCTGAGCACGCTGGCCCAGACCGCCGAGGTCCGCAGCGGTGAGAAAACCTTCCTCCGGGTGAAGATGGAGGTCAAGAAGACCGAGGAAACGATTACAGTCGAAGGCCAGGAACCCAAGCTCGATATTGCTACCGCCCAGGTGAGCGAATCCATTGATCAGGCGACCGCCCTGACGCTGCCCAACCAGGGACGCAACCCGGTGGCTTTGGCCACCCTCGCCCCCGGCATTGTTCCGGTCACAAACGACAATCCTTTCCTCGGAACGGGAAGCTTTAACTCCAACGGCTCCCGCGGGCGCGCCAACAATATTACGATTGATAACACCACCTCCACCGATATCTCCACCACCGGTAACGCCGAACTTGGCACGTTCGTGATTGACGAAATCCAGGAATTCAAGCTGATTACCAACAACTTTGACGCCGAGTATGGCCGTAATGCCGGCGCACAGGTGCAAATCATCACCCGCAGCGGCGGCAATGCCTATCACGGAACATTGTATGAGTATCACCAGAATGCAGCTTTCAATGCGCGCGACTTCTTCGATACCACCGGCAAGCCGACGCCTTTCATTCAGAATAACTGGGGATTTGTCGCCGGGGGGCCGATCATCAAGAACCATACCTTCATCTTTGGACACTACGATGGTGTCAAGACCCGCGGAGCCGGCAGCACCAGTCAGGCCACCGTGTTAACTCCCGCCCAGGCCGGTGCGATCACCGACCCCACCGCGGCCGGACTTTTTGCTGCAGTAGGTTCGCCCGATTCACCTATTGGTACGTTGAGTAGTTCAGCCTCCAACAAGACCGATACGGTTTCCTGGGCAATACGCGTAGATCAGCTCCTGCGCGGCGGCAAAGACACCTTGGCCGTGCGTTATGGTGAGAATCCCACAACCCAGACATCACCCGGCAACATTTTCATTCAGACCCACCTGCCCAATTTTGGCGCCAGCTCCACCAATCTTTCCCGCCAGGTCACGGTCAATTACACTTCGCCCTTCGGCACCGCCCTGGTCAACCAGTTCCACTTTTCCTTTGGCCGCAGCAAGCCTAATTTCCCCTTTCTTACCACGCTGACGCCGCCCTTTGCCCCGCAGATTACGATCAGCGGCTTCGATTCCCTGGGCGTCCGCAGCCTGCTGCCCCAGGGCCGCCTTCAGAATACCTTCCAGTATGGCGACACGCTCTCCTGGACCCGCGGCCGCCACAATTTCAAGTTTGGCGGCGATATCTTCCGCTATCAGGCATATAGCTTCTTTGACTCCAATCTCCGCGGCACTGTGACCTTCGGTGGTTTGGCGGCGTTCCAAAGTGGAACTCCCACTGCATGGACAGAGAACTTTGGCAACACCCACAGGCACAACTTTGCTCTCGATGACTTCTGGTTCGCGCAGGATGACTATCGCGTAACCGACACCCTGACCCTGAACCTGGGCTTCCGCCTGGAATCCTCCGGTGGCGTCAGCGAAGAAAATGGCATCATCTCGAATCTTAACCGCACCAGCACCACCCCCCTGGGCGGCGGAGGGACCGGGCCGCTGGGCAGCATCGTCCTCGGCGGCACTGCATTTCATCGCAATTGGAACCCGGCGCCTCGCGTTGGTTTTGCCTGGAACCCGGGCGGTGGCAAATTGGTCATCCGTGGCGGCTATGGCATCGCCTACGACTTTATCTACCTCAACCCCATCACCAACCTGCGCTTCGCGGCGCCCTTTGTTCCTTCGATCACTGTACAGAACTTTACCGGTGGCAATACCTTGGCTGCCTTGGTGGCCGGTACCGCTCCGGCGCAGTTGAATGCAGAAGCCGCCATCGGCCAATTCCTCTCAACCCAGCAAAACTTCGGCGCCATCGCGCCGGTGGACCGCAACCTGAAGAATCCCCGCAATCAGCAGTTCGATTTTGGCCTGGAATATCAGGCGATGAGAGACCTGGTTTTGAAGGCGACCTATATCCATACCAAAAGCGACTTCCTTCAGGCCAGCTTGCAGATTGATCCGGTGATTGCTTCTGTAATTCCGGCAACCAGCGATGCCGACGAAGCGGCAAGGTTTGGTTCATTGCGGTCGGTATTTCTTAATGAGACCGGAGCTGCTCCCGTGGGCTCGCCTTTGAACAATCGCCTCGATCCCCGCTTCAACAGCGTGACCCAGGTGCTCGGGGTTGCCAGCTCCAACTACAATGCCCTGCAGTTTGAGGCTGTCAAAACCTATCGTAGCGGATTGAGATTTGATGCTTCCTACACCTGGGCGCACGGTATTGATAACGTCTCCGACGCCTTGAATGTGCTGGTCAACGACTCACCCACGGTTCAGGATCCGCGCAATCTGGCTCTCAACCGCGGCAACTCGGAGTTCGACATCCGCCAGCGCTTTGTTCTCAGCGCAGTCTATGAACTGCCCTTTGCCAAAGGGACCACCGGCCTGATCAACAAGTTTGCCGATGGCTGGGGCCTGAGCGGCATCGTTGAGTCGCGGACTGGGCTTCCGGCAACGATCTTTTCCGGTTCCCGCCGCGGAATCAGCGACGTTCTTTTGATCGGCAATAGTAACGCGGTCGCCAATGGCAATGTGCGCGCATTCCGTCCCGTCGGTTTAACCCAGGTTGATACCATTCCAGCGCCGTGTGCCCGCGGCGTCAATACTTCGAGCACTAATGTTGCTGGTGTGGCTACGGTGTTATGTCCAAATACTGCGGGTTTCCCGCTGACCCAGCCTTTGCTGGGCAATGCGGGTAATAGTGGCCGCAACGATGTGCCGCTGGCGGGATATAACGACACCGATTTCGCCGTCTTCAAGAATACTTCCATTCTGGAAGGTAAAACCCTGCAATTCCGCTGGGAGTTTTTCAACATCTTTAACCACCCCAATCCCTCGGGGTTTGTAAACACGCTTACCTCTGCGACTTTTGGTACCTATCAGAGTACGGCCAACAACATGCGCCAGATGCAAGGCGTGATAAAGTTCGTTTTCTGATTTGAACCTTGTTAAACTCAAAGGCCAGCCGCAAGGCTGGCCTTTTTTGATTGTGTGGCACAGCCGTCCCCGGCTGTGCTCTCCTTCAAGTTATCGCCTGCAGACGGCGCTTTTCGCAGACGGCACCATGAAGTTCAATATGAATAGAGAAACATTCATACAGGCTCTAGTCAGCGCAGTACCAGGATTTAAGCCCGATAGCGACTGGGTAGCCGAGTCCCTTTGTTATCCAGTTGTCAACGATCTGGCTAGGTACGTCTGTGAAGAAGCTGACAGGGATGGCGATGGCGTTGAATCGGCGCTGAAGTTCTTGGAGACAGCTCTGTCACAAGGAGACCTTTACATTAGAGATCTGGTCCATGAATGTTTCGACACGCTCGACTCTTGCGGCAAAATATCGGAGATAAAAAAGCATTTTGGCCCACAGACTCTTGCTTTGTGGAACCAGTTTTTTGAAAAAAACTAGTCGTTCCAGGCGGTTGGACCCTGATCCACACACGCCCGGAACGGGCAGCAACGTGATATCAAGCCCTTAACCTTTGACAAATTCTATGCGATGATTTTCCTGAGGTGTGTCCGGAATCGAGCAATGGACCGGTGCAACACAAGGGAAAACGAATCATGTTTGCGTTGAGAAAAATTACGAAAAGGCTAACAGTGTCACGTCGCAGTCACTACTCCGGCCGTTACTTCCCGCCATTTTCTCTTCGCTATACCTCATTGAGCCGAAGCCACTTAGCGTCAGCCGAACTACTTCAAGTAATGGGGGAGGGGGGTGCCATCAAAACCCCTGCAATGTCGCATCGCCACGATTGCAAGAAAGACAACAGCAATCAGCAGCCCGGATACACGCACTCTGCCTGCATAGCAGCAACCGACGTTGTGGCCAGCGCTTCGGAAACAATTGATCCCAAAGTGATAAAGTAGCGGAGAAGCAATGAAAGCCCTGTTAGAAAACAAGTTTGCGCCGGTCACGTTTACCTGCGGCTTTGTTGAGTGCCCGTTTGCCGAGTTTTCAGAAGCATTTACAAGATGGCGGAAGGAGATCGGAATGCAGACCGAATCAATTCGATTTTGCGCGCCTTTACCTGAAGCTATTTTGAAGTTGGAGCCTCTTGTGACTCCTGCTGACCGGGACCTTTTAATCGAGACTCGTTCCAGATGGACGGCTATTTTCAGCAATGGATTGCGGGTCAACGACGTGGCGAGTCCCGTGGGCTACCTGCCTACTCTGCTGAAGTTGCCGGGGCTTGGAAGTTGTTTGCGTTCCTGATCGAAGCGACAAGAATTTCAAGGATGCACTCCGGATCTACGGGGCCGTGGTTTTCGCCTTGTACGGCCCTGAGAAGACTGATTGGCTCAACAGAATTCGTCGTGTAGCCGTGACAAGGGACGTTGGCGGCTGGGAGTTCGCGGCCCGGGGCGAAATTCAGCCTTATCAAAGTATTGTTCGAGGAACCCAGCGGACAGGTGGCCCGGGTAAAACTTTCTGATCCATAAATACTCGCGAGGGTGCCCCAGCCTAGCTTCTTTTGCTAGGCTGGGTTTTGTCGTAATAGTTGAAAATGAGTGAAAGTGCAAATTTCTGGCGGAACGCTTGGAGCTGTAGTGCTGCTTGCGACAAAAAATCCATGTAGGTTCTTTCGATGACTTTAGTAGCACTTTTCCTCTGTAAAGCAATCAAAAAACTGAGCTCTGATATCAAATCCTTGCCCTTCTGTGAAATTGCTGACATGATCGATCTGGGCGCTTGCCTCGTGCTCTTTGAAAACTTGACCCACGCCTCGCTGGCTCCAGGGCGGCCCAGGGATAGTTCTGTTCACTCCTCAGAGGTTACTTAGTAACCCCCCACCCCCCTTCCAACCCGTCAATCCCCCCCTATAGGGCTTGCCGGGGCGGACAGCAGAGCGGCCTGTTTAGCTGGGGAGTTTACGAATAGAAAATGTTATGAAAGCGTTGACTCTGACTCACAGATTGCTAATGGCTGGCCATTACTCCCGCACTAGTTCTGCCGCCCCCGGATTCTATTGCGTACAAAGCACTTAAGGCTTCACGGACTACTCTAAGTAATGGGGGAGGGGGGCGCCATCAAAAACCCCTGCAATGTCGCATCGCCACGATTGCAAGAAAGATAACAGCAATCAGCAGCCCGGATACACGCACTCTGCCTGCATAGCAGCTGCGAGCTTGGAACTGAAGCAGCTATTTCCTGGCGCCCAATTCCTGCTGCTCCATCTTCAGGATTTTGCCCACACGCCGCCGGTGGCGCTCTTCGTTGGTGAAGTACGCGCCAAGAAACGCGTGTACCAGCTCGTGCGCCAGCTCAGGTCCGATGACGCGGGCGCCCAGGCACAGCACGTTCATGTCGTCGTGCTCCACTCCCTGGTGGGCCGAGTAGGTGTCGTGGCACATGCAGGCGCGAATGCCGATCATCTTATTGGCGGCAACCGTAGCGCCCACTCCGCTGCCGCAGATCAGGACGCCCCGCTCGCAGCGCCCCGCTTGCAACGCCTCGCCGATGGCCTTGGCGTAATCCGGATAATCATCAGGCTTTGTCGGATCATGCGTGCCCAGGTCGAGCACTTCGTGTCCGAGGGAGCGGACCTGCGCGATGATGGGATCCATCAGGGGCACGCCGGCATGGTCGGCGGCTACGGCGATCCGCATGGGTTTGAGAATCGAACTGCTATCTGAGTTGCTCATTGTGGTTTCCCCTTTCAAGCCCTTTGCTGGACAGATTGTCTCCCGCCCAGGCGCTATTGGCATTTTATTGGAAGGCGAGAAAGGTTGCTGAGAACGCGAGGGCTAAGCTATAGTGAATGAGGCCCCACGATTCCGCAGTAACTCCCAATCAGCAAGGGCGCGTAGCTCAACTGGCAGAGCAACTGACTCTTAATCAGTAGGTTGAAGGTTCGATTCCTTCCGCGCTCACCATATTTTCAATAACTTGGCTCCGAAGACGGCCCAGGCCGCGGTGGTTGCCAGCAGTGCCGCATCCACACCGGCTGCCGTCTCATGACGGGCAAGGCCTTCCCTGAACATGCCCTCGACGACCGGGATGATGGAAGATGCCCTTGAAACTTTCTCGGTACTGCAAGAAGACCAGAATCCACAATACGCAAGCGACCAGCGCGGGCGCGATGCTGCCCGGTGCTATCGTCAGGTGAAACGCAAGGATGTTGTAGAGCTCCGCAGCAAGCAGTGTCAGCGCAGTGGCACGAAAAAGCCGAAGAGCAGCAGCAGCCCACCAAGGACCTGCACCGCGAAAAAGAACGCGGCGAAGTGCGATGCGCTGACGGCAACAAGGAACTGGATTGCCACGGGATTCGCCGGTGGCGGCTGGTGGATAAAATGAAGAAACCTGTTCAGTCCAAAGGCTCTCAGCGCCAAGCCTGCGACGCAGGCATAAATTGCTTCGCAGTATGAGAGGCGCGGTGTCTCCTTGCTGCGAAGTGCGTGATCGGCGGCGGTACGGCACTACTCGAAAGGCCGTTGAAATACTTGTGACTTGTAAGGAGAGACCAATGCTCGATCACATGATTCTGACTGTCAGTAATGTCGAACGTTCGTTGGCGCTCTATGAGGCCTTGAAGCCTCTTAAATATCAAATTCTTCCTACCCTACAAGGGCGAAGGCGATCATCCTGATCTGTGGGGATTTGGTGATGGCAAGAGGGCGTTCTTCTGGATCCAACACCACGTAAATCTCGGTGTTTACTGGCCCGGAAAATCACCACGCCCTCCGTGATCGCGAGAGCGAGAAACCTGTTCATCCGATGCGTGCCGATGGCTGGGCCACGCCTGTCGTATCAGCGGCCATGGGCTTGCTCCAATCAGCGGAATCTTAAATTTAAAAGATTTAGACTGCAAGATACTCGCAATTCTCACTCAAGACAAACGAATTTCCAGCTGTTTCCTCCGCCTCTTTGTTCCAAATTCTCCGCTTCTCTGTGCCAAAATGAAACAGCATGCCGATTTGGTTTTCATTACCGAGCGCCCGGCAACGATTAAGCATTTAGCGTGCCAGAGCCGCTTTTTCGGCGCCGTCCTTAGCCTTCAATAAGTTACCTACGCATGAAACATCTTCCCATTTTTCGTCATATGCAGAGTTAGAAAAGAATATTAAGAATTGGAAAAAAGTCAAAAACTGTGGAGTCAGGAACACGCAATTGGGTGTTAGAATTAGCGACTTAATTCCCAACAAGGTTCTGCGAGAATCACGGATAGGTTCGTTCCTTACTGTTGCGTGCGATTGCGTATCGGCACCAGAGCAGTTTGTTGTTCAACTAAGACGTTTACACGCACGCGGTCTTGCTTCACGGATTTGCTGCAGTTGTATGGCCTAGCTGGAGTTGAATTTGCGAATTGATAGAAAACTGCTGCTGGTGTCGCTCTGTGCGGTCCTGCTCGGGATGCCTGCGCAAGCGCAAACCTCGCTGCGCAAAATTGGAGAGATGGACCTAACGTTGCTGGGACTGACGGCCACGGTAGACAATCCTGCTCCCGTGGTTCCCAAGAACACACCCTCCGGCATTCGAGTCATCTTCAAGGCCGGTACGACTCAGCTCTCCGATGCCGACGTCGCGCGCTTTCTGGGAGGAAGTTTTCAGGTACAAGCGGAACTTTCGGGGCCGGGGATTCAGACGGTAACCCTTCCTCTCGCCGATGCTCCGCAAGTAAGCAGTCCAACAATTTTGCCAATTCCAGAAATTCCCACCTCGGGCGACTACACCCTGAGCAATCTCCGGATCGTGGTTAACAACAGTGCGGTGCTGGATGTTTTTCCGCAGAATGTTCCGCTTAAAGTCATAGAGCAGGTGCTGGTGACCTCTATCACCACCACGCCGCTGACTCTCGATGAGATCAAGGCCAAGGGTATTGTTCTCGACAGCAACTCTTATATTGGCTTCCAATTTACATTGGGTCTGGCGCTGCAATCGCAGCAGGTGACTTTGAGTTTCCCGGTGGTATTTGACCGGCAGGGCGTGCCCATTCCGCAGCCCATCCTACCTCCGGCAACTCCATCGGTCACGGGAGTTGCTTTACCGCCTCTGCCCAGTATCTATCCGCTGCTGCTCACCATAGGTGATGGTGGCGGCGGATCGAAGCCTCCACAATTCGATGACGGCAACGGCCACATGGTGCCGATACAGATTCCCAGCGTCCTGGTCATTCCCGGCAACGTGGGATATCTGAAGCAATTTTTCTCGGCAAAGCTCTACGTCGCCGATGGAGCGCCGGTGGGCTCGAGTCTCGCCGTTCAGGATGTCACCGGCACCATCAATCTCCCACCCGGAGCCGATGGAGTTCCCAATACGAGCGATGATCCGCTTTCACTGCCCGCGACCAAGGATGGTCCACAGAATTTCACCAAGCCCGTTTTGGGATTAGGTTCTGATGGACAGCCCAGTGTCCCGATTCTCAACCCAGGCGATCAGGGACAGCAGGAATGGATCTTACGCGGCGAAAAAGAAGGATACTCACCCATCAGCTTCAACATCGCTGCCACGCTGAACGGGTTGGTGACCGGTCCGGTCAAGATCACGGGAATAGCGAAAGGTGGGGTGCTGGTCAGGAATCCCTTTTTTGATGTGACTTTCACCGTGCCCGCGACGGTGCGCAAGGCCGAGCCGTTCAAGCTTTTCCTGACGCTTACCAACATTGGAAAGGGAACGGGCAACAACGTAAATGTGACTCTGGATGCGGCGCAGATGAGTGGCGCTCATTTGGCGCCAGGGGCCAATCAGACCCAAACTATTCCTACAATTCTTCCCAGCGATGCGAAAACTCTGGAATTTGATTTCGTCTCCGACAGCACCGGCCAAGTCATCGCCAGCTATCTGCACTTCGATACCGGCGACGGCAGCACCGGAGAGGTTCGCTTCACGTTGGGCGTTGGGGAGCGCGGTATCCCGCTCTCGCCCGATACACTCTCGTTGCCTACCGCGGTGGATAACCTGCCGCAATCGGTGGTTGACGCCGCCATGCGTGTCCTCGGACAGGCCTGGAGCATCGCCAATGCTCCCGCTGGCGCTCTGCCGCAGGGCGTAATTCGCACTGACAGAAACGCAGTGACGCAAAAGGCGCTGGCGCTGGCCGAAGCCGGCTTGCGTGTAGGCCTTGGACAACCGCTCAACTCCGCCCTGCGCGATCTGGGACTTGATTTCTACGGCGGCTCTCCGGTTGATCCAGGCTTTGATCAACTGATGCGTACTACTAATGCCGGTCATGACTTTGCTGCCGCGCTGGGTGCGGCCTTGGCCCAACCGGCTTCCGATTCAGGTGGGCCACTGGCTTACGAGCGTCAAATCGCACAGTTGGCAGCCTCAGGACCGGACTTCATCTCCTTTGCAGTCACAAATGGGAGCAGCGCAGCTCCGGTGGATGTTGTTCTCTCCGACAACAATGGCAATGTGGCCGATTTCAATGCGCAACCGCCGCGGGCGGATGTGTTATCGGCAGTCATGGTGCCTTTAGGCAACAGCCATGTTTCGCCTGTGCTGGGATTGATTACCAATCCCACGGCTTCACCGTATTCGCTTGTGCTCAATGGCTCTGCTGCCGGGTCGGTGGATGTTTCCGTCACCCTGCCACGTGGAGACGGAACCTTCGTGCGCGGGCAAATCACCGGCGTGCCGGTTACAGCGGGTGGGAGATCGAGCCTTACCCTAGACCTCTCGCAGCCGAGTAATCTGGTGCTCAAGGAAGACACAAAAGGCACCGGTATTTATGACGTGCAGCAAAACTTGACCGAAGAAACCCTCTCGCCGCAGGGTCCGCAGTTTGTCTCGGCCAACATGATTGGCCCTGAGACCCTGGCCGGCGCTACGCCCTTCGGTTTCCAGGCAGCGTTGTTATTTGATCGTCCGGTTTCAAGTGATAGCGCGGCCGACGCTACGCACTACCAGGTTCCGTCGAATGCAATTCAGGCAGCTAAAAGCTATCTCTCCGGACGCCTGGTCATCGTGAATTTGCAGCAGCCCGAAGGCCGCTTTGTACCGACCTCTGTGAACGTGAGCGGCGTTACCGATTTCCGCGGCGTCTCCGGTCCCCGCGGCACGCAGCCGATTGGATCGAAGATTACCGATACCGGCGCGGTGGTGTCTGGTCAGATTCTGAATGCCGATGGCACACCTAACTCCTCGGCGGTGATTACCTACGAGAACAACGGGGACTTCACCTGCAAAGAGCCTGCAGTCGTGGGAATGGCGTCACTGCCGGTGGGTGCCGATGGCCGCTTCCAGTTCCGCTATGTGAGGCAAGACAATTGCGGCGGGCCGTTTACCCTGGCGACGACGGACCCCAACACCGGCGCATTACGCCAAGTTACAGGAAACGTTCGCGCCGATGGCCAGCAGATCGTCCTGAACATTCAGTTGTTCGGCCGCGGCTCTGTCGGTGGAACTGTGACCGACTTGACGAAAGCAGTCGTGCCGGGCGCGCAGGTGACGGTAATCAGCCAGACGGATCCTCAGATTGGCGCAACCACAACCACCGACGGCAACGGAGAATATCTCGTTAGCGGAATTACCGTTGGACCAGTTTCCGTAACCGCCGCGAACAGCACCAGTTTGGGAACAAGTGCGGGCAATATTCAACGCGCCGGCACCACCGCGATTGTCAACGTCGTTCTCGATGGCGGTTCGGTCAGCGCTACTGGAACCGTCTCAAAGCTTGAGAACGGCGTCAGCACGGTGATTCCGGGTCTGCCGGTTGTTTATTACCAGAACAGTAATCCCTTCAACCCAATTGCTGTGGGTGTTACCACGACCGGAGCGGATGGAACGTATTCGCTCACTGGAATGCCAACCGGCGCTTACAAAATAGTCGCTGCCCTCAACGTGCGTGATCAGGCCGCCATTGGTGGTACCGCCACGGGCGGCGACCATCTCACCAATCAGGATCTTGTTATCACTATTCAGGCGCCGAGCACTTATGGAACCGCCCAGGGAATAGTTCGCTTTCCTGATGGCTCGCCCGCTGGGGGCGTAATCGTTAGCATTGACCAGAGCGGTTTGTTGTCGAACGCCGACGGCACGTTCACTTTGCCTGGTATAGCTGTCAAGCCCAACATCAGCCAAACCATCTTTGCTCTGACCAGAGACGGGTTGCGCTCCGGTTCCGTTCCGGTTGTGATCAACACCTCAGGACAGGTCGTGCCCGGGATTGTTATCACCTTGTCAGGCATTGGGTCAGCGGAATATACCGTGCTCGATCCTGCAGGCAATCCCGTGCGCGGTGCGTCTGTGGGCCTGCTCGACGGCAGTTGTTTTGACGAATGCGGATGCAATAAGAAGAATACGGACACCAACGGAAAAGTTCACTTCGACAATCTTGGCTTGGGTTCGATATCCGCGCGTGCCGTAGCGGCCGGCTCCGGCTTTACGGATGTAGCCACGGGATCGGCCAGCATTTTGAGCGATGGCAGCACAGGCTTTGGAATTCTTCGCTTCAACGGCGCCGGTGCGGTGACCGGAGGCGTGATTGATCCCGATAGCAAGCCGGTCTTCGGGGCACAAGTGGCGTTGTCGTCGAATGCGTTTGATCCCGGCTCTTGCTCCTTGAGGAGCATGAATTCACAGACAGTCGGTACAGATCAAAATGGTCAGTTCCACTTTACCGGGGTAAACGTAGGCCCGGTCGGTGTGTCCGTCTCCCAGATTTTCTTCCCCACGCCCGTGGCCAAACAAGGCACCATTACTCACGCTGGGCAATCGGTTGATTTCCAACTGCAACTGGTGAACACAATTGCCGGCGTACTTTCGGGAACCGTGTTTCTGCCCGATGGTGTCACCCCCGCCGGATCGGGCGTCGCAGTAACCGCTAATGGGCCGCTTCCGGATGTGACGGTCAACACGGACATGCAGGGGCATTTTGCATTTGCCAGAATCTTCCCTCAGGGGAGCTATACGCTTACCACCAGCGACCCCATTACCGGCGACGTGAGCCGCGACCGGGTCTTCCTGCAGGCAGGACAGGATCTCGCTCAGAACCTGCGATTGAAGGGCAAAGGTAAAGTTGTGGTCACCGTGGTGGATGGTTCAGACCAGCCAGTTTCCAACGCCTCGGTTAAATTGCAGGAAACCGAATTCCCCAGCAACAGCTATGAAGGCACTATCCAGCCAGCGAACCAGGGAATCGCAGAGTTTGACAATGTTTTCCAGGGGCCCATCAGCGTTCAGGCCTCCGATGCGTTAGGGCGCGGCGGGCGTATTTCCGCCGTGTTGCCCAATGCCGGCGATACCATCCAGGTAAAAGTACAGTTGAGCAGCACAGGGAGCGTGAAGGGACACTTCTTCATGCCCGACCACACCACGCCCATTGCCTACGGAATCGTACAGTTGACTGCCTCCGGTCGAGTGATTGGGCAAACCAGTACGCTGGGCATCGGTGATGTCGGCAGTTTTGCATTTGATTTCGTTCCCGTCGGCCCCGTTCAATTGAATGCGCAGGATCCCGCGACGGCGCGCACCGGAATTGCTGCGGGCACCATCAACAGTGATCAACAAGTCGTGACGCTTGACGTCACCGCCGAAGCCCTGGGTATGGTGCAGGGTGTGGTGACGCAAAACCAGTTGCCGGAGCCGGGAGCGACCGTGGAAATCTTTTCCGGCACATACCATGCTAAGACTGTAGCCGACGCCGCCGGACACTACATGATTGATGGTGTTCCAGGAGGTCATGTAGTTGCCAACGCCAGCTTCGATAACGGCTTTTTGAGTGGTGCGGCAGACGGCAATCTGGCGGGTGAAGGCAGCATCTTGAACCTGGATATTGCCATGCGCAGCGCCGGCAAACTCATCGGACAGGTGCTGCAGGCTGACAACTTGACGCCCGCCGGTCCTGCCTTCGTTACCGTGCAAGTGGGCGGAACTGGCGGCGGTTCGCAGACGGTTACGACTGATAGTCAAGGTAACTTCACCTTTGATGTTGTTCCCGCCGGCGACGCCACGCTCAGCGCGCAGTTATTAGGCACCATCGATCTGGGCGATACTACGGCGCCCGTGCTGGAAAACCAGACCACTACCGCTAATATCAGCCTGAACGGCATCGGTTCCATAACCGGTCATGCCCTGGATTCCAACCGTCAGCCGGTTGCCGGAACCGTGAATGTCTACGGCACGGGAAAATTCACGTATTACTTCAGTCTCACCGTCGGATCGGATGGAAACTTTACTTTACCGCAGGTGCTCGCCGGACCGTTCACGGCCTCGCTGACTGTGCCCGGACAGATTGATCTGCACGGAACCACGACCGGACGCGTACAGCCGAAGCTGAACACCGATATCAATGTGCAAGTGCAGCCCAGCGGCACGGTCAAGGGAACGGTGTTTCGGCCCGATGGCGTTACGTTCGCGGTGGGCGCAAATGTCTCTATCCAGATTGCCGGCGTCGTCGGCAGCATCAATCTGCAGGTGCAGAGTGACGGTACGTTTACCGCTGTCGGCGTGCCCGTCGGCGCGCTCACCATCAATATCAATGATCCGTTGACCAATGGCGTCGGGGTCGTGCATAACGATACCGGCATCACCACCGGCCAAGTGCTTGATGTAGGCCCCGTAACTCTCGATAACACCTCCATCGCCTTGGTTTCCATTACTCCGCCCGATGGCACTGTGAACATGGCTTATACCCAGCCCATCACCATCACTTTTAATGAAGCGCTGGGATCGGCGAACGGAATCAATTTGCAGGTGGTCAATGGCGGGTTCATTGGCTTTAACTCCTTGCTCTCAGCGGACCGCAAGACTGTGACCCTGAACGGCACATGGCCAGATTCGGCTCTGGTAGCGGTCAATATAACTACGGGCGTGCAGGATATCTTCGGCCGGAACCTGGTGCAGCCGGTAACCACTCACTTCCAGGTGATTGATCTCACTCCTCCCTTTGTGACCGGTATCATCCCTGCCCCGGGAGCTATTCAGGTTGCGCCCGGCAGCTCCATTGTGCTGACCTTCAATGAGGCGCTGAGCGCCAACACCGACCTGACTTCAGTTGTGCAACTGACCGCGAACGGCGCTAATGTGCCGGGGACATCCTTCTTGACTTCGCCGAATGTTGTCACCTTCACTCCCAGCAGCCCCTTGCCGCTGAACACAATATTTAATGTGAGCGAGAACGGCGAGCAGGACCTGAGTGGCAATGTTCAAACCATCGCTTACACCAGCACCTTTGCCAGCGTGGATACCATCCCACCGGTGTTGCAGTTCAACGCGCCGGGTGCGGGGGCAGTTGTGAATGTCGCCAATCCTGTGATCGCGTTCTCGGCGATCGATACCTTGAGTGGCGTGGACTACGCAACCGCGACTGTGGTGCTGGATAACCAGACGGTTGTTACGGGACAACTGAGCTTCCAGGCGACAAATCTTTCTGACGGTGTTCACACGGTTGCCGCCAGTGTGGCGGATCGAGCAGGGAATGTGGGTACTCTCTCTGGACAAAAGTTTACTGTTGATGTCACCCCGCCAACCCCGGCCCAGATCAGCGGAGTCACCGAAGGACAGATCATTCAGGGTAGCGTCGCCTTGAGCGCAACCGCCTCTGACCTGACTTCAGGGGTGGCCAGCATCGCGCTGCTGATGGATGGCCATGTTGTAACCACATTCTCCGGGGCGAATTTCACACTTAATCTTGATACCAACATTCTGCCCGATGGGGCGCATACCTTGACTGCGCAAGCCACCGACGTGGCCGGCAACGTTGGCGCGCCCGGCGCCGCAATTGACGTCATCGTGAATAATCACCCGCTGGTGGTGACGATTAATTCTCCAGCAAATGGGGCTTTCTTCCGCGATAGCGTGCTGGTGCAGGCTACTGTATCGCAACCGGTCCTGCGAGTTGATTTCACCATTGGAACGCAGACGGTTTCAGTTTCCAGCGCGCCTTATCAGGCAACGTTGAGTCTCGCTTCTCTGGCGGATGGCCCGCAAGTGATTACCGTGACCGGTTTTGCTGCGGGCGCAAAAACGGGCTCGGCAACGGTCACGATTAACGTTAAGACCAAACCGCCCGCGGCCCCGAACGCTGCGCTCATCAACGCAGAGCCGCCCAAATCAGGAATATCGCTTGTCCATGCAAGCTCAGGCGCGGTGGACGCCAACACCACGGTAGAGATCAAGAACACGGTGAATGGCGCCTTCGCCACCACACTCGCGGCTGGCGATGGCTCTTTCGCCACCAACATTCCTGGATCGGTGGATGACAGGTTACAGCTCGATGCGGTGGACATAGTAGGTAATCGTGGACCTGTGACGACGATAGCCATTCGCCAGACGCCATCCATTCCGCCCTCTTCCGGCGCCACCTCGCTGGTTTATCAGGGCAATCTGGTTGACCGCATAGGCGGCGGCGCTTCCGGGCTTTCGCCCGACGGCCAGTTGGATGCTGTGTTTACCCTGAGCCTCTCCGTCGGCCAGGGAGTCACGCGCCAGATTTCCTACATTGATTTGGCTGGCCCGGTTACGCGCAGCACGCGTTTCGGTGGCGGTACTGGGGTGCTGGGTGTGGCGGTTGATGTCGGTTCACCTTTACTCAACGGCAGCGACGGCAATGTTAATTTCCCAGTGAGCGGCAGCGCCGCGCTGACCTTGTTTGCCGTTGATGGTGGTTTCGTTCAGCCGGGTGCCACCTATACGGTCACGGCGGTCTTTACCGATGGTTCGCAGTTCGTAGCCACATTCACTATTGTGCCTCCTGCCGACAGGACGCAGGTCGCGCACTCGGCGACCTTTACCACCAATCCGACAACGGTGATTGTGAACGGCGCCACGCCGGGCACAACTGTCATTACCCTTACCGCTATCCGCGATATTAATGGCACCCTGGTTCCCGACGGCGCCAAGGTTGCGCTCAGCGCCACGGATATGGCCTCCAAAGATCCGCTGGGCAACGCCATTCGCTCTGCCGGTGGCGTCTTCACCGACGGGGTTGCGGCGGCTAATAACGCAGCCTTTAAGGTCTATACGATCTTCAATGGCACGGTGACTGCAACCTACAGCAGCGATACCGTGTCGCCGGCGCCGGTGTATGGTGCGCTGGCCGTGGTGCAACTCCAGTCCGCTGACGCCGCCGGCAATGTGTTAGGGATGCAGGCGGTTGGAACCACTGACATCAACATTCGGGCCGCTTCAGACCAAGCCATCGTCATGTCGTCACCTGATTCACTCTACGTTGACGGTGGCGATCATCGCAGCCACTTCACCATTCAGCTTCACGATGCTTCCGGGAATCCTCTGCCTGACGGCAGCAAAGTCGTGGTTCAGGCAGATAATTGCGCCACACTCAACCCCTTTGGAGGTTGCAACACCTACGCCGGTGGGTTGATCCTGGGCGGTACCCCCAATGGGTCTAACCAGCCGGTATTTACGGTGATAGGTGGCGCGGTGAGTGGTGACTATTCCGATGCTGGTTTAATCGGTACAACCGGTGGAATCTATTTCGCGGGTATCCAAGTTGTGCCTGCCGACGTAAACGGTAACGCGACCACGAGAAGCGCCCTCGGAATTGGAACCATAACGCTGGTTGGTGCGGGGGCTTCCGAACTGCAGGTTGCTCCTGACAGTGTTCCGTATGTGTTCCCGCTGCCCCAACTGGTTCAGGTAGTCGCCCACCATTTGCATGATATGCGGGCGAATCTGGTGCCCGATGGCGCCAACATATTGCTGACCGCCACGAACTGTTTCTCACTCAATAATTTCGGGGGTTGCAACTCTTCCGCTGGCGGAACCATGGGCGGAAACAGCGGTACAAATTCATCTGGCCTCGGTATCTATCCGCTGGTCAACGGTGAAGCTCTGGCCACCTATTCCACCGAAAATGTCAGTGCGCCGGGTGCCGGACAGGTGGTGGTTGCCAATGTGCAGCTTCTGATGGAAAGCTCCGCCGGCAACCCTGTTGATCGAAGGGCCGTGGCAATCACTCCCATTCAAGTGCTGGGTCCCCTGAATGCCGTTGGCTCTTCCCAACCCGCCAGCATTTTCGCTGATGGCGGTATCCACACATCTGCAGTCACGTTCAGCCCGATTCTTGATGCGTTTGGAAATCCGCTGCCGGATGGGTCCACCATCATCGCGTCAGCGAGTTCTTGCGCTGCACTCACTTCTTTTGGAGGCTGTTTCCCGTCGGCGGGTGGACAGATTATCGAAGGTACCAGCTCACCCTCTAGCAGCATTTACAAGGTGCTGTCGGTGCAGAATGGCGCTGTCTCTCTGACTTACGCCGATCAGGGCATAGCCTCAGTACTGGGTCAGATCCAGGTGGCGAATGTTGTTCTCATGGAAGCTGGACCATCCGGGAGTGTGCAAAGCCGTAGCGTTTTGGGAGTAGTGCCGATTTCCTTGGCGGGTCTAACCTCCGCCCAGGGGAGTGCCAGTCCGACCGTCCTCCATGCTGATGGCGGAGACTACCGTTCCACCATCACCATTTCCAAACTAGTTGATGCTTCCGGCCATCCTGTTCCTGATGGCAGCCAGATTGCTCTGACTGCGAGCTCTTGCGGTGCACTCACTCAGTTTGGTGGCTGTATTTTCTCAGCAGGCGGAGAAATCCTAGGCGGCACACCGCTTAACGGAAATCCCAACTTCCGGGTGTTCGCTGTGGCGAACGGCCAGGTCGTGACGCAATATTCCTCACAAGGTGTCAGCGTTAACCAGGGCCAGAACACGGCAACGATACAGATTGTCTCGACTACGCCTGACGGAAACATGATCAGCAGAACAGCTATAGGGACCGTCTCGGTACAATTGCTGGCTCCGTCGAGCGCTACGGTTGCTGTCAATCCCGGCGACCTGTTCTCGGACGGTGGGAGCCACCTTGCGCAGGTCACGATTAGCGGTCTGCTGGATTCCGATGGTGTGACGCCTGTGCCCGATGGTGCCAAGGTCGGCTTGACGGCGGGGAACTGCGTTACCCTGACCGCGTTTGGCGGCTGTGTCTTCTCTGCCGGAGGCCAGATTCTCCCCGCGGGCACCTCGCCGGGTGATGGCACTCCCCTGAGCGGCAACAGTTCATTACTGATGTTTACTGTGGTCGGCGGCCAGGTCCACGCTGCCTATTCCGATCAGGGCGTAGCCTCCGGTTGGAACCAGACGCAGACCGCAACCATCGCAGTTGTTCCTCTGGATAACACTGGGACCGTCATGTTGAGCAGGACCGCGATCGGGACCGGCACGGTCAATCTGCACGGAGGCACTTCCGCGACTGGAAGTGGCCCCACCACCTTGTCCGTTAGCGGGGGAGGCTCGGGCATTGTGACTTTCTCCGGGATTAAGGATTCGGCCGGCAACACTGTTCCCGATGGCACCGTGATATTGGCCACAGTCGGCAACTGCGTCACATTGACTGCCTTTGGCGGATGCAACTTCTCGAGCGGCGGAGCCATTGTCGATGGGACCCCCTCCACGTGGAGCAGCAGTTACAAACAGTTCACGGTAACGAATGGAAGCATAACCCTGACCTATTCGGCAGTGGGCGCGTCGGCCCCGGGTACAGCGACAGTGCAATTGTTGCCCGCGCAGCCCGATGGCACCGGTCTCGGACGCACAAGTATGGGAGTTTGGGCCATCAGCACCACTCCGTAAGTTTTGCGCAAAGGCGCAAGTTGTAGAAAAGAGTTTTTTTGTTAAACAAGAAATTTGGTGATTGAAATTATGAGTTCACCCCGGGCCAACTCGCACGCTAGGTGTGTGCGCATGGACCAGCAACAATCCGTTATCAGACAGCTGATCGCTGCCGTCCTGATTTATCTGACGGCGCTGACACCGCTTTCCAGTTTCGGTGCAGAGCCGACGTTCCCGGGGCCGGCGGTTCGTTATTCCAGCGGCAGCTCTGCCCGCGGTCCGCAGGCAGCGACTCGTGCGACGAGCGATAGCAGCGCAACTGCCCGCAACAGTTCTCGCAATGGCTTGCCCACGCTTGCAGCCTTGGCTGCTCCTGAGCCCATGTTCTTCAGTGGTGGCGGTTCCAGCACTCCGACGGGCGTGACTATCTTTGGGCCCAAGCAATACCTGCGCACCAGCGGCCCCCCGAACGACTATGTAGATAATGTTACCGTTCCTGCCTGGCTTGCTTCGCCCTTCGACTTGCACATTGAAAATGGACAAGTGAACGGGTGCAATCGCATCTCCGCAGCCTGGATCAGCATCAACGGCGTTCAGGTCGCCGGTCCATCGGATTTCAACCAACAGGTTTTTGTGTTGGATCGTACTGTCAATCTGACTCCCACCACAACGCTGGAAGTCAAGCTGGCCAGTGGCGGCGGCGGGGATAACGATGACAAAGACAAAGATAGAGATAAAGATCCGGACAAAAACAGCGACCAGGATAGAAACCCCTCAAAGAAAAACTCAACTGCGTCCAATAGCGAATCCGACAGCCGGCATGAGGGCGATAAGGATCAGCATGATCAGGATAAGGACCGCGACAAGAAAGATCATGACCGCAACGATGGCCAGGATAAGGACAAGGGCGATGATGATGACCACGGTCACTGCCCGTCCGGCGCTTATCTGACCATCACCCTTTTCGGCACCAATGCCGACCACACCTCGCCGCAGATTACGGTTATGGCCCCGGCGCCGGGTTCGACCGTCAACACTGCTACTCCCCATCTCGCCGTGCAATATGCCGACCTGGTTGGTAACGGAGAGCCTGCCGCTTCGGGCGTGAACACCTCCACACTCGCTGTGACTTTGGATGGTGTGGACCGCACCAGTTTGTTCACTAAAACAGCGACCGGCGCGACGGCTGATCTACCGCAAAGTTTGGCCCTCACCGCTGGCGCACATACGCTCGCGGCATCCGTGCAGGATTTTGCCGGAAATACCGGTCACACCAGCGCGCAGTTCACAGTCTCTTTGCAGCCGCCCCAGGTACAAGTAGCAGAGCCGGTCAATGGCTCGTACATAAATATGAATGTTCCTGCAGTCAGGGTGCTTTATCAGGGGCCGAACCTTGATCTTTCGAGTCTGCAAGTACTTATCAATGGTGTAGACCGGACCAGCCTCTTCACCAAAGGCGCAAACGAAGCCGACGCCACTCTAACAGCGAACACGGCGCTCCCGAATGGTTCAAACAAAATCGTAGCCAGCTTGAAGAACACCGGGGGCAGTGCAGGCAGCGACACCTCCACGTTCACCGTGGATACCGTTGCTCCAGTGATTGCAATCAACCAGCCGGCCAACAACAGTCACAGCCGCGGGCCGAGTGTGAACGTTGGCATCACCTACAGTGATGATCAGGCATTGGACCTGACAACCTTCCAGGCGACTCTGGATGGCGCTCCACTCTCGCTCTCGACGACCGCGACCGGCGCCACCGGCACCACGCCTTCTCTGGCCGATGGCAGCCACACTCTGAACGTGTCCATCAAAGACAAAGCCGGGAACCCGGCAACTGCTTCCGTTACTTTTTTCACAGACAGCGCAACTCCGAACATTCACATGACGGCCCCGCTGAATGGCTCCTTTTTGGCCGCTACGGGCACGCATGTCAATGTGACCTATTCAGACCCGGACCTTAACTTATCCACCTTCAAGGTCACCCTGAATGGCGCTGACATTACCAGCTCGTTCACCGTTGGTGCCAATTCAGCATCTGCCGACCTGACTGGTCTTGGCCAGGGCGCCAATACTCTGTCAGCACAAATCAGCGACCTGGCAGGAAACACCGGCCACGACTCTTCAACATTCACCGTAGACACGGTTCCTCCAGTGATTGCAATCAACCAGCCAGCCAACAACAGTCACAGCCGCGGGCCGAGTGCGAACATTGGTATCACCTACAGCGACGATCAGGCATTGGATCTGACGACCTTCCAGGCGACTCTGGATGGCAGTCCGCTCACGCTCTCAACGACCGCGACCGGCGCCACCGGCACGACATCTTCTCTGGCTGACGGCAGCCACACACTGAGCGCGTCGATCAAAGACAAAGCTGGGAATCCGGCAACAGCTTCGATTACCTTCTTTATTGATAATGTAGCTCCGAATATCCACATTACAGCTCCTGTGAACGGTTCTTTTGTTGCCGCCACGAGCCCGCATGTGAATATCACATTTGCGGACCCGGACCTTAACCTCTCGACCTTCAAGGTGACCTCGAACGGCACGGACATCACGAGCCTATTCACTGTTACTCCCAACTCCGCATCGGCAGATTTGACTGGAGGCGCAAGTCTAGGCCAGGGGGCGAATACTCTCACAGTGCAAATCAGCGACCTGGCAGGAAACACCGGCCACGATTCTTCCACCTTCACCGTGGATACCACTCCGCCGCAGGTCACGATCGTGCAGCCTGCTGATGGAAGCTATACCAACCAGCAGACAATTGCGGTCTCCGGCACGGTCGCTGACGATACTCCGGTCACGCTGCAGGTCAACGGCGTAAGTGCCACCATCAACGGAAATCAGTTCACCGCAACTGTTCCTCTGCCAACGGAGGGGTTGCAAGCGTTGCAAGCTGTTGCTACCGATGCCGCCGGCAACGTCGGCCAGGCTTCGATCAACATTCACGTTGACCGGACGCCTCCGGTTGTGGTGATCGCGCAGCCTCTCGACGGAAGCTACACCAACCAGCAGACGATTGTGGTCTCTGGCACTGTGACTGATGCTTCGCCGGTTACGGTACAGGTGGAGGGCGCAAGCGCCACGATGAATGGAAACCAGTTCACTGCGACTGTGCCGCTGCCAACCGAAGGATTGCAAAGCCTGCAAGTGGTTGCCGCCGATGCCGCCGGCAACGTCGGCCAGGCATCGATCAACATTCACGTTGACCGGACGCCTCCGGTTGTGGTGATCGCACAGCCTCCCGACGGAAGCTACACCAACCAGCAGACGATTGTGGTCTCCGGCACCGTGACCGATACGTCGCCGATAACGGTACAAGTGCAAGGCGTAAGCGCCACGGTGAGTGGAAATCAGTTCACCACAACTGTGCCGCTGCCAACCGAAGGACTGCAAAACCTGCAAGCGGTTGCTACCGACGCTGCCGGCAACGTCGGCCAGGTATCGATCAACATTCACGTTGACCGGACGCCTCCAGTTGTGACAATCGCACAACCTTCGGAGGGAAGCTATAGCAACCAACAGACTATTGCGGTCTCCGGCACTGTTACTGATGCGTCGCCTGTAACTGTGCAAGTGCAAGGTGTGAGTGCGACGGTGAACGGCACCCAATTTACCGCTAGCGTCCCCCTGTCTGCCGAAGGGCTACAAACGCTGCAAGCCGTAGCCACCGATGCCGCCGGCAACGTAGGCCAGGCTTCGGTCAATGTTCACGTTGACCGCACGCCTCCGCTTGTGAAGATATTCAGTCCTCAGGCAGGCGCTTATATAAAAGGACCAGTGATTACTGTAACCGGCTCGGTGGCAGACGCCTCACCCACCATGACGGATGTGAACGCCATCTCCACGATGTTGAACCCGGATGGTACATTCAGTACCCAAATCCCAGTGGTGGATGGCCCGCTCAACATAATCGCAACCAGCCATGACGCCGCTGGAAATGTTGGAACAGCCCAGGTTCCGGTGATCATTGATTCGGTGCCGCCGGTTATCACCGTTACCACTCCGCAGGATGGGTTGATCACAAACCAGGCCACGCAGACCGTCCAGGGCACAGTTACAGACGCCGCGCCGGTCACACTGACCATCAACGGCAGTCCGGCTCCGGTGACCAGTGGAGCGTTCAGCCAGAGTGTGACCATGTCCAGCGATGGACCTAATACCATTACCCTGGTCGCAACCGATGCTGCGGGAAATGTCAGCACGAAAACCATCCACGTCACTTTGGACCGGACGCCGCCCACTCTCTCAATCGCAGCGCCTTCTGCGGGTGCGGTGCTGGGCTCACTACCGGTGATTGTGCAGGGAACGGTGCAAGATGACACCGCGACCACAGTCACCGTGGATGGCATACCGGCAACCGCGACCCAGAATGCCTGGCAGCTCTCGGTTGCATCTTTGCCTGACGGGCCACACACTTTCCTGGTAGTGGCTACCGATGCAGCAGGGAATTCGACGCAGCAGACAGAAAGTGTACTCATTGCCACCCAGCCGCCCACTATCGTTATTACTGCGCCTGCCTCGGGAAGCTTGACCAGGAATACGAGCATCCCCGTGAATGGCACGGTAACGAGTCCTGCTCTCGCCGGCGTTCAGGTGAATGGAGTCGCGGCTGCAGTCCAGCCTTCTGGCGATGGATTGAACGCCACGTTCTCGGTAGTGTCGGTTCCTTTGAACCCAGGCGACAATCAACTGGTCGCCACTGCAACCGATGTGCTGAGCCGCTCCGGCCAGGCCACGGTGCTTGTGACCCAGGATTCCATTCCTCCTGTCATCGAGTTGACCACACCCACGTCCATCTCGAAATTGCATCCCGGTCAATTCACCGTGGCGGTCACGGATAATATTGCCGTAGCGCAGTTCGTGGTCAGTGTCAACGGAAGTCCACTGGGGACATTCACCAGCAGTCCTTACCAGGCCACTCTTTCCGTCCCGTCGGGCGCGGTTCCAGGGGATACCGTCACGGTTGCAGTTACAGCCGCGGATACGGCTGGCAACACTGCAACAGATTCTCGTGGAGTCAGCGTAGTTGCCGATGGCGTTGTGGTGGGACAAGTTCTCTCTGACGTCACCGGATTACCTTTGCCCGGAGTTAATGTCAGCATCATCGGCTCCAGCCAAAACGCTACAACCGACGATCAAGGCCGCTATTCGCTGCCGGCCAACGATGCTCAAATTTTCCTGCTCGCCCAAGCCGACCCTAATAGTACTGCCGGGCCAATGACTGCGGTCGAACGCCAAGTGGCAATCCAATCCGGTGTCGGCACTGTGCCCATTGATGCGCGTCTTACCCCGCTGGCTTCCTCTACCAACATTGATGCGACTGGCGGGACCCTTGCCGCCGGTACGGTGAGTATTAGTGTCCCAGCCGGAGCGGTGGGCGCATCTACACCCTTTCAGCTCACGGGTTTATCTCCCCAAGGCTTGCCCGGATTATTGCCTTTAGGATGGTCTCCGCTGGTCTCTTTCGACTTGCGTGCAGGCGCAACCACCAGCGCTTCGTTGAACGCGGCCATCTCCAAGCTGCCTGCGCAACAGACGCTGCACTTGGTGACGTATCATCCCACGGTTCATTCCTGGGTCATGGTGGCTCCGAACCTGGCGACCGATGCAAGTGGCAATCTCGCTTTAAGTCTGCCGGGGGTTGGTGCCTACTCACTGGTGCAGGCAGACCAACTCAATCCTCCCATTACCATTTCGGGCCCGGGTGAGGTTCTGATTGGAACTGCCATGGTCTTGATTCCATCCACGGCCACCACAACAAGCTTGGTCAGTCCTCCCTCGCTGCCTCCAACAGGTGGAACCGCGGTGGGAAGTCTGGCCCTGCAGTCGTCGACCCCATTGCCGTCGGGAACAGTGGTCCAGGCGGCGACAACAGAAACGTTCAATCTGACCTCCGGCCAGGTCGCCTCTGAAGAGCAGCGTTTGCAGGACGTTCTCCTGTTCCAGGTCCCGGTCCCAACCGGCGCAAGCCTTGCCGCGCAATTTCCCATCACGCCCTCTAAGACCTTCGAGAATGGTCAGTTGAGTAACGGAGATGTGCACCTGGATATTTTGGCCGGCAGGGAATCGGTCCGCGGACAGGTTGGCGGCAACGATGCGTTGACGCTCTCCGACGGCAACATCACGTTTACCGTGGGTGCGGGATCTTTGGCCCATGATACGGATATGTCCATCGCCGCGGTCGCGCTCTCTTTTTTCGATCCAACGTCGAATGGATTGACTCCGCTGGCAGAAGTTGTGGTTGATCTTTCTGGGCAGATTCTGAATACCAGCGCGGAACTCAGCGCCGCCGCCACTGGCGTCTCGCCGGCAGATACTCTCTTGATTGCCCGGGTGCAGCGTGTTAACGATGTGCCTTATTTGACCGTGGTGGCGCTCGGCGCACTGCAAAACGGCACGATCGTCTCGACGGCGTATCCGGGTCTGCCGGGCATTAAGCAAGAAGGGCGTTACGTATTTTACAAGTCGGGATCGCCGGTTGGCTTCGTCGCCGGTGTTACCTCATCGACCGCCGGCCCGGTGAAGGCCGTGGTTCGCACCGACAGCCTGCCGTTCATCAGCTTCTCCGGGTTGGATGGTTCCTACATCGTGCCCGCCCTGCCCGGCTCCGCGAATCTGCAGGCGCAAGTTCCGGATACATCGCTGCAGGGCTCCGCATCCAGCGCTGTCACCGCTGGGCAGACCGCAAATTTGAACATCGCACTCACGGGCGCTACTACAACCGCGACGGTGACGCCCGCGGACGGCACAACTGCCGTTTCGGTTGCCACTCAGATCGAGATCACCACCTCCGCGCCGGTCAAGCCCGCATCCATTACGACGGATAACATAAAGCTCTTCCAGGGCGCCGTTGCCAACAACCAGGTGGTGCCCGTGCGTTTCGTGCTCTCGGTCAGCGGCAACAGCCTGGCGGTAATCCCGCAAGCAGCGTTGCTGTTCGCGACGCAATACACGCTGCAAGCCTCAGGATTGGCCGACGTCTTCGGCGGTTCGATTTCTGTTCCAACCGTGACCTTTACCACCGCGACTAATACGCCTCCGGTCTACGACACCAGCAAGATCACATTCTCTTTCCCAGATTCTAACGGCAACGTTACCGTTTTGGCCCCGCCCGGCTCGCTGGCACCCGGCAGCACGGTTTTGATCATTGATGCCACCAACGGCGTCGTCGCTTCCTTTACTGTTCTCAATGACGGATCATTGAATGGACAGTTCCTGGCGACGATCAATGACATCCTGCAAGTTACCATCACCGACCCGCATGGTAACGTAACTACCTTCACCAGCGGCCAGTTTGTTGCCCCTGACGGTACTGTCGCGGTCGGCCCTGGCGGCGGAACAATAAACGGTCCTAACGGTACGGCACTTATCGTGCCTGCTGGTGCCCTTGACCAGGCTATAACCTTTAAGCTCGACACCTTCGATTCAACCCTGTTCCCTGACACCCCCGATGCCGATAATCTGCAGTTCGGCAGTGGTTTGAAGGTGCATGTCGGTACCGCTCCTGTCACCTTCAATCAACCACTCAGTCTGGTGTTTCCGAGACCGGCGGGCACTCCTGACAACGCCCAGTACTATGTTTACCGCCGTGTGGTGCAGCCAGATGGCTCCATCGGCTATGAAGTTATCGACAACGCGGAGCTCCAACCCCCCGGCACTTCAGTGCCGGGCGTGATCGCCAGAGGTCAACCCTCAAGTTTTGAACTCCCCGGCGGTTCCTCGGGAATTACACTTCCGCCGCCACCTGAGCCCTTCGAGATCGCTACGACTCACGATCTGGTTCCGTTACCGGGTTACGGCCTGTCAGGTATTGCAGACAACTACTTCATTGTGATGTGGTT
>Ga0210384_10000260_pt1 | contig 83703 bp, 90 predicted proteins | sample IncBWH2MmetaG_FD_160574 | JGI IMG/M metagenome (GOLD analysis project Ga0210384, IMG submission 160574) | Forest soil microbial communities from Barre Woods Harvard Forest LTER site, Petersham, Massachusetts, United States - Inc-BW-H-2-M | ecosystem: Environmental > Terrestrial > Soil >... | reverse complement strand
GGACCTCGCTCCGGTTGTGGCCTTCGAGACACTGGAAGACCGCGCTGTGCTCGGAGTCGACCGGCAGCAGCGCCACCCCGCGCTCACGGGCCGCCGCGGTCATCAGGCTGCCCGCCATCACCAGCGTCTCCTTGTTGGCGAGCGCGACGTTCTTGCCGCTCCGGATCGCGGCCATGGTCGGCAGCAGCCCGGCGCCGCCCACGATCGCGGAGAGCACCACGTCGGCCTCGACCTGGCCGGCCAGGGTCACCAGACCCGCCGCCCCCACCAGCAGCTCGGGCCGCGGCGCGGGCAGTGCGCGCGCCACCACTTCGAGCGCGGCGGCATCGGTCAGCGCCAGGGCCCGGGGCCGGTGGCGGCGGCAGAGCTCGACGACGAGATCCGGGTTCGAGCCGCGCGCGGCCATGCCCTCGACGCGGAACTCATCGGGAAAGTGCTCCGCCAGCTCGAGCGTCCGCCGGCCCACGGATCCGGTCACCCCCAGCACGGTCAGCCGTTTCATGATCCGAGAGACCTCGTATAGGTGGCGTAGTAGAAGAGGACCGGGGTGTTGAGGAGCAGGCTGTCGACGCGGTCCAGCATGCCCCCGTGGCCGGGAATGAGCCGGCCGGTGTCCTTGGTCCCCACGCTGCGCTTGATCGCGGACTCCACGAGATCGCCGATCTGGCCGGTCACCCCCAGCAAGAGCCCGATCACGACCGCCTCCCGCATCGACAGCTCGGTGAAGAACGCCGCGCGCGCGCCGAACGCGGCGAGCACCGACGCCACGAGCTGGGCCGCCGCCCCCTCCACCGTCTTGCGCGGGCTGATGGCCGGCGCGAGCTTGTGGCGGCCGAGCGTGGAGCCGACCACGTAGGCCGCGGTCTCGCCGAGCCAGGTCACCGACACGAGCAACAGGACCCACTCGACGCCCGATTCCACGTCGCGGAGCCAGAAGGCGTAGCCGAGCAGCCAGTTCACGTAGCAGATGCCGAACAGAGTCACCGCCACCGACTCCCACGCCGGACGCCCGCTCTCCGCGCGCAGCAGGCCCACCGCGAGCACCAAAAGCAGCACCGCGGTGAAGACCACGCGCTCCGAGACCGGCAGCGCGAAGCTCGCGGTGACCACGATGCCTCCGAGAAGCCCGAGCCGCCGCAGGGTGCGGATCCCGGCACGCTCGAACATGCCGGTGAACTCCCACTGCCCGAGGGCGCCGGTCAGCACCATGACGGCGCCGAACATCCACACCGGCCCCTCCATCACCATCCAGACGAACAGCGGCAGGAGGACCAGCGTGCTCAGCAGCCGGCGCAGCAACGCGGCGCCGCGCGAGGACCCGGCGCTCTCCACCGGGTGCGGGAGCGGAACGCCGTGGGCTCCCGCCATCACACCCGCCCGAAGCGGCGGTCGCGCTGCTGGAACTCGGCCACCGCGAGGCAGAACTCGCGCCCGTCGAAATCCGGCCACCGGGTCGGCGTCATCCACAGCTCGGTGTAGGCGATCTGCCACAACAGGAAGTTGGACAGGCGCAGCTCGCCGCTGGTGCGGATGAGCAGGTCGGGATCGGGGATGCCGTCGGTGTAGAGCGCGCGCGAGACTCGAACCTCGTCGATGTCCTCCGGACGCAGCGCGCCGCGCTGCACGTCCCGGGCGAGGGCGCGCACCGCGTCCACCAGCTCGTCGCGCCCGCCGTAGTTGAAGGCGAGCACGAGGGTGAGCCCGGTGTTGCGCGCGGTGGTGTCGATCAGCCGGCGAATGCGCTCACCCACCCGGGCCGGGACGCCGTCGGGGCGCCCGATCACCCGGAAACGGACGTTGCGCTCCATGAGCTCCGGCAGCTCGCGCTCGATGGAGCGCTCGAGCAGGGTCATGAGCGTGGAGACTTCCTGCTGCGGGCGCTGCCAGTTCTCCGAGGAGAACGCGTAGAGGGTCAGGTACTGGACCCCCAGCTCCCCCGCGATCCGCACGACTCGCCGGACCGACTTGACGCCCTCGGCGTGGCCGGCCACGCGCGGCAGCCCGCGCTGCATGGCCCAGCGGCCGTTGCCGTCCATGATGACCGCGACGTGGCGCGGGACGGGGCGGGTCAGGATGCGCTGCTTAAGGTCGGCCTCGTGAAGGGTCGCCAGCTCCGCCACCGATACGCCGAGCCCGGCCTTCGCCGCCATATCAGGGAATCTTACGTGAGCCCCTACCGAATTGCCAGTAAAAACGCCCCCATACAGCGAAAAATGCGACTAGACGGTAAGGATTTCCTGCTCTTTCTTCTTGGCCAACTCCTCGATCTTCGCGGTGAAACGATCGGTGGTCTTCTGGATCTGGTCGTGCCCGCGGCGCTCCTCGTCCTCGGAGACCTTCTTGTCCTTGGCGAGCCCCTTCAGCTTGTCGTTGGCCTCGCGTCGCGCGTTGCGGATGCCCACCCGCGCGTCCTCCGCGAACTTCCCCACCGTCTTGGCGAGCTGCTTGCGCCGCTCCTCGGTGAGCGTGGGCAGGGTGAGCCGGATCACTTTGCCGTCGTTGCTCGGGGTGAGCCCCAGGTCCGACTTGGCGATGCCCTTCTCGATCTCCTTCATCTGCGAGACGTCCCACGGCTGGATCACGATCGTGCGCGGATCGGGGACCGAGACCGACGCGAGCTGGTTGATCGGGGTCAGGTTACCGTACGCGTCGACGCGCACCGCGTCCAGGAGCGACGCGTTGGCGCGGCCGGTGCGGACGCCCGCGAACTCGCGCGTGAGGGCGTCGACCGCCGCCTGCATCCGGGTCTCGAGTTCCTTGATCACCGCTTGCGTCATGGCCTACCCCCTCGACGGCGGCGCGCCTGCGTCGGCGGCGACGACGGAGCCGACCGGCTCGCCCGTGACTATTCGTCGGATGTTGCCCTTGCGCGTGAGGTCGAACACCACGATGGGCAGCTTGTTGTCCATGCAGAGCGAGATGGCGGTGGTGTCCATCACCTGGAGCCCGCGGTTGAGCACCTCGATGTAGCTCAGCCGCGGCAGGCGCGTGGCGGTCTTGTCCTTCGCCGGATCGGCGGTGTAGACCCCGTCCACCTTGGTGGCCTTGAGGATCGCCTCCGCCCCGATCTCGACCGCCCGCAGCGCACCCGCGGTGTCGGTGGTGAAGAACGGGTTTCCGGTGCCCGCCGCGAACACGACCACGCGGCCCTTCTCCAGGTGCCGCATGGCCCGCCGACGGATGTAGGGCTCGGCCACCGCCCGCATCTCGATGGCGGAGAGAACGCGCGTGGGCACTCCCGCCTTCTCGATCGAATCCTGCAGCGCGAGCGCGTTGATCACGGTGGCCAGCATGCCCATGTAGTCGCCGGTGGCCCGGTCCATGCCACCCGCGCTGGCCGCGATGCCGCGGAAGATGTTGCCGCCGCCGATGACCACCGCGAGCTCGACCCCGAGCCGTACCACCTCGGCGATCTCCTCGGCGATGCGGCTGATGACGTCGGGGTCGATGCCGTAGCCTTGACCGCCCGCCAGCGCCTCCCCGGACAGCTTGAGCAGAACGCGCCGGTACGCGGGGGTCGCGCCGGGGGCGGCCATCGGCGTCCTAGCTCTCGCCGACCTGGAAGCGGGCGATGCGCTTGACCACGATCCGCTCACCCATCTTCGAGGTGGCCTGGTCCACCATGTCCTTCATGCGCGTCTTCCCGGAGGCGTCGCGGATGAACGGCTGCTCCAGCAGGCAGGACTCCGCGTAGAACTTCTCGAGCTTGCCCTCGATGATCTTGTCGATGACCTGCGGCGGCTTCTTCTGGTCCGCCATCTGCTCGCGGTAGATCTCCCGCTCCTTCTCCACCACCGCCCCCGGCACATCTTCGCGCGACACGTAGGAGGGATTCGCGGCCGCTACTTGCATCGCGACGTCCTTCACGAGCTGCTGGAAGTCGTCGGTGCGAGCCACGAAGTCGGTCTCGCAGTTCACCTCCACCAGCACTCCGATCTTGTTCCCGGGATGGATGTAGGCGGCCACCACCCCGTCCTTCGCTTCGCGGTGCGCCTTCTTGGCCGCGTCGGCGAGCCCCTTCTTGCGCAGGTGCTCGACCGCACCCTGCATGTCCCCCTTGGCGGCCTCGAGGGCCGCCTTGCAGTCCATCACCCCGGCCCCGGTACGCTCCCGGAGCTCCTTGACCCGTTCCGCGGACGATGCCATGGATTCTCCCCGCCTCAGGACGTCACGCGCCGGGTTCCGCCGACGCGGACATCTCGGCTTCGGTCACCACCGGCAGGTCGGGCGAGGCCGGGATCTCGTCCTCCGCCTCCTGCTTGGCGTGGGTGCCGCTGCCCTCGATCACCGCGTCCGCGATGCGGGAGGTGATCAGGCGCACCGAGCGGATCGCGTCGTCGTTGCCGGGGACCGGGTAGTCGATCCCGGACGGGTCGCAGTTGGTGTCCACGATGGCCACGATCGGGATCTGGAGCCGGCGGGCCTCCTCCACCGCGATCGACTCCTTCTTGGGGTCGATGATGAAGATCGCGGAGGGCAGCCGGTCCATGTTCTTGATGCCCACCAGCGCGCTCTGTAGCTTGGCCCGCTCGCGCTCGAGCCCGATCACTTCCTTCTTGGGCAGCCGCTCGTACTCGCCGGTCTCGCTCATCTCGTCGAGCTTCTTGAGACGGGCGATCGACTTGCGGATCGTGGTGAAGTTCGTCATCGTGCCGCCGAGCCACCGGTGGTTGACGTAGAACATCCCGCAGCGCCCCGCTTCCTCGAGCACCGTCTCCTGGGCCTGCTTCTTGGTGCCCACGAAGAGGACCACGCCGCCGCCCGCGGCGAGATCACGCACGAAGGCGTAGGCCTCGCGGAACTTCTTGAGGGTCTTCTGCAGATCGATGATGTAGATGCCGTTGCGCTCGCCGAAGATGTACTTCTGCATCTTCGGGTTCCATCGCTTGGTCTGGTGGCCGAAATGCACCCCGGCCTCCAGCAGCTCCTTCATGGTCAGTGCAGCCATGGTCCTGGCGTCCTTTCCGTCGTCGTTCGGTTGGCCTCCGATCCCGAGCGGCCGGCCCCCGGAAAGGGGCGCGACGCTTCCCCGCCGGCTGACGTGGGCGCGGCGGGGACCGAAGCTCGAGACCGTGCGTGTTAGGTCGTGTACTTCGCGTTGATTCGAACGTACTCCTCACTGAGGTCGCATGTCCACACCCGGTCCTCGCCGCGCCCCAGGCCCAGATCGATCGAGACGGTGTAGCCGGGGCCGCCCATCATCTCGTGGATACGGTCGAGCCGGGCCCCGGGCCGCAGCATCCCCTTCTCCACGAGCAGCTCGTCGCCGATGGCGAGGGACACGCGCTCGGCCGCCACCCGGGCCGCGCTCTTGCCGAGCGCCATCATGATCCGTCCCCAGTTTGGATCGGCCCCGTTGATGGCGGTCTTGACGAGCGGAGAGTTGGCCACCGAGCGGGCGGCCAGCACCGCTTCCCGCCGGGTCCGGGCGCCCCGCACCGCGATCTCCACGAGCTTGGTCGCACCCTCGCCGTCCTCGACGAGCATCCGGGCCAGTTTCTCCGTGATGGCCTCGAGCGCCCGGGCGAACTGACGGAGTCCCTTACCCCCGCGCTCGAGCGACGCGTTCTCGGCGAGCCCGTTGGCGAGGATCGCCACCGTGTCGCTCGTGGACTGGTCGCCGTCCACCGTGATCCGGTTGAAGGAGCGGTCGGTCGCGCGGCGCAGCACCCGCGGCAGCGAGTCCCGCGCCACCATGGCGTCGGTAGCGAGGAAGCAGAACATCGTCGCCATGTGGGGCTCGATCATCCCCACCCCCTTGGCGATCCCGCCGATGGTGACGGGCCGGCCCGCCACGTCCACCCGGAGCGCCGCCTCCTTGGGCCGGGTGTCGGTGGTCATGATGGCCTCGGCCGCGAGCCGCCCGCCCTGCGGCGAGAGCCCCTTCACCAGCTTCGGCAGCCCGGCCCGGATCTTGTCCATCGGCAGCGGCTGGCCGATCACGCCGGTGGAGGCGATCAGCACCTGACGCGAGGGGATGCGCAGCAGATCGCCCGTGATGCGGGTCATCTCGCGCGCGTCCTTCACCCCCTGCTCGCCAGTGCAGACGTTGGAGCACCCGCTCGAGGCCAGGATCGCCTGCGCCCGGCCGTCGCGGACGTGCTCCTGCGAGACCAGCACCGGCGCGCCCTTGACCTGGTTGGTCGTGAACACCGCGGCGGCGCGGGAAGGCGAAGAGGAGTAGACGAGGGCGAGGTCCTTCTTGCCGCTCGCCTTGATGCCGGCCGCGATGCCGGAGGCGAGGATACCGGGGACCGCGGTGATCCCCCCCTCCAGCCACTGGAAATCGGCCATGCGCCCCCTACGGATACACCGGAGGCGCTTCGAGGCCCGTCCGCTCGTCCCACCCCATCATGATGTTGAGGCTCTGGATCCCGTTGGCCGAGCCGCCCTTGCCCAGGTTGTCGAGGGCGGAGACGCAGACCGCGCGCCGGGTGCGGGGATCGGCCACCACCGTGACGTCGCAGAAGTTGGAGCCCACCACCGAGCGCGTCGTCGGCCGCTGCCCCTCGTCGAGCACGCGGACGAAGGGCTCGCCCGCGTAGAACTCGCGGTAGAGCGCGACCAGCTCCGCGGTGGTGGCCGGCTTCGTGAGCGGCACCGACGCGGTCGTGAACAGGCCCCGGTTCAGCGGCACCAGGTGGGGCGTGAAGCTCACGATGACCGGCCGGCCGGCGAGCCCCGACAGCTCCTGCTCGATCTCCGGCGTGTGCCGGTGGGTGGCCATGCCGTAGGCCTGCACGTTCTCGTTGGCCTCGGTGAAGAGGTACATCGGCTCGGCCTTGCGTCCCTGGGCTCCCGCGCCGGTGACCCCGGACTTGCCATCGATCACGATACCCTCGACGCCGCCGCGGCCGCTCTTGAGCAGCGGCGCGGTCGCGAGCACCGCGCCCATCGGATAGCAGCCCGGCGAGGCCACCAGCGAGGCGCCCACGATCTGCTTGCGGTGCAGCTCGGGCAGCCCGTAGACCGCCTCCGCGAGCCCGGCCGCGTCCTCGTGCGGGGCCTTGTACCACGTCGTGTACAGGCTCGAGTCCTTCAATCGGTAGTCCGCGGAGAGATCGATGGCCTTGCGGCCGTGACCGCGCAGCACCGGGACGAGCCGCTGCGACTCCATGTGCGGCAGCGCCAGGAACACCACGTCGGCTTCCTCGGCGAGCCGGTCCGGCTGGAGCTCCTGGAAGACGAGGTCGCTGAGCCCGCGCAGGTGTGGGTAGCTCTTGTCGAGACGCTCACCGGCCAGGCGCTCGGAGGTCACCGCGGTGATGCGGACCTTGGGATGGACGGAGAGCAGGCGGAGGAGCTCCGCCCCCATGTAACCGCTGGCCCCGGTGACCGCGACTTTCAACATGACGATCGCGTCGGCCGACGGCTACCGCTTGGAGTACTGGAACTTGGACCGCGCGCCGGGCTGGCCGTACTTCTTGCGCTCCTTCATCCGCGGGTCGCGCGTGAGGCAGCCGGCTCGCTTGAGGGTCTGGCGCAGCTTGTCGTCGAACTTGAGCAGCGCCCGCGCGATACCGTGACGGACCGCGCCCGCCTGCCCGGTCGGCCCGCCGCCGCCCACGTTGATCGTGGCGTCGAACTGCCCGACGGTGTTCGTGAGCTGCATCGGCTGCGCGATCACCATCCGCAGTGTCTCGCGCGGAAAGTAGTCCTCGAAGGGGCGGCGGTTGACCACGATGCGGCCACTGCCGGCCTGCAGCCAGACGCGGGCGACCGAGGTCTTGCGGCGTCCGGTGCCGTAAAAGCGGGTGTCGACGGCCATGGGGCTCCTCAGCGGGCGCGCTCGCGCGTGGCGAGCGGCTCGGGCTTCTGGGCGGCATGCGGATGCTCCGCCCCCTTGTAGACCTTCAGCTTCTTGGCCATCGCGCGGCCCAGGCGTCCCTTCGGCAGCATGCCCTGCACCGCCCACTCGATCACGCGCTCCGGATGGGTCTTGATCATCCGCTCCGCGCTCACCTCCCGCAGGCCTCCGATGTAGCCGCTGTGCCAGCGGTAGATCTTGTCGGTCAGCTTGCGTCCGGTCAGATGGATCTTCTCCGCGTTGATGACCACCACGTGATCACCGACGTCGAGGTGCGGGGAGAACTGGGGCTTGTGCTTGCCTCTCAAGATCGTGGCGACCTGGGTGGCCAGACGACCCAGGACCCGGTCCTGGGCATCGACCAGGAACCACTTGCGCTCGACTTCGTCTTCCTTCGGCATCAGGGTCGTCATGATCTCCGTCCGGATGGGGACCGCCCGCCTCGAGGGTTCAGGGCCACGTCGAACGTCCCGTTGAATGGCAACGGGTAATCATAAAAGAAACACCCCGGCCGGTCAACTGGTGCGCCGCTTCGAGGCCGCCTTCGGGACGGCCGCGACCGCCTTGGTCTTGCCCGACCAGGGGCAGAGGCCCAGCACCGGGCAGGTCGGGCACGCCGGCTTCCGCGCGAAACAGACCCGGCGGCCGTGGAGAATCAACAGGTGGCTGGCCTTGGTCCAGCTCGGGCGGGGCAGGAGCTCGCAGAGCTGATCGTGGATCTTCTCGGGATCCTCCCCCCTGGCGAGCCCGAGCCGCTGGGAGACGCGGAGGACGTGGGTGTCCACCGCGAGAGCCGGGAGGCCGAACGCATTGCCCAGGACCACGTTGGCGGTCTTGCGCCCGACGCCCGGTAGCGTGACGAGCTCGTCGAGCGTGCGGGGCACCTCCCCCGCGTGGCGCTCCACGAGCCCGCGCGCCATCCCGGAGAGCGAGCGAGCCTTGGCCCGGAAGAACCCGGTGGAGTGGATCTCGTGCTCCAGCACGGGGAGCGGCACCCCCGCCCAATCCGCCGCCGTCCGGTACTTCTTGAAGAGCTCCGCGGTGACCGCGTTGACCCGCTCGTCGGTGCACTGGGCCGACAGGATCGTGGCCACCAGCAGGTCGAGCGGCGTGGTGAAATGGAGCTCGGTGCGCGCATCGGGATACGCTCGGTCCAGGCGGGCTACGATCTTGCGCGCGCGGGCCTTCTTCTCGGCCAGGCTCTCGGCCATCAGCGTCCCTCCTTGGGCGGGCACACCGGGCCCGCCTGGTCACCGACTTCGAGTCGCTCCCGCTGGATGCGGATCGGCGCCACCGACACCATCATGGGCAGCCGCCGCAGGCGCGGAGTCGGGTCGAAGTTTCTCACGATCCAGCCCACGAGGAGCTCCGGCAGCGGCACTCAGCCTTGGCGAACCCCGTCCGCGCACGGGGTAAGCGGCGCAGGTCGGCGAGCGCCGCCACGTGCCGGCGGCTCATCGGGGCGGCGCGGACGCGGCGGGCCGGCCGACGAGCAGGATCGAGATGCCGAACGGCAGCGAGACCCAGCGCAGGAGCCGCGCCTCGCTGGCGAAGCAGGCGGCCAGCAGCCGGTTTGCGAGCGGCGACGGACGGTCCAGGTCGTGATCGGACCGGCCCCGCAGCGCGCGGTAGAGCCGCGCCGCCATGATGGGCGGCGCCAGCAGCGTGTTGAAGTACGTCAGCCGCTCGACCGCGAAGCCGGCCCCCTCGACCGCCCGGCGCAGCGAGCGCGCGGTGTAACGGCGGTGGTGGCCGAGGATCTCGTCGTGACGGCTCCAGAGCCAGGCGTAGGCCGGCACGGTCACGAAGAGTCGTCCACCGGGCGCCAGGAGGCGGCGGCAGGCGCGGAGCGCGCCCGCCTCGTCGGTGACGTGCTCGAGAACGTCGAAGAGACAGGCCGCGTCGATGCTACCCGTCTCGAGCGGGATGTCGTCCGGCAACGCGCCCGGCCGGACGTCGAGGCCGCGGGCTCGCGCGTGCTCGCGCAGGGCCGCGTCGGTCTCGACTCCCACCGCGCGGCCCAGGGGCGCGAGCGCTTCGAGCATCCCGCCGCTCCCGCAGCCCACCTCGGCCAGCCGGTTGCCCCCGGCGGGCAGCCGCCGCCCCATCTCGGCCAGGATCACCGCCCGCCGGCCGATGAACCACCAGTGGGTGCCGTCCTCCTCCGCGTGCACCGCGGCGTACGACGGGTCCATATGCTCAGGCTCCCCTGGAGTCGGACGCCATCGCCCTACGCCTCGGCCCCAGCCTCGGCCGAGAGCGCGCGGCGAATCGTCTCGACGCGCTCGCGCGCGGCGGCGGGGGCGAGCGCCACGGGCGCGTGCTCCACGCTCCAGATCGGCCGCAGCGGAGCGGGGTCGGTCGGCAAGCGTGGCACCAGGTGCCAGTGGATGTGCGGGACCTGGTTGCCGAGCAGCTCGTAGTTCATCTTCACGGGTCGGAAGGCTCGGGCGAGGGCCTCGGCAACTCGGCTCACCTCCTCGATGAGCGTGCGCCGCTCCGGCCCCGACAGCTCGTAGAGCTCGGCGGCGTGACGGCGCAGGACGAGCAGGACGTAGCCGGGGAAGAACTGGTCCTCGTGGAGAAAGACCCGGGAGGCCTCGAGCTCGGCGATGTGCAGGTCGCCGCCCCCGCGGCCGAACTTCCCGCACATCACGCAGTCGCCCGGCGTCATCGGCGCTCGGCCAGGAAGCGGCCGATGCGGCCCATCGCCTCATGGATCCGCTCCAGCGACTGCGCGTACGAGAAGCGGAGGTAGCCCTCCGCGTTGCGGCCGAAGTCCACCCCGGGCGTGACCCCGACGTGCGCCCGCTCCAGGATCTCGAACGCGAAGGCGAGCGAGTCGGAGGTGAACCGTCGCGCGTTGGCGAGGACGTAGAAGGCGCCGGTGGGCAGGGCCCCCACCCCGAGGCCGATTTCCCGCAGGCCCGTCACCATGACCCGCCGCCGCTCGTCGAAGATGCGCCGGAAGCGCGCCGCCTCGTCGGCGGCCTCGCGCAGCGCGGCGAGGGCCGCCCACTGCACGAACTCGTTGGTCGAGATGAAGAAGTTGCCGTGCATGGCGGTGAGCGCGGGCATGAACTCGCGTGGGGCGATGAGGTAGCCGACGCGCCATCCGGTCATCGCGAAGGCCTTAGAGAAACCGTTGAGCACGAAGGCCCGATCGGTGAACTCGAGCACGGTGTGCTCCGGCCCCTCGTAGGTGAGGCCGTGGTAGATCTCGTCGGAGACGACCCACGGCCCGAGGCGGCAGAGGGCAGCCAGCCGGTCGGCATCCAGGACGGTACCGGTGGGGTTGGCGGGCGAGTTGACGAGCAGCGCCCTGGTGCGCGGGCCGACGCGGGCCGCGACCTCCTCGGGGCGGAAGCGGAAGGCGTCCGACTCTTCCACCGGAACGTAGATCGGGCGCCCCTCCGCGAACTTCACGAACTTCGGATAGCAGGCGTAGTAGGGGTCGGAGAGGATCACCTCGTCGCCGGGATCGAGCAGCGCGCTGAACAGGAGCATCATCGCGGGCGAGGTGCCCGCGGTGACCAGGATCTGGTCCGGCGACACCGCCACCCCGTAGCGGGCGCGATAGTGCTCGGCGATCGCCTCGCGCAGCGGCAGGATACCGAGGGTGTGCGCGTACCGGGTGCGCCCGTCCTTGAGCGCCTTCATGGCGGCCTCCCGGATCACCGCCGGGGTGTCGAAGTCCGGCTCTCCGAACTCGAGATGGATGACGTCGATCCCCTCGCGCTCGAGCGCCTGGGCCCGCTGGAAGACCTCGACCGCCAGGAACGGCTCGATCTCCTGCGCGCGGCGGGCGATCATGCGGTCCCGCCTCGAGCACGGCGGGCGAGTCGCCGCCGCGCCGCCACCACCTCGATCAGCATCCGCGGGCCCTCGCGCAGGACCCCCACCTTCGAGCCCGGCTGGTCCGCCCAGTTCACCGGCACCTCCGCGATGCGGTAGCCGTGAAGCTCGGCGAGCATCAGCAGCTCCACGTCGAAGCCGAAGCCGTCGGTGGTGACGAGCGGGAAGAGGGCGTCGGCCACCTGGCCGCGGAACAGCTTGAAGCCGCACTGGGTGTCCACCACCGAGGCGACCCCGAGACGCCGTACCAGGAAGTTGAACACGTGGCCCGACAGCTTCCGGTGGACACGGACCTGGCGAATCACCGACGCGTCGGGCAGCACCCGGGAGCCCACCGCGAGGTCGGCCCCCGAAACCACCGCGGCTTCCAGGCGCGCGGCCTCTGCGATCGGCGTCGCGCCGTCGGCGTCCGCCATCAGCCGGAGCCATCCGCCCGCTCGCTCCATGCCCACCCGCACCGCGTGCCCCTTGCCCTGGTTCCGGCCGAGCGAGTGGACGCTAACCGAGGCGCGGCCCGCCGCCACCTCGCGCACCCGCTCGGCGGTGCCGTCCCGGCTGCCGTCGTCCACCACGATGACCTCGTACGGCTCGTCGCGCCCCTCGAAGTAGGCCTGGACCTCCTTCAGGTAGGCGGGCAGGCGGAGGGCCTCGTTGTAGGCGGGAATGACCACGGACCAGCGCGGCGTGGGGCCGCTCACCGCGATGCTAGGTCCAGACGGTGGCGTCGGCCCGACGGCGGCGCCGGGCCACGCCCGTCTTCTGGGCGGCCTTCGCCACCTCGCGGGCCACCGCCGGCGCCACCTTCTTGTTGAAGACGCTCGGGATGATGTACTCCGGGCCCAGTTCCCCGCGCCCCACGCAGGAGGCGATGGCGTGGGCGGCCGCGATCTTCATGTCGTCGTTCACCAGCCGGGCGCGGGAGTCGAGCAGGCCGCGGAAGAAGCCAGGGAAACAGAGCACGTTGTTGATCTGGTTCGGGTAGTCGGAGCGCCCGGTGGCCATCACCCGCACGTGGCGCTCGACCTCTTCCGGCTGGATCTCCGGCACCGGATTGGCCATCGCGAAGACGATGCGGTCGCGGGCCATGCTCTTGACGTCGCGCACCGTCAGCACCCTCGGCACCGAGAGGCCGATGAACACGTCGGCTCCCCGGATGACGTCGGAGAGTCGCCCCTTGACGTTCCGGGGATTCGTGGCCGACGCCACCCACGTCTTCATGTAGTCCATGCCGACCGGGCGGCCGCGGTGGATGGTCCCGTGCTCGTCCACGCCGACGATGTGGCGGGCGCCCATCGCCAGCAGGATCTTGATCGTCGCGGTGCCGGCCGCGCCCACCCCGGACACCACCACCCGGATCTTCCGGATGTCCTTCTTGACGATCTTCAGCGCGTTGAACAACGCGGCCAGCACCACCACCGCGGTCCCGTGCTGGTCGTCGTGGAAGACCGGGATGTCGAGCTCCTTGCGCAGCCGCTCCTCCACCTCGAAGCAGCGCGGCGCCGAGATGTCCTCCAGGTTGATGCCCCCGAACGCGGGCGCGATGATCTTCACGGTCTCGACGATCTTGCCCGGGTCCTTCGTGTCGAGGCAGATCGGAAAGGCGTCCACGCCCGCCAGCTCCTTGAAGAGCATGGCCTTGCCTTCCATGACCGGCATGGCCGCCTCCGGACCGATGTCGCCCAGCCCGAGCACCGCGGTGCCGTCGGTGACCACCGCCACCGCATTCTGCTTGATCGTCAGGGTGAAGGCCCGACTCGGGTCGTCCTTGATCGCCAGACAGACGCGGGCAACTCCCGGGGTGTAGGCCATGCTGAGATCGTCCCGGCTCCGGATGGGCACCTTGCTGTGTATCTCGATCTTGCCGCCCAGGTGCATCAGGAAGGTGCGATCGGAGATGTTGGCGACCCGCACCCCGGAAGCGACCCGGAGGCGGTCGATGATGTCGTGGGCGTGACGGCTGTCCCGGGCCTTGATCGTGATGTCCCGGAGGACCCGGTCCCCGGTCATCTCGACCAGATCCACCGCCCCGATGTCACCCCCCGCCTTGCCGATGACCGAGGTGACCCGGCCCAGCATGCCGGGCTTGTTCCGGATCTCGAGCCGGACCGTAAAGCTATAGGAAGCGCTGGGGGCGACGGCCATCAATCTCTCATCATCACGCGCGTTTAGACGGTAAAACCGCCCCCACCCAGTGTCAACAAATTTTCCCCCTCCACGGGTTGACCGGTATGATGCGCCGTGGGCTCCAGGCCGCCAATTTCTTCGCCACCTCTCCCGACCCTTGTGGTCGTGTGCTTACTGGTCATCGCCTGGCCGCTCCCGCTCTCCGCCGAAACGCACCGCTGGACGATCGTCGAGGGTAAGAGCCGGGCGGGCTTCGAGGCCGCGTACCGCTGGGGTTCCGTAGCGGGCGCCAGTGAGTCGCCGAGCGGCGAGGTGGAGCTGGACGTCGAGGACCTGAAGCAGCCTGTGAAGGGTGCACTCACGATCCGAGCGAGCACGCTGCACACCTGGAAAGCGGCCTGGGACAAGGACGTGTGGGGAGTCCTGGACGCCGAGCACCACCCGGAGATCAGCTACCGGATCGAGAAGATCGAGAGCTCGTTTCCGTCCCTGACCGAGAACGCCGACGTCACACTGACCATCCACGGATTGCTTTCCATTCGGGGGGTCGAGCGCCCGGCGAGCTTCATGTCGCGACTCCGTCTCCGTCAGGGCACCCTCTGGGTGCGGGGCGAGTCCTACCTGAAGGCGAGTGACTTCGCGATTCCATCGCTCCGCTACCTGCTGCTGTTTCCCACCAAGGATCGCGTGCTGGCCACCTTCGACCTCATCCTGAACAAGGCACCGTAAGCCAGCCCGCCCCATCCCCTCCCATCCCACCCCTCCCCGGCCCACTCCCGGGTCGCGGCCGACGCGAGGTCCGGGTGAATAGCCGCGCATGGCGGCACGTCTCCTTTCATCGGCGCCGGGTTACAAGGAACGATGGGCAACACTTGCCCGTTCCACCATTGTCCACCGGCGCCGGGGCAAACGGCTCTGAAACTCGCAGCCGGCATGCGTCGTCTAAACGCATGAGGGTGAAGACTAGACACCGGACAAGCCGCCCGGGCGGACGCAGGGAGAGGGAAAGAATTACCCGAGGCATCCGACGAGCATGAGAGGCCGTAATGACCTTTAGAGATAGAGACAGTGACAGCGTGGTGACGGCGGAAACGGGCCAATTCCGCTCCGCGGCGGCCGAGCCAAAGCGGCGGGGGCGGGCTGCGCAGCCGGTGAGCAAGGCCCTGACGGCTCCGGTTGACGATGAGCTGGACCGCGTCGTGGATAGCGCAGTCGAGTTGGAAGAGACCCCGGCCCTGTCCGAGGAGGCCCTGCGGCCCTCGGCCTCGCCCGCGGAGGATCCGGTTCGCCTCTACCTGAAGGAGATCGGAAAGGTCTCCCTGCTGAAGGCCGCGGAGGAAGTGGCGCTGGGCCAGCGGATCGAGGCGGGTCAGATCGCGCTGCGGCGCGCGCTGGGCCGGGTCCCGTTCGCGACCGCCCGGCTGCTGGCCCTGGTGGACCGCGTGCGGCGGGATGAGCTGCCGCTGGAGGACGTCATTCTCCTGCCCGAGGGCGGTGACCCCTCGCCGAGCGAGATCCGGCCGATCCTGGCCGCGTTCGCGCGCGTCCGTCGGCTCGAGCGCGAGATCGAGCGCCTCGAGGTCTCGCTGACCGACAAGCGGCGGAGCCGGACCACGCGCGCCAACTACAACAAGTGGATCGCGCAGAATCGCGGCTCGATTCAGACCGTGCTCGAGAACCTGCCCCTGAAGCCGGCGCTGGCCGATCAGCTCGTGGCGGAGATCCGCCAGATCGTCACCCAGATGGGGACGGTCGGGAGCAGGTCCGAGCTGCGCCAGCTCGAGCAGACCGCGGGTGTGAGTCGAAAGGCGTTGCTCGCTTCGCTCAGCGAGATCGAGGAGCACGACCGCGTGGTGCGGCAGGCCAAGAAGGAGCTGATGGAGGCCAACCTGCGGCTGGTGGTCTCGGTGGCCAAGCGCTACCTGGGCAGCGAGCTGTCGCTGCTGGACCTGGTCCAGGAGGGCAACATCGGGCTCATGAAGGCGGTGGACCGCTTCCAGTACCGGCGGGGCTTCAAGTTCTCCACGTACGCCACGTGGTGGATCCGTCAGGCGATCACGCGGGCGATCGCGGACCACTCGCGCACCATCCGGATTCCGGTGCACATGGTCGAGACGCTCAACCGGATCTCGCGGGTGAACCGCTCGCTCGTCAACGAGATGGGGCGCGAGCCCACGCCGGAGGAGCTGGCCCAGCGCACCGGAGTGCCCGCGCGCAAGGTGCGGCTCATCCTGGAGTCCTCGCGCAAGCCGCTCTCGCTCGAGACGCCCATCGGGGACGACTCGGAGCTGGGCGACTTCCTCGAGGACAAGGGAGCGGAGTCGCCGAACGACAACCTGATCTCCCAGGACCTCACCACCCAGGTGGAGCGGGCGCTGGGCACGCTGTCTCCGAAGGAGAAGGAGATCCTGCGCCTGCGCTTCGGCATCGGCGAGGCGGGCGAGCATACCCTCGAGGAGGTCGGCCGCCGGTTCTCGGTCACCCGCGAGCGCATCCGCCAGATCGAGACCAAGGCGCTGCGGAAGCTTCGGCACCCGCTGCGCGGTCGCGCCCTCAGGGCGTTCGTCGAGAATTAGTCTCGGAGGGGGGCTCACGCCCCCCTTCCGAACCTCCCCCCGAGCGGGATGCGCGGGCGGAGCCCGCGCCCGAAGCGGACTCCGCCCCGCGTTGCGTCCTAGTGGATCAGCTTGGCGTACTGGTCGAGGAGCGGGAGGATCACGTCGCGCCCCTCGGAGGGGAGCCGGAGGATCGAGCGGGTGATACCGGCGCCCTCGAACGTCTCGAGAGTGATCTCGTCAGGCTTGGCGCCGAACACCGAGACCGAGATCGTCTTCATGTCGCGGCCGGCGCGCGCGGCGCGGGCCTGCAGGTCCTTGAGCCCGGTCAAGATGGCGTCGCCGGCGCGGCCCCGCGGGAACCAGCCCTCGCAGAAGTCCACCACCCGCTGCAGGGTGTGGCCGCTCTCGCCGCCAAGCAGCACCGGGGGGTGAGGCTTCGTGGCCGGCTTGGGCCAGGCCCAGATCGGGTCGAAGTTCACGAGCTGGCCGTGGAACTGGGCCTCGTCCTTGGTCCAGATCTCCTTCATGGCGAGCACCTGCTCGCGCATCCGCTTGAAGCGGCTCTTGAACTCGGTGCCGTGATTCTCCATCTCCTCCGCGTTCCAGCCCGCCCCGATCCCGAAGAGGAAGCGCCCGCCGGAGAGCAGGTCGAGGCTCGCCACCGCCTTCGCGGTGGTGATGGTATCGCGTTCGATGATGAGGCAGATGCCGGTGCCCACCTTCAGCCGCGTGGTGGCCGCGGCCGCCGCCATCAGCGAGACGAACGGGTCGAAGGTGTGGGAGTACTCCTTGGGGAGCTGGCCGCCGCCCGGGAACGGGGTGCGCCGGCTCGCCGGGATGTGGGTGTGCTCGGGCACGAACAACGACTCGAAGCCGCGCTCCTCGGCGGCGCGGGCCAGCTCGTCGATACGGATGGCGTGATCGGTGGCGAACATGCAGAGACCGATGTGCATGGCCTTCCTCCTGTGTGGACCGCGCTCAGCCCTTGACGACCGCGGTCCGGTAGGTGTTGATCCCGGTGTCGGGGGGCGAGCCGCTGATCAGGGTGATCATGGTGGCCGCTTCGCTCCGATGGTGGGTGGCGTGGTTGACCACGTGCTGGAGCAGAGGCCCGAGCGCGACCTGGAACTCCTTGCCCCCGGTGTTCTTGTAGACGACCGGCCGCGCGAGGTCGGCCTCGCTCAGCGCGTCCACGAACGCCCGCTGCTCGGCCTCCAGCGCGTCCCACCGGGCGCGGAGGTCGGCCATGGTGGCGAAGTCCCCGTCGCCCAGGAGCCGGCCCGGCGACGATCCTTTCCAGCGCGTGAGCCAGACGTGGTCGGCGCCGTAGACGTGGGCGAACATTCCCTTGAGGGTGGGGAAGCTCCACTGCGGTCCCATGTCGCGGGTGACCGCGTCGCCCAGGCCCGCGGCGAGGTCGAAGAGCCGCCGGTTCGCCCAGCGGTGATAGTCGTAGAGTTCCCGGATCAGCGCGACGGCCATGGTGTCTCCCCTGTCTTCCTTGCGCGGCGGCGGGCTAGTCGAGCACCGCGACGGTGTCTCCCTCCTGCACCGTCTGCCCCTCGCTCACCCGGATCTCCCGCACCGTGCCGGAGCGCGGGGCCTCGACCGGGATCTCCATCTTCATGGATTCGAGCACGATGACCGGATCTCCCGCGGCCACCGCGTCGCCTGACTTGGTCGTGATCTGGAAGACCACGCCCGTGATGTGAGCCTTGACGTCCTCGGACATTGAGCGCTCCTTAGTAGTGCCGCGGGGTCGTTCCGCGGAGGGATTCGCGCGGCGCCTCTCGAGGCGGGCGCATTCTCTCACATCCGGCGGGCCCCCTAGTAGGGCAGGCTCTCGCGGCCGATCAGCTCGCGGGCCACCACCATCTTCATGACCTCGGCCGCGCCGTCGCCGATCTCGAGGCCGATCACGTCGCGCATGCGCTGCTCGAAGGGCAGCTCGTCGGTGTAGCCGTAGTGGCCGTGGAGCAGCAGGCACTGGTGGATGGTCTCCACCGACAGCCGCGGCCCCCACCACTTCGTCATCGCCGACTCTTTCGTATGGGGCCGGCCCTGGTCGGCGAGCCACAGCGCGCGGTAGCAGAGCCAGCGGCAGGCCTCGAGATGCGTGGCGGCCTCCGCGAGGGGAAACGACACGCCCTCGAAGCGTGCGATCGCGCGGCCGAACGCCTTGCGCTCTTTGACGTACGCGATCGTCTCCTCCACCGATTGCTGGGCGACCCCCAGGCACGCGAGCGCGATGCCGATCCGGTTGTAGTCGAAGCCCTGCATGACCTGATAGAAGCCGGTGCCCTCCTCGCCCAGGCGGTGCGAGGCCGGCACGCGCACGTGGTCGAACGCGAGCACCGCTCGGGCGATCGCGTGCGTGCCCATGTCGCGGAGCGGGCTGCGCGACACGCCATGACCATCGAGCGGCACCAGGAAGGCGGTCACCCCGCGCGCCCGCCCGGCCGGATCGGTCCGGGCGAACACGATCGCGGCCTGCGCCACCATGCCGAGGCTGATGCCCGACTTCTCACCGGTGAGTACGTAGCCGTCGCCGTCCCGCTCGGCCCGGCACGCCAGGTTGGCCGCGTCCGAGCCCGCGCCGGGCTCGGTGAGGGCGAGGGCGACGACCACCTCGCCGCGCGCGGTCGGCGGCAGCCAGCGAGACTTCACCTCCTCGCTGGCGCCCCGACCGAGGATCTCCCCGGCCAGGCCGGCGAGCTGAATGCCATAGGTGCAGCTGAAGTCACCGCGACCGATCTCCTCCATCGCGATGCCGAAGGTGATGAAGTCGGACTCCTGGCCGCCGTACGCCGCGGGCACCCGCAGGCCGAGGAGCCCCAGCTCGCCCATGCGGCGCCACGCCTCCCGCGGGAACTGTCCGGTGCGATCCCACTCGGCCGAGTGCGGCGCCAGATCCTTCCGCGCGAACTGCCGGAGGATCCGGGCCAGCTCCTCCTGCTCGGGCGAGAATGCGAGGTCCATGGCCGCCTAGAAGACCGGCCTGCGCTTCTCGGCGAAGGCGCGCAGACCCTCGGCGGCGTCGGCCGAGCGCATGTGGGCGGCAACCAGACGGCGCTCCAGGGCGAGGCCCTCCGCCAGCTCGGTGTCGAACGAGCGGTTCACCAGCGCCTTGACGGTCCGGTTGGCGGACGCGCTGCCCGTCGCGAGTCCGGCCGCCATCTCCTCGACCGCGGCGGCCGCCGTGCCCGCGGGCACCACGCGATTGACCAGGCCCCAGGCGCGGGCCTCCGCGGCGCCGAGCCAGCCGCCCAGCAGCATCAGCTCCTTGGCCCGCCGGGCCCCGATCAGGCGCGGCAGCCGCTGGCTGCCCCCGCCGCCCGCGACCAGGCCGAAATTCGCGTGCTGGTCGCCGAGCCGCGCGGCCTCGTCGGCCACGACCAGATCGGCCACCAGGACCAGCTCGAGGCCACCGGCCAGCGCGAGCCCGTGGACGCCCGCGATCACCGGCACCGGCAGCGCCTCGATCCGATCGAAGACGCGATGCCAGGACGCCATGAACGCGTCCCAGCGCGCCGGATCCGGGGAGAGCTCCCGCACCGCGCGCAGGTCCGCGCCGGCGCAGAACGTGCGGCCCGCCGCGGTGAGGGTGACGACGCGCACCGCGCGGTCGGCCTCCGCGGCCGCGCAGGCGCGGTCGAGATCGTCGAGCAGCTCGGGGCTGATCGCATTGAGCCGATCCGGGCGGTTGAGGATGATGCGCGCGATGCCGCCGCCGGCCGTATAGGTGATGGTCTGGAAGTCCATGCGTGTCTCTCCGCTCACATCATCGTGTAGCCGCCGCTCACCGAGAGGGTCTGCCCGGTGATGAAACCCGCGGATGCCGAGGCGAGGAACAGCACCGCCGGGGCCACGTCCTCCGGCTTGCCGATGCGTCGGAGCGGATAGGCCTTGGCGATGCGGGCCTGCATGTCGGGGGCGCTCCAGGCGCGGTTGGCCTCGGCGGCCCACATGCTGAGATCGCCGAAGTCCTCTTCTCCCGACGGGATCGTCATGCCCGGGCACACCACGTTGAGCCGGATGCCGTGCCGGCCCACCTCGCGGGCCAGGCTCTTGCTGAGGGCGATCACGCCCGCCTTGCACGCCCCGTACACGCCCTCCCGGAACTCGCCCATGCGTCCGGCGTCGGAGCCCATGCTCACGATCGCGCCCGCCTTCCGCGCGATCATGCCGTCCAGCACCGCGCGCGTGCAGTTGATCATGCCCCAGAGGTTGAGCTGGATCTCCTTCTCCCACTCGGTCCGCTCCTTCTCCACGAAGAGGCGGTCGTGGGTCCAGCCCACGTTGTTCACGAGCACGTCCACGCGGCCGGCGCGCCCCTCGACCTCGCGGACCATCGCCTGCACGGACTCCCAGCGGGTCACGTCGGTGGGCACCAGGGTGGCGGACGCCGCGCCGAGTCCCCGCGCCTCGGCCACCACCTTCTGCCCCTGACCCTGATCGATCTCCGCCACGGTCAGGTGGGCGCCCTCGCGCGCGAAGGCCAGGCTGATCGCTCGGCCGATGTTGGAGCCGCCTCCGGTGACGACGACGCTCTTGCCCGCCAGCTCGAGATTCATGTCCGCCTTTCCGTGCGCTCGTCCACCAGCTCGCGCAGCTTGTACTTCTGGACCTTGCCGCTCGGAGTCATCGGGAACTCCGAGACCAGCTCGAGCCGCTCCGGGAACTTCTGGCGGGCGATCTGGTGTCCTTCCAGGAACGCCACGATCTCCCCGAGGGTGATCGACTGTCCTTCCTGCGGGATCACCACCGCGCAGGCCCGCTCCCCCAGGCGCGGGTCGCGCGTGGCCACGATGGCGACGCCGGCGATCTTCGGATGAGTGTAGAGCAGGTTCTCGACCTCCACGACTGGGATGTTCTCGCCGCCCCGGATGATGAGGTCCTTGGCTCGTCCGGTGATCGCGAGGTACCCGTCGCGATCGAGCGTGCCTCGATCGCCGGTGCGGAACCACCCGTCGGCGGTGTGGGCCTCGGCGGTGAACTGGGGTCGCCGATAGTAGCCGACGAACTGGGCGGCGCCGCGCGAGAGCAGCTCGCCCTCCACGCCGGACGCCACCGGCGCGCCGTCGTCGCCCATCACCTGCAGCGCCATGCCGGGCAGCGGGGCGCCGTCGCTGCCGAAGACTTTCGCCTCGTCGTCGCGGAGCCCGTTACAGGTGACCAGACCGTTCTCGGTCATCCCCCACCCCGCCGAGACGACGCAGGCCAGACGCGCGCGGGCGTCCCGCACCAGCGCGCGCGGGATGGGCGCCCCGGCCGAGACGAACAGGCGGAGCGAGGAGAGGTCGCGTCGGGCCTCGGTATAGGTGAGGTCGCGCAGGAACGGGGTCGCGCCGATAGTGAACGTGACACCCTCCGCCTCGATCAGGCGCGCCGCGTCCTCCACGTTCCAGATGTCCATCCACACCACCGTCGAGCCGAGCAGCAGGTTCAGGCAGTAGCCGAAGAGATAGCCCGTCCGATGCCCGACGGTGGACGCCATCAGGAGCACGTCCCGGTCGGAGAGCTCGAGCCGCTCGATCGCGCGATGGAGGGTGGAGAGCGCGGTGTTCTGGGTGTGCATCACGCCCTTGGGCTCGCCGGTGGTCCCCGAGGTGAACACCACCTCGTGGACCGCGTTGGGGTCGGTTCCGGGAAGATCGCGCCGGCCGGGCCGAGCTTCCCACGCCTGGTCGGTGAGGGTCGCGAGCGGGGTGGTGCCGTCGGGGCCCTCGCCCCGAGCCACGAACATGTGCTCGAGGCGCGGCAGGGACGGGCGCAGCCCGGCCAGCATACCCGCGTGGTCGAAGCCGCGGAACGAGGCCGGCACCACCGCCACCTGCGACTCCAGCAGCCCGGCCATGAAGCGCACCTCGCTGGCCCGGTAGGTCGGGGGGATCGGGTTGACGAGAGCGCCCAGGCGGAGCGCGGCCAGGAACACGATGGCCGCCTCGTTCCAGTTCGGCAGCTGGCACGAGATGACACTGCCCCGCCCCACGCCGTGGGCGGCGAGCCCGTAGGCCATGCGGTCCACCGCCCGCGCGAGAGCTTCCCAGGTGTACCGACTCCGGCCGTCGACCAGCGCGGTCCGCGAGGGGCGCTCCCGCGCCCAGCGGTCGAGCCGGGCGTCGAGGGTCTCGTTGCCCCAGAACCCCGCCCTGGTCATCGCCAGGATCCGCGCGTCGGTGAGATTCGTCTCCATCGTCCGGGCTCTGGACCTGCGCGTCTAGCTGAAGGCGCCCTGCTCGACCATCTGGGTGTGCACCGCGCCCGACCGGAAGACGGCACTCTGCATGACGCGCTGCTGGAACGGGATCACCGTCTTCACGCCCTCGACCACGAACGCGCCGAGCGCCGCGCTCATCCGCTCGATGGCCTCGCCGCGGGTCCGGCCGCTGGCGATCAGCTTGGCGAGCAGCGGATCGTAGTGCACGGAGACTTCCACACCCTCCGCCACCCCGCACTCGAGCCGCACCCCCGGGCCCTCCGGCAGCACCAGGCGAGTCAGCCGCCCCGGCGACGGCATGAAGGTCTTGGCCGGATCCTCGGCGTAGATGCGGCACTCGATGCTGGCGCCGCGCTGAGGGATCTGCTCCTGCGTCCAGGGCAGCGGCTCGCCGCTCGCTACGCGGAGCTGCGCCTGCACGAGGTCGATGCCGGTCACCTCCTCGGTGACCGGATGCTCCACCTGCAGGCGCGTGTTCATCTCGAGGAAGTAGAACGCATCGCCCTGGACGATGAACTCCATCGTCCCCGCGTTGACGTAGCCCACCGCCCGCGCGCCGGCGACCGCGGCCTCGGTGAGGCGCGCCTTGAGCGCCGCGGGGAGGAGCGGGGCCGGGCTCTCCTCGACCAGCTTCTGATGCCGGCGCTGGATCGAGCATTCGCGCTCGTGCAGGTGGATCACGCGGCCGGCGCCGTCGCCCAGAATCTGCACCTCGACGTGGCGCGGCGCCTCGAGAAATCGCTCCACGAACAGCGAGCCCGATCCGAAGGCCGATTGGGCCCGCCGCTGCGCCGAGGCGAACGCGGCGGCGAGCCCCGCCTCGTCTCGCACCCGCAGCATCCCGATGCCGCCGCCCCCGGCCGCGGCCTTGATCATCACCGGATAGCCGATGCGGCCAGCGATCTCGCGGATGGCGTCCACCGATTCCACCGGACCGTCGCTGCCCGGCACCACCGGCACGCCCGCCGTCGCCATCAACCCTCGGGCGGCGACCTTGTCGCCCATCTGCTGGATCACCCGCCAGGACGGACCGACGAACAGGAGACCGGCCTGCTCACAGGCCTGGGCGAAGCGCCAGTTCTCGGAGAGGAAGCCGTAGCCCGGATGCACGGCCTCGGCCCGGGTCCGGCGGGCCGCGTCGAGGATGCGCTCGATGGAGAGATAGCTCTCCCGGGCGGGCGCCGGCCCGATCGCGATCGCCTCGTCCGCGTCGGCCACGTGTGGCCACCCGGCGTCGGCCTCCGAGTAGACCGCGATCGCGCGAATTCCGAGCGCGCGGCAGCCGCGGATGATCCGACGGGCGATCTCTCCCCGATTGGCGACCAGGACGCTCCGCAGCACGGGACTCAGGCGGGCTGCGCGGCGGACGGAGACACCGGCTCGAGCGCGGCCACCCGCCACCCGGCGCCGACCGGTACCCAGCGAAGCAGCAGCGTGACGACCTCGCGGGCGTCGTCGAAGCGCAGCTTGACCAGACGCTGCTCGCCGACTCGCGCGCAGGCCACCAACCGATGGCGGCCGCCCGCGGGACGCCTCAGATCGGCTTCCAGCTCGGCGGCCGTGGCGAGATCGGGCGCGAGCCAGCGGCGCGCGCCGGGCAGGTCGCCGGACCCGAGCGCGTCGCCGAAGGCGCGGACGGCCTCGGCCAACTCGGAGGGGAGCGCCCAGGTCCCGGCGGATTGCTCGAGCCGGATGAACTCCGCCGCGTCGTCGCTGAGGGGTGCGGGCGACTCGGCGCCACGCACCGCCCGTGAACGCGGCCCCGCTCCGGTCACTCCGCCGGCGGCCTCGAGCAGCGGCCATAGCCGGGCTTCGCAGGCGCGGGCGTGCTCCTCGAGCGCCGGCGTGCGCTGCAGATGCCGGAGGATGGTCTCACCCGCTGCCACGTGGCGCCGCTCGTCGTCGATACAGCGGGTCAGGATGCGGCAGGTGGGCGGCTCGTACACCGCGTTCGCGCTACCGAGGTGCGCCTCGTAGGTGGCGAGCAGCTGCGGCTTGAGCACCCGGTACACCGAGACCACGCGCTCGATGGTCTGGTCGGGCCGCTCGGCCGCCTCGATCGCATCCATGAACGCCACCAGCCGCGCATTCGCGGGCTCGGAGACCTGGGCGCCGGCGCGGAGCTCCGGCAGTCGCTTGCCCCACAGATCGGCGTGCTGCGCGTTGTCCCAGACGTGCCGCCCCATCAGGAGCTTGGCGGACAGCTCCGGGGTCAGGGCGATCCATCCGCCCAGGATGCGCATCATCCGCTCGACCGCGTAGCGGTAGTGACGGATGATCTTCGCCGACTCGTCGACCTCGAGATGCCCCGCGAGCGGATGGGTCATGGCGCCGGTGGGCGCGCTTAGTAGACGGCCGACCGCTGCGTCGTCTTGATCAGCCGGGCGATCTCCTCGTCCGTGAAGCCGCCCTCGCGGCGCGCCTCGGTGGCGATCGAGATCGGCACCGCGTCGTGGGGCCCCTCGCGCCGGATGCCGCCCAGGTTGAACCGCTCGTCGATGGTCTCCTGGAACTCGATCGCGCGGCGCCTCCGCTCCGGATCGCCCTCGGTGAGACGGGTGAGCCACTTCGAGCCCATGCGCACATGGGTGATCTCGTCGGCCAGCACGTAGTCCACCGCCCGCTCGAGGATCGGGTCGCCCATCTTCTTGGCGATGTGTACGAGCTGGTTGAAGACGTCGCAGGCGAGGCCTTCGAGCCCGCGGTTGACCCCGGCCACCCTGGCCGCCGCGTCCTCGGCGCAGGCACAGCGCCACAGGATGGTGGTCTCCGGAAACTCGCCGATGTAGCCGTCCAGGTGCTCGAGGAGCCGGACGTAGATCTCCACGTGGCGCGACTCGTCCCAGACCTGGCGCGCCATGTCCATCGTGAACTCCCAGGGCGCCTCCGGGAAGTCGTAGACCGAGCGGCCCGCCCCTTCCATCGCCTGAAGCTCGCCCACCATGATCCCGTGCACCCGCTCCTTGATGGAGTCGCGGGACAGCAGGTCGGGGAAGGGCGGGAGCCCCTGATCGACCTTCAGCTGCGCCACCTCGCGGGCGCGCATGCGCACCAGGCGATCTTCGCGGGCCAGCTTGTCGTAGGCGATGGGACGTTCCATGAGCCTCTCCGGCGAGAAAATGAACCGCTGTTCAGTGAGTCTAGCCGAAGCCTACGTCGAAGGCAACCGCGGGCGACGCGATCGCCTCAGCAGGCTGGCCGGGCGCAGCGATTCCTCGCCGAAGCGCCGGGTCACCTGGTCCATGGCCCGGGCCAGCCGCTCCCGCCGGGCCGTGTCCGCTTCGAGGAGCGGCAACTGCCCCGCCGCGGGTGGGCCGAGACTCGAGACCGCGAGTCCGATCAACCGCACCGGCTGGCGCAGGGGAATGCGCTCGAGCAGGGCGCGGGCGCGACGATAGATCACGAGGCCGTCCTGGGTGGGATCGTCGCTGTGCCGCCGGGTGAGCGTGGAGAAGTCGGCGAAGCGGAGCTTGAGCGTCACGCAGCGCCCCGCGTAGCCCTCGGCCCGCAGCTCGCGTGCGACACGCTCCGCCTGCCCGCGCAGCGTGGCGGTGAGGCGCTCCACGTCGCGATGATCGTGCCCGAAGGTCTCCTCGGCTCCCATCGACTTGGGCGGCGCGAAGGGCTCCACCAGACGGTCGTCGCGACCGAAGGCCAGATCTTGCAGCGAGCGCCCGCTCGGCCCGAACCGCGCTTCCAGGTAGGCCGCGGGAACGGCGGCGAGCTGGCCGATGGTGCTGAGGCCCATGGCCTCGAGTCCGGCCGCGGTCACCCGGCCCACGCCCCACAGCCGCGAGACCGGCAGCGGCGCCAGGAAGTCCGCCTCGGTGCCCGGCGCGACCACCACCAGCCCGTCCGGCTTGCGCAGGTCGGAGGCCACCTTGGCCACGAACTTGTTGGCGGCCACGCCGACGGAGGCGCTCAGCCGGAGGGCGGACGCCACGCGCGACTTGATGGTGCGGGCCACCGCGGCGCCGTCGCCGTGCAGTCCCTCGGTGCCGGTGACGTCGAGGAACGCCTCGTCGATGGAGACCGGCTCCAGCAGCGGCGTGAAGTCGGCCAGGATCGCCATCACCTGGCGCGACACGGCGGCGTACTTGTCCATGTCCACCGGCAGGAACGCGGCGTCGGGACAGAGGCGGGCGGCCCGCCCGATGGGCATGGCCGAGTGCACGCCGAACCGCCGCGCCTCGTACGAGGCCGCCGAGACCACGCCCCGTCCCGACGGATCCGCGCCCACGATGACCGGCCGCCCGCGCAGCTCGGGCTGATCCCGCTGCTCCACGGACGCGTAGAACGCGTCCATGTCCACGTGCAGCACGGTCCGCGCCGCGGACACTCTAGGCGGAAGGGCCGGCCCGCATCGCCCTCAGCCGAGGCCGATCTCGGGCGCCACTCGGGTGAGCGCGGCGATGACGAAGGTGATGTGGCCGTCGAGGTCGACGCCCAGCTCCTGGGCACCGCGATAGACGTCGTCGCGGTTGACGGTGCGGGCGAAGCCCTTGTCTGTGAGCTTTTTCTTCACCGACGCGGCGTCGAGGCCCGCGACGACGCGCCCCGGGCGTACCAGCGCGCAGGCGGTGACGAAGCCCGACAGCTCGTCGCAGGCGTAGAGCGCGCGGTCGAGGAGCGAGCGGCGCGGGCATCCGGAGTAGTCGGCGTGGGCGAGGATCGCGTAGACCACCTCCGACGACACGCCCCGCGCGAGCAGGATCTCGGCTCCCTTCACCGGGTGGTGCGGGGCGGTGGGATGCATCTCGTAGTCGAAATCGTGGAGCATCCCCGCGACACCCCACGCGGCGAGATCGGCCTCGTAGCGCGAGGCGTACGCGCGCATCGAGGCCTCGACGGCGAGGGCGTGCTTGCGCAGGCTACCCGACTTGGTGAACTCGGTGAGCAGCTCCCACGCCGCCTCGCGGGCGATCACGGAAACCCCGCGATCAGCGGATCAGCGAGCGGGCTGGCGCAGGCGCCACTTGTCGATGGACTTCTTGGAGAAGAGCCACTTGCCCTCGTGCTGCAGCGCGGGGATGAGCCGATCGGCCGCCATGCTGGCCACCGTCTTCTCGTCCATCGCGAGATACCGGGAGGCTTCCTTCACGTCCATCGTGTCCTTTGGCAGCACCGTCGTGTGACCTCCTGTAGGGTGGCTCAATGCCCGCGGGCATCCGCCGTCGTACCGGCCGCCTTCTTCAGCCGCTCGATCTCCTCCTCGAGCACGTGGATGCGGTCCACCATCTGCTCGAGCGTCCGCGCCAGCGGATCGGGCAGGTCGGCCTGGTTGAGGTCGATCCCACCGGTCACTCGCTCGCCGTTGCGGAATGTTATGCGACCGGGCACTCCGACCACAACACAGTTCTCCGGCACCGCGCGCACCACCACCGAGCCCGCCCCGATCCGGCTGCCCGCGCCGACGGTGAAGCCGCCGATGATCTTGGCTCCGGCCCCGATCACCACGTTGTCGGCGATCGTCGGGTGGCGCTTCTCGCGCTTGACGCTCGTGCCGCCCAGGGTGACCCCCTGCAGGATGCTCACGTTCTCGCCGACCTCGGCGGTCTCACCGATGACCACACCCATGCCGTGGTCGATGAACAGCCCCGGGCCCAGCACCGCGGCGGGATGGATCTCGATACCGGTGAAGAACCGGCTCACGTGCGACACCCAGCGCGCGGAAAGCCGCCAGCCGCTGCGCCAGAGAGCGTGGCCGAGCCGGTGCATCCAGATCGCGTGCACGCCCGGATAGCACAGCACGACCTCGAGGGGCGATTGGGCCGCCGGATCGCGCTCCAGCACCGTCCTCACGTCCCGACGCATCCGATCAAGCATGCCGCTCGCTCCTTGTTCGGCTGAGCGCGTCTCGCGCCGCCGCGTGCAGGCCCAGCATCGCGACCTCGGCGGCGTGCCGCCGGGCCTCCGGAAGACCGCCCACCGCGGCCTCGATCCGCTCGGCAGGCAGCTCCAGTACCTCGTCTAGGCTGGCCCCCTCGACCACGAGGGTGGCCGCGCTCGCCGCCGCGATGGTCGGCCCGCAACCGTAGGCCTGGAATCGGGCCTCGACCACCCGCCCCCGCGTCACGCGCAGGTGAAAGCGGACCAGATCCATGCAGTCCTTGTACTCGCCCTCGCCGACCCCGTCGGGATCCCGCATCATGCCCGCGTTTCGCGGGTTGCGAAAATGCTCGATCAAGGTCGGGCTGTACTGCACTCCGCGCCCGCTAGGTTCGGGCCGGCATGGCACTGCGGAGCTTGGCCACCAGCGGCTCCGTCGCATCGACGACGTAGTCGATGTCCTCGGCGGTGGTGCTCCGTCCCAGCGAATGCCGTACCGCGCCCATCGCCCACTCCACCGGCACGCCCATGGCCACCAGCACGTACGACGGCTCCACGTTGCCGGAGGTGCACGCCGACCCCGCGGATACACCGATGCCCTTCAGATCCAGGCCGAGCACGACGGATTCCGACTCCACGTGTCGGAAGCAGACGTTGCAGGTGCCGGGCACCCGCTCGGTCGGATGGCCGTTCAGCCGGACCTCCGGCACCCGGCGGCTCAGGCCCTGCCAGAGGCGCTCGCGCAGCTCGACCAGGCGCTTGCCCTCCGCGGCCATGTCGCGACCCCGGATCTCCACCGCCTTGCCGAAGCCGACGATGCCGGCCACGTTCTCGGTTCCGGCGCGGCGGCGACGCTCGTGCTCGCCGCCGTGCTGCAGGGACACCATCTTGGTGCCTTTCCGGATGTAGAGACCGGCGACGCCCTTCGGGCCGTAGATCTTGTGGCCCGAGAACGAGAGCATGTCGATGTTGAACGCGTCGAGATCGATCGGCACCTTGCCGAAGGTCTGCACCGCGTCCATGTGGAACGGGATGTTGTGCTCCCGGGCGATCCGGCCGAGCTCGCGGGCCGGCTGGATGGAGCCGATCTCGGAGTTGGCGTGCATGATCGAGATCAGGATGGTGTCGGGGCGGATGGCGCGGCGGAGCGCGTCGGGATCCACCACACCGAAGCCGTCGACGTCGAGATAGGTCGCGCTGAAACCCTGGGTCTCGAGCGTCTCGACCGCGCGCAGCACCGCGTGGTGCTCGATCTTGGTGGTGATGATGTGACCCTGGCGCCGGGCCATCGCCACGCCCTTCACCGCCATGTTGTCGGACTCGGTGCCCCCCGAAGTGAAGACGATCTCCTCCTTGCCGACGCGGAGGAAGTGGGCGACCTGCTCGCGGCCGGTCTCGAGCCCCTCCCGCGCCTCACGGCCGAAGCCGTGGACGCTCGACGGGTTGCCGAAGCGCTCGCCGAAGTACGGCAGCATCGCCGCGACCACTTCCGGATGGACCGGCGTGGACGCGTTGTGATCGAGATAGACGAGTCGGTTCATTGACGCTCCCCTTTCACGATGTTACGCTGGCGCCCGCATGGCCCTCGCCAGACGGAAGCTCGGCCTGATGGTTTCTACCTCGCCCGATCACCCGAACCTGGACACCGCGGTCGGATTGTCGACGGCGGCGCTGGACGGCGGCGCGGACGTATACCTCTACCTGATCGACGACGCGGTCGCGGCGGTGGAGGACGCGCGCCTCCTCGCTCTCGCCGATCGCGGACTCAAGCTCTTCGTGTGCGCCTACGGCTGCCAGAAGCGGCGCCTGCCGCTCTCGGATCGAGCCACCAACTGCGGCCTCGTGGTCCTCACCGACGTGATCAACGGAACCGACCGCTTCATCGCATTGAACTAGCGGCGGCCCGCTCGTGAGCCAGAACCATCCGACCGTCGTCTTCATCTCGGAGGATCCGCGCGTCTCGCATCGCGCCAACGAGGCGATGCGGATCGCGCTCGGCATCGTGGCCGGCGACAACCCGGTCTCGATCGTCCTGAGCGGCCCCGCGGTCCACTTGCTCGACGACGACACCGACGACCTGGTGGACGGCGACGACATCGCCAAGTTCCGCGCCTCCCTCAAGAAGCTCGGCGTCCCCTTGCGCATCGAGGGCGCGCTGCCCACCCACGCCGACTGGAACCGCGACGGCCACCCGGTGATCTCGGTCAGCCGGGAAGAGATCGCCGCGCTCGTGCCGAAGGCCACCCGCTTCCTGGTGTTCTGATGGCCGCCTTCCTGCACATCCTCAAGGGCGACTCGGGCGCGCTCGCCGGCCCGGTGATCGAGGCGAACCGCTTGGAGCCCGACGCCCGCGTGACGGTGGTCCTGCTCGAGGGCGCGCAAGCGGACTCGCTCCCCGCGGGCGTCGCGGTTCGACGTCTCGCCGCGGGCGACCTCGACTACGCCGGCCTGCTCGACCTGATCTTCGCTCACGATCACGTGATCACCTGGTAGCGTCACCGCTACCGGTCCTGATACTCCTCGTGCCACTTCATCTGGATCGCCTCCAGGACGCCCTCGTTCGAGCCCTTGGCGTCGTCGGCGAATTCCGGCAGGGCGATGACCCACTTGTGCAGATCGGTGAACCGCACGGTGAGCGGGTCCACGTCGGGGTGGGCGTCCATCAGCGCCAGCGCGATATCCTCGGCGTCCTTCCAGGTCATTTCGGTATCTCCACGACCACGTCGCCCTTGACCACCGCCTGACAGCCGAGGCGGGAGTGCAGCGTCAGGCCCTCCGCGGTGTCGAGACGGTCCTCCTCGTCCTGCTCCATGGTCGACAGGTTGTCCTCCCCCTCGCGCACGATCACGTGGCAGGTGGTGCAGGCGCAGCTCCCTCCGCAGTTGTGCTCGAGGTGGATGTCGTGGGCGAGCGCGATGTCGAGCAGCGAGCCCGGGCGACCGTGATCGGCCAGCGGATACTTGGCGTCGTCGACCTCCACCGTCTTGTTCAACGGCAGGAACGTCACCTTGTGCGTCGCCATCACGGCTTCTCCAGGAGCTGATCGGCGCGCTTGGAGGTGACCGCGTCCCGGATCGCCGCCTCCATCATCCGGTCCGCGAGCGGCGCGGTGACCTGGTTGACCGCGATCGTGCGCTCGCGGATCTCGTCACGGTCGGTGCCGGCCCGGGCGGCGCGCAGCTCGTGGAGGGCCTGTAGGATGGCGTCCCGCTCCTCCGCGGTGGCGATCCCGCCCGCCTGGCGCAGCGCGCGCTCCACGTGGTTCATCACGGTATCGGCCTCGGTCTGCGTCTCGATCAGGAGCCGGGCGCTGACGTCGGCCTCGGCATAGGTGTAGGAGTCGTCCACCATCTGCTCCACCTGTGCCTCGGTGAGTCCGTAGGTCGGCTTCACCTCGATGCTGGCCGCCTTGCCGGTACGCAGCTCGCGCGCCTGCACTTGGAGAATCCCGTTGGCGTCGATGAGGAAGGTCACCTCGATCTTCGGCATTCCGCCCGGCATCGGGTCGATGCCGGCCAGGTCGAAGCGGGCGAGCGAGCGATTGTCCTTGCCCAGCTCCCGCTCGCCCTGGAGCACGTGCAGGTCCACCGTGGTCTGCCCATCGACCGAGGTGGTGAAGTACTCCTTCGCCAGGGTCGGAATCGTGGTGTTGCGGGGAATCAGCACGCTCACGATCCCGCCCAGGGTCTCGATCCCGAGTGACAGCGGCGTCACGTCGAGGAGCAGCATGTCGGTGATGCCGCCCGCGAGGATCTGTGCCTGCACCGCGGCGCCCAGCGCCACCACCTCGTCCGGATTCAGCTGGCTGTGCGGGGCGCGGCCGAACAGCTCCTCGACTCGCCGACGCACGAGCGGCATCCGCGTGGAGCCACCCACCAGCACCACCTGGTCCACCTGCTCCCGACGAAGCGCGGCGTCGGCCAGCGCCTGCCGGCACGGGCCCAGGGTGGTGGCCACCAGCGGCTCGACCAGGGCCTCCAGCTCCGCGCGGGTGATATCGCGATGATAGGTGAAGCGCTCGAACGGGATCGTGAGCACGGTGCGCTCGTCGAACGAGAGCCGGCACTTCGCGGCCTCGGCGCCGAGCCGGATCTCCTGCTCCGCCTCCGCGTCACCCGACAGGTCCACCCCGTGACGGCTCCGGATGTCGACCAGCAGCCAGTCCACCAGCATCCGGTCGAAGTCGTCGCCGCCCAGATGGGTGTTGCCGTTGGTGGCGAGGACCTCGAAGACTCCGTCCTTGACCCGCAGGATCGAGATGTCGAAGGTGCCCCCGCCCAGGTCGTAGACCGCGATGATGCCTTCCGCGAGCTTCTGCAGGCCGTAGGCCAGCGAAGCCGCGGTGGGCTCGTTCACGATGCGCAGGACCTCGAGACCCGCGATGCGCCCGGCGTCCTTGGTGGCCTGGCGCTGGGCGTCGTTGAAGTAGGCGGGGACCGTGATCACCGCCCGCTCGACGGACTCGCCGAAGAACGCCTCCGCGCGCTGCTTGAGCGCACGGAGCACGTGGGCCGAGACCTCGGGCGGGGTGATCTCGCGGTCGCCGATACGGATGCTCACCACCTCCGCGTTCGGCGTGACCGCGAACGGCAGCCGGGCCAGCTCGTCCTTCACGTCCTCATAGCCCCGGCCCATCAGCCGCTTCACCGAGTAGACCGTGCGCGCCGCGTTGCGGGCCAGCTGGCGGCGCGCCGCCTCGCCGACCACCACGCCGTTCGGGGTCCAGGCCACGACGGAGGGCAGCAGGGTGCGGCCCTCCGCGTCCGGAATCACCCGCGGGATACCATCCTGGACGTGGGCGACCAGGCTGTTGGTCGTTCCGAGGTCAATGCCGACGATGCGAGACATGTGCGTCTTCACGCTCTCCTAGCGCGTCACTCAGGTCGTCGATCACGGTCCGCAGATACGCCCGTGTCGCGAGCCGTTGCTTGAACCATTCGAGCAGCGCCTTGCGGTCGCCGCCCGAGTCGATGAGCCGGTCCCAGTCGGGAAACCGCCCGACCACCGCCTCCGCCTCCGAGCCGTAGCGCGCCTCGAGCCGGCCGCGCTCCTCGCGCAGCCGCGCCGCCGCGTCGCCACCCAACCCCTCCGCCTTCGCTTCCTCGAGCGCCTCCTGCACCTCCAGCATCTCTTCCAGGAGCTCCCGCGGAGCCTTGGGCTTCTCGGTCGCGCCCTCCCGGACCTCCCGACCCTCCTCCAGCGCGATCAGATACTCGACCCGGGCGAGCGGCTCCCGGAGGGCGCGGTACGCGCGGTTGATCAGCGCCGACTGCGCCAGAGCTTCCGCCTGCCGGGCTGCGCCCGCCCCCTGGTGGAAATCGGGGTGATGCGCGCGGGACAGCTCGTAAAACCGTCGCTGCAGCGCCTCGCCGTCCACCACCAGCTTGCGTGGCAGCCCGAACTCCGTGAAGTGGTCGCTCATGCTCTGAAAAGAAGAACGGGCCCGCCCGGGCCCGTTGTCGTGTCTTCCGAGCCGGGCCCTAGGCGGAGAACGAGGTGCCGCACCCGCAGCTCGATTTCGCTTGAGGGTTGAGGAAGGTGAAGCCTCCCGTCAGCCCCTGCGTGACGTAGTCGAGCGTGGTGCCGTTCAGGTAGAGGTAGCTCTTGGCGTCGCATACGACCTGGATCCCGTCGATGTCGAACTTCTTGTCGCGGGGTCCCGTCTCGTTGTCGAACTCCAGCGAGTAGGAGAGGCCCGAGCAGCCGCCTCCCTTGACGCCCATCCGCAGATAGACGTTCTCGAGCTTCTGGCCCTCCATGAGCTGCTTCACCTGCTTCACCGCCGTTTCGGTCAGCGCCACTGCCATGGCGTCGGTCTCCTTTCCTTCCTTCCGCCCTTAGGACGCGTCCCGCCCCGCGGGGGCTTCGCTCTTGATCCACTTCTCCTTGTAATCCTGAAGCGCGGCCTTGATCGCGTCCTCGGCCAGCACCGAGCAGTGGATCTTCACCGGCGGAAGCTTCAGCTCGTTGACGATGTCGGTGTTCTTGATCTTGGCCGCCTCGTCCACCGTGCGCCCCTTGAGCCACTCGGTGGCCAGGCTGGACGACGCGATCGCGCTGCCGCAGCCGAACGTCTTGAACTTGGCGTCCTCGATGACGCCGGTCTCGACGTTGACCTTGATCTGCAGCTTCATGACGTCGCCACACTCCGGCGCGCCCACCAGCCCCGTCCCCACTCCCGGGGTGTCCTTCGTGAAGGACCCCACGTTGCGCGGGTTGTTGTAGTGGTCGACCACCTTATCGCTATAGGCCATGTCCGCACATCCTCCTGAGCCTCTTGGGCTGACGCGCCCGAGGGCGTCGCTATTCCGCCTTCCAGTGGATCGTCTTCAGGTCCACGCCTTCCTTTGCGAGCTCGTAGAGCGGCGACATCTCTCGCAGCCGCTGCACGACGTCCACCGTCTTGCGGGCCACGAAGTCCACCTCTTCCTCGGTCGTGAAACGGTGCAGCCCGAACCGGATCGAGGAGTGGGCCAGCTCGGAATCGACCCCGAGCGCCGAGATCACGTACGAGGGCTCGAGCGTGGCCGACGTGCAAGCCGAGCCGGACGCCAGGGCCGCCTCGCGGTTGAGCCCCATCAGCACCGACTCCCCCTCGACGTAGGCGAAGGAGATGTTGAGGTTGTGGGGCAGCCGCCGATCCTGATTGCCGTTCACGTACGCCTCGTCCACCTTCGCGAGGATCTGCTCCTGGAGCCGATCGCGCAGGGCGGCCAGCTTCTTGGACTCCTCGCCCATGACCTCCCGGCAGATCTCCGCGGCCTTGCCGAAGCCCACCGCCAGCGGCACCGGCACCGTGCCCGAGCGCATGCCCCGCTCGTGGCCGCCGCCGTCCACCATCGGAGCCAGTCGGACACGGGGGTTCTTGCGCCGTACGTACAGGGCGCCGACTCCCTTGGGACCGTAGAGCATATGGGCGGTCGCCGAGAGCAGGTCGATGCCCATCGCCTCCACGTCCACCGGGATCTTGCCCACCGCCTGGGTCGCGTCGGTGTGGAAGACGATGCCCTTCTCCTTGGCCAGCTTGCCCAGCTCCGCCACCGGCTGGATCGTCCCGATCTCATTGTTGGCGAACATGATCGAGATCAGGATGGTCTTGGGTGTCAGCGCCGCCCGCACCGCCTCGACGTCGACCGAGCCGTCCCGGAGCACCGGCACGTACGTCACCTCGAATCCCTGCCGCTCGAGCCGCTTGCACACGTCCAGCGTGGCGCGCTGCTCGATGGTGGTGGTGACGATGTGGTTGCCCTTCTCGCGGTACATCTCCGCGATGCCCTTGAGCGCCAGATTGATGGCCTCGGTGCCCCCGGAGGTGAACACGATCTCCTTGGGATCCCGGGCGCCGATCAGCTTGGCGATCTGCTCGCGGGCCTGGTCCACCCCACCCTCGGCCTCCCAGCCGAACGGATGATTGCGGCTCGCGGGATGCCCGAACTTCTCCGTGAAGTACGGGATCATCGCCTCGAGCACCCGCGGGTCCACCGGGGTCGTAGACTGGCTATCCATGAAGATCGGAAGCTTCAACGTCATTGCGGTCTCTCTCTCCTAGTGGATGCCCGCCAGCGGCATCACCGTGACCGCCGGATCGGCCGCCAGCTCCGCGAGCGACATGCTATCGAGTACGTGGCTGATGCTGGCCTGGATCTTCTGAACCGGCCGGCGGAGGTTGCAGCGCGCGAACTGCGGACAATCGTCCAGCTCGTTCATGCAGCTGACCACCCGCACTGGGCCTTCCAGCGCCCGAACCACCTGCCCCACCGAGATCTCACTGGGCTGACGGGTCAGCACGTAGCCGCCCTTCGGCCCGTTGTGGCTGGTGATCAGCTTCTTCTTGGCCAGCCGCTGGAGGATCTTGGCGAGCCGCTCGGGCGGGATGTGGAACTCCTCGGCGATGCGCTTGGCGCTCACCGCCCCATCGTCACCGTGGGAGGCGATGAAGTGGATCGCCATCAGCCCGTAATCCGCTCGCTTCGTGAACCGCAGCACGGCTGCTCCCTCCCAGGCTCATGTTCGGCCCGACTTATATCCGACCCTACGAGTCGCCGACCCCTACAGTCGGAGTTTGCCAGCCCGGAGAGCAGATGTCAAGGGCCGGAGGGCAAATCCGACTGGCGGGGTCTGCTGTTAGCTTGGCCCGACCGGGGCTACAGCCAGACGTCCCTGAACTGCCGGGCCGCCTCCTCAGGGGGGGTCTCATTGACGTGGATCCCCCCCACCCCGTTGAGTCGGTCAGGCCCGGTGCGGACTTCCAAGTGCCAATGGTAGTCCTCGGCGATGGTCGACCATTCACCGGGGAGGATCTTGGCTGCCAGGTTCGGCGAGCTGTAGAGCGTCATCTCGAATGAGGGATCCCCCAGCTTGCTGGCGAGGGTTCGGAACAGGCCTCCAAGGATGCCGGCCAGGTCCGTCACGATCTCGCCCGAGAGCGAAGCCTCGTAGGCGCAGCCGTGCTGGCGCGGGAGGATCCAGGTCTCGAAGGGTGAGCGGGCCGCGTAGGGGGAGAGCGCGAGGAAATGGTCAGTGAGCCGAACCACCCGGTCGCCCGCCGCGGTCTCTTGGCGGATCATGTCGCAGTACACGCAGCGTCGCTTGTATTCGTAATACTCGCGACACTCGCGGAGCTTGCGCCGCACCTCGTCGAAGATGATCGGGATCGCGGTGACCCGCGAGTAGGGATGCGTGATCCGCGAGCCAGATGCCCGGTGCCGCCGCGTCACCAGGATGTCGCGAATCGACTGGTCCCGCTTGAGGTCCCGCAGCCGCTCGCCGTACATCCACAGCACCTGCTCCCACTGTCCGTCGCCGAGGGTCGCCGCGGTGTCGTCGTGGCTCGGCGTCTCGACGATCAGCTCGGTCGCGCCCCGGGGCGAAATGCGATCGTAGAGGCCCAAACCCTCGCGCACGAGCTCCTGCTCGATCCGGAAGTATGGATCGGCCTCCGGGATGACCCGGACCGACCAGCCGGGCCCGTTGGGGGTGGATCCTTCCTTGCGGTACGCGAAGATCTCCGGCGGGGTGAGAGATTCGTTGCCCGGACAGAACGGACACGTCGAGGAAGCGGGGCGCTTCGGGCCGGGTCGGACGAGCACCCACCGGCCACGCGTTGGATCCTTGCGCAGATCGCTCATGACTGGGTCACGATAGGAAATGCCCCGCGGTAAGTCAAGGTTCGCACCGCGCCGCGCGTGGCCCCGCGCGGCAGACCTTCTATGGAAGGGTGACGCTGGTGCCGTCGCCGGTGGTGGTGATCGTGTAGGTCCCTCCGGAGACGTTCGGCGTGTAGCTGTAGCTGGCCCATCCGCCCGGCGGGTTGGGCACCGCCCCCATGAACGGCCCAGCCGAAAGGCCTTGGGCGTTGGTGGCGACGGTGGTCAGCTGAGAGAGGGTCGCCGGAAGCTGCCCCATGTGGGCGCCGTAGACCGCCACCGCCGAAGCCAGGGTTCGAGAATCGGCCTGCGCCTTGGCCAGGCGGCCACGGAACTGGACGTTCGCGTAGAGCGGAATGGCGATCGTGGCGAGGACGCCGATTACCGCCACCACCACCATCAGTTCCACCAACGTGAAACCGCGCTCGCTGCTCCGCGCCTTCGAGGCCATGATCCTCCCCCCATCTGAGCGATCGGTAACTACTGCAGTGCAGCAAGAGCGGGGCCAGAAAAAGTGAAACGCAAGTAGGCGACTTCACAGGGATACGCGGAGCTGGTCCTGACGTAGGCAGTCAGTCCTGTGACTGAAACCGGCGCACGAAGATGCTATTCTGCATCGTAGCGACGGGCGGAGTTCGCAGACGATCACCCGAGCGCCGGGAGGAACGATGAGCGACAGCCACGAGAAGGTCCGAGTTTTCAGCAGCCCCACCTGAGGGCCCTGCAAGGCGGCGAAAGAGTATCTTTCGTCTAACGGGATCGCATTCGAGGACATCAACGTGCTGGCGGATGCCGACGCACGGGACGAGCTCATCAAGCTCACGGGGCAGATGTCCATCCCCGTGATCGTGGTCGGCGATCAGGTGGTGCGCGGCTTCAACAAGCCGATGCTGAAGAGCTTGCTCGGGATCTAGTTGCCCTGCTGCTTGAGCTTCTTCAGGTGCAGGCGCGCCACGTCCACCCAGTCCTTCTCGGACGGCTGGCTCCCGGCGAGCCCGATGTAGCGCTCCCAGAGGTTGACCGCTTCCTTCGGGTCCACCTTCTCGTAGACCAGCGCTAGGTTGTAGAGGGCGCCGCTGTTCTTCCCATCGGCGTCCACCACCTTCCGGTACTCCTCGATGGCTTCCTTGTAGAGCCCCTTGTCCTCGTAGACCTCGGCCAGGCCCATCCGGGCGTCCGGGGACGTGGGATCGAGCTCGATCGCCTTCTTGTAGGCGGTCACCGACTCGTAGTAGAGACCCTTCTCGGAGTAGTACAGCTTGCCCAGGCTCGCGTGCACCTTGGCGTTCATCGGATTGAATTCGAGCCCCTTCTGGTACGCCGCCACCGCGGGGTCCACGTCCCCCTTGGCCGCGAGCGCGTCGCCCAGGCCCACGTAGGCCTCGGCGTAGAACGGTCGGAGCTCGATGGCCTTGCCGTAGGCCTTGATGGCCTCCTCGAAGAGCCGCCGCGGGGCGCTGAGGTAGAGATCGCCGAGGGCCTTGTACGGGTCGGCGTAGGTCGGATCGAGCTGGGCCGAAGCGCGGAACTGGGCCGCCGCCTTCCACCGGTTGCCGAGGTTCAGGTGCACGACGCCCAGCGCGTACTGCGCCGCGACGAACTGGGGATCGGCCTCGATGGCGCGGCTCAGGAAGTCCACCGATGCCTCGTTCGCCTCCTGGGTCCCGCGGTACGACGCGTGCCGGCCGCGGACGTAGAGCTCGTAGGCGCGGAGCTGGGTGGTCGGCGCCGCCCATTTCGTGGCCCGGGCCACCTCGACGTCACTCGCGGGCACCTTCATCGCCTTGAGGTAGGCGCCGGGCAGCGGCCGCATCCGGTCGAGGAGCTGGCCCTCCGCCACCGTGAAGATGTCGAGTGCGCCGTGGTCCACCTTGTCGCCGCGCAGATCGAGGAATCGGGGCTGCACGATCAGATCGGTCCCCGTCCGCTTGACCTCGCCGTAGAGGGCCAGATCGGCGCCTAGCTTCTTGGCCGCGGCGAGCGTGGCGGTCTCGTCCCAGGCCTCGGGCTGGGGCAGCTGCTTGAGCCGCTCCCGGTCGATCTGAACGAGCCCGGGCACGTGGATCATGGCGAGCATCAGCGATTGCGCGATTCCCTCGCCCACCCACTGCTCGTCGCGCGTGAGGTCCACGGTGGCGAACGGCACGATGAGGACATTGCGCGGCCTCGCCGCCGCGTCGGCGGCAACCGCCGCCAACAGCGTGAGCAGCAGCCCGGTGACGACGATTCCGCTAGCCCGCATCACTCGCATGCTGTGATCCCCCCTTGCCCCGCCCCGCCCTCAACCGCGCCAGCAGTCGCCCGAAGCCCACCGGCCCGACCCGGCGCATGGCGATCTCCGGAATCAGCAACACCGCCACCAAACCCACCAGCCACGGCCACATGTCGACGCTGAGGCGGGACTTGTGCCGGTTCTGGAGGAACGCGTCCTTCGGCTCCGCCAGCATGCCGCCACCCGTCAGCTCCGAGACTTCCCGGAGGAAGGTCTCGTCCACACCCAGGTCGCGAAACTCCTGCCCGTACGGCACCACCAGGCCCGCGAGCTGCGAGCCCACCATCTGCTCCGCCCGCCGCTGCGCCATCCCGACCAGGTACACGCCCTCCTGCGCGGCGGGGAAACGTCCGCGGTACCGGCCCGGCCCGATCTGCTCGAGATCGATCACGGTGCGCGTCTTGTCGGGCGACACCACGCCCACCTGCGAGTCCAGGAAGTTGATGAACTCGCCCTTGGGGTCGATGGCGTCCACCACCACCTCGCCCACATTGTCGGTGCGCGACACCGTGGCCACCGTATCGCTGCGGGTGCCGGTCCGCAACGCCCACCGCGTCACCTGGGCCCAGAACTTGTTGAAGCCACCCCAGCGCACCCAGAGCACGCCCCACTTGGCCTTGGCGTCGGAGGTGAAGGCCACCGACCGGCCGAGGCCGTAGCGCCAGGTGGCGAGCAGCGGGTCTTCCTGGTGCGTCATCAGCACGAGCTCCGCGTTCGCCTTCATGCTGGTGGCCACGTAGCCGCCGAGCGGGGGCGCCTCCTTCCAGTCGATGTCCTGGATCGCCTCGTGACCCGGGCTGGCCACCGTGGGCTTGAACGGCTGCTCGACCAGCGAGGCCTTGGAGGCGAGCTGTGTCTCGAGGGTGAAGATCCGCGGGATCGTGGAGTCGTCCTCGGTGTAGTAGAAGCGTCCGCGACCCCACTTGGCCACGTCCACCATCAGGGGCACGTCGGCGTCCTTGCCGATCGCCACCGTGGAGACGGTGATCTTGTCTTTGGACATCCGGCGCAGCAGGCCCGCGAAGTCGCCGCGGGTCATCTGGCCGTCGGAGAGGAAGATGACGTGCTTGAGCAGCGCGGGCCGGTCGAAGAGGACCTGGTAGGCCTCCTTCAGCGCCGGATAGCCGTCGGTACCGCCGCCCGCCTTGATCGTGGCGATCGCGTGGTGGATCGACTGCTTGTCGCGGGCCGGCTTGAGCGGCGAGTCCCAGATGAACTCGGTGTCCCAGCTCATGACCCCGACCTCGTTGCGGTCGTCCAGCAGGTCCACCACGAGGTGCGCGGCCTCCTTGGCGATGTCGAGCTTGGTCACCTTCTCGTCGGTGGTCATGGCCATGGAACCCGAGCGATCGATCGAGAGCACCACCGCGAGGCTCGGGATTTCGATCTTCTGCTTCACCTCCATCGTCACCGGGAGGGCTTCCTCGACGGGCGTGCGATAGTAGCCGCCGAGGCCGAAGCTCTCCTCGCCGCCCAGCATGATGAGGCCGCCCCCCTGCTCGCGGACGTAGTCGCGGATGTTCTCCATCTGCTTCTTCGTCATCTTGAGCGAGGACACGTTCGACAGGATGAGCCCGTCGTACTTCTGCAATCCCGCCATGTCCTTGGGGATCTTGTCCGCCTCGACCACCGTCACGTCCACATGCTGGGAGCGCAGCGCCGCGGCCAGAGCCTGGGCCTGGCTACGGTCCTTCTCGGCCAGCAGCACCTGCGGCCGCCCGCGCACCACCATCGTGCCGAGGGCCCGGTTGTTCTCTTCGATCGTGTCTCCCTCCACGTCGATCGCGGCCTGGTAGACGTGGATGCCGCTCTGCTCGAGCGACTGCCGGTACGTGAACACGTTCTTGCCCGGCAACAGCTTGACGACCTGGGATCCCAGGAACTCCGCGTTGCGATAGAGCGACAGCCGCCCCTGCGTCTCGGCCTGGCTCCATGCCACCACCTTGGCCTGGAACGGCTCGCCGAACTTCACCTCCTGCGGCAGCACCATCGACTCCACCACGACTTCCTGGGTGAACGTGAGCGGGGCCGGCACGTAGTAGATATCGGCGCCCGTGTCCTTGGCCGCCTGCGCCACCGCGAGGGCGTTGCCCTGGTTCTGGCGCCCGTCCGTGAGCAGCACGAAGCGGTTGGCCTGACCGGCCGGCGCGGTGGCGAGCCCTAGCTGCAGCGCCTGCGCCAGATTGGTGGCGCGGCCGCCCACCTGGGACTGCGGCCGCTCGAGCTTCGTGGTCGGCCGCAGCGGCTGGTCCACCACCGCCTCCTCGCCGAAGACCACGAGTCCGGCCTGATCCCCCGGCTGCATCGCGCCGATGGACTGGGCCGCGAAACGATACGCGCTCTCGCGCGCGGCGAGGCTCACGCTGTCCGACACGTCGAGCAGGAACGTGACGTTGAGGCGATCCGCCCAGCGTGGAAGGGTCGGCTTGGCGAGCGCGAGCAGCAGCATCGCGAGGAGGGCGCAGCGCAGCCCGAGGGCCCAGCGGTCGCCGAGGCCGCGGGGGAGCCCGAGCCGGCCGCCCGTCTGCCGCCGCCAATACAGGAAGCCCTCCAGCGCGAACAGGAGCACGGCCAGCATCACGAAGAACGGCCACAGCTCGCGCTGGATGAGCACCGGCGGCGCCTCCGGCTGCGTTCCCTCCACGAACGTGGGCAGCGGCTGGGGCGTGAGGTCCGACTCGTCCGCGTTCATGAGGTTCACCGCGACGCGGGTCTCGCCGCGCCCGGTGACGACCGTGTAGACGCCGACCTCGTCGGTCTCCGTGAAGCTCGCCATCCCGCGGTTGACCTGGGCGCGCACGCTGCGGCCCGAGGGCGTCCGCACGGTGGCGGTGGTCACCCCGTACTCCACCGGCAGCAGGATGGGCTGGCCGGCCTGCAGCTGCAGGCTCGCCTGGTCGAGCCCGGCCGGATGCAGCCAGCGCAGGCTCTTGGAGAGCATGAGGGGGAAGGCCACCCGCAACGGAAAGTCGGTGCGGAAGAGATCGAACCCGAAGAACACCGCCTTGCGGTCGCGTTCCTCGAGGGCGTAGATGAGCGGGCCGCTCACCGTCTCCACCAGGGTCTTGCCCGCGGCGAGCGGACGCACCCGCATCGCGTCCTCGATCGTCACCTTGGCGAAGTCGATCTGCCGCATGATGGGGTGGGTGCGATCCCAGTCCATGATGACCGGTGAGTCGACCCGCCCCAGCACCTCCAGCGGCACGTCGGGGGGAACGGTGTTGACGAGCACGAAGCGGCCGTTGCCGAGCTTGGCCGGGCTCACCCCGTCCACCACCACCACGTCGAAGCCCTCCATCCCGCCCTGGTACGCGTCGGGCTTCCGCACCTCGAGCTTCACCTGCGGGTCGGTCTGCAGGACCTTCTCGAGGAACAGGTTGCCCGGGCTCACCAGCAGCACCGAGATGGTCCGGGGCGGCGGAATCACCGCGTAGGCCACGTTGTCGGCGTCGAGATCGTCGGAGACGTCGAGGCGCAATTTGAGGACGCCGCCGCGCTGCTCGCTAAACGGCACCACGATGGCCCGGCGCACCTGCGGCTCGAGGGTGAGCGTGCGCTCGGTCAAGGTCTCATCGTCGAGGGTGAGCCGCAGCGAGAAGCTGCGCGGCTCGGCCGAGAAGTTTCCCACCGAGAAGAAGGCCTGGGAGTTGTAGCTGCCAAAGTAGTTGCGGCGGACCGCGAGGCTCGTGATGCCCACGTTGTCCGACCGGCGGCCGACGCCGACCCAGCGGACGCGCACGTCCGCACCCTGCCCGCTCAGCGCGTCCGGGTGCGCCCCGTCGGTGAAGACGTGGATCTCGGCCCGCGGATCGGACCCGACCAGGGCCCGCGCGGTGCGGAGGCCCTCCGAGAGCCGGTTGGGCAGGTCGTGGGCCTCCATGGACCGGATCGCCGAGCTCACCCGGTCGTGCTCCCGGGTGAACGGCACCAGCACCTTGGGCTGCACGCCCGACTCGATCACCATGACCTCGGCGCCCTCGCCCAGACGACCGACCAGCGCCAGCGCGGCTCGCTGCGCCTGGACGAAGCGTGAGGGCGACACGTCGGTGGCCTTCATCGAGGCGGAGGTGTCCAGCACGATCGCCACGCGCTTGGCGCCCTGGCCCATGACGTTCACGGTGGGGCGCGCCAGCGCCACCGTGAGGGCGAGCAGGGCCAGGATCTGCAGGATCAGCAGCGGATCCCGCTGCAGCCGCTGGAAGAAGGTCGAGGCCTCGCGGTCCCGCAGCGCGGGCTCCCAGAGCATGAGGCTCGACACCCGCAGCTGCCGGCGGCGCACTTTCAGGAAGTAGAGGAGGAGCAGCGGCACCGAGAGCGTGGCCAGCAGCAGCGCGAAGGGGCTCAGGAAGTTCATGCCAGGAGCAGCCCCTTGAGCTGGCGCAGCATGAACTCCTCAACCGGGGTGTCGGTGACCACGCGGTGATAGGTGATCTCGTTGCCCCGGCAGAACTGCTCGGCCCGATCGAGGAATACCCGGAGGCGCTCGAGATAGCCGCGCAGGGCCTCCCCGTCGAGCGTGAGGTCGCGCAGCTCGTCGGTCTCGGCGTCGAGCAGGCGGAGGTCCCCTCCGAAGGCGGGATTCATCTCGTCGGGCGCAAGCACGTGGACGACGTGCACGTCGAAGCGCCGCTCGAGCAGGGCCTTCAGCCCGCGCTCGTAGCCGCCCGGGTCCATCAGGTCGGAGACCAGCACGGCCAGCCCCGCTTCCCGCGAGCGGAGGGCGTAGGCCGCGAGCCCGTCGTTCAGCGAGGTGGTCCCGCCCGGGCGGACCCGGCTGAGGAAGTCCATCAACGGCAGCACCTGGCTCCGGCCGCGCGCGGGGGCGAAGCCCTCGGCCACCCGCTCACGCAGGACGCCCACCCCCACGCGCTCGAGCCCGACCAGCCCGACGAATCCCAGAGCCGCGGCCAGCCGGGCCGCGTGGTCGAGCTTCGAGGGCGCGCCGAAGCCCATCGAGGCGGAAGCGTCGACCAGCAGGTGCAGGCAGAGATCCTCCTCGTCGACGAAGAGCTTCAGGTAGAGCCGGTCGAGGCGGGCGTAGACGTTCCAGTCCACGTAGCGGAGGTCGTCGCCGATCCCGTACGGACGGAAGTCGGAGAACTCCACGCTGATCCCCTTACGGGGGCTGCGTCGCTCTCCCTTGACCCGGCCCCGGAACGAGCGGCGCGACAGCAGGCTGAGGCGCTCGAGCTGGGTGAGAAAGTCCGCGGACAGTAGCTCCTGCCCGGCGCGAACGTTGGCCACCGCGCTATCTCTCATCCAGCGACTGGAAGTACTCCTTCACCTGATTCTGGAAGTCGCGCGGCACCTGCTCCCGCGCGATGGACTCCTCCATCATCTTCCGGTACTGCCCGAGCACGCCCATGTACTGCATGCGCGAGGGCATCTGCGCGCCGCGGCCCACCATGTTGGTGTCGATGCCCTGCTTGCGCCCGGACCGCGCCTCGCCTTCGACCCCCACGTCGAACGGGCTGCCCCGCAGCCGCGCGGTTGCGTCGCCCTTCGGGGCCCCGCTCTTGCCGCGGCCCGGCAGCAGTCCCTCGCCCTCGGGGAAGTCGCCCTCGTCACCCGGCCCCCCCTGCCCGGCCCCGCGATCGCGCCCGGCCTGCTTGCCGCGCCGCTCGCTCTCGCGCCCACCCTTGAGCGACTTGCCGTCGCGGCCACGCTCCTCCGCGGAGCGCATCTTGTTGAGCGCGCGCTCCATGGCCTCCATCGCCCGGTCGGTCTGCCCGCCCTCGAGCGCCTCCATGCCTTCCATGGCATCACCGGACCAGCTGTTCTGCCCGCCCGCGCCATTCTTCCGCCCGAGCCGCTCCATCTCGCTCAGCAACTCCCGGAGCTTCTCGGGCGAGACTTTCTTGTTCGGATCGAGCCCGCCCCGCAGCGACTTCGCCTTCTGGAAGACCATCCGCGTCTGGTTCTGGGTGAAGTCGCTCTGCAGATCGGGCAGCCGATCGAGCTGCTCGAGCATGCGCAGCCGGTCGTCGCCCTTCTTGAGGAACGAGTTGAAGTCGGGCGCGCGCCCGGCGAGCGAGGTGTCCTTGAAGACCGCGCTCAGGTCGCCGGGCTGGCTCTGGCCGCCCCCGCCGAGACGGGGCGGCACGCTACGCTCCTGCACGTCGGCGCGCTGGACCGGGTCGCGCCGCGTGGCCTGCCGGCGCTCGGCCTGCTGCATGTCCCCGCTGCGGTCCTTGGCCTTTTCCTCGTCCTCCTCCTCGCGGGCGACCGAGAAGTTGGGCAGGCCGGCGTGAGGCAACGGAATCGGGGGCGCCGCCGCCAGGACGAGTCCGAGGACCAGCGGCACCGGGACGAACTTGGCCTCGCGCGGGATCCGGCGCGGGATGATCCGCCGCGTCACCATCTGCTCGGCACGGGCCGCCGCGTCGGTGACGAGGGCCTCGACGATCGGGGTGCGGTCCGCACGGGCCGCCCACTCGAGCGCGGTGCTCATCCGATCCTGGAGCCCGTAGCCCCGGTCGGCGAGCCGCGCCGCCTCGGCCAGCGGTAGCTTCATCAAATAGCCCCAGAGCGCGCCCGCACCCCCGCCCACCACCAGCAGCAGGGCGGCGTACACGTAGCTCCAGAGGCCGAGCGACTCCTTGAGGGCGAGCGGGAGCACCGCGGCCACCGCGCCCCACAGCAGACCCCGCAGGCCGTAGAACTCCGCCCGCCGCAGCCGAATCTGCCGGGCGACGTCCGTGACCAGCCGCTCGATCACCGTGGGACCGGACATCGGGCTTCTCCTCTCGGCTACCGCAGGAAGACCTCTTTCTCCGACCCGCTCATGGCCTCGGCGGCCTGCACGATCTGGCCGATGAGGTCGTCCACGTCCACCCCCTCGGCCTCGCCCTCGAAGTTGAGGATGAGCCGATGACGCAGCGCGGGCAAGGCGAGGCTTCGTAGATCCTCGACGCTGACGTTGAACCGCCCGTCGGCCAGGGCCCGGACCTTGGCCCCGAGCACCAGGGCCTGGGCGCCGCGCGGGCTCGCCCCATAGCGGACGAACCGGCGCGTGGACTCGGGTGCCCGCTCCCACTGGGGATGCGTGGCCAGCACGATCAGCGACGCGAGATCTCGCACGTGCGAGGCGATCGGCACCTCACGCACCAGCTCGCGCATCGCGAGCACCTGCGCGCCGGTGAGGACGCGGTGCACCTCGACCGCGCGCACGTGGGTCGTGCGGTCGATGATCTCGGTCAGCTCCTCGAGCGCGGGATAGCGTACCCGCAGCTTGAGCAGAAAGCGGTCGAGCTGCGCCTCCGGCAGCGGGTAGGTGCCTTCCATCTCGATCGGGTTCTGGGTGGCCAGCACGAAAAAGGGCGCGGGCAGCGGGTGCGCCGCGCCGGACACCGTCACCGCACCCTCCTGCATGCCCTCGAGCAGGGCCGACTGCGTCTTCGGGGTGGCCCGGTTCACCTCGTCGGCGAGCAGGATGTGCCCGAAGATGGGGCCGCGCTGGAACTGGAAGTGCTTCCGCGCCTGCGCGTCCTCCACGATGATGTTGGTGCCGATGATGTCGCCCGGCATCAGGTCCGGCGTGAATTGGATCCGCGAGAACGACAGCTCGAGGCTCTCGGCGAGCGTCTTGATCAGGAGCGTCTTTCCGAGCCCGGGCACGCCCTCCAGCAGCACGTGACCGCCCGCGAAGAGGCCGGTCAGTACGTGGCTGACGACCTCGTGATGGCCGACGATGATCTTGCCGACCTCGGACCGGAGCGCCTGGTAGGAGGCGACGAACTCCTGGACCCGCTGCTCCTGCGATTGGCTAGACACGGGAGGCTGCGCCATGAACGGCTCCTTTCCCGCCTTGGAATTGATTCATCATAGGGGGGCCTCCTAGCCCCGTCAACTAATAGCACCCCCGCGCTGCCCGTGGAATGTGCGCGATGCCGGAATTTCACTCATCGTGGCGCGGCGGCGGCACCGACAATCGCGTCATCCGCGTGACGCGGACACGTCGGACCCGAGGGGAGCAAGGACCGTGCCGCTGCGCGCGGCGGAATCTCAGCGGAGCGAAGACGCCAGACGCGTGTACGCGGCGAGATACCCGTCGGTCTCGCGATCGACGCTGAAGCGCGCGCTGACACGCTCCCGACCGGCCTCGCCGAGCCGGGTGCGTAGGTCCGGATCCTTGAAGAGGCGATCGGCCTTCACCGCCAGCTCGTCGGGGGAGCCGAAGAGAAATCCGGTGACGCCGTCCTCGATGAGCGAGCGATTGCCGGGAATGTCCGCCGCGAGTACCGCCCGCCCCAGCGCGAGCGCCTCCAGGACCGAGTTGGCCATGCCCCCCTCCGACCGCGAGCAGTTGAGCACCACGTCGGCCACCTCGAGCAGCGCGGGCATCCGGTTGTGCGGCACCGCGCCGAGGTGACGCGCCCAGGGATGGTCGGCGAGCAGGTGCAACAGCGCCTCGCCCTCCGCCGGGTCGAGAATCGGCCCGACGTAGAGCAGCTCGAGGTCGGGATGGGCGGCGCGCAGGCCCGCGAGCGGCTCCACCGGCAGCGTGGAGCGCTTCACCGGCCGGATGCCGGCCGGGAAGAGCACGATCGGCCCGGGAGCGCGCTGGATCGCGGCGGCGAGAGGCCAGTGGTCCGAGGCCACTTCGAACGCCACGCTCTGCGGGATCACCACCAGCCGCGGCGCGACGTCGGGTAGCGTCTCCACGATGCGCGCCACCATCGACTCGTCGAACACGCTCACCGCGGCGGCGCCCTCGAGCACGCGCCGCACCACCGGCGCCGAATCCTCGTCGACGAGGTCCTGGTTGACGTCCGTCCCGGTCGCGGTGACCAGCAGGGGCACGCCGATGCGGCGCGCTAGCCGCAGGGCGGCCGGACCGGTACGGAGCGCGTGGAAGGCGTGGATGAGGGCGGGACCGAACTGGGCGAGCTGGTGCTCGACCGCCGATTCGGGCACCACCGAAAGGTCCCACACTCGCAGCTCCACCTCACGCTGACGGAGGCTTCGCGCGATGCGCTCGACGGTGATGGCGTTGCCCCGGAGCGACGGAGAGGCGAACGGAGTGAGAACAGCCACCCGGGCGGCCATGGCTGCGCCGAGCCTACACTGAGGCCGCGCGGGAAGGCAACCCGCGCGGCCTCCGACGCAGGCGGTAGACGGGCCCTTGCTCCCGGCGTGGCCTGTGTTAAGGTTTCGCTACCAGGCAGTCGCCTCACCGATGAGGGGGGAGACGGATGGACGAGTCGTCGCGAGAGATCGGGTGCTCCGAGTGCGTCGAGCTACTGGCCGACTACATCGATGGATCTCTCCCGACGGAGACGACCGCGCTCCTGGAGTGGCATCTCGGCGGCTGTCCGCCCTGCGTGGCGTTCGTCAACACCTACAAGGGCACCGTGGACGCCGCCCGTCGCCTGCGTGAGACCCCCGAGACCAAGCTCCCCGCCGAGCTGCGCCAGAAGCTGATCGCCTTCCTCAAGCGCTCCGACTTCGCCGAACCGTAGCTATCTCCGGGCCTCGCTGAACGGGCGTCGCTAGACGACGACCAGCCTCGGCTCCTCCGTCACCTCGCCGATCTCCCACACCGGCTCACCTGCTCGCGCGAAGCCCTCGCGCACCAGCCCGACGCGGTCGGCCTCGACCGCGAACAGCAGGCCGCCCGAGGTCTCCGACTCGCAGAGCAGCTTGACGAGCGCCGGCGGGACCGTCGGGTCCACCGCGAAGCGCCCCTCGGCGCCGAACGTATCCTCGAGATAGCGCCGGTTGCGGCCCATGCCGCCGCTGAACGTTCCGCGCTCGGCCAGGGCCAGTGCGCCCGCCAGGAGCGGAAGGTCCCGGCTGCGGACGATCATCCCCGCCCCCGAAGCCTCCACCATCTCGCTCGCGTGGCCGAGCAGCCCGAACCCGGTGATGTCGGTGGCCCCGCCCGCCCCCGCCTCCTGGGCGACCAGAGCCGCCGCACGGTTGAGACGGAGCATGCTCAGGACCGCGCCCTCGAGCACGGAGGCGTCGCAGGCGTCGTTCTTGGCCGCGGTAGCGATGACGCCGGTACCGAGCGGCTTGGAGAGGAAGACGCGCTGGCCCGGCCGGAGGCCGCCCTTTAAAAGGATGCGGCGCGGGTCCACCCGACCGGTCACGCACAGGCCGTACTTGGGCTCGGCGTCCACCACGGTGTGACCGCCCGCGATGACGCCCCCCGCCTCGCGCACCTTGTCCGCGCCCCCGCGGAAGACCGCGGCGATGATCTCCTTGGGTAGCTCCCGCGGGAAGCCCGCCACGTTCAGCGCGAAGAGCACCTGCCCGCCCATGGCGTAGACGTCGGACATGGAGTTCGCGGCGGCGATCGCCCCGTAGAGATACGGGTCGTCGACGATCGGGGGGAAGAAATCCACCGTCTCCACGATCGCGACGTCGTCGGTCACGCGGTAGACCGCGGCGTCGTCGCTGCGCCCCAGGCCCACCAGCAGGTCGGCGTGCTCCTCGTGCCGCAGCTCGCCCAGCACGTCCTGGAGATCTCCAGGACCCATTTTGGACGCTCACCCCGCGCAGGCGGCGTAGGCGGTGAGACGGATCTCCTTGCCGGTCTTCGGATCGATCAGGCGGGTGTCCATCGGAGCCCCGGGGCGGGGGGAGAGGCCGTCAGGCGGCCTCGGCCTCGACGAAGGCGCGGAAGGCTTCCGCGAGTGGCGAGCGGCTGCGCTCCCGATTCGTCGCCAGGTAGAACGCGCGGCTGATCTTGAGGTCCTTCATCCGCAGGCACCACACGCTGCCCGCGCGGCACTCCTCCTCGACCGCACGGCGCGAGACCAACGAGACCCCGACGCCGGCCTTCACCGCCTGCTTGATGGCCTGGGTCGAGCCCATCTCGCCAACCACCCGGAAGGCGGCCAGGCTTGTGCCGGCCTCAGCCAGCGCGGTCTCGAGCGCGCCCCGCGTGCCCGAGCCCCGCTCGCGGAGCAGCAGCGGCTCTCCGCGCAGCTCCTCGATCGTGACCTGCTTGCGCCCGTGCCAGGGATGGTTCGCGCTCACGATCAGCGCGATGTCGTCCGGCATCAGCTCGCGAAAGTCGATCCCGCGGTGGCTCGAGCGGGCGCCGACAACCCCGACCTCCGCGCGACCCTCCGCCACCCACTCGGTCACCGCCTGGCTCGATCCAATCAGCAGGGTGATGGCGATGTCCGGGAACTTCTCCTTGAAGCGGCCGATCAGCGCCGGGAGGATGTACTCCCCGGGGATCGTGCTGGCGCCGACGAGCAGCTCGCCGCTCATGCGGCCCTGGAAGCTCTCCATCGCCTGGCGCGCTTCGCGGGCGAGGGCGAGCAGGCGCTGGGCATAGGAGAGCAGCAGCGCGCCCCCCTTGGTCACCGCGGCCCCGCGGCCCAGGCGATCGAGCAGCCGCACGCCCAACTCGTCCTCGAGGGTGCGGATGTGCTCCGACACGGTCGGCTGGGTCAGGAACAGGGCGTCGGCCGCTTTGGAGAACGAGCCGAGCTCGGCGACCTTGACGAAGATCTCGAGCTGGCGAAGGTCCACGGCGCCGAGTATAGAAGCGGGCCGGGGTCCTGTCCAGCGGACGGCACGCACGGCGGCGTACCGGGGATCGACGACAGCGCTAGAGACGACGAAGGGGCCCGGAGGCCCCTCGTAATGACGCGGCGGCGGAAATCGTCGCGCGTCAGTGACAGCCGCAACCACCCCCGCAGCAGCCGCCACCGCCCATCGGAGCGGCCGATGCCCCCTCGGAGCGGCTTCCGATCTTCACACCCACTACCGAGAGACGCCGGCTCACGCGCGCGCTGTCACAGGTAGGACACGCCACCGCGGAGGGCGTCTGGACGAACTTCTCGAACTCGGCCCCGCAGGCGAGGCACCCGTACTCGTAAATCGGCATGGCTCCGGCTCCGTTCTCTGGGGTCGCTCGGCTCGGCCTACTGGCCGCCGCGCTGGACGTAGCTCTTCACGAACTCCTCGGCGTTCTCCTCGAGGATGTCGTCGATCTCGTCCAGGAGGTTGTCGAGCTCCTCCTTGATCTTCTTACCCTTCTTCGAGAGCTCGGCGCTACCCGCGCCGCCGTCCTCGCCACCCTCGGTGGGCTTGGTCGGCCTCGTTTCCTTCTTCTTCTGCTCAGCCATGGACGTCACCTCCTGGCCCCGGGTCACGGGACCGGCGCCGGGGCCTAGACCGTCGGGAGCACGATCCCTTGCTGGCCCTGGTACTTCCCCTGCCTGTCAGCGTACGACGTCTCGCAGGCCTCGTCCGACTCGAAGAAGAGGACCTGCGCGATGCCCTCGTTGGCGTAGATCTTCGCGGGAAGCGGCGTCGTGTTGCTGATCTCGAGCGTGACGTACCCTTCCCACTCCGGCTCGAACGGCGTCACGTTCGTGATGATGCCGCAGCGAGCGTAGGTGGACTTCCCCACGCAGATCGTCAGCACGTTCCGCGGGATCTTGAAGTACTCCACGGAGCGGCCCAGGGCGAACGAGTTGGGCGGGATGACCGCCACCGTGCCCTGGTAGTCGACGAAGGAGCGCGGGTCGAAGCTCTTCGGGTCGACGATCGTGGTGTTGATGTTGGTGAAGATCTTGAACTCGTCCGCGATGCGGATGTCATACCCATAGGAGGACAACCCGAAGGAGATGCCGCCCTGCCGGACCTGCCGATCCTCGAACGGCTTGATCATGCCCTTTTCCAGGGCCTGCCGCCGGATCCACCGGTCACTCTTGATCACGAAGACACCTTGTGCTGATCGTACTGCCGCCTCCGAGCAGGAGTCAAGTCTCGGGCAGTCGTTCCCACGTCGCGCCGCGCGAATCCACCGGCAGGCTGAGCGCCCGCCCGGTGATTCCCGCCGCGCGCAACGCGTCCGCCATCGCCTGCGCAACCGCTGCACCATCGCGTGCGCGCGCGGCCGCGAGCATCGACGGCCCCGCGCCGCTCAGCACGCAGCCGAGCGCCCCCGCGGCCCGGCCGGCGGCGAGCACCGCCTCCATCCAGGGGAAGAGCCGCAGCCGGTAGGGCTGGTGGAGCCGGTCCTGCATGGCCCGGCCCAGCAGATCGGCGCGCCCGGTGCCGAGCGCGGCCAGGAGCAGGCTCACGCGCTGCACGTTGAAGACCGCGTCGGCGTGCGGCAGCGACTGCGGCAGCACCGCGCGGGCCTCACGGGTGGAGCTCTCGGTCTCGGGCAGCAGCACCACCCACTCGATCTCCGCGGGGACCGGCAGGCTCACCGCGGTCACGCCCGCGGCGTCGCCGCAGGACACCGTGAGGCCCCCCAGGACCGCGGCGGCCACGTTGTCCGGGTGTCCCTCCGCCCGCGCCGCGATGGTCACGAGCGCGTCGCGATCGAGCGGCTCGCCCATCAAGGCGTTGGCGGCGACCAGGCCCCCGACCCAGGCCGCCGCGCTCGAGCCGAGCCCACGGCCGAGCGGGATCCGATTGACGCAGTGAAGCCGCGCGCCGCGGAACGGCCGGCCCGCGGCCTCGAAGCCGAGCGCGACCCCGCGGGCCACCACGTTCTTCGCGCCGCCGTCGAGACGCCCGCGCCCCTCGCCCTCCACCGTGACCGACAGATCGTCAGCCTCGGTCGCGGTCACCTCGTTGTAGAGGGCCAGCGCCAGGCCCAGCGCGTCGAACCCGGGACCGAGGTTGGCGGAGGTGGCCGGCACGCGAACCCGGACGCGCATGGCGCTGAGAATACCCGCTTTCGTCGGACCCGCCTAGCGCGGTCCAGGGTAGAATGCGTGCAGCGGGCCGTCGCCATGCCCAGGACTCTCATCGAGCCGCAGTTCACGATCGAGCATCTGTCCATCCTGGACAGTGACGGCAACCTGGACGCCGCCCTCGAGCCCGCCATTCCCGCCGACGACCTGAAGCGCCTCTACCGCTCTATGCTGCTGGCGCGGCGCTTCGACGAGCGCATGCTTCGGCTGCAGCGTCAGGGACGCATCGGGACCTTCGCCCCGATCAAGGGCCAGGAGGCCGCGCAGGTCGGCAGCGTCTCTACCTTGCGCCGGACCGACTGGATGGTGCCCTCGTTCCGCGAGACCGCCTCCATGCTATGGCGGGGCTGGTCGATGGAGAAGATCCTGCTCTTCTTCGCGGGCTACCTGGAGGGCGGCGAGCCGGGTCTCGACCAGCACGATCTCCCGGTCTGTATCCCGGTCGCCACTCAGCTCCCTCACGCGGTCGGCCTCGCCTACGCCGCCCAGTACCGCGGCGACGACGCGGTGGTCATGGCGTACTGCGGCGACGGCTCCACGTCCGAGGGCGACTTCCACGAGGCCATGAACTTCGCGGGGGTCTGGCACGTGCCGGTCGTGTTCGTCGTGCAGAACAACCAGTGGGCGATCTCGATCCCGCTCAAGAAGCAGACCCACTCGCGCACCATCGCCCAGAAGGCGCTGGCCTACGGCTTCCCCGGCCTCCAGGTGGACGGCAACGACATCCTGGCGGTGCACGCGGCCAGCCGCGAAGCGCTCGAGCGGGCGCGCCGGGGCGAGGGGCCGACCCTCATCGAGTGCGTGACGTACCGCCTGGGCGTGCACACGACCTCGGACGACCCGACCAAGTACCGGTCGGCCGAAGAGGTCGCGGCGTGGGAGCGGAAGGATCCTCTCACCCGCTTCGGCGCCTATCTGCAGAAGCGCAACCTGCTCGAGTCCGGCCTCGAGGAGCAGATCGCCGAGGAGATCGCGCGGGGCGTCGCCGCCTTCGAGGCCACCGCCGCCGCGGACCCGTTGACCATGTTCGACCACGCCTACGCGGAGCCGCCCGCCGCGCTCGAGGCCCAGCGCGCCGAGATGCGGGCGCAGCTCGAGCGCGGCCCCCGAGCGCGCGCCGACGAGACGGCCGCGGACGCACCCGCCGAGCCGGGGGGCGCCGCGGCGAGCCCGAGCCCGCCGATGCGGGGACAGAGGCGCGCGTGGCCAAGCTGAACATGGTGAAGGCGCTGAACCTGGCGCTCCTGCAGGAGATGGAGCGCGATCCCGACGTGCTCGTCATCGGCGAGGACGTGGGCGTGGACGGCGGCGTCTTCCGTGTCACCGAGGATCTGCACCGGAAGTTCGGCGGGACCCGGGTGGTGGACAGCCCCCTGGCCGAGGCCGGCATCATCGGCGCCTCGGTGGGCATGGCGCTCTACGGTCTCAAGCCGGTGTGCGAGATCCAGTTCTCCGGCTTCGCCTTCCAGTGCTTCCACCAGATCGAGAATCACGTGGCCCGGTACCGGATGCGCACCCAGGGCCGCTTCGGCTGCCAGATGGTGGTGCGCATGCCCTACGGCGGCGGGGTTCGGGCCCTCGAGCATCACTCGGAGAGCGAGGAGCAGTTCTACGCCCACATCCCCGGGCTCAAGATGGTGATCCCCTCCGGGCCGCGGAATGCGCGCGCCTTGCTGGCCGCCGCGATCCGCGATCCCGACCCGGTGATCTTCTTCGAGGCCAAGGCGCTCTACCACGCGGCCAAGGAGGAAGTGCCCGACGAGATCGAGGCGATGGAGATCGGTCGCGCCCACCTGGACCGGCCCGGCAAGGATCTGACCCTAGTGGCCTACGGGGCCATGCTGCGGGTGGCCCGGGAAGCGGCCGAGCAGATCCAGACTGAGGACGGCGCCGAGATCGAGATCGTGGACGTCCTCACGATCTCGCCGCTCGACCGCGAGACCCTCGCGGCCTCGGTCCGCAAGACCGGCCGCGCGGTGATCGTCCACGAGGCGCCGCGGAGCTTCGGACCCGGGGCCGAGATCGCCGCGTCGATCATGGAGGGCGCGTTCCTGTCGCTCGAGGCCCCCGTCCGGCGTGTGACCGGGCACGACGTGCCCTTCGTCGGCTTCGCGCGGGAGCGCGCCAACCTCCCCGACGTGCCCCGTGTCGTGGCCGCCTGCCGCGATACGCTCGCCTTCTAGGCTTCCTCCGATGTCACGGCAGTTTACCCTACCTGACCTGGGAGAAGGGTTGACCGAGGCCGAGATCGTGGCGGTGCTCGTGCGCGAAGGCGACGTCATCACGGAGGACGCCCCGCTGCTCGAGGTCGAGACCGACAAGGCGCAGGTCGAGATTCCCTCGCCGATGGGAGGGCGCGTCGAGAAGATCCACGTCGCCCCGGGCCAGACGGTGAAGGTCGGCGCGGTGCTGGTGACGTTCGCCGACGCCGGGGCGCCCGCTCAAGCCACCGCACCGGCCGCGCCCCGCGCCGCGGCGCCGGCCACTCTCGCGCCGGCCGGCGCCCCACGCCGCGCCGTCACCCAAGCGGCGGCGAGCCCGGCCGGGCCTGCCCACGCCGGAGGGCCGGTGGCCGCGACCCCATCCACCCGGCGGCTCGCCCGCGAGCTCGGCGTGGACCTGCGCGCGGTCCGGGGCAGCGGACCCGGTGGCCGGATCCTCGACGCCGACGTCCGCGCCGCCGGAGCCGCCGTGGCTCCCGGCGCGCCGGGGCCAACGTCGAAGGGTCCGGGGCCCGTGGCGAAGCCTGCGGCCCCGGCGGCGCCGGCCAAGCCGTTGGCCGCGGTCGGCCTCGAGCCGCCGCCGCTCCCGCGCTTCGAGCAGTGGGGCCCGGTCGAGCGCGTGCCGCTCTCCCATCTGCGCCGCACCATCGCCGAGCGCATGACGCTCTCGGCCAGCCTGATCCCCCACGTCACGCACTTCGACCGCGCCGACATCACCGATCTCGACGCGATCATCACCCGCAACCTCGAGCCGGCCCGAGCCAAGGGCGTCACCCTGACGCTCACCGGCTTCCTGCTGAAGGCCGCCGCGCTCGCGCTGGGCCGGCACCCGCAGTTCAACGCGAGCCTCGATCCCGCCGCGGGCGAGATGATCGTCAAGCGCTACTGCCACCTGGGCGTAGCGGTGGCGACCGAGCGCGGGCTGATCGTGCCGGTCATCCGCGACGTGGCCGGCAAGCCGGTGCTGGAGCTGGCCCGCGAGCTCGGCGCGCTGGCCCAGCGCGTGCGCGACGGCAAGGCCGCGCTCGACGATCTGCGCGGCGGTACCTTCACGATCACCAACATCGGCGCGCTCGGCGGCACCGCCGCGATCCCGATCATCAACTACCCGGAGGTGGCCATCCTGGGGGTGGCGCGCGCGCGGCTCGAGCCGGTGGTGCGCCAGGGCCAGATCGTCCCGCGCCTGATGCTCCCGCTCACCCTGACCTTCGATCACCGCGTCGCCGACGGCGCCGACGGCGCCCGCTTCGCGAGCGAGATCGTGAGCCTGCTCGAGGCGCCCGAGCGGCTCCTGTGGGAGTGGTGAGCGATGGTCATGGGCGATCTCGTGGACGAAGTCGACGTGGCCGTGGTGGGCGGCGGCCCCGGCGGCTACGCGGCCGCCTTCCGCTGCGCCGACCTGGGCCTCGAGGCCGTGATCGTCGACGCCGACCGGCGGCTGGGCGGGGCGTGCCTCTTCGAGGGCTGCATCCCGAGCAAGGCCCTGCTCCACGTGGCCGCGGTCCTGAGCGAAGCCGAGCGCGCGAAGGAGTTCGGGGTGGACTTCGGCGAGCCGCGCATCTCGCTCGACCCGTTGCGCAAGTGGAAGCAGGAGCGCGTGGTCGGAAAGCTGGCGCGGGGCCTGGCCTCCGTCGCCAAGGCCAAGGGCGTCGAGGTGATCGGCGGGCGCGGCGTCTTCGAGGACTCGAGCACGCTCCGCGTCGAGCACGAGGACGCGCTACGAAAGGTCCGCTTCAAGCACGCGATCGTCGCGACCGGCTCCCGGCCGCTCGGGCTGCCCGGTGCCACCCAGGCGAGCGAGCGGATCATGGACTCGACCGCGGCGCTCGCGCTACCCGACATCCCGGATCGCCTGCTCGTGATCGGCGGCGGCTACATCGGCCTCGAGCTGGGCACGGTCTACGCCACGCTCGGCAGCCACGTGACGCTGGTGGAGATGACCGGCGGGCTCCTGCCGGGCGTGGATCCCGACCTGGTCCTGCCGCTGCGGCGTCGCGTGGACAAGCTCTTCGCCGGCATCCATCTCGAGACCCGGGTCACCGCGCTACGCGAGGTCGAGGCCTCGATCGAGGTCGACCTGGAGGGTCAGGGGTCTCAGCGCTTCGACCGGGTGCTGGTCGCGGTGGGCCGGCGGGCGCAGAGCACGGATCTGGGCCTCGAGAGCACCCGTGTGCGCCTGACCGAGCGGGGCGGCTTCATCCGGGTCGACGACCGCGGCCGCACCGACGACCCGCACATCTACGCGGTGGGCGACGTCACCGGAGAGCCGATGCTCGCCCATCGGGCGACGCGCCAGGGCAAGGTCGTCGCCGAGGTCCTGGCCGGGCGGCCGGCCGCGTTCGACAACGTGGCGATCCCGGCCGTGGTCTTCACGGATCCGGAGATCGCCTGGTGTGGGCTCAGCGAAGCTCAGGCCAGGGCACAAGGCATCGCGGTCAAGATCGCGAAATTCCAGTGGGCGGCGTCCGGTCGCGCGGCCACGCTCGGCCGCTCCGACGGGCTGACCAAGCTGGTGGCCAACGAGGCCTCGGGCCGCCTGCTCGGCGTCGGCATCGTCGGACCCGGCGCCGGCGAGCTGATCGCGGAGGGCGTGCTCGCGGTAGAGACCGCCGCGCTGGCCGAGGACGTGGCCACCACCATCCACGCCCATCCGACGCTCTCCGAGACGTTGATGGAATCCGCCGAGCAGCTCCTCGGCTAGGTCGCCGTGCCCGACCCGATCCGCGTCGACGTCGGCTCGGGGCAGGTCACCGCGCTGACCTACGTGCCGGCGGAGCCGGCACGCGCCGTCGCCACCCTGATCCTGGGCCACGGCGCCGGCGCCTCGCAGTCGAGCGGCTTCATGGTGGCCTTCGCCCAGGGACTGGCCCGGCGCGGCTGCCATCTCGTCACGTTCAACTTCCCCTACACCGAGCAGGGCCGACGCCTGCCCGACCGGCCCGACACGCTCGAGGCCTGCTTCCGCGCGGTGATCGCGGCGGTGAGGGCCAGGCCCGATCTCGCCGCCGCGCCGCTCGTGATCGGTGGCAAGTCGATGGGCGGGCGCATCGCGTCGCAGGTCGCCGCCGCGGGCGTCGCCGACCTGACCGCGCTGGTCTTCCTCGGCTACCCGCTCCACCCGCCGGGCAAGCCGCATCAGCTCCGCTCGGCCCACCTGGCCCGCATCCGGCAGCGCATGCTCTTCGTGCAGGGCTCGCGCGACGCCTTCGGCACGCCCGAGGAGCTCGGGCCCGTGCTGGAACCGCTCGGACCGTCCGCCCGGCTCCACGTCGTGGAGGGAGGCGACCATTCCTTCTCGGTGCCCCGGCGCGGCGCGGTGACGCAGGCAGAGGTCTTCGATCGCGTGCAGGACGAGGTCGTGAGCTGGCTGCGCTCGCGGAGCTGAGCTACAAGCGCTTCAAGAGCCACTCGGGGGTGAGGCTCACCGCCCAGGAGTTCAGGATCACGTAATAGTTGGTCGCGACCAGGATGCCCACCGCCACCAGCAGGACGCCCGCCGCGCGCTCCACCGTCGGGATGAACGGGCGGTAGCGCTTGAAGAAGCGGAGGAAGCTGCCGAGGGCGATCGACGAGAGCAGGAAGGGCACCCCGAGCCCCGCCGAGTAGCAGAGCAGCAGCACGATCCCCTGCCCCACCGTCTTGTCGTTGCTGGCCAGGGTGAGGATCGAGCCCAGGATCGGCCCCACGCAGGGTGTCCAGCCGATCGCGAAGGTCAGCCCGACCAGGAAGGAGCCGACCAGACCCGCGGGCTTGCTCTGGATCTGCAGCTGCTGCGTGCGGCCGAAGATGCCGATGCGCAGCACCCCCGCGATGTAGAGCCCGAAGATCACGATCAGCACGCCACCCGCGATTCGGATCCAGTCGCGATAGCCCAGCAGGAACTGGCCGGCCGCGCTGAACGAGGCGCCCAGGCTCACGAAGACGACGCTGAAGCCCGCGATGAAGGCGAGCGAATGCAGTAGCACCCGCGTGCGCGCGCCGGCGGTCACCTCCTGGGTGAGCCGGTCCACCGACATGCCGGTGATGAACGAGAGATACGACGGGAAGAGCGGCAGCACGCAGGGCGAGAGGAACGAGAACAGCCCCGCCGAGAACGCCACCAGGACGCCGAGCGACTCGCTCACTTGAGCAGGCCCTCGAACAGTGCGCGGGCGGCCTTGCTGTCCCACTGGCGCGAGCCATTCGCGTAGAGGATGCGCTGGCCTTTACGATCGATGATGTAGGTCGAGGGCACCGCCCAGACCTGGTAGGTGGAGGCCAGCGCCATCTTCGGATCGAGCCCCAGGTCGAACGTGAGCTTGTACTGCTTGGCGAAGGGCCGGACCACGCTCGCTCCCTGGGAGTCCGTCGAGACCGCCAGGACCACGAGCCCGCGGTCCTTGTAGGTCTGGTGCAGCCGCTCCATGCTGGGCATTTCCTCGCGGCAGGGCTCGCACCAGGTCGCCCAGAAGTTGAGGAACACGACCTTCCCCCGGAGGTCGCCCAGGCGTAGCGTGCGATCGTCCGGGGTGCGGATCTGGAAATCGGGCGCGTCCTTGGCCGGCTTGGGGCGCATGAGCGACAGCGCCGCCACCGGATCCTCGGCGGGGAGGCTCCCGGGCCACGAGAGCGCCGCGCCCAAGGCGAGGAGCGCCGCGACGACGCGGCTGTTCACGAGCGAAGTATACACCGCCGGATCCGCGAGGCTTGGACACGGGGCCTCATCTCGTAGGGTCCGCGTTCATGATAGGGTGTTGGGCACTCATGGCGGCCCCTCGGTTCCGCATGGTCACGATCATCGCCGATGACCTGACCGGCGCCTGCGACACCGGCTGCCTCTTCGCCGGGCACGGCCCCGTGGGCGTCGTGGCCGAGCCGGCCCTGGCCACTTCCGACCGGGCCGCGATCACGGTGGATACCGAGAGCCGGCCGTTACCGCCGGAGGAAGCGTCCGCCGCGGTCCGGGCGATCGCGGCCCGGCTCCACGGTCGCCTCGGCGCGGGCCCGGTGTTCAAGAAGATCGACTCGACGATGCGGGGGTCGATCGGGGCGGAGATCGGAGCGCTACTCGCCGATGGGCCCTTCTCGGGCGCCCTCGTCTGTCCGGCGTTTCCCGCCCAGCACCGCATCGTCCGCCACGGCCGCCTCCTGGTCGACGCGATTCCGGTTCACGTCTCACCGATCGGGCGCGATCCGTTCTTCCGCGCGTCCACGTCGGAGGTGGTCGCGCTCCTGGGATCCGGGCCCGCGCCGGTGATCCGCCTGGACCTCGACGCGGTCCGGGCCGGCTGCGAAAAGATCGCCCACGTGCTCGAGCAGCAGCGCGGCACCATCGTCGCGGCCGATGCGGAGACCGACGCCGATCTCGCGAGCCTCGCCGAGGCGGCGCTCTCCGTGCCCGGCACGCTGGCCGCCGGCTCCGCGGGCCTCGGCCGCGCCCTGAGCCAGGCGCTCGGCTGGGCGTCACCGGCGCCGGTGGCGGCGCCCACCGGCACCGCCCGGCTGATCGTCGTCGGCAGCCTCCATCCCGCGAGCCGCGCCCATCTCGAGGCGCTGGCCCAGGCGGGCGTGGCCGCGGTGGTGGCGGACGCGCGCGGCCACGCCGATCCCGCGCCCGCCATCGCCGCGCTGGCGAGCGGGCGGCCCGCGGTGGTGGCGAGCGCGCCCGCCCCCGCGGACCGCCTGGCGGTGGCCCGGAGCCTGGCGCAGGCGGTCGTCGCCATCCTCGAGCGCGCGCGCCCGGATCTGGTCGCGGTCACCGGCGGTGACACCGCCTACGCGCTGATCCAGGCGCTCCGGCCGGAGCGCTTCGAGCTGCTCGGCGCTCCCGCCGACGGGCTCGCCCTCGGCCGCGTCGTCACGACGCAGGGACGCGAGATCGCCCTGCTCACGAAGGCGGGCGGCTTCGGCGCCGCCTCGCTCTTCATCACGACCCCTGGAGGAACCCCGTGACGGCCTCTCGCGTTCCCGTGCTCGGCATCACCATGGGCGATCCGGCCGGGGTGGGCCCCGAGATCATCGCCAAGGCCCTCGCGCGACCGGAGGTCGCGGACTCCTGCCGCGCGGTGGTGATCGGCGACCACTCGGTGATCGCGGCCACGCTCGAGCTGCTGCGTTCTCCACTCACCCTGCACGCGGTGAAATCGGTCGACGCCTGCCGCTTCGCCCCGGGCAGCCTCGAGTGCCTCGACCTCGCCAACGTGGACTGCGCCACCCTGCCGAAGTCCACGGTGAGCGCGGAGGCCGGCCGGGCCGCCTACGCCTACATCGAGACCGGCGTGCGCCTCTGCCAGGCCGGCCAGATCGAAGGCATCGTGACCGCGCCGGTCAACAAGGAAGCGCTCGCGGCCGCCGGGGTGCAGCACTCCGGCCATACCGAGATCCTGGCGCGGCTCACCGCGACAAAGGACTTCGCCATGCTCCTGATGGGCAAGGAGCTGAAGGTGATCCACGTGACCACGCACGTGGCCCTCCGCCGCGTGCCGGACCTGGTGACGCGCGATCGGGTGGGCCGCGTCATCCGCCTGGCCCAGCAGACCATGACCGGGCTCGGCCGGCCGCGGGCCCGCATCGCGGTCTGCGGCCTGAACCCGCACGCGGGCGAGGACGGCCTCTTCGGCGACGAGGAGAAGACCGAGATCATCCCCGCCGTCGAGGACGCCCGACGCGACGGCCTCGACGTCCACGGCCCGCTACCCGCCGACACCCTCTTCTCTCGCGCGCGCGGCGGCGAATTCGACATCGTGGTGGCCATGTACCACGACCAGGGCCACGTGCCGGTGAAGACCCTCGGCTTCAACTACGACGAGAAGAGCGGCACCTGGACCGGCCTCTCCGGCGTCAACGTGACGGTGGGCCTGCCCTTCCTCCGGGTCTCGGTCGACCACGGCACCGCGTTCGACCGCGCCTGGAAGGGCGTCGCCAATCCGGAGAGCATGATCGAGGCCCTCGACGTCGCGGTCCGCATGCTCGGCGCCGCCCACCCCTGACCGCATGCCTCACTACAAGATCGCCCAGATCGGCGGAGACGGCATCGGCCCCGATGTGATCGGCGAGGCGGTCCGCGTGCTCGAGGCCGCGCAGACCGACGGCCTCTGCTTCTCCTTCGAGCGCGCGGAGATCGGCGCCGCGCTCTACCACCGCACCGGCGAGGACCTGCCGCAGGAGACGCTGGCGCTCTGCCGCGCGGTGGATGCGATTCTCTTCGGCGCCGCGGGCCTGCCGGACATCCGCCATACGGACGGGACCGAGCTGACGCCGCAGCTCACGCTGCGCATGCAGCTCGAGCTGTACGCGGGGGTGCGCCCGGTCAAGCTCTACGCGGGCGTGCCGAGCCCGCTGCGCCTGCCGCCCGACCGCCGCATCGACTACGTCATCTTCCGCGAGAACACCGAGGGCCTCTTCGCCTCGCTCGGCGGGGGCTCCAAGGTCGGCGAGGAGCTGGCCGTGGACACGCTCGTGATCACGCGCAAGGGCACCGAGCGGGTCGTGCGCCGCGCCTTCGAGGCCGCGCGGGCCCGCGAGCGGGGCGCGCCCGCCGACGGGATCAAGCGCGTCACCTGCGTGGACAAGGCCAACGTGTTCCGCTCGTACGCCTTCTTCCGTCAGGTCTTCCAGGAGACCGCGGTCGATTACCCCGACGTCCGCGCCGAGTTCGCCTACGTGGACGCGATGAGCATGTACGTGGTGCAGGCCCCCTGGCGCTACGACGTGGTGGTCCTCGAGAACATGTTCGGCGACATCCTCTCCGATCTGGGCGCGGCCACGGTGGGTGGGCTCGGGATGGCGCCCTCCGGCGACATCGGCGAGCGGTACGCGCTGTTCCAGCCCTGCCACGGCAGCGCGCCCGACATCATCGGCAAGGGCATCGCCAATCCGATCGCGGCCATCCTGTCCGCGGCCATGATGTGCCGCTGGCTCGGCGGCCAGCAGCGAGACCCGCGCGTGACGCGCGCGGCCGACCGCATCGAGGCCGCGGTGGCCCGCGCGCTCATCGATTGCCGGACGCACACTCCGGACATCGGCGGCAGCGCCACCACGCGGGCCTGCGCCGACGCCGTGATCGAGGCCCTCTGACCCCGCGCGCAGTGAGGAACCCATGGACGAGCACGCGCTCCGCCAGCTGATATCCAACGTGAAGTCGGGACGCCTGACCCGTCGCGATTTCGTCCAGGCCATGTGGGGCCTCGGCCTGACCGTGCCCCTCGCCGCCCGGATGCTGGCCTCGGCCGGCGTGGCCCACGCTCAGGGCCCGCCGAAGGCCCCGGTCTCGGCGCCGACCCGCCGGGGGGGCGGCGGCCCGCTCAAGACCCTCTGGTGGCAGGCGCCCACGCTGCTGAACCCGCACTTCGCCACCGGCACCAAGGACCAGGACGCCTCGCGGATCTTCTACGAGCCGCTGGCGAGCTACGATCCGGACGGCAACATCGTGCCGATCCTGGCCGCGGAGGTCCCGAGCGTCGCCGGCGGCACGCTCGCCCGGGATCTGACCTGGGTCACCTGGCGGCTCAAGCGCGGCGTCACCTGGCACGATGGCAGGCCCTTCACCGCCGAGGACGTGGTCTTCAACTGGGAGTTCGTCGCCGATCCGGCCACCTCCGCGGTGACCAGTGGCTCGTTCCGCGAAATCGCGCGGATCGAGACACCCGATCCCTACACGGCGAAGATCGTGTTCAACAAACCGCAGCCGTTCTGGGCCGACGCCTTCTGCGGCGTCCGCGGCCTCGTCATCCCCAAGCACCTCTTCGACGCCTATCGCGGCGCTAGGTCGCGCGAGGCCCCCGCCAACCTCAAACCCGTCGGCACCGGCCCCTATCGCTTCGTGGACTTCAAGCCCGGGGACGTGGTGCGGGCCGAGCTCTATCCGGGTTACCACGTGCCGAACCGACCGTACTTCGACACGCTCGAGATGAAGGGCGGGGGCGACGCGGTCTCTGCCGCGCGCGCGGTGCTGCAGACCGGCGAGTACGACTACGCGTGGAACCTGCAGGTGGAAGACGACATCCTCGTGCGGCTCGAGCAGGGCTCCAAGGGCCGGGTCAATCTCTGGCCCACCGGGAACGCCGAGCACATCCAGCTCAATACGACCGATCCGTGGACGGACGTGGACGGCGAGCGCTCGAGCCTCAAGACCACCCACCCGCTCCTGTCGGACCCCGCGGTGCGCCAGGCGCTGAACCTCCTCGTGGATCGGGCCGCGGTGCAGGAGCAGATCTACGGCCGGCAGGGCCAGACCACCGCCAACTATCTGAACGCGCCGCCCCGGTTCCGCTCGACCAACCTCCGATGGGAATTCAACGTCGAGAAGGCGGCCCAGATCCTGGAAGGGGCCGGCTGGAAGAAGGGCGGGGACGGCATCCGCAGCAAGGACGGCAAACGGCTCAAGATCCTCTACCAGACCTCGATCAACGCCCCACGCCAGAAGAACCAGCAGATCGTGAAGCAGGCGGCGGCCCGGGCCGGCATCGAGGTCGAGCTGAAGTCGGTCACCGCGTCGGTGTTCTTCTCCTCGGATCCCGCGAATCCCGATACGTACCCGCACTTCTACTCGGACATCCAGATGTACACCAACGGCCCCAACGCGCCCGACCCGCAGTACTTCATGAACCAGTTCGTGTCGTGGGAGGCGGCCTCCAAGGCCAACAAGTGGCAGGGGCGGAACATCACGCGCTGGCGCAACGAGGACTACGACCGCGCCTACTCCGCCGCCGACGTGGAGCTCGATCCGGTGAAGCGCGCGGCGCTCTTCGTGAAGATGAACGACCTGCTCATCCAGAACGTGGTCCTGATCCCGGTGCTCTGGCGAAACGGCGTCTCCGCCTCCGCGACGAACCTCCGGGGGATGGATCTGTCGGGCTGGGAATCCACCTTCTGGCGGCTCTCTCATTGGACCCGGCAGGGGTGATGGAACCCGGCGCACAACTTGACAGTTTCGGCGGTGAGGCCGTATAAGAGGCCATCCAGCCGGTCACCGCTGACCCATCCTGAGGAGGACCATCGATGCGCGAACATCAGCTGAGGGACCTGATCGGCCGGGTCAAGGCCGGGACGCTGAGCCGTCGAGACTTCGTTCAGGCCATGGTCGCCCTCGGCCTGACCGCCCCTCTCGCGGGTCAGCTGTTGGCTTCCGCCGGGGTCGCGCAGGCGCAGCCCAAGGGCGGGGGGATGTTCACCCCGGCGAAGCGCGGCGGGGGAGGCCAGCTCAAGGTCCTGTGGTGGCAGGCGGCCACCCTGCTGAATCCGCACTTCGCCACCGGCACCAAAGACCAGGACGGCTCCCGCATCTTCTACGAGCCACTCGCCTCCAACGATCCCGACGGCAATCTCTTTCCGGTGCTCGCCGCCGAGATCCCGAGCGTTCAGAACGGGGGCGTCTCCAAGGACGGCCGGTCCGTCACCTGGAAGCTCAAGAAGGGAGTCTCCTGGCACGACGGCAAGCCGTTCACCGCGGACGACGTGGTGTTCAACTGGGAGTTCGCGCGCGATCCCAAGACCGCGGCGCGGACGCTCGGATCGTACACCGACATCGAAAAGATCGACGTGCTGGACCCTCACACCGTCAGGCTCGTCTACAAGAAGCCGGTCCCGTTCTGGGCCGACGCCTTCTGCGGCGTCAACGGCATGATCATCCCCAAGCATCTGTTCGAGGCCTACAAGGGTGAGAAGTCGCGCGAGGCGCCGAACAACCTGAAGCCGGTGGGCACCGGCCCCTACAAGTTCGTGGACTTCAAGCCGGGTGACATCGTGCGGGGCGAGCTCAACCCGAACTATCACGTGGCCAACCGCCCGTTCTTCGACACCATCGAGATGAAGGGCGGCGGCGACGCGGTGTCGGCGGCGCGCGCCGTGCTCCAGACCGGCGAGTACGACTACGCCTGGAACATGCAGGTGGAGGACGAGATCCTCAAGCGCTTCGAGCAGGGTGGCCGCGGCAAGGTCGACATCGTGAACGGCGGCAACATGGAGCACATCCAGCTCAACAACACCGATCCGTGGACCGAGGTGGACGGCGAGCGCTCCAGCCCAAAGACCAAGCATCCCTTCCTCACGGATCCCGCGGTACGCCAGGCCCTCGCCGTCCTGGTGGACCGCGCATCGGTGCAGGAGCAGATCTACGGGCGTACCGCCTTCACCACCTCGAACTTCCTGAACGCCCCCGCCCGCTACGTCTCCAAGAACACGAAGTGGGAGTTCAACGTGGACAAGGCCAACCAGATCCTGGAATCCGCCGGCTGGAAGAAGGGCGCGGACGGCATCCGGGCGAAGGACGGCAAGAAGCTCAAGATGGTCTACCAGACGTCGATCAACGCCCCGCGCCAGAAGACGCAGGCGATCGTCAAGCAGGCGTGCGCCAAGGCGGGCATCGAGATCGAGATCAAGTCGGTGACCGCGTCGGTCTTCTTCTCGTCCGACCCGGCCAACCTGGACACCTACCCGCACTTCGCCACCGACCTCCAGATGTACACGGTGACTCAGGTCATGCCGGACCCCCAGGACTACATGCTCCAGTTCACCCCCTGGGAGGTCGCGTCCAAGGAGAACAAGTGGCAGGGCCGCAACATCACCCGGTGGCAGAACGAGGAGTACGGCAAGCTCTACCGGGCGGCGGAGACCGAGCTCGATCCGGTGAAGCGGGCCGCCCTCTTCATCCAGATGAACGATCTCGTGATCAAGAACGTGGTGGCGATCCCGGTCGCGTGGCGGCCGAGCGTGGCCGCGGTGAGTGCCAAGCTCAAGCTGGTGCGCAGCGGCTGGGACTCCGACTTCTGGAACCTCGCGTACTGGTACAAGGAGGCGTAGGATCCCGGGCGCGGGCGGCCCTCGACGGGGCCGCGCGCGCCGGTCGCACCGGATAGATGCCCAGGTACGTGCTGCGGCGCCTGTTGATCATGCTCCCCGTCCTCGCGGGGATCAGCCTGGTCCTGTTCACGATCCTCGCGCTCGCCCCCGGTGACCCCTTCGAGGAGCTCGCCACCAATCCCAACGTGCCGCCGGAGGTACGCATGAACCTCCGCGCCCAGTTCGGCCTCGACGATCCGATCCCGGTGCGCTACCTGCGCTGGTTCTCCTCGATGCTCAAGGGCGACTGGGGCTTCTCTTTCGTGAGCCGCATCAACGTGGGGACCCTGATCATGCAGCGGCTGCCCACCACCCTCTGGGTGCTCGGCCTGGCCCAGCTGCTCGGGCTCCTGGTGGCCCTGCCCGCCGGCATCTACTCGGCGATACGCCCGTACTCGATCTTCGACCAGATCTCGACCACGCTCGCCTTCATCGGCTTCTCGTTGCCCACCTTCTTCACCGGCATCCTGTTCATCTTGTTCTTCAGCATCTATCTCGACTGGCTGCCGTTCATCTACCGCGCCGACATCAGCGCCACCGGCTGGCGCTGGTACTGGGAGAACGTGCGCCAGGCGATCATGCCGGTGGTGGTGCTCGGCCTCCTCCAGGGCGCCTCGATGACGCGCTTCGTGCGCTCGGCGGTGCTGGACGTGGTCCGGCTCGACTACATCAACACCGCGCGGGCCAAGGGACTCTCCGAGAAGGTCACGATCCTCAAGCACGTTGTCCGCAACGCCCTGATCCCGGTGGTCACGCTGGTGGCGCTACAGATCCCGGGCATCTTCACCGGCGCGGTCATCACCGAGCAGATCTTCCGGGTGCCCGGAATCGGCTCCCTCCTGATCTCCTCGATCCTCGCCAACGACACGCCGGTCATCATGGCCATCACCTTCGTGTTCTCCTGCCTGGTGGTGACCTTCAACCTGGTGGCCGACCTGCTCTACGGCTGGCTCGACCCGCGCATCTCGTTCCGCTAGGCATGACTCCCCCGAACGGCGTGGTCTCGGAAGCGGTCGCCTCCACGGTGCCGCGGGCACGCCGCGGGAGGGCCGACTCGCTGTGGAGCGAGGCCTGGCGGCGCTTCCGCAAGCATCACCTCGCGACCTTCGGGGCCGCGGTGCTGGTGGTGATGGTGATCGCGGTGGTGGTAGGACCGTTCGTCTATCGCGTCCCGATCGACGAGATCGACTTCAAGGCCAAGCTCAAGGGCCTCTCGTGGGCGCACCCGCTCGGTACCGACGACCTGGGCCAGGACCTCCTCGCGCGCATTCTCTACGGCGGGCGCATCTCGCTGGCGGTGGGCGTGGCCGCGATGCTCATCTCGATCACCGCGGGCACCCTGATAGGCGCGCTGGCCGGGCACGTGGGCGGCGTCACCGACCACCTGTTGATGCGCGTCACCGATCTCTTCCTCTCCCTGCCCCAGCTCCCGCTCCTGCTCCTGCTCGTGTACCTCTTCCGCGACGTGCTGAAGAAGATGCTCGGGCCCGAGATGGGGGTGTTCCTGCTCGTGGTCGTCGTGATCGGCGGCCTGCGCTGGATGCCGGTGGCGCGCCTGGTGCGCGCCCAGTTCCTCTCTCTCCGCGAGAAGGAGTTCGTGGAGGCGGCCCGCGGGCTGGGAGCCCCGCCGCTCCGCCAGGTGGTCCGCCATATCCTGCCCAACGCGCTTGGGCCGGTCATCGTGGCCGGCACCATCGACGTCGCCGCCGCCATCATCGCGGAGTCCTCGCTGTCGTTCCTCGGCCTGGGCTTTCCCCCGGACATCCCGACCTGGGGCCGCATTCTCTACGACGCCAAGGACAACCTCGACTTCGCCCCGCACTGGGCCATCTTCCCGGGCACCGCGATCTTCCTGACGGTCCTCAGCATCAACTACATCGGCGACGGCCTCAGAGACGCCCTCGACCCTCGCAAAGTCCTGTCGTAAGCGAGCCTCAGTCCGGGCACGGAACGTATCCACAGCAATCCACAGGGATAACTCCGGCCAAATCCACGCACTTACGAACCCTATGCAATAAATTCTCTTGACAAGAACCGCGCCCCTGCATAGCGTTGCCGCACCCTGACGGGCGCACGAGCGCCGGGCCGACCAAGCAGGAGGATTCCTATGACTCGCTCTGCGGCCGAACGGACCAGCGATCCCACTCTGCGGCCAACGAAGCGCAGCCGCCCATCGGCGGGCCCACCACCCGACGCCCCAGTCAGGAGCGAGCAGCTCCCGCTCATCGACGTGCACGGCGAACGAGGGGCGGATCAGGAAGGGCTCGACCTTCCGCAGCAGATCGCCTCGATGGAACGTGAGCTGCGCTACTACCGGCGCGTGCTGCCGACGCTCAGCCGCGCCGGTGCGACGCCGAAGCGGCCGAGCCGCGAGCACGGAGGGCAGCCGGGCGACCTGGCGCGCTGGCTGACCGATGGCCAACACGTGATCGACTGCATCTCGAGCACGCTTGGGGAGCAGCGTGAGCTCGAGATGCGGCTGACCGCTCTGGAACGAGCCCACGGGAGGCTCCGGGACGAGCTCGCCGGTCTCGCGGACGACGAGCCGGAGGAGCGCGACTCGGGTCCCGGGGTGCTCGGCAATGGCTGGGTTCGAGCGGGACTCGTGGCGTTGATCCTGGTCATCGTCACCATTGTGTCCATCCCCTACTTCATCGACTGGTGGCAGGCCCTAACACCGCCTCGCCATGGCTAGCCGGACACTCATCCGTGATCGGACTGTCGCCCGGTGAGCACTCGGAGTTACGCCGTCTCGTAGGCCGTCTGGCGGCGGGCCCGACCCGTCCAGCGCCCCGGGCCACCGCGGACGACGGCGAGGCGAGGCGGGTCGTCGAGCTCCTCGGCCGATCCCGCCGGCACGAGCGTGCACACGCGTCCGGGAAAGGCACCCGCGGGCGAGGCAAGCCCCGTCGCCTCAATCTGCTGCTGATCAACCGGAACGACCGCCGGGTGGTCGGGCTCCGCGTGCGCTGGCGCCCCGCGGCGGCCGCGATCCTGGGCGCGGTAGTCCTGACCGTGACGATCGGCACCGTCTCGCGCGACTACGCCCGCTTGCGCCATCAACGGTCGGTGTTCGCCGCGCTGCAAGGACAGGTCGCGTCGAACGAGGCGCTCCTCGACGACTTCGGGGCCCGGGTCCGCGAAATCCGCGACGAGGTCGAGAGCTGGCGGCTCGCCCGGATCTTCGAGCCGCTCCGGCCCGACTCCGCCCCGAGCCGTCCGGAGGACGACGTCGCGGAGATCGAATCCCGGTCGCCGTTCGGCGCCGAGCGGGCCGACGCGGTCGACGAGGAGACGGCCCGGCTCTTGACCGTCGTCGAGCAGGCGGGCGACCGCCTGCGCTCGCTCGAGCACTTCGTGGGAGAGAACGGGTCCCGGCTCACGTCGTTGCCGTCGAGCTGGCCGGTGCGCGGGCCCCTGACCTCCGACTTCGGACCCCGGCGGTCCCCGTTCACCCTCACGTCGCCCGTGTCCCCGGCGCGACGCGTGGCGACCCGTCCCACGTCGTTGAGTCCGCCCGGTACGGATCCGCTCCCGGCCCACTGAGACGCCGACGTTGCCGCACCCGGATCCATCCTCACCGTTGCTGGTGACCGGGGTTGCTCTCATCCTGGCTCTGGCGGTGGTCGCCCTCCTGCTCGTCGGGCGGCGGGTCTTGCGGGTCCGGTCGGCACCCGCCACGATCAAGCTGGACGTGCGCCCCCCGGACGGACGGGCCCCCGACGTACGTAACATGGTCCGCGCCTGGCTCGTCGCGGCCCCGGACCACGCGGTGACCCTCCAGCGCATGATGCGCGAGCACGGCCAGCTTCGTGCGCGCGCCGACGCGGCCGAACAGGAGCTCGCTCCCCTGCGTGATCGAGCCGTTCTCGCGGAACAACAGTGCGAGGAGCTACGGCAGGAGCTCAGCCGGCGGACGGATCAGCTCGAGGAGCTCCGAAAGGACTGGGATGAGGTGACCCAGCGAATCTCCCAGGTGCTCCTCGACGTCCTCGAGAAGAGGCACGATGAGCATTGATCGACCGCCCCTGAAAGCGGAGGCCCTTCGCGCGTGGCTTGCCGCGGCGCCGCCTCAGCTGGCGGGCCTGCGCCAGGCCCTCCGCGAGCGGGATCGACTCGAGCAGGAGCTGATTCACGTGCGGCGGGACGTTCGCCGCCTCAAGGCAATGGGCTGGGCGGTGGTGGCACTGCTCGGCCTCGTCGCGCTTCCGGCCGCGCTGGCGGTATCGCGGGTCTTCTTCCCGGCTGAGGCCGCGGAGCTCCGGGCCAGGCGCTTCGTTGTGGTGGACGACCGGGGTACGACCCGCGGTCGGCTGGGACTGCTCGGAGGTGAAACCTCCGTGTTGGAGCTCGCCGACCGCCGCGGCGCGGCGCAGGCGGCCATCGCGGTGCGCCCCGACGGGACCGCGACGATCGAAATGCTCGGTGCGGAGCGCACGACGAGGGCGGCGCTGGAGATCTTGCCGGACGGGTCGCCACGCCTGGAGCTCCGAGGCCGCGATGGAGCGGCCGCCGCGATCGTGGGTGTTGCGCGGGACGGCGCGGCCCACGTCATCCTTGTCGACCGCCAGGGCCAGCAGCGGAGTGCGCTGACGATCGGGCCGAGCGGGGCGCCGGCTCTGACGCTCAACGACGCAACCGGAACTCCTCGGCTCGGCTTGGGGGTGGCCCCCGACAGCTGGTCCGAGATGGATCTCTATGATCGGGTGGGGGCGCTGCGCCTCGGTTTGAGCGTCTCCCCCCAAGGCGAGCCGCTCATCGGCTTCGACGACGACGCGGGCAGACGGCGCATGCTGATCGGGCTCCTCCTCGACGGCAAACCGTTGCTGGGCTTCTTCGATCAGAGAGGCGTCGCCCGGCTGTCGATGACCTTGAGGGCAACCGGGACGCCACGTCTGATCGCGGTGGGTCGCCGCCGTCAGATCATCTGGGAGGCCCCGTGACCGGCGGACCGGAGGCTTCCGAAGGCACAGGTGTCGTGGGATCCGAGGTGAGCCGAACGATCACGGAGTGGGTCGACGAGTGCCGGAACTGGACCGGCGCGCTACTGGATGCGCTGAGGAGCCTGGAAGCGGTCAACGAGAAAGCCAGGACTCTCGAGCGAGAAAACGCACAGCTCCGCGACGGCCTGGCGGAGCTCCGGCGCGAGATCTCAGACATCGACGCCGATCGCACCGAGCTGCGGACGGCGCTCCAGGACCTGGCGCGGCAGCTCGCGCAGGTCGTCGACTTGACGCGGCGGCACCCCGGGAAATGAGCGACCGGGGGCCGCCGGGAGTCTTGACGAGAACCCGGCCTCGGTCCAATACTCGCGCCCGTCTCTCACTACCCCTCAGCGGAGGACACGCCCCCGTGGCCGACCATGACCTGTGCTTTGCCCCCGCCACCACGCTCCAGCGCCTCTATCGCGCCCGCAAGGTCTCGCCCCTCGAGGTCATGCGGGCCGTGCTCGCGCGCATCGACGCGGTGAACCCCCGCGTCAACGCCTACGTCACGGTCGCGCGGGAGCAGGCCCTGGCCAGAGCGAAGCGCGCCACCGCGGCGCTCGGGAAGAAGGCCCCCGTCGGCCCGCTCCACGGCGTCCCGGTCTCGGTCAAGGACCTCACGCCGACCAAGGGCATCCGCACCACCTGGGGCTCCAAGATCTTCGAGCATCACGTGCCGGACGAGGACGCGCTCTACGTGGAGCGCCTCAAGCGGGCGGGTGCGATCGTGGTGGGCAAGACCAACACCCCGGAGTTCGGCGCGGGCGGCAACACCTTCAACGCGGTCTTCGGCGCGACCCGCAATCCGTGGAACACCGCGCTCACCTGCGGCGGCTCGAGCGGCGGCGCCGCGGTGGCGCTCGCCACCGGTATGGGCCCGCTCGCGCAGGGCTCGGACCTCGGCGGCTCGCTCCGCACCCCCGCCGCGTTCTGTGGAGTCGTGGGCTTCCGCACGACGCCGGGGCTGGTGCCGGTCTATCCGAACGAGCTCGGCTGGGACTCCCTCAGCGTCACCGGACCGATGGCCCGCACCGTCGGCGACGTCGCCCTGATGCTCGCCGCGATGGCCGGCCCCGACGACCGCGCCCCGCTCTCCTACGAGATCGACACGCGTCGCTTCACCGCGGCGGTGAAGCGGCCGTCGATCGAGGGCTGGCGCGTCGCGTGGACGCCGGATCTCAACGGGCTGATCCCGATCGACCAGGAAGTCGCCGCGGTGGCCGAGCGGGCCACGGCTGTGTTCCGCTCGCTCGGGGCCAAGGTCGAGCACGCCTGCCCGGATTTTGCCGAGGTCAACGAGATCGTGCTCGCCACCCGCGGGCTCAGCATGGTCGCGCGTCACGCCGACAAGCTCGCGCAGTGGGAGTCGATGATGCAGGCCGGGCTGGTGTGGAACATCAAGCAGGGCCTCTCGCTGACCCCCGAGCAGATCGGCAACGGCGAGAAGCTCCGCACCGAGCTCTGGCATCGCGTGCGGCGCTTCATGGAGACGCGCGATCTGCTGATCTTGCCCACGGTGGCGGTGCCACCCTTCCCGGTGGAGCAGCGCTACCCGACCGAGATCAACGGTAAGCCGCTCGACAACTACACCCAGTGGTTCTTCCTCACCTACGGCATCACGGTCACCGGCCTGCCGGTGATCTCGGTCCCGTGCGGCTTCACCAAGGCCGGGCTGCCGGTGGGTCTGCAGATCGTCGGCCGGCGCCGCCGGGAGGACGCCGTCCTCCGGGCCGCCGCGGCCTTCGAGGCGGCCGCGCCATGGGCGGATCGGATCCCGCCGCTGGTCGCCGCCGTATCGTCGTGACGCGATCCTTCGCGGCGCGATCGCGGCGGGCTACGGGATGCCGATGCCCACCGCCCAGAGATTCATGATGAACAGCAGGTCGCGATTGGCGGGCAGCGCCTGCGCGAGCTTGGCCTTCTCGTAGGGCTCCTCGCGCCCCTGTTCGTCCCACGCCTGGGCGACGATCGCGCGGTCCCGAACGTCGATCTGGGCGCGCTTGCGGCCACGCTCGTCCCGCAGCGTCAGGATGCCGTTGTCGGGCCGGGTCTCCCCGCTCGCGCTGACCTCCCCGCTCTCGTACCACGCCCGGATCGGGCCGCGCGGCATCCCGTCCACGAAGTTGACCTCGAGGCTGCGCCGCCCGTTGGGATGAAAGCCCACCAGCGGGCCGTGGCGGACCGGGGCGCCCGGCGCGGGCCGCTCGCACCACTCGTACTTGCCCGTCGCGGTCGTGGCGCTGCCGTGCTTGGTGCCGGGCGGACAGCCGACGATCTGCGCCGACGCCAACGACGCCGCGGCGAGCCAGCCCAGGAGCACCGACGCGAGGGCCGCACGCCTCACCGCGGCCGCCTCACCGAGCCAGTCGTCGCAGCGGGGCCCCGGTGAGACGGGTGAGGATCCACTGCCGCTTGAGCTGGGCGCCCAGCCGGCGGTAGAAGCCGATCGCGGGGCGGTTCCAGTCGAGCACCGCCCACTCCATGCGCCCGCAGCCGCGGCGCACCGCGATGCGGGCGAGCGCCTTGAGCAGGGCTCGGCCGGCTCCGGCGCCGCGCTCCTCGGGCCGCACGAAGAGATCCTCGAGATAGAGGCTCGGCCGGGCCAGGAACGTAGAGTAGGTGAAGAAGTAGAGGGCGAAGCCCACCGGCTTGCCGCCGCGGCGGCAGATCAGGGTCTCGAAGTAGCGCCGGCCGCCGAAGCCGTGGGCGCGCACGCGGGCCGGCGTCGCCTCCATCTGGTGGGCCAGCCGCTCGTACTCGGCGAGGCCGCGGATCAGAGCCAGGATGGTCGGAACGTCGCGCACCGTCCCGCGGCGGATCACGAGCGGCGGGCGGGCCATCAGGCGGCGGCCATCTCGAGCAGCATCTCGGTGTGGCAGCGCACCCCTTCCTGCAGGTTCTCCAGCGAGATCCGCTCGTCGTTGCCGTGCACGCCCCGCCATTCCTCCTCGCTCAGGATGAACGGGCTGAAGCCATAGCCGTGCAGCCCGCAGTTGCGGAACACCCAGTTGTCGGTGAAGCCCACCAGGATGTCGGGCGCCACCACCACCCCGGGCGCCCGCCGTCGCAGGGCCTCCCCGAGCGCCTTGTAGAGCTCGGTGTCGGGCGGCGAGGCGTTCGGGACCTTCGGGGGCGCGCTCGCGCTCACCTCCACGCGGTCGTCCGCGATCACCGCGCGCACCCAGCCCATGATCTCGTCCGGGTCGTCGCCCCGCAGCATGCGACAGTCGATGTCCGCCACCGCCTCGGGCGGGATCACGTTGCGCTTCTCGCTGCCCTTCAGCATGGTGACCGCGAACGTCGTCCGCAGCATCGCCGCCTGGTGTCGCTTGGCCAGGAACGCGCGACGGAACGCGGGGTCTCCGAGCGAGCGTTCCAGATCGTCGTAGCCGCGCCCCTCGTCGGCCGGCAGCACCGAGCCGAGCTTGCCGAAGTACTCCTGGATCTCGGGCAGAACGCGCAGCGGGCGCTCCGCCTCGAGCAGCCGGCCGAGCGCGCGGATCAGCCGATTGGGCGCGGTGTCGGGCCACGGCATCGAGCCGTGCCCGGGCTGGCTCCGGGCGGTGAGGCGCAGCGGCAGCCCGGTCTTCTCCGAAGTGACGATGCTGCCGAAGGGCGAGCGGTGGCCCGACTCCGGATAGATGCCGCCCATCTCGGACAGCGCGTATTCGGCGCCGGCCAGCCAGTCACGATGCCCGTCGGCGACGAACTGGGCGCCGAAGCGGCTTCCCGCCTCCTCGTCGGCGGTGGCGAGCAGGATCAGGTCGCGCTTGAGCGCAACGCGCGCCCGCTTGATGGCGAGCATCCCGGCGAGGTGGAGGATCCCAGTGGACTTCATGTCGATCGCCCCGCGACCGTAGAGGAAGCCGTCGCGGATCTCGCCGCCGAAGGGATCCACCGTCCAATAGCGGCGGTCCGCGTAGACCACGTCGATGTGATGGTGCAGCACGATGCCGCCGAGCGAGTCGTCGCCCGGAAGCCGCACCACCAGGTTGCCCCGGCCGGGGGCCGACTCCACGGTCTCGCTCGCGAGGCCGTCGCGGGCGAGCACCGTCTCGAGGAAGCGGGCGCCCGCGGTCTCGTTCCCGGGCGGATTGGTGGTGTCGATCCGCAGGTAGGCCTGGAGCAGATCGACGGTCTCTCGTCCCAGCGCCGTCCAGTCGATCATGCGCGCGCGTGCTCCCAGAAGTGACCGGGGTTGGGTCGCTGGGCGAGGCGCCGCTCGAGCAGGGACGCGGCCAGCTCCGGCTGCGGCGCGCGTAGCGCGGCGGCCAGGAGGGTGTCGTGGAAGACCTCGCGCTGGGCGCGACTGCCGCCCACCTCCACGATGCGGTCGGCCACCGGCACCATGCGGGCCATGCTCTGCGCGTAGTCGGCCCGCGCGAAGGCGTGCAGGCCTTCCATCAGCGGAACCACGACCTCGGCCAGCGTCGGGTTCTTGGACTTCGTCCCGCGCCGACGCAGCCGGTCGAGCTGCAGCTCGGCGCCCTCCCAGTCGCCCGAGGCGGCCAGGGCCATGCCCACGTGCAAGTCGTGGAAGAGCAGCAGTGGCATCTCGAGCCACCGGCGCGCGTCCGCGCCGAGCTTCGTCCAGCGCGACGGGTCGGAGTGGCCGAAGAGATCGAGCCGCCAGGCCAGCGACACCGAATCTTGAAGGTCGGAGGCGATGGCGATCGGGATGCGCCCGAACACGCTCTCGAAGAGCCGGATCCCGCGCTCGTAGTCGCCGTTGGCCAGGTGCAGCAGGGCCAGGTGCCAGAGGAGATGGTTCCGGAAGTAGCCCAGGTGATCGCACGGGTGAATCCGCGGCGGCAGGCTCTCGATACCGCGGCGGTGGTCGCCGCGCTCGTAGTGCACGTGGGCGATGGCGTGCACCGCCCAGGCGTCCCGCGGGTTGATCCCCACCGCCCGCTCGGCCAGCGACAGCGCCTCGTCGAAGCGCTGGTTCTCCTCCAGCGCGAAGGCGTGGTAGCCGAGGGTATAGCCGTCGTCCCCGAGCGCGGGGAGCACCGAGCGCGTCACCTCCAGCATCTCCGCGGAGCGCCCCTGCCAGAAGTAGATGTAGTAGAGGCGCTGCATGAGCAGCATGTCGCGCGGGAACTCGACCAGGGCCTCCTGCATCACCGCGATCGCGTCGTTGCTTCGACCGCCCACGAAGAGCCGGAGGGCCTCGAGGTGACGCCGCTCGCGCGCGGTGAGCGAGTCGGCCTGGGTCGCCCCGTCCGCCGCGGCCCGCTCCATCTCGGTCCGCGCGGCCGGGATCTGCTCGTCCAGGTAGAGCGCGACCGCGAGCGCGGCGCGGGCCAGCACGAAATCGGCGTCGGCCGTGACCGCGTCGCGGAAGCGCTCGACGGTGTCCGCGCCGAAGCCGAGCAGGGCGCGCACGCCCCGATCGTAGGCGTCCACCGCGGGGCGGGAGGAGGTCGAGACGGGGAGCCCGTATGCGTCGCGGGTCACGGCGGTCATCGTAGCAGATGGTCCCGGAGGAAGGCGAGCGCGCGCCGCTCCGCCCACGAGGCGAGGCCGAGTGGACCCTCCAGGAACCCCACGTGCCCGCCCTGCTCCACGAAGGCCGCCTCGAGCCATGGGGAGCGCGCGACCGCGGCGGCGGGCAGGTACGCGGCGGGCATGAACGGATCGTTGAGCGCGTTGATCAGGAGGGTGGGCCGGCGAATCCGATCGAGATAGGGGCCACTGCTGGAGCGGGTCCAGTAGTCGTGCTCGTCGGCGAAGCCGTTGAGCGGAGCCGTGAAGAACCGGTCGTACTCGGTGAAGGTCCGCGACCTCAGCACCGCGTCCAGGTCCATCCGGCCGTCGTTGTAGAGCGGCGCCTTCGCGCGGATCTTGGCCTTCATCGTGCGCAGGAAGCTCTCCGTGTACACCGCGCGGTTGAACCCACCGTCCAGCACGCGCGCGCACGCAGCCAGGTCGAACGGCGTCGAGATCGCCGCCGCCGCGACGACCTCCGGAGGCGCCGCTTCGCCCAGCTCGCCCAGCCACTTCAGGGCCACGTTGCCCCCGAGCGAGATGCCGACCAGGCCGATCCGCGGCGCCCGCTCGCGCAGCCGCTCGACCACCCAGCCGAGGTCGGTCGTCTCGCCGGAGTGATACAGGCGCGGCAGACGATTGACCTCGCCGCTGCAGGAGCGGAAGTGCAGGACCGCGGCCCGCCAGCCGAGCCGGCCCGCGCCGCGCAGGAGCCCGCGCGCGTAGTGCGAGCGCGAGGAGCCCTCGAGACCGTGGAGGATGAGGATGAGCGGGCCGGTGTCGGGCCCGGAGACCAGCCAGTCGAGGTCGAGGAAATCGCCGTCGGGAGTCTCGAGCCGCTCCCGACGCTGCGGGGGCCGCCGCCAATTGCGGAACAGCGGCCCCCAGAGCGTCTGGAGATGTCGGCCCCGGTACCAGAAGGGAGGCCGGTAGGGGGCGGGGCGACGGGCGTGGCTCATGTCAGGGTCACGGACCGCCGTCTACTTCTTGTAGGCCCTTCAGCTGCGGGGGCCCAGACATGGCCCCCGCACTCCCCCCCGGCCGCGGACACTCGTCTACTTCTTGTGGGCGCCTCAACTGCGGGGGCCCAGACATGGCCCCCGCACTCCCCTCGGCCGCGGACAGCCGGTTTACTTTGCTCCCTCGGATGCGGGCATCCGCTGTGGTCTAGCCTTCTTGGCCCCGGAGCAGCAGGCGGACGACCTCGGGGGCGATCGCGCGGGCGCGGGCGTCGAGCTCGGCGTCCGTGAGATTGGCGATCGGATGCGGCAGCGAGAGGAACTTGTACTCCGGGACGCCCCAGGACTGGGCCATCGCGTGGCCGGTCGACTCGAAGACGTCGGTCACGATGGACGCGGCGGGGACGCCGAACTTCTCGAACAGGATTCCGTCGAGCACACTGCCCGACGAGCAGGACCCTCAGTCGCCGATGCCGGCGACGACGACGTCCACGGTCTGCTTGGCGTCGTCGAGGATCTCCTTGTGGGCCGGCACGCCCGAGTTGTGCTTGCGCCACATCCGCGCCTCGGCCGCGCCGTACTCCGTCTTCAAGATCTCCCCGATCTTCTGCAGGAGCTTGTCCGAGTTGAACTTGGTGTTCTCCACCAGCCCGATGCGCTTGCCCTTGAGCGAATCCGGCCGCGGTACGAACGTGAGCGGCTGCCGCCGCGGCTCGACCGTGGGGTCGAGGATCTCGAAGCCTGCCATCATGTCCTCCTCTCGTTGATGACCACCGTCACTGCCTCGGACGAGGTGCGACTCGCCCACCCCGGGATATAGCACGAGAACGAGCCGGCCCGCCCGCCCGCCGCGACCACCAAGAGGTCGTCGGGCGTCATGACCAGCGAGCGGGTCGCGGTCTCGTCCGCCGGCTTCACGGTCCCGGGCAGGCGACTCGTCCGCTTGAAATGCGCGATCGTGTTGGTCGTGTTCTCGAAGATGAACTTGCGGATGTCGGCCTTGGACCAGCCGTCGGCCGCGATCGTGCGCATGTGCTCCCCGGCCAGGACCACGCAGTAGTTGGGCTGCCCCACCTGCCCCGGATACCGCATGGTGTCGGTCAGCGTGGTGAGCACGCCCGCCGCGGTACTGGAGAGCTGATTGTAGAACTGATGCGGCGCGAGCGCCGCCATCACCGTCACCGCGCTGTCGCCGGGACGGCAGCCCCGCTCCACGTGCAGCGGGGTCCACGGGCTCTCGGCCTCGTTCTCCGCGATGACGTAGGTGTAGCGGCCGGGATGGCCGAAGGTGCCGCGATCGAGATGCCCGGGCAGCGTGCCGATGACGTTCCGCATGACCAGCCGCACCGCCCGTCCGCAGGTGGCGTTCGACCGCCAGCCGGGCGAGAAGAGATTGTCGCCGGAGTTGAAGTTGAGCCGGCGCGCGATCGGCCCGTTGACGATCATCAGCACCGCGGCGCTGCCGGTGGAGGTGGCGGGGCCGTGGTAGCCCCACCGGGGATCGGCGATGCCCTCGATCGCGGCGAGCACGACCGGCATGTGCTCGGGCAGGCAGCCCGCCATCACCGCGTTGATCGCGACCTTCTCGGCGGTGACCACCGCCTGTCGGTTGGTGATGAACGCGACCTGCGCGTCCGGCTCGAGCCCGACCGCGTCGAGCATGGTGCGCACCGCCGATTCGGTCGGCGGCACCACCGGGAGGCCGTCGGTCCAGCCCTTGCTGTAGCAGAGGTCGAGCGCCTGCTGGAAGTCCTCGACGGCGTAGCGCTGCGAGCTGATACGCGCGGTCATGGCCATCCCTTTCGTGCGGCGAGCTGATGGAGCGTCGAGGTCACCCTAGGGCGAAGCCCGGGCCCTGTCAAGTTCCCGCGATCCCAGCCAAGTTGACACGCCGACCGGGCGCTTGTGAAGATGGCGTGGTGAGCGAGCAGGACGTTCGGCCGCACGTGGTCATCGTGGGCGGGGGGTTCGGCGGCCTGAACGCCGCGCGCGCCCTGGCCGGCCGCCCGGTCCGGGTCACCCTGCTCGACCGGCGCAACCACCACCTCTTCCAGCCACTGCTCTACCAGGTCGCCACCGCCGCGCTCAATCCGTCCGACATCGCCACTCCGCTGCGCTCGATCCTCCGCCGGGCCGACAACGTCACGGTCCTGCTGGCCGAGGTGGAGTCGGTGGACCTGGCCGCCCGTCGCCTGACCCTCGACGGGGGCACGATGGACTACGACGCGCTGCTGCTCGCGGTCGGCGCCGGTCACTCCTACTTCGGTCACGACGACTGGGAGCCGCTCGCGCCGAGCCTCAAGACCCTGGAGGACGCGCTCGAGATCCGCCGACGGGTGCTGCTGGCCTACGAGGAGGCCGAGCGCGAGCAGGACGGGGCCGAGCGCCGAGCGCTGCTGACCTCGGTCGTGATCGGCGGCGGCCCCACCGGGGTGGAGCTGGCCGGCGCGCTGGCCGAGATCTCGCGCGAGACGCTCGCGCGAGACTTCCGGCTCATCGATCCGACCAAGGCCCGCGTCATCCTGGTCGAGGGCGGCCCGCGGCTGGTCGCGAGCTTCCCCGATCCGCTCCCCGACCGCGCGGCGACCGCGCTCGCCCGTATCGGCGTCGAGGTGCGCACCGGCGCGCTCGTGACGTGCGTGACGCCCGACGCGGTCTGGCTCGGCGGCGAGCAGATTCGCGCCCGCACCGTGCTGTGGGCCGCTGGAGTCGCGGCCGCGGCCCTGACGCGCACGCTCGGCCTGCCGCTCGACCGGGCCGGCCGCGTCGCGGTGGAGCCCGATCTCTCGCTGCCCGGCCATCCCGAGGCGTTCGCGATCGGCGACATGTGCGCGTTCATCGGTGCGGGCGGGCATCCGCTCCCGGGCCTGGCTCCGGTCGCGATCCAGCAGGGCCGCGCCGCGGCCGAGAACCTCCTGCGGAGGCTTCGCGGCGAGACGACCCGGCCCTTCCGCTATCGCGACCGGGGCAGCATGGCCACGATCGGCCGCGCGGCCGCGGTGGCGGTGGTCGGCCGGCTGCGACTCTCCGGGCTCACCGCGTGGCTAGCCTGGCTCTTCGTCCACATCATGTTCCTGATCGGCTTCCGCAACCGCTTCCTCGTGCTCTTCCAGTGGGCCTGGGCCTACCTGAGCTGGCAACGGGGGGCGCGCCTCATCACCGGCCCGTGGCGCCCCAAGCAGTGATCGCGTGAGCCCACCCGGCCGTCTACCGCTCGTCGCGTACTTCTCGATGGAGTACGGCCTCCACGAGGAGTTCCACTCCTACGCGGGCGGTCTCGGGGTGCTGGCCGGCGACTTCATGAAGTCGGCGGGCGATCTGGGGCTGCCGGTGGTCGGGGTCGGGCTGCGGTGGGGCCAGGGCTACACCTCGCAGCACATCGGCGCCGACGGCTACCCGCACGACGAGTGGCACGACGAGAAGACGGACGGCCTCATCGACACCGAGGTCCGCGTCCGCGTTCGGGTCGCGACCCGCGAGGTCGAGTGCCGGGTGTGGCGGGTGGGCCGCTACGCGATCGCACCGCTCTATCTCCTCGAGCCCACCGACCTCCGCGACCAGTGGATCACAAGGCGCCTCTACGATCCACGACCCGACTGCCGTCTGGCCCAGGAGATGCTGCTCGGCATCGGCGGGGTGCGCGCGCTACGGGCCCTGCACCTGCCCATCGACCTCTACCATTTCAACGAGGGCCACGCGATATTCGCGGGCATCGAGATGATCGCCGACCGCATGGAGGCCGGCGCCTCGTTCCCCGAGGCCTGGAAGGCGGCGCGCGGGCACATCGTGTTCACCACTCACACCCCGGTGCCGGCGGGCAACGAGGTCCATCCGATCGCGGACCTGCGACGGCTCGGCGCGGGATGCGAGCTGGTGGCGAGCGAGCTCACCGAGATCGGGGGCGACCCATTCAACATGACGGTGGCGGGGCTGCGGCTGGCGAGCCTCGCGAACGCGGTGGCCAAGCTCCACGGGGAGACCGCGCGGGCCATGTGGGCCCACGTGGAGGACGCCGCCCCCATCATCGCCATCACCAACGGCGTGCACGCCGGCACCTGGCAGGACCCGCGCATCGTGGCCGCCCAGGGCAGCGACGAGCGCCTGCAGTCGGCCAAGCGCGCGATGAAGCGCGAGATGCTGGCGGAAGTGCAGGCGCGCACCGGGACCAGGTTCGATCCCACCGCGCTCACCATCGGCTTCGCGCGCCGGGCCGCCACCTACAAGCGGCCGGATCTGCTGCTGCGCGACCCGGTGCGCTTCGCGAACCTGCTCAAGCGCCACAAGGTGCAGCTCCTGTTCGCGGGCAAGGCCCACCCGGCCGACCACGAGGGCAAGGCGGTGATCGCCCGGCTGGTCGCGGCGATCCGCCCGTGGTCGGATCGCGTGGCATTCCTCGAGGACTACGACATGGGGCTCGGCCGGCGGCTCACCCGCGGGTGCGACGTGTGGCTCAACACCCCGAGCCGCCCGATGGAGGCGAGCGGCACGTCCGGGATGAAGGCGGCCATGAACGGCACGCTCAATCTCTCGGTGCTCGACGGCTGGTGGCCGGAGGGCTACGAGCCCGGGGTGACCGGCTGGGCCATCGGCGACGGGACCACGACCGGGGATCCGGATGTGCGCGATCTACGGTCGCTCTACGACATGCTCGAGGGTGAGGTGCTGCCCACCTTCGCCGATCGGGGAAGGTGGACGGCGATGATGCGCGGCTCGATCCGAATGGCGGCGGAGCACTTCTCCTCGGAC